>Ga0208361_1000027_pt1 | contig 61443 bp, 60 predicted proteins | sample LakMenEpi05Aug10_FD_150670 | JGI IMG/M metagenome (GOLD analysis project Ga0208361, IMG submission 150670) | Freshwater microbial communities from Lake Mendota, WI - 05AUG2010 deep hole epilimnion (SPAdes) | ecosystem: Environmental > Aquatic > Freshwater > Lake > Epilimnion/Euphotic zone ... | reverse complement strand
AAAAGGATAAAGAGTTTTCGTTTTAAACCATCGAACAAGAAAAGTTACGCTTACATAAGTAGCAAAGAATGAAACTACTGAGCCAGCAAGTATTTGTCCTAAGACCAATCTAGTATCGGTTGAGAAAAGCTCTGGTAACTTGACAACTGATGCACCTAAAATCACAGGTAATGAAAGCAGGAAAGCAAAATCCGATGCCACTGAGTGGTTGAGTTTTCTTACCAAACCAGCACTCATAGTCACACCAAATCTGCTGATGCCAGCAAACAAAGCCAAACTTTGTCCGAATCCGATCGCTAATGCAGTTTTAGCATTAACTCGTCGGTCAATCTCTGCATCGGAATCATGAAATTCATGTAATACATCCCGCTTTGAAAGGCGCTCTGCAGTAATCAAAATCAGACCATTTACTGTTAAAAAAAGCGCAGAATATTGGGGTTTTCCAAAAATATCTTGAAAGTAATCATCAAGTGCCAGTCCGAGTACTCCAACTGGAATTGTTGCTATAACAATGTAGCCAAGTACACGAAATGGAGTTGATTGATAATTCTTACTCTTAACCGCTTTGTATGATCCTGCGATTAAACCTACCCAGCGTTTTCTAAATACCAGAAATAATGCAACCGAGCTAGCAAGGTGCATAGCAATGGTTATGAGTAAATACGCATCATTTTCTTCACTGATAAATTGTTTGAAGGAACCACCTATCCAAGCCGGAATTAAAATTGCATGACCCAGACTTGATATTGGAAATAATTCTGTTAATCCCTGAATTAGACCAATGATTATTGCTTGCTCATAAGTAAAACTCAAGTTTAACCATCTTTCCAGCGCTAATTGAGATAGAGTTTAGCAGTGAGTGATATCAATAATAACGAGAATTGGTTATTCTCCGTACGAAATTTTCTTAGACCCTCTAAAACTATACCGAGCACATCTTGGCGGGCGGATACAACCTGGGGACTCATTAATGGAAATCAGAGTCTGCAACGCTTTCTAATATTGATTTTTGGATTAACTTTATTCGGTATCGGTGAAGCTTTTCTAGTAATTACCTCGCTTGGAAATTCTCCTTGGGTAGTTTTATCTGAGGGTATTTCATTGAATTCAAACTTGAACATCGGTCAAGCCACTTTTTTTGTCTCCCTCATGGTTTTGTTTTTCTGGATTCCACTTAAGCAAAAACCTGGATTTGGAACTTTGGCTAATATGGTTGTCATAGCTGCTGCAATCGAACTTGGATTATTGATTATTCCCGAGGTTAATAACTTAGCTCTTAAAGTTTTCTACGTACTGTTTGGAATCCTTTTAGTTGGTATCGGATCAGCTCTCTACATCACATGCGGATTAGGTACTGGCCCACGAGATGGATTGATGACAGGTTTGCATTACCGAACCGGGGTGCGGGTAGGTCGAGTTCGCCTTGGAATCGAGGTGGTTGCTTTGACCACCGGTGCCTTGCTTGGCGGCTCGCTGGGCGTGGGAACTGCCCTATTTGCTCTGCTTATTGGTCAATCTGTTGCAATCTCCCTGGGTGTCTTAGGCCGGCTTACCTCAAAGTAACAAATAGAGTTAAACCACTCCCCTCGGTTTGTCGGACCGCATCTGACAACATGTCGAAAACACCATGTTAAAAAAACAGAAGGGTCTATTCCATGCTTGATAGTTTCTTTAAAATCAGTCAGCGTGGCTCAACCGTAGCTCAAGAGGTTCGTGGCGGTATCGTCACATTCTTCACAATGGCCTACATTGTTGCGCTCAATCCACTCATCATCGGTTTAGCAAAAGATGCTGATGGAAAATATATTGGCGGAGGCGATGCTCCTAATCTTGCATTAGTTGCAGCTGCTACCGCACTCATTGCCGGCGTTATGACCATCTTGATGGGCTTAGTCGCTAACTTTCCATTAGCCATTGCAACCGGATTAGGTTTAAACACCTTCGTTGCCGTTGGTATTGCCTCAAAAATGACCTGGGCAGATGCCATGGGACTTGTAGTCCTTGAAGGCTTAATAATTCTTATTTTGGTACTTACCGGATTCCGCACTGCGGTATTTAGGGCTGTACCTACACAATTAAAGATTGCGATATCAGTTGGTATTGGTCTCTTTATTGCACTTATCGGACTTGTAGATGCAGGATTTGTTCGCCGAACTGGAACTGGACCTGTGCCGGTAACACTTGGTGATAACGGAAATCTTGTTGGATGGCCAGTAATTGTCTTCGCTTTTGGTCTATTCCTTACGATTGCTCTGACAGTTAAGAAAGTAAAAGCTGCAATCTTGATCGGAATTGTTGCTGCAACTGCCGTTGCTATTGCAGTTGAATCAGCTTTCAAGATCGGACCATTGTTTAATGGAGCGACTGGCGCTGTTAATCCAAAGGGTTGGAACTTGAATGTGCCAGCAATGCCAGAAACAGTTGCTGCAACACCAGATTTTGGAATCCTAGGTGATTTCAACCTATTGGGTGGCTTTGATCGAATCTCATTAGTGGCTGCAGTTCTTCTAGTTTTCACTTTGTTACTAGCAGACTTCTTTGACACCATGGGAACAATGACAGCAATTGGCAAGCAGGCTGGGTTAGTTGATAGAGATGGCAATGTTGAAGGTGCTAACCGCATTTTACTTGTTGACTCAATCGCAGCAGCTGCAGGTGGTGCCGGTTCTGTTTCTTCAAATACTTCATACATTGAATCAGCATCAGGTGTTGGTGAAGGTGCTCGAACAGGTTTAGCATCAGTTGTAACTGGTGTGCTATTCCTGCTTACAACCTTCCTAGCTCCACTTGTTGCAGTTATTCCTTATGAGGCTGCAACTCCAGCTCTGATCATTGTTGGATTCTTGATGATGACTCAAATCAAAGGAATCGATTGGGATGATCTGGGTATTGCAATACCTGCATTCTTAACAATTATTCTGATGCCATTTACTTACAATATCTCTGTAGGTATCGGAGCAGGATTTGTTTCTTATGTAGTAATCCGACTATTCCAAGGTCGCACAAAAGAGGTCAGTCCTTTGATGTGGATCGTTGCCGGATTGTTCATGGTTTACTTCTTGCAATCTCCAATTAATATCTGGACTGCATAAGTTAATTTCAAAAAGGGGGCGAGCCGAAAGGTTCGCCCCCTTTACCATTTAATAGGTGTTAATCCTTTTTCAACTAATCGCTTGTTACTTTTACTAAATGGTTTTGAACCGAAAAATCCTCGGTAAGCCGATAAAGGGCTTGGATGTACTGATGTGAATAAGTCCGCTTGAGCAAAGTAGTGGTTCATTTTCTGCGCGTGGTTACCCCATAAAATACCAATTACTTCACGTTTGCTTAGGTGAGCAATTATGGATTCAGTAAATTGTTGCCAGCCTATTTTTGTATGTGCCAAAGGATCGTTGGGAAGAACGGTTAGGCATGTGTTTAACAGAAATACACCTTGCGCAGCCCAATCTGATAAATCACCACTTCTTCTGTCTACTCCTAGATCTGATTTCAATTCAAGAAAAATATTCTTCAGCGAAGCAGGCAAAGTGGCCGTGGAATCTGGCACTGAAAAAGCTAGACCCATGGCGTGTTCCGGATTTGGATAGGGATCTTGCCCAAGAATGATGATTTTGATTAAATCTGGATCACACTCAAAAGCTTTGAAAATATTTGAACTTCTTGGAAGAAATTCACCTGCTAATTTCTGAGAAATCTGATCTAGTGCGGAGGTATCAATCAGATTCTGCCACTGCTCTGGTAGCAGAGAATTTAGATCAATTTGCACGGGCAAAAAAGCGACCACCTTGGCTTTGCACCGTAATCGGCAAACCATAAGCGGTAGATAAATTCACATCATTTATCACTGATTCAATAACTCCCTGAGCAATTGCTCTACCCTCTTTCAGAAGCAAAGCATGGGTAGTCCCTGAAGGTATCTCCTCGATGTGATGGGTAACTATTACAGTTGCTGGGGCTAGAACATCACTGGCGAATGCCTCAATTCGCTTCAACAGATCTTCTCGTCCGCCTAAATCTAACGAGGATGCCGGTTCATCTAGCAGCAGTAATTCTGGATCGGCCATCAGAGAACGCGCAATTTGTACTCGCTTCTTCTCACCATCACTTAAACTGCCAAATTCTCTACCTCCCAATTCTCTTACTCCAAGGGCAGTTAGTAATGCCATAGCTCTAGATTCATCCCATAGATCGTATTTCTCCTGCCATCGGCCCAACATCGCATACGCCGCCGTTAAAACCACATCAATTACCAATTCATCACCAGGAAGTTGCTCAACTAGTTTTGATGAGGTTAAACCTATTCGAGTTCGTAATTCAAAGACATCGGTTTTCCCGAGGGCTTGACCAAGGATTTTTACCTCACCAGATGTCGGATGGATTAATGAAGAACAAACCTGCAACAACGTGGTTTTACCAGCTCCGTTGGGTCCCAGAATGACCCAACGCTGTCCTTCTAGAACTTGCCAATCCAAGGGGCCGAGTATTACGCGATCGCCTCGCTGGACGCTGATATTTGATAACTCCAATATCGGCCTCATAGGAGTGAAAGATACCTCGCCAAGAGCCCGATTATGGCTAATCTGACCCAATGCCGATTGAAAATCATTCATCTTTTACTGGCTTGATACTTGTTTCCGGGGAAGACGGACCCGGGATCACTGAGAAATTGATGACCACTCTGGCGCAATTTTCCGTGACAATCTTAGATATAGAGCAGTTAATCATTAGGGATCGTTTGTTGCTCACAGTTCTTATCTCACTTGATGAAGCGCATAGTGAAGCTGTTTTAGAGGATTTAAATGCCCTGCAGAAAGAAATCGGGTTGGATATTGCCGTTGATTTTGCCCAACAAAATTTGACTCATGCTAATTCAGAAAATCTTCGGGTAGTTATAGTGGGTGAAAACATTAAGCCAGCAGGTATAGCTGCAGTGGCTGGTCAAATCGCATCCCTTGGTGGAAACATCACTTCGATAAAGCGAACTACAACTGACCCTCTACTTGCAATAGAGCTTGATCTAACTATTCCAAATCATTCGCTCAAGCAGGTACAAGGTGCGCTAGCAAAAATAGCAATCGAAAATAAAATCGATTTAGCTGTGGAACCAGGAGGTCCTACCCGTAAGTCCAAACGTCTTGTATTGCTGGATATGGACTCCACCTTAATTGAGCAAGAGGTTATTGATCTTTTGGGTAGTTACTCTGAAAAAGCAGATCAGATCGCCCAAATAACCAAAAGAGCAATGGCTGGTGAAATAGATTTTCAAGAAGCCCTACTCACCAGGGTGGAGTTGCTGTCTGGAGTGAGTGAATCAGTGATTGAAAAGGTTAGAAATCAAATTTCTCTAACCAAGGGGGCTGAAACCCTGATCCAAGAACTTCATAAAATAGGTCATAAGGTTGGAGTGGTTTCCGGTGGATTTATTGATGTAATCGAACCAATATTGAAATCTTTAAAGATTGATTATTACGTTGCCAACAAGTTGGAGATTTCAAATGGTTTGTTGACTGGCCGAATCACAGGTCCAATTGTCGATTCAGTTGCCAAGAAAAAAGCGTTGGAAGATTTTGCTGCGCAAGAGAATGTATCGCTAAATCAAACTGTAGCGATAGGCGATGGTGCCAATGATCTAGAGATGATCAAGGCCGCTGGATTAGGCATTGCCTTTAATGCTAAGCCCAAGGTCGTGGCCGCGGCTGACACTACGATCAGTACAAAAGATCTAGCCGCGGTGTTACCGCTAATGGGAATTAATTTTTAGCTGCAAAATTCTCAGAAGCTAATTGGCGAAGCTGATCAACCATTTTTGCTGGGTCTGCTGATTTATAGACAGCGCTGCCGGCAACAAAACAATTGGCTCCAGCCAAAGCCGCCTCAGCGATGGTATCTAATGAAACTCCACCGTCAATTTGCAAAAGCGGTTTCTCTTTTTTCATTTTCTCAATATGTGCTCTAGCTGTTTTTACTTTGACCATTTGATCATGCATAAATGATTGACCACCAAATCCTGGTTCGACAGTCATTATCAAAAGCATGTCTATGTCAGCCATGAATTCCTCTATCTCCTGAAAAGAGGTTGCTGGTTTAATTGCTAAACCAACTTTCGCACCGTTGGATCGAATATTTCTGATAGTGCTTGCCACGTTATTTGCAGCTTCAAAATGAAAAGTCACTGAATTGGTACCCTGCTCAGCATATTTAGGCGCTATAGAATCTGGATCACAAATCATCAGATGAGCATCCACAGGTAGCTTTGCAAAATTGATTATTTCAAAAGCTCTGGCAATATCAAAAGTAAAATTTGGAACAAATTGATTATCCATAACATCCAGGTGTAGCGCATCAGAAACTGATGTAATTTTCTGGATTTCGTTCTCTAAATCATCAAAATTTGCATTCAGAATGCTTGGATTGATATGAACCTTTGAAGCCATGAGGTTATTTAACTCACTTTCTTAAACAAAACCATAAACATTGCATCTGACTGGTCTAGGTGTGTCCAAAGTTGCAAGCTTCCATCTGGCAGCAAACCATTCAAATGCGCACCTGGAAGGCCATTAAAGGAAAGAATCTTCATATCCTTGTGCTCCGACAGGAAATCCATTACCTGTCCCCGAGTTTCGGCAATGTGTGGTGAGCAAGTTACATAAGCTATTACCCCATTTGGCTTCAGTAATTTGTATGAAGCACCCAGTAATTGTCGTTGCAATAAAACTAGCTCTTTAAGATCCTTAAGGTTCTTACGCCATCTTGCCTCCGGTCTACGACGCAACGCACCTAACCCTGTGCAAGGAGCATCTATCAGAATTCGGTCATACAGCTCTGAAAAATTGGAAGCGTCGGTACCGTCAACACTTATCACTTGTTGATTATTGACAACCCTTTTCACTAGTTCAGCACGGTGCGGCACTGGTTCATTAGCAAGAAATTTCGCCTGTGGATCTTTAATGGCAAGTGAGTTGTAAAGATAAGCAGCTTTGCCTCCAGGACCTGCGCACATATCAAGCCAAGAAAGTCCTGATTCAAAGGTGGCTAAGAAATTCTCTACCACTAATTGCGAACCTCGATCCTGCACTCCAGCTCGGCGTTCAGTAATCGGTGCAAAGTTCATAGGTATGACATTTAGATTAGCCCCATTCATATAGCCTTCGATTGGTGTAGCTCCTAAATTCACCAGCTCATCAAGGGTTGATTTGCCAGGCCAAGCAACCACATCAGGCATAGCAGGTGCATTATTTGCAGCAAGTAGATCCTCAACCATCTTCCAATCTTTAAGCAGGTCGTAAAAAGCAGAGACGATCCATTCCGGATGGCTGTATTCAATTGCTAATCTGGAAAGTGCTGGCAGGTTCTGTAACTCCGGTAAGTTATTATCATTAGTAGAAACTTTACGAAGTATTGCATTTACATAAGAGGCTTTTGACTCCCCTGCTACTCGCTTAGCAACTTCAACGGTTTCAGAGACGGCAGCGTGTTGAGCTACTCGCATTTTAGTTAATTGATGAATACCTATCCGAATCAAATTCACTATCTTTGAATCAATTTCATGAAGCGGACGATCTAAAAATTTAGCTGCAATATAATCATGTCTGCCCTGTAATCTAAGGGTGCCGTAGGAAAGTTCGGTACAAAATGCCCTATCTGCCAGGTTGAGCTTTGATTTACCTAGTAATTCTGGCAATCTGATGTTGGCATAAGCACCTTCTTGATTCACCTGCATAACTAATTCAAAGGCGAGCAAACGAGCAGGGTTGGGCTGTGGTTTACCCAAGATGCAAACCATCTTTAACTGAGAGTCCTCGAACAAATTCAGCTGCAGTCATTGAATTTCTACCTGCTGGGGTAATCCTTAACAATTCAACAGCCTTATCTTTTGTTCCTACTATCATTTTCTCATTCTCAATAAGTACTTGCCCAGGCTCCAAATCATTATTCAGATCAGTAATTCTTAACCCATCAACTTTGACTCGAATCTCTGCAAAACTACACCAAACGCCAGGATTATCTTTAAGTGCGCGAAAGAGATTATATATTTGTAATGCAGTTGCTTGCCATTGAATTTTTCCATCGTTTTTACTTATTTTCGGTGCCAGAGTTGCAGTAGATAACTGTTGAGGTGTGGGTTCTTTACCATCCTTGATCATCTCTAAAACCTGTAGCGTCATTTCGGCGCCAATAAGGCTCAATCTCTGCAGTAGCTCAGTAGTGGTTTCATTAGCGTCAATATCGGTTAGCTTAGTTACGTAAACAGGTCCGGTATCCATACCTTCATCTAATTTGAAAATCGATACTCCAATTTGACTGTCCCCTTGCATAATTGCGTGTTGCACCGGTGCAGCGCCACGCCATTTTGGCAGAGCCGAAAAATGTATATTGATCCAACCGTATGACGGAATAGTCAAAGCTGCTTTTTTGATCAGCTGCCCGTATGCGATAGTTACAACCAAATCAGGTTTGAGCTCACTAACGATTGATTCAAGTTCGGCACTATTACTTGGCTTATAGGTAGCAAAACCATTCTCTTCGGCCCACAATGCAAGATCGTTGGCTTCAATTTTTTGTCCCCTACCGGTTGGCTTATCGGGATTAGTCAATATCCCTAAAATTTCATGGTTATTTGATTTTCTAAATTCATCAAAAAGTGGAGTCGCTAACAATGAAGATGAAGCTATCAATACTTTCAATGCTTTAAATACCTAGACCAAAGGTAGAGTGCGGTGAAACTTTAATAGTAGGAGCTGTTCCTTTTTCTATAGCAGCACCAAACCATTCAGATTCGCGTATTTCTTTCATAGCCAACTTTCTGCTATCTGCTCCCATGCGATCAATAAACAACACCCCATTTAGATGATCAGTTTCATGTTGTAGACATCTAGCTAGCAACTCTGTTCCTTCTACGACAATCGGCTCCCCATGCATGTTAAAACCCTTTGCAACGGCGCGAAAAGCCCTTGGAGTTTCATAAACTAAGTTTGGAAAAGACAGGCACCCTTCTTCACCCTCCTGCATTTCATCGCTTAAGTCCAGTGAAGGATTGATCAAATGTCCGATTTCATCATCAACATCCCATACAAATACTCTAAGAGGAACACCAATTTGTGGAGCTGCTAAACCCGCTCCCGGTGCTGCTTGCATAGTTTCAGTCAAATCACTTACTAGCTGCCGCAGTTCCTTATCAAAATCAACTACAGGAGAAGCCGGCGTAACCAATACTGGATCACCAAAGAAACGTATTGGTTGAATTGCCATGGAACTATGATACTTTAATTAAGCAAAACTATAAATCATATGGATCAAATCTGATCTTAAAGATGTTTTTGCCTTTTACACCCTGTACTTTTGTTACATCATCTAGCAAATCAACTAGCTCTTGGCCATTTGGAAGAGAGACTCTGATAATGATCTTTTTCTGGCCCTTATCTATATCAATAGGTCCTGTGACCTCATATTTTCCGTTCATTTTTAAATTGCCTGCAAACTTTGATATTTCAGGGCCTTCTCCTGACACAAGAGCTATTCGATAAAACGGTGGCAATTTAGCTAATTCTCGATTTCTCAATTCACTGATCGCAGCAGATTGAGAATCAAATCTGAGCATTGATTGAACAACGGGATGACTATTTGGTAAGGATAGGAAAACCTCAGAGTTCTCAGTTGATCTACATAAAGATGCAAACCAGATAAGCCGTGCTAATTCCTCTGCTCTAAGTGAAGGTCTATTAAATATCTTCTCTCCGTCTAGTAAAACTATTCCACTATATTGCCCTGCGGGTTCTGAGCCCGCAGTAGCCAAAACAATATGCCTGCCTTTAGGCAGAGATTGAATCTGCTTGGCACCAGAAGAGATCAAAATAGAAGTTTTAGGTATGGCCCTGCCGATCTCCTCTGCATTTCGATCTATCCCCTTAGAGATAACATAAGGCTTTGCATCGCCACAATAGCTGCATCGCCAATCCTTATTTTGAGTATGGCATATATAGCAAACAGGAATTGAGTTTGCACCAAGAATCTGCAACTTTCCCCCACAGGAACAGCTAGCTGTATTTCGACATCGAGCACACAAAAAGAGGTTGGCATAACCTTTTTCTGACACACTTACCAGAACATTACCTTTGAGGATAGCGCTCTTAATCGTTGGAATGTAGCTTCTGCCTGATTCATTAGAAGAAAATTTGATATTGCATTTATTTCTATAATTTTTCTTTTCAAGCCAACCTAAATCCACCAAGCGAGCTACCTCTAATGAGTGTGAAGCAGACACAAATATCACGGATGAAGTAACTGCTCTTAATAAAGAAACGTCTCTAGTATTCCAACCCGGTGAATGTTGTTCGTAATGTGAGTTATCTAGATCAGACAAAACAATCACAGTTGCAGTATCTGATAAATGCAAAAAACAACCACTCCTAGTTGTAACAATAACCTGAGGTGAATGGTATGTAGCTTTTAAAAAATGGCGATAACGCTGGGCTTTTGGTAGGTGTGATCCCATGATGAGCAAATCATCTTCAAAGTAATCACCTAATTGTCGCTGCAGTTGAGAAACATCTTTCTCATCAGGAACGATTATCAGCACCTGGCTGTTTACAGCTCTAACTTTTACAATTTCTGCCAAGAATAAAGATGGATCAATACCAATTGGCAGGTTCAATGCCCACCTTAAGCGCTGTTTTCCTGACAACATTCCGTAATCTGCCCTGCCCATAAGGTTGATTAATGATGAACTTGAATAATCAAATTGTTTTTTACTCGGAATCTCCCCAATAATTTTTTCTTCCTTAACAATCCTCGTCGGGATAGCTGATTTCATAACCGCCCAAAAGCTTCCTCCAAATCGATTGCGCACAGACTCCACAAGATTCATAACATCGGCAGTTACCATCGCTTTAGGAGAGGTGACCTCTGCGATCGCCTTGAGATTTTTTGCTTCAGCAGATTGATTCTTACGAGCGATCACTAAGCCTTCGGCCACAGAGTTCCCGAACGGCACAACTACTTTTGTTCCTGCTACTGCATTCTCATCAAACTCAACTGGTACCAAATAATCATAAATGCCTTCAAGATGCGATACGGGCGTATCTACAAGCACTGCCGCTACAGGTAAATTTGATGTGATCAGCTTATTTCGTTTAACTGGTGCAGAACTATTTTGACGCTTTAATTTAAGTGGAGCAGCCACTGATTATTTAACTAGCGCCTTAAGTGCTGAAGCTCGATCTGTTTTTTCCCAAGTAAAATCTGGAAGCTCTCGACCAAAATGTCCATAAGCGGCAGTCTTTCCATAAATTGGTCGCAGTAAATTCAGGTCACGAATTATTGCAGCAGGTCGTAGATCAAAAACTTGCTTAACTGCTTCACTGATACTGGTTGGATCAAATTTTTCAGTACCAAATGTCTCAATGAAAAGACCCACCGGTTGTGCTTTTCCAATTGCGTAAGCAACCTGCACTTCACAGCGATCTGCTAATCCAGCAGCAACAACATTCTTTGCCACCCAACGCATTGCATATGCTGCTGATCTATCAACTTTTGATGGATCCTTGCCCGAAAACGCTCCGCCACCATGTCGAGCCATGCCGCCGTAAGTATCCACAATAATTTTACGTCCAGTTAGTCCAGCATCACCCATAGGCCCGCCGATCACAAAACGCCCCGTTGGATTTATTAGATACCTAACTGATGAAACATCTAGTTTGAGCTCTTTGATAATTGGGTCAATCACAAACTTTTTTACCTCTGGTGCTAATTGTTTTTCTAGATCTATATCTGGCGCATGCTGAGAGGAGATGACTACGGTGTTTAATGCGATCGCCTTATCGCCTTGATACTCGATAGTGACCTGAGTTTTTCCATCAGGGCGCAAGTAAGACAGAGTTCCATCTTTTCTAACTTTAGTTAATTGCATCGCTAGTTTATGAGCTAGAGATATAGGCAACGGCATCAGCTCTGGAGTGTCATTTGAAGCATAGCCAAACATCAATCCTTGATCTCCAGCGCCTTGTAAATCTAACGGATCAGAGGATGAAGAAACTCTACTTTCAAATGCATCGTTGACTCCTTGAGCAATATCTTGTGATTGTTGACCGATGGAGATTGAAACTCCACAACTATTACCATCAAATCCCTTATCAGATGAGTCATAACCGATTTCTAAAACTGTATCTCGAACAATATTCATCACATCTGCGTATCCATTGGTCGTAACTTCACCAGCCACGTGGACTTGACCTGTTGTAATCAATGTTTCAACAGCAACACGACTCTTAGCATCTTGAGATAACAGCGAGTCCAAGATTGCATCTGAGATTTGATCAGCGATCTTGTCGGGATGTCCCTCGGTAACAGACTCAGATGTAAAAAGGCGATTTTTCACTGGCTTAACCTAACTTACTAACTAATTGATCTAGCAATATATCCGAGAGCGTGTCTTTACTAATTTCAGGTACTTCAATCACATTTTGGTCTTTATCAATGATTAATCCCTTAGTTTTTTCACTTCCAAAAACAGCGCCCTTAGAGACGTTGTTGACGTAGATCAAATCCAGGGATTTGCTAGATAGTTTTGCCGACGCACTGGCTTCAAGCTCTTTTATATCTGAGATCGTTTCGGCTGCAAAACCAACAATGATCTGGCCCGGCTTCTTAACACTTGCTAAGGATTTCAAAATATCAGGATTATTGACAAGAGAAAGAGTGCTTAAACTCTCTTTACCGATTTTAATATCTGAATAGTTAACAATTCTTGCATCAGCTACTGCCGCCGACATTATTAGAGCATCACAATGAGGGAATTCAAAATCCAATACAGCTAACATTTGCTCAGCCGTCTCAACATTTGTAATTGTTATACCTTCGATACTTGGCAAATCTGTGTTTGCAGTTACTAAATGAACTTGTGCACCTCTACTTGCAGCTGCCATGGCCAAGGCGAAACCCTGTTTACCGGAGGAACGATTACCGATAAATCTAATTGGATCAATTGGCTCTCGTGTTCCACCGGCAGTGATGATAATTTTCTTGCCTACCAAATCGGAGGTGGCAACTAGTGCGTCATTGATAGCTTTAATGATCTTGGTACTTTCTGGATATCGACCAACACCTACATCGGTTCCAGTCATTCGACCTTCATCTGGTTCCACCACGATAAATCCACGTCTACGCAAAGTATCAACATTTTCAGTTGTAGCTGGATTGAGCCACATCTCAGTATGCATTGCCGGAACTAAAACCTTCGGAGCGGTAGAGGCCAACACGATGTTGGTTAGTAGATCATCTGATCGACCGGTTGCCAATTTAGCCAGTAGATCCGCTGTGGCGGGTGCAATTACTATTAGATCATTCTCTTTAGCCATCGATATATGGGGAACTTTTTCTACATCGCTCCAAAGATCCAAATGAACTTTTCGGCCAGAGAGTGCTTCCCAAGTGCTTTTACCAACAAAATTTAAACTTGCTTGGGTTGGTACTACATCAACTACGAATCCATCATCTTGTAAGCGACGCAGTAGGTCGCAAGATTTGTAGGCAGAGATTCCACCTGAGACACCAAGCAAAATCTTTCGACCACGGGGAAACATGGCGGTTTTAACTCGCTGGAGTTGTTTGCTTTGGTTCTAGATTTTCGATTGTTAGCAAGCCTTCGTTTATCTCACGAAGTGCAATTGATAACGGCTTCTCATGTACATAAGTTTCAACTAGAGGACCTACGTACTCAAGAAGACCTTCACCTAGCTGTGAATAATAAGCATTTATCTGGCGTGCTCTTTTGGCTGCATAAAGCACCAAACTATATTTTGAGCCAGCTTTGTCCAATAAAGCATCGATTGGTGGGTTTGTAATTCCATCTAGTGCTTGATTACTCATTGGGTCCTTTTTTTAAATTCTGCGGATTAGCGAAGGGCTAAAGATACCAGTTGGGCCACTGATTCATCCACTTGGTGATTTACCACCACATGATCAAACTCTGACGCAGCAGATAGCTCCTCTTTGGCCCTATCTAACCTGGCCTGCGTTGAATCAACTGACTCTGTGCCTCTTTTCACCAATCGAGCAGTCAACTCCTCCCAAGAAGGGGGCTCGATAAATATCAGAACCGCATCCTTAGAATTTTTTCTAACCTGCCTTGCCCCATTGAGTTCAATCTCTAAAATTACATTTTTGCCCGATTGAAGTGCTGTTTCAACTGCCTTGCGTGGTGTTCCGTACTTAGCGCCGGCAAAACTTGCCCACTCAAGAAACTCTTCTTTTTTTATCATCTCATCAAAGATTGCATCTGAGACGAAGTGGTAATCCACACCATCGACCTCACCTGTTCGCATGCTTCGAGTAGTTGCAGAAACTGAAATCCAAAAACGCTCATCGCCACGTAATCGATTTGTAAGGGTACTTTTTCCCACGCCACTTGGACCTGACACAACTAAAAGTTTTCCACTCCTGCGTGAGTTTTTAATCAATAAAAACTCCTGTCGTAAAATTTCAAGTTGGCGTTTACCAACACCGCCAATTCTACGTGATGGCGAGATCTGAGCCTTACCCATAACTATCTCCGCCCGCACTTTGCCAATCCCAGGCACAGACTGGAGTAAATCCATTAGTTTCATTCGCTTCACTGATTTGCGCTCATCCTCAAATAGATCAAAGAAAAAGAGCTCACCATTTGCAATTAACTCTTTAACCTTTGCCCGCTCTTGCCTTGCCTTAACGGCGCTTTCCCCAGCTTTTCTGCGCGATCTCCTGCTTAATCGTGGCGGCAACATAATTACTGTAATGAACTAATTATTTGTTCGATCTTATTGCGCATACCGCTATCTGAGCCATCCCATAAACCGGTAATTGATCTTCCTATCACCACAAAATCAGCTCCAGATTGGATTGCATCTTTTGGCGACATAACTCGGGCTTGGTCTGCGTGATCATCACCTGCAACTCTGACTCCAGGTGTAATCAAAATTGTCTCTCCAACTACTCTCCTTAGACTTTCAACTTCAAAGGGTGAGCAAACTATTGATGAGGCTCCAGCTGCTGTAGCCATGATCGCCCAATTTTTTGCAGTTTCCTCGATTGAGGCTTTAAAGCCCATTGCGGCAAAATTTTCCTCAGAAAAAGAGGTTAGGACTGTTACCGCCGTGATTGAACCATTTGGTAGAGCACTCTTAGCTGCTGAGATCATCGCAGCACCACCTGAAGCATGAACAGTCAGAAACTTAGGGTCCAAAGCTGCTACCGATTCCACAGCACCTTTTACTGTATTTGGAATGTCATAAAGCTTAAGATCTAAAAAAAGTTCAAACTGCGCAGCTTTTCTCAGTTTTTCAATGCCAGCGCTTCCATGTCGAAGGTAAAACTCTAATCCGATCTTAAAATGATCTATATGTATGGATGCCGCTGCAATCCATTTGCCAGCAAGATCAATATCTTTAGTATCTAAGGCGAGGATTATTGGGCTTTTCATCAAACTCCCCGATGGGCAAAGCCAATAGCATCTCTAAAATCAGTAATTCCTTTTTCTAATAAAAGTTCAGATAATTGATCACGTATTTGCAACACCGCAGTTGGATTTCCAAAGGTGGCTGTGCCAATTGAAACAGCGCTTGCTCCTGCCAACACCAACTCAAATGCATCTCTGCCACTTGCCACACCTCCCATTCCAACAATAGGAGTGTTTGGGAAAGCTTGATGTACTTGATAAATAGCCCTGACCGCTACCGGTCTAATCGCAGGACCTGATAATCCGCCAGTTTTTCCAGCCAATTTAGGTTTCATAGTATTTGTATCAATGACCATACCAAGTAATGTATTGATTAAAGCCAAGCCATCCACACCTGCATTAATAACAGATTGAGCGATTTCAACTATGTTTGTTACATCCGGTGATAATTTCGCAACTATCGGCAACTCTCCTCCGATATTTCTACGTACCGATTCAATCACTGCGGTGGCGGTATCAGGATGGCAAGCAAACACCTGGCCTCGATTTTCAACATTAGGACAGGAGATATTTACCTCTACCGCACTTATTCCAGGAACTGCTCTTAACCTTCTAGCTAATACCCCATACTCATCGACAGTTTCACCAGCAATTGAAACAATAATCTTTGCTGAGTTTGCAACTAACCACGGAATATCGTTTTCTAAAAACGCATCTATTCCTGGGCCCTGTAGACCGATTGAATTGAGCATGCCACTTGGCGTTTCGGCCATCCTCGGTGTGGCTCGACCCGTTCGAGCTTTAGTCATAATTGATTTAGTAACAATCGCGCCAATCTCAGTAAGCGGGAAAAACTGCGATAATTCTTGTCCAGAGCTGGCACAACCACTTGCTGTGAATATTGGATTTAAGAATCGCTTACTTCCGATTTTGGTAGAGAAATCTAAGGTACTCATGGATGTAACGCATCCAAAACTGATTTTCGATCCCAAATAATCTCTGATCCATCCATGACCGGTCCATCTATACAACTTCTCACCATTTTAATTTCGCCATCATTTTTAACTGGCACAACACAGGTCATACAGACACCTATGCCACATGCCATCGCTTCTTCAACAGCGCATTGATGCGGAATATCAAACTCCATCGCGATCTTAGAGATTGCAGATAACATCCCCATTGGACCACAGGAGTAAATAACCTCAGTTGCGTTCTCGCGGATTAATCGCGGTATTGCTTCGCTAATCTGGCCATGAATACCAGTACTGCCATCATCGGTGGTTAGGGTTAAAGATGAAACACTTCTTTTACCTTCAAGAGGTGCGTAAATTTTGCTCGCAGTACTTGCGCCAAGCACCATATCAACTCGACAACCCCGATTTTTTAAAACTTCAGCTAAGGCAAACAGTGGAGCAGATCCGTACCCACCGCCAATTAAAAGCGTATTGGCATTGGTGGTTGGAACTCCAAAGGATGTTCCAAGCGGACCAACCATGTCAATGAACTCACCAACATTCTGAGCGCATAACCATTTACTTCCTTGACCATGTGGCGCAACCACCAATTCGATACTGCCACCCATGGGTCCTTTGTCACTTGCCCGATAGATTGCAAATGCGCGACGAAGAACTAAAGCTGATTGTTCACCGCCAACTGAGATGGCAACAAAATTTCCAGGCTTACATGCAGCAGCCATTTTATCCACGGCAAAAACCATGTGATGGTATGGACCAACTTTTTTGTTACTCAAAACCTCTGCTTGAATCTGAATTGCACTTCGATTGATTTTTTGTGGTGTGATCATGACATCCACTCCTGTAGAGACTTAATCTCAAAATCACCCTTCTGAAGCGCCGATATACCTGCTACTGCTGCTTTAAATCCTGGAATGGTTGTAATGCAAGATACCGAACGTGAAACGGCAGCGGTTCGAATTAAGAAACCATCCTGTCGCGATCCCCTACCAAGTGGAGTATTGATTACTAATTGCACCATACCCTTAGTGATTACATCGCTAGCGCTTAACTCTTGATTATTTGGGTCAGAATTTTTCCTTACTTTTTCAGATGGGATGCCTTTCTCCATAAAAAAATCATGAGTGCCCGATGTGCTATAAATTTTAAAGCCCAATTCATGTAAACCTCTAGCTGATCGCCAGCCAGCCTCTTTGTCCCGCTGAGACAAGGATATGAAAACTGCGCCCGATTTTGGAAGCGGACCAAATGCAGCTGTCTGACTTTTTGCAAATGCCAAACCAAAATTACTTGCAATTCCCATCACCTCACCAGTTGATTTCATCTCTGGTCCGAGTACTGAATCAATACCAGTTCCATCTAATCTACGGAAACGATTAAACGGCAGCACCGCCTCTTTTACCGATACGCCATTTGCCTTTCCATCACCAGATTTAGGGAGGATTTCATCTTTTCTTAATTGATCAATTGTTATACCCGTTGCGATTAATGCTGCGGCTTTGGCCAATTGGATCCCAGTTGCTTTGGCAACAAATGGGACAGTTCTTGAAGCACGAGGATTGGCCTCAAGAACGTAGAGCTTTTGAGGAGTTCCACTAACTGCAAATTGAATATTGATCAAACCCCTTACTCCCACATCTGCTGCAATTTTCTCAGTTGCTGATCTAATCTCTTTTATCATCGTTACGTCCAAAGAGGTGCTGGGCAATACACAAGCAGAGTCTCCGGAATGAATGCCAGCCTCTTCAATATGCTCCATTACTCCTGCTAGATATAACTCAGTTCCGTCGTAGAGTGCATCCACATCAATCTCGATTGCATCATCCAAAAACTTATCAATTAGTACGGGATGATTTGGTGTGACCGCTGTAGCTTTTTCAATAAATCCTCGTAATGATTCTTGGTCATACACAATTTCCATGCCTCTTCCACCCAAAACATAAGATGGTCTCACTAATACTGGATAGCCAATATTCGCGGCGATTTGCTCAGATTGTTCATAAGAGCTGGCCATACCAAAATTTGGCGCATTCAAATTATTCTTTTCCAGAACCTTTGCAAAGGCTCCTCGTTCTTCTGCTAAATCAATTGCATCTGGTGATGTACCTAGAATTTTCACCCCAGATTCCAATAATCCTCTAGCTAGGCCGAGTGGTGTCTGTCCACCAAGTTGAGCGATCACTCCAACTACTGGTCCAGCTTGCGTCTCTGCAGCAATTACCTCTAAAACATCTTCTAGGGTTAAGGGTTCAAAATACAATCTATCGGAGGTGTCGTAATCAGTGGAAACTGTTTCAGGATTGCAATTGATCATAATTGTTTCATATCCAGCTTTTTGCAAAGCAAAAGATGCATGAACGCAGGAGTAATCAAACTCAATACCTTGACCAATACGATTTGGTCCACTTCCCAAAATAATAACCGCAGGTTTTGTCCTAGGAAGTACCTCACTCTCCTCATCATAAGCTGAGTAGTAATAAGGAGTAAGTGCTGCAAACTCTCCTGCACAGGTGTCAACTGTTTTAAACACTGGATGTAGATTCATCTTGGATCTAATTTGACGTATTTCGATTTCAGTAAGTTTGCGCAACTTAGCAATTTGATAATCTGAGAAGCCAAGCATTTTGCTTGATTTGAGCAACTCTTTTGTTAACTCCCCCGCTGTACTCAGCTCAATTGCTTGCGCGTTGATCAGGTTAATCTGCTCAATAAACCAAGGATCAATCTTTGTCGCCTCATGCACCTGTGCACTCGTAGCTCCGTTAAACAAAGCAGATTGCACCTGTTGCAAACGAAATTCAGTCGGAGTCCGAATCTTTTCCATCAATTCAGAAAGATTAGCCTTCTCCCAAGTAAAGCTTGCCCCCACTTTCTCCAGAGAACGCAGCGCTTTTTGAAGTGCTTCAGGAAAACTTCTTCCAATAGCCATAGCTTCGCCAACACTTTTCATAGTTGTTGTTAAGCGCACATCTGCTTCTGGGAATTTTTCAAAGGCAAATCTTGGCACTTTCACTACAACATAATCTAAAGCCGGTTCAAAGGAGGCAGGAGTTGATTTTGTAATGTCATTTTCGATCTCATCTAATGTGTACCCAATTGCTAATTTTGTTGCGATCTTGGCAATGGGAAAGCCAGTTGCTTTAGATGCCAAAGCCGATGAGCGGGAAACTCTTGGGTTCATCTCAATCACAATTATTCGGCCATCAACTGGATTAACTGCGAATTGGATATTGCAACCTCCAGTTGCAACGCCAACTTCTCGGATAATATCTATAGAGAGATCTCTGAGTTTTTGATATTCAACATCTGTGAGTGTCATTGTTGGTGCGACAGTTATTGAGTCCCCAGTATGTACGCCCATTGGATCAACATTTTCAATTCCGCAAACGATAACTACATTGTCCTTGTTATCACGCATCACCTCTAACTCATACTCTTTCCAACCAATAATTGATTCCTCAAGAAGCACTTCCGAGGTCGGGCTATGACGCAAACCAGCACCAGCTATTTGATTTAGATCAGATTCATTGAATGCAATACCAGAACCTAAACCTCCCATAGTAAATGAAGGTCGTACTACTACCGGATACTTAAGTTCATTTACCGCGGACAAACAATCTTGCATGGAATGACAGATTTTGGACTTGGCTGATTCTCCGCCCACGATCTCTACAATTTTCTTAAACACCTCACGATTTTCTCCACGTTTAATAGCCTCTACATCTGCACCAATTAATCTTGAACCAAATTTTTCAAATGAGCCACGTTCATGCAAAGCCATAGCTGCATTTAGTGCAGTTTGCCCACCTAAGGTGGCTAGAACAGCATCTGGCCTTTCCTTGTCCAATATTTTTTCAATGACCTCAGGAGTAATTGGTTCTATATAAGTTGCATCGGCAAATTCAGGGTCAGTCATAATTGTTGCTGGATTTGAATTTATTAGAATTACTCGAATGCCTTCAGAACGAAGCACTCGACATGCTTGGGTTCCAGAGTAATCAAACTCGCACGCTTGGCCAATAACTATTGGTCCGCTACCAATAACCAAGACGCTTTTAATCGAGTTATCTTTAGGCATTTATGTCCTTTAAACCTATCTTTGGATTTTCCATCAGATCGGCAAATCTTGCAAAAAGATAAGAAGCATCATGTGGACCAGCAGCAGATTCTGGGTGATATTGAACCGAAAATGCTGGTACAGAAATAAGCTCTAATCCTTCAACTACTGCGTCATTCAACGAGATATGAGTTACTCGACCTTCACCATATACAGTTTTAAACTCATGATCCTTAGGTGCTGCGACCGCAAAACCATGATTGTGTGCAGTTATCTCTACCTTGCCAGTAGTTAAATCCACGACCGGCTGATTAATTCCTCGATGTCCAAATGGTAATTTATATGTTTCAAATCCCAATGCTCGTCCTAATATTTGATGGCCAAAGCAAATACCAAAGAACGGTATCTCTTCAGCTAAAACGTTTCTAACTAACTCAACCACATCAGTCATGGCCGCTGGATCGCCAGGACCATTTGAAAGAAAAACTCCATCAGGTTGAATTGCTTTTATCTCTTCAAATGTAGTGCCAAGGGGCATTACATGTACTTCAATGCCAAGTGCCGCCATAGCTTTAGGTGTTGCACCTTTAATCCCCAGATCAATCGCCGCCACCTTCAACCTAATCGGTGTGCCATCTGGTGGGTTGACTACATATGATTTTTTTGTGGTTACATCTGAAGCGAGAAAAGCTCCACTCATAGGAGTGATTTTCCGAACTTTAATAACCATCTCTTCTCTGGTTAATCCAGTGTCACTAAAAATTCCAACCCTCATCGCGCCACGATCTCTTAGGTGTCTAGTAATCGCCCGCGTATCAACGCCTTGGATACCAACCACCTCTGACTGAATCAAATCCTCTTCTAAACTTTTCTCGCTACGCCAATTGCTGGTAATGGTGGAAGGGTTTCGAACCACAAAACCTGCAACCCAGATCTTTGATGATTCCTTATCAATAGAGTTCACTCCGGTATTACCGATATGTGGCGCTGTCATCACCACTATTTGTTTATGATAAGAGGGATCGGTTAAGGTTTCTTGATAACCCGTCATGCCGGTTGAAAACACCGCCTCTCCAAATGCCTCTCCTGTTTTTGCCCACGCAAAGCCTTCAAATATTCGACCATCATCAAGTACTAAATATGCAGGTTTTTTACCGCTCATTACTACCAGCCTTCATATTCAAGATCTCGCCACTTTTCATGACATGCTCTCCGTTGTGAAAAACATCCGTCACTACTGCAGGTAGTTCTAGGCCATTAAATGGCGTGTTTTTACTCTTGGATTTTAATTTGTTCTTATCAACTGTCCATCTTTGATCTGGGTTTATCAAAATGAAATTTGCAGGCATACCCACTGCTATCTCTCGACCTTGTGTTGCATATCCCGCAATTTTGGCTGGGGCAATTGACATGCGATCTACTAAATCTGACCAACTCATAAGACCAGTCTCGACCATGGTTTTAACCACAACAGATAAAGCTGTCTCCAAACCAACCATTCCAAAAGCTCCGGCATGAAACTCACAATCTTTATCTTCAGATGGATGTGGTGCATGATCTGTTGCCACAATATCAATAATTCCCTCTGCTAATCCCTCTCGTAATGCCATCACATCTTTCTGTGTTCGAAGTGGTGGATTAACCTTGTATATCGGATCATAATTCTCTACCAAATCATCTGTAAGCAGTAGATGATGCGGCGTGACCTCGGCTGTGACCTGAATCCCACGCTGTTTTGCCCAACGTATCAGCTCCACACCACCTGCAGTTGTAACATGACAAATATGCAGACGTGATTGAACATGCTCTGCTAGCAAAATATCTCTTGCGATAATAGCTTCCTCTGCGATTGCTGGCCAACCTGGTAATCCAATTCGAGCCGAGACACTTCCTTCATTCATCTGTGCATTAACAGTCAACCTAGGTTCCTGCGCATGCTGAGCAATGATGCCATTAAAGGTTTTTACATATTCAAGTGCTCTTCGCATTATTAACGGATCAGATACACACTTGCCGTCATCACTGAAAATTCTAACTTTGGCGATGGAATCAGCCATTGCACCCATCTCCGATAATTTTTCACCATTTAAACCATTAGTAACCGCTCCAATTGGATTAACATCAACTAAACCTGCTTCTTTTCCTAACCGGTAAATTTGTTCCACTACTCCAGCATTATCAGCCACAGGATTTGTATTTGCCATCGTTGAAACTGCGGTGAATCCTCCAGCTACTGCTGCTCTGGAGCCAGTCAAAACTGTTTCAGAATCTTCACGGCCAGGCTCTCTTAAGTGGGTATGCATATCTACCAAACCTGGTATTAACAACTTGGCACTGCCATCAACTGCGCCCTTGCTCAGATTCTTAGTGGAATTTTCAATATTAACTATTACTTGGTTATCAATATCTAGATCTATAACCCTGCCATCAGTTAATTTGGCGCCAACAATCTTTATCATCTTCCCTCTCCAATCGGTGCGCCACCTAGTAGCTCATACAAAACTGCCATTCTTACGGCTACTCCGTTTTTTACCTGATCAATGATTACAGATTTAAGATCATCAGCGCTCTCTGCTGATATCTCTAGCCCTCGATTCATCGGACCTGGGTGCATCACAATTGCACTCTTGGATAATTTCTGAAGCCTTGAAGTGTTTAATCCGTATCTCTTTGAATACTCCTGAGCTGATGGGAAGAAAGAATCGTTCATTCGCTCGAGTTGAATTCTAAGCATCATTACTACATCACAATCTTCTATCTCTTCGTCAAAATTATATGAAATTTTCACCGGCCAATCATTAACTCCTACTGGAAGTAATGTAGGCGGCGCAACCAAAGTTACCTTGGCACCCAACTTAGTTAGCAAAATTACATTACTGCGTGCAACTCGTGAGTGGAGAATATCTCCCACGATTAGAACTTTAACTCCTGAAAGATCTTTCTCTGATGGTCTTAAATGTTGCTTTATTGTGAAAGCGTCCAGCAAAGCTTGGGTGGGATGTTCATGAGTTCCATCTCCTGCATTAATCACCGCAGCTTGAATCCATTGAGTATCAGCAAGTCGCTTTGCTGCTCCTGAACTTGAATGACGGATAACAACCGCATCGGCACCCATGGCTTGCAAAGTTTGAGCAGTATCTTTCAGGCTTTCACCCTTACTAACCGATGAGCCCTTAGCTGAAAAATTGATTACATCTGCAGATAATCTCTTGGCTGCACTTTCAAAACTAATTCTTGTTCTAGTTGAGTCCTCAAAAAAAAGATTGACAACTGTTTTGCCCCTTAATGTGGGAAGTTTCTTATTTGGTCCATCAGTGATCTGCGCCAACTCCTTGGCGGTTGCTAATAAACCCAATGCGCTTTCTTTAGTTAAATCCGAGGCTGATAAGAGGTGTCCTGTGATCATTTGATCAACTCCACTAAATCTTCACTGTCATATTCGCGCAAATGCACCTTCACGCTCTCACTAATCGATGTTGGAATATTTTTTCCGACAAAATCAGCTCGAATTGGTAGTTCACGATGGCCTCGATCGACTAAAACAGCCAGTTGAACAGATTTTGGTCTGCCTAACTCTCCAATTGCATCCAAGGCAGCTCTAATCGTTCGCCCTGAGAACAAAACATCATCAACTAGGACTAAATCTTTGCCTTCGATGCCACCTGGCGGCATCTTTGTTGGCAGGATTGGCTTAGGTGGGCGAAGTCTTAGATCGTCCCGATGAAGAGTTATATCCAGTACGCCACAGCCAACAGCACTCTCAATTTCGGTTATGAATTTGCAGATCCGCTCAGCCAGGTAAGCACCACGGGTAGGAATACCCATTAAAACTAAATTAGCGACACCCTGATTGTGTTCAATGATTTCATGTGAAATGCGCTTAATAGCCCGATCAATGTCGGAGCCCGATAGCAAAATGCCCATTTACTTCTCCTTCGCCGCCTCTCTGGACGGATCGTTAAAGGAATCGCCGTATGTTAGCAGAACGGCTGTGGATATCGTAAATCATCAAAATCATGGTGTGGCTAGCCTGCAGCCATGAACAAAAATAACCCAGCAGAACAGTTACGAACAATCAGAAAATCAAAAGGGTGGAGCCTGCAAGATGTAGAACGCCACTCAAATGGAAGATGGAAGGCGGTTGTAGTCGGTTCATACGAAAGATCTGACCGAGCCATATCCCTCAAAAAAGCAATTGCGCTAATGGATTTCTACCAAGTCCCAATTAGTGAGTTATTCCCCGAATCTTCGGCAAGAATTACAAGTAGAAGTATCACCCTAGACCTAGTAAAGATAAATGCTTCACTCTTGCCACAAGCTGAAAGGCTACGTAATTTCACCAGAGTTTTAAGTAATCGACGGAAAGATTGGAATGGTTACATACTTACTATTCGAGATAACGATCTAGCATTTCTTTCACTACTGCTCAACCTTAATGATGTAGCAACCCTTGATTACCTAAGAGAGGCTGAGTTCCTAGCAGCCTAAATTGCGATCGAATCCTTGAGTTTAATGATCCTCCCTAGGACCCCATTTATATAACTTGAGGATTCATCGGTCGATAAAGATTTGGCCAACTCCACCGCCTCATCACAGGCAACCTGCAGATCTATATCTTGGGCCCATAAAATTTCAAATATCGCAATCCGAAGAATATTTCTATCGATTGGAGGCATCCGATCCATATCCCAACCCTGCGCATAGGTGATGATTAATTCATCAATTTTACTTAGGTGTTCTGCCACTCCATTTAACAAAACTAAAACATATGGTTCTTGAGACAATTCTTTAGCCCCTCGGCTAGAGAAAAGCTCAGTTGCACTTGCCTTTTTAATATCTGCTTCGTATAGAAAATCTAATGCCCGCTTACGAGCTTTATTGCGGGCTGACATCTTTAGTTCGCTCGACCCAGGTAAGCACCAGTTCGAGTATCAACTAAAACTTTCTCATCCTGCTTAATGAATAGAGGAACTTGGATGGTAATTCCAGTCTCAACTGTGGCTGGTTTAGTGCCCCCAGATGAACGATCCCCTTGCAAGCCAGGTTCAGTGTAAGTAATCACTAACTCAACCGAGGCGGGCATTTCAATAAAGAGCGGATTACCTTCATGCATAGCAACAACTACACCCGCATTCTCTAACAAATAATCAACAGCCTCTCCAACCGTTTGCTTACTTACCGAGATTTGATCGTAATTAGTGGAGTCCATAAACATAAAATCTTCACCGTCTCGATAGAGGTACTGCATATTTCTTTTCTCAACTGAAGCTACCTCAACTTTTACCCCTGCATTAAATGTTTTCTCAACAACCTTTCCAGATAAAACCGAACGCATTTTTGTTCGCACGAAGGCGCCGCCTTTTCCAGGCTTTACATGCTGAAACTCAATCACGTTCCACAATTGGCCATCCAAATTCAAGGTCATGCCATTTTTCAAGTCATTAGTCGTTGCCATATTTGCCCTATCTGATTATCAAACTTTTCGAGTATTTCTTTAAGCGATGTGCTAAGTCTACCTTGTCAGCCAATGATTTTTTGCATAGCAATCAAAGCCAAGCGGTAACTATCCACTCCAAAACCTGCAATGGTTCCCTGAACTACCCCGCTGATAACTGATGTGTGTCGGAATTCTTCTCGGCTTAGCGGATTAGATAGATGAACTTCTATCGCCGGAGCGGTTAACATCGATACTGCATCTCTTATTGCATATGAATAATGCGTAAAAGCGGCTGGATTGATAATTACGGGAAGTTTCTTATCAGCTGCTTCATGCAACCATGAGATTAGTTCACTTTCACTATCACTTTGCTTTATTTCCACATCAATTTTAAGTTCTGAAGCTTTTTGCTCAATAGCAGCTTTAAGTTGCGGATAATCCATCTGTCCATAATGTTTCTGCTCACGCAAATCTAATCTGGACAGATTTGGACCATTAAGAATAAGTATCTTCACTTGGCTATTCTCTCATAAACCTTAGCGAGCTGGCCGGAAGTTACATCTTCAAACCAAACAGGCTTTCCTATTTTACTGATTCCAATGAATCTAAGACGAGAACCTTTGACTTTCTTATCTTGAGTCAAAAGAGTCAAAAGCTTTGGCCATTTCTTGCCAGGATAATCAATCGGAAGGTCAAAATTTCCTAACAATTCACGATGTAGATCCACTACGTCTTTGTCTAAACCTGCAAGTTCTGAACTTAACTCAGCGGCAAAGACCATTCCTATACTAACCGCTTCGCCATGTCTTAATTTATATCCGCTTTCTTTTTCGATTGCATGGCCCAATGTGTGGCCATAATTCAAGACTTCACGCAACTTACTTTCCTTGAAATCTCGAGATACAACATCAGCTTTGACCTTGATACTTCTATGTACAACAGATTCATAATCAATTTGATCATCTTGCACTAAATTCAAAATCTTATAATCAGAGATAAAACCACATTTAATAACCTCTGCCATTCCAGCTGAAAGATCCCGTGCGGGTAATCGATCCAAAAATTTTAAATCTACAAAGACCTGCTTAGGTGAATGGAAGGCTCCAATCAAATTTTTCCCGGAACTTGCGTTGATGCCAGTTTTACCTCCTACTGAAGCATCAACCATTCCTGCTAATGAGGTTGGCATTGCATACCAATTAATACCCCTCATCCAGGTGGCAGATGCAAATCCAGCTAAATCAGTTGTTGCCCCTCCGCCCAGTCCAATAATTGCATCCGAACGCTTAATACCTTCACTCGCGCACTTTTTCCAAACACGATCTAACGTAGCTAAACTCTTTTGATTCTCACCATCTGCTGTGCCAAATAATTTCAGGTTTGCTCTTGGTTTGATCTTGAACTTTGAGATTAAAGTATTTGGAGCTACCAGCAAAACCTTATTGTGCGAATCTGAAATCTCCTTTATTTTTTCAACTGCATTGATTCCAATTTGCACCTGGTATTCACGCTCAGCTTTCACCTTAACAATTTTCATAACTTTGCCTTCAATTTCTCACTAATCAACTTAGCTACCTCATGTGGTTTCTGGCTATCTGAATTAACAGTTTGTGAAGCTAATTTTTCATAAATTGGACGACGTTCACTCATTAAATTCATCCATTGCTGCCTTGGATTGATCAACAACAAAGGTCTATCTTTGTTAAATCCGATTCGATTCGCCGCTTGAGAAATTGATACATCTATAAAAATGACTGGATACTCAACCCCAGTTAGTGCCTCTTGAATCTGAGTATTGATTGGTGCCCCACCTCCAAGTGCAATGACACCTTCAAACCCATCTAGTAGCGCAGTTACTACCTCTACTTCAGTCTTTCGAAAAACTGCCTCGCCTTCTTCAACAAAAATATCAGATATTTTTTTCCCAGTTATACGTTCAATCTCACTGTCACTGTCAATGAATTCGGTAACAATCTCTTTTGCTAGTGCTTTGCCAATAGTAGATTTACCAGCCCCAGGTGGGCCAATGAGAACAACCTTCTTAATCATTACTTGATCTCTAGGGTTGCAATATAGTTTTCAAAATTGCGCTTGGTTTCCTGAACGCTATCTCCGCCGAATTTTTCCAGAACTGCGTCAGCAAGAACTAGCGCTGCCATAGCCTCCGCGACTATGCCGGCAGCAGGAACTGCGCATACATCGGATCTTTGGTTAATTGCTTTCGCAGCTTCTCCAGTTCTAGTGTCAATTGTGTCTAGCGCTTTAGGTACAGTTGAGATGGGTTTCATAGCAACTTTAACTCTCAAGATTTCTCCGTTGCTCATACCGCCCTCCGTGCCACCAGCTCGATCAGTTCTTCGAACAATTGCGCCTTTATCATTTTTTTCAATCTCATCATGCGCAATAGACCCTCGTCTAGTTGCAGAAGCAAAACCATCACCTAACTCCACACCTTTAATTGCCTGAATTCCCATCATTGCACCAGCTAGCCGGGCATCTAATCTTTTATCCCAATGAGTGTGTGAACCAAGTCCAGGAGGTAAGTTGTAAGCCAGAACCTCAACTACGCCACCTAATGTGTCACCCTCTTTATGAGCTAACTCAATCTCTTCAACTATTTGATCACTAGTTTTTTTATCCATGCAACGAACGGGATCGGCATCAATTTTTTGACGATCTGTACTTTTTGGCAATTGATAATCCTCTGGCAGATGAACTTTCCCGATTGATACGACATGACTCAATATTTCAATTCCAACACTTTGTTTAAGAAAAGCACGTGCAACTGCACCTAAAGCAACTCGTGCCGCAGTCTCTCTGGCACTTGCCCTTTCAAGTATTGGACGAGCATCGTTAAAATTAAATTTCTGCATTCCCACTAAGTCAGCATGTCCGGGTCTAGGTCTGGTAAGAGGTGCGTTTCTAGCTAAATCTTTAATCTCCTTGTCATCAACTGGATCAGCACTCATAATCTTTTCCCATTTTGGCCACTCTGAGTTTGCTATTTGAATTGCTATGGGACCGCCCTGAGTTTTACCAAGTCTTATGCCACCTGTAATTGTAATTTTGTCAGCTTCAAAATTCTGTCGAGCTCCTCTGCCAAAACCTAATCTTCTGCGTGATAAATCGGCATCAATATCTTTGCTGGTGATTTCCACATGGGCTGGAATACCTTCTACAATTGCAGATAAGGCAGGGCCGTGGGATTCACCTGCTGTTAACCAACGCAACACATTATCTCCACTCGAGTTTGATGGGAGTATTCTCTCAGATCTGGCACTTATCCTGCGCTCAATTAACCCTTACAACAGTGGAATCTTTGTGAAATAAGTGCCAATTATCATGAATGGCGCAAAAGGAATACTCCTTCGGGGTTGAGTTAATGCAAATAAACCCGCAAGGATCCATGTTGATGTTAATGCAATTGAAAGTTCATTAATTGTGGCCAAGGTAATTGAACAAATAAATGAAAGTTTTATATCTCCATAACCTATTTTTGAGCCACTAACTAGATTTATTAAGAGATATATGCCAAGACCAAAACACCCTATTTTCCAATTCATAAAGTGGCCAGGCACAAGAAGTATGCCTACGACTATCAAGTCAATGTTTCTAATCAGGTGATTTTGAATATCATAAATTGCTATTTTAATAAACCAAATAAACGCTAATATCTCTAGCAGCACTCATTTAGATTACTTAAATCTATGAGCTAGATGTACTCCTGTGGATTACTTTTTAACCGCCTCCGACGCAACCTTAAGCAACTCTCGCCTCATAGAATCAAAATCAAACTCTTTTTGGGAGAAATAATTAATCTGAAATAAAGCTTGCTCAACTAGTAAAGCTAGCCCACCGATTACATGTTTTCCGAGGTTTTGATAACGTTTGGCTAGTTCAGTTGGCCAAGGGTGATAAACAACTTCAAAAAAATCCGCCTTGGTTGAGATAATCGATAGACCATCTGTGGCACCTGCCGGTGTTGTAGATATGATCAAATCACGATCTTGTATCTCTTCAAAATTGTGCCAATCCAGGAAATTGATATCTAAGTCTGCTGCAGCCGCATGAAGTTGATCATGTCTGACCATCGATCTGGTCACCACCGTTACTTCGGTGTTTGTACCTTTAAGGGCGCCAAGTGCGGCTCTGGCTGTGCCGCCCGCTCCTAAGATTGCAATTTTCTTGCCAAAATATGGTTGCAGCAAGTTTTTAAATGCCAGCAAATCAGTAGAAATTCCAATGCTTCCAGTTGATTCGAAAATTACAGTATTCACCGATGAGATTTGTTTGGCGATTGGATCTACCCTGTCTATGAATCCAATACATATCTCCTTCAATGGCATGGTCAGTGCCAAGCCTCGATACTGAGAGTTTTTTGATTCAAAATAAAAGTTTCCAAAATCTTGTTCACTAACTTCGTGAGCTAGAAATTCCGCTTCTACGCCAAGCATTTGGTATGCAGTGGAGTGTAGAAGTGGCGAAAGAGAATGCGCTATCGGCGAGCCAGCGACTGCTAATTTAATCAACCAAACAACCCCGCATCTTCATTTTTTCTAAATTCATTTGCCCAAACATTAAATTCGTCGAAAGATCTGGTAAATCTAGTATCTCCTGGTTTGACTGTAACGTAATACAACCAATCCCCGTTTGCTGGATTAACAGCTGCTGACATTGCTTGTTCACCTGGATTGCTAATTGGTCCTGGCGGTAGCCCTCGATACTTGTAGGTATTGTATTTAGAATTCGTATCCAGACTCTTGTATGGGAGCCTTATTTTTCCACGAGTATTGGTCGCGTAATCAATGGTTGCATTGATCTGCAAAGGCATTCCTATTTCAAGGCGGTTATAAATCACCCGCGCAATCTTAGGAAAATCTACAAGATCTCCCTCTGACTCAATCATTGAGGCAATTATCAATAACTCGAAAGGTGAATAGCCTCGATACCCATTTTCTATACCACTCTGCTTAGCCGATATGTAAAATCGCTGAATCATTTGGTCAACTGCTTGATCAAAAGTTGTACCAGGAACTATCGAATACTGTGCTGGAAAGAGAAAGCCTTCTACATCTTTTGTCTTATAAAGTGGATCGATCTTGGCATTTGCCGAGTACTTGCCAGTGACTAATTTGGACTTAGCCAACAGATCAAATATTTCATTCTTCCTAAGTCCTTCAACAAAACCAAATAATCCGCGGTTACGTTTTGGATCAAGTAATTGTTCCAATGCAGATTGCGCAGATATGCCCACATCTAACTCGTGTAAACCAGGTGAAATACCATTTGCCCGCTTATCATTGATAGCAATTTTGATAAATACCTTCTCTGCTTTAATCACGCCAGAATCTTTAAGTTTTTGAGCAATCTTCACCCCTGTATCCCCACGTTCAATCAATATCTCAATTTTTTCTGCAGAACTAACATTTCGGTAATCGTTTAGTAAGAATGCGTTATGGGTTGAGATTGCAATTAGGGTGAAAACTATAGCCACCGCCAGCGGAGGGATTAGTTTTCTCAAAAACGGCTTCCGATCGAAGTATTTGACTTTTCATTCAACAACGCAGTTTCAAGTATATTCACCGCAGCAATCTGATCAATAACGCTTTTACTATCTCGCGCACTTTTACCAGCTTCTCGCATCTGAGCATAAGAAACTTGAGTGCTAAGTCTTTCATCAACCAAATAGATAGGACCTTCATATAGAGACCTGACCAGCGCTGCAAAACTGGCAGCTTCATCGGATTTTGAGCTGTCTGCACCAGACAAGTGTTTTGGATTTCCAATCACGATATATACAGGTTGTACATCATTTAAAATGTCACCGATTTTTAAAGACAAGTCAGCGTCATTGTTAATTGTGGCATGAGGTGAAACAAGAATTGATTCAGAATCAGAGGTGGCAACTCCTATCCGCTTCTCGCCATAATCAAAACCAATTCGACGGCCTTGCGCGATTGGTGTTTTCATTTCCATCCAGCTAATTAACTAATCTTTCCAGTTGTTGCTTTCGTAATTTCTGCAAGTGCTTGATCAATGAGTTTCGGCTCAGTTCCGCCGCCTTGGGCAAAGTCATCTTTTCCGCCTCCGCCTCCGCCGAGTACGGTTGAACCAATCTTTATTAACTCTCCTGCCTTAATACCAAGTTTTATTGCCTCTGGCGATACTGCAGATACCAACATGGGTTTTGAGTTGTTGATTGTGGCAAGTACAACTACCCCGCTCTTCAACTTACCTTTCAAATCAATAGCAATAGATCTCATGTCATCCACTGACACTTCATTTTCTAATTGGGCGGTTAACAAGTTAATTTGACCCATCTGCTTTGCTTTCTTAACAAGCTCAGCAGCTGAAGCCATAGCCTTAGCACTTCTAACAACCGCCAACTCTTTTTCCATAACCTTCATTTTTTCAACCAGCTCGGAGATACGCTGCGGTAACTCCTCTGTTCTTACTCCTTTTATGATTTCAGTTAGAGAATTAAGCAATACATGCTCTCTAGCTAAGAACTGGTAAGCATCGTGCCCTACCAAAGCTTCAATTCTTCTAACGCCTGCACCAATTGAAGATTCAGATAGCAATTTAACCAATCCCAATTGACCGGATCTACTTACATGAGTTCCGCCGCACAATTCTCTAGCCCAATCTCCTATGCTCACTACGCGGACCTGGTCGCCATATTTTTCACCAAATAGCGCCATCGCGCCCATTGCTTTAGCAGCATCTTGAGTCATAACCTGGGCTTCTACTGAAAGATCTGCAATCAATAACTCATTCACTCGACTTTCAACATCAGCTAATACGGAATCGGGCACTGAACTTGTCGAAGGAAAATCAAATCTAAATCTTCCAGGTGCATTCTCAGAGCCTGCTTGAGTAGCTGTTTCTCCCAAAGCCTCTCGAAATGCTTTATGAACCATATGTGTTGCTGTGTGCGCTCTAGAGATCGCCATTCTTCGCTCTAGATCAATCTCAGCTAGCGCTTGATCACCTTGCTTAACTTGACCACTTATTACCGTTCCCCTGTGAACAATTAACCCTGGCAGTGGTGACTGAACATCATCAATTTGAATAACAGCTCCATTTGATAACTTTATTTTTCCAGCATCAGCTAATTGGCCACCACCTTCAGCATAAAATGGTGTTCGATCCAGAGTTATCTCGATTTCAGAACCTATATTTGCTTCGCCAGAGTTCTTTCCAGCGACTAATAACCCTGTCAATTTTGCTTCGCCAGAGTTTTTCTCATAACCGATAAATTTTGTAGGACCGGAGGCATCAATTATCGACCTGTATTCAGTTAAATCGGTATGACCGCTTTTCTTAAGTTTTGCATCAGCCTTTGCCCGATCTCTCTGTTCAGTCATCAACTTTCTAAAACCTTTTTCATCAACCTCTAAACCTTGTTCGCGAGCCATCTCCAGCGTTAGATCAAATGGGAATCCATAGGTGTCATGTAATTTAAATGCTGTATCCCCAGAAACTGCTTTCTGTTTTGATTTCTTCAAATCCTCAGCAGCGATATCAAAAATACTAGTTCCACTTTTTAATGTTTGTATGAATGAATCTTCCTCGGCTTGGGCGATAGACAAAATACGCTCTGAATCCTTTATAAGTTCTGGGTATTGAGGTCCCATTGCCTGTATTGAGCTCTTCATTAACTCTGAAATCACCAAATCCTGCGAGCCTAGCAATCTCATATTTCTAATTGTTCTGCGCATCATTCTTCTTAAAACATAACCACGGCCCTCATTACCTGGCGTAACTCCATCACCGATTAGCATCATCGCTGTCCTGCTGTGGTCTGCAACCACTCTCAACGAAATATCATCTTTAACCTCTTTGCCATATTTAACCTTAGTTAATTCAGAGGCCTTATCAAGAATGATTTTTGTGGTATCAATTTCATAAATATTTTCAACACCTTGCAGTAATGCTGCAGTTCTTTCCAAACCTAACCCTGTATCAATATTCTTCGCCGGTAACTCTCCCACAATAGGGAAGGTGTTCTTATCCCCTCCCTCACCACGAACATTTTGCATAAAAACAAGGTTCCAAATCTCAAGGTATCTATCTTCGTCGGCGATGGGACCACCCTCTTTGCCATATGCAGCGCCGCGGTCAAAATAGATTTCAGAACATGGTCCACAAGGACCAGGAACACCCATTGACCAAAAATTATCTGCCATATCTCTTCGCTGGATTCGATTTTTCGGGACACCAATTTGCTTCTCCCAAATTTGTGCAGCTTCATCATCATCTTTATAAACAGTTACCCAGAGTTTATCTTCGCTAAATCCATAACCACCATCAGAGGTTGACTTAGTAAGTAACTCCCAAGAAAGAGCTATGGCTCCCTCTTTAAAATAATCACCGAAGGAGAAATTTCCGCACATTTGAAAAAATGATGCATGCCTAGTTGTTTTTCCAACCTCATCAATATCTAAGGTTCGAACACATTTTTGAACTGAGGTTGCACGTTTGTATGGTGGTTTAATCTCGCCTAAAAAGTAAGGCTTGAAGGGAACCATGCCAGCATTTACCAATAACAAGTTGGGGTCATCTGCTATCAATGATGCAGATGGAACAACAGTGTGAGGCAAATTCAAAGAATTATTTGATTCAAAGTACTTTAACCATCTGGAGCGAATGTCAGCAGAGTTCATATCTACTCCTTCGCTTTACTTTTTTTCTTACCCTTTTTCTTTTGCTTAACCGCTCCAAAGACCGCAGCTGCAGCCTTCATGGCCATCGGGTTCTCATCTAGAAATGATTCAGTTGCTGTTGAAACCTTTTTCGTTAAATTTTCAATTGATTTTCCAGCATTGCTTAAACTCTTCAAAGGGCTGTTGATCATGGCAACTGTTTTGGTAATTTCATCAATCAATCTGGAAGCTCTAATCACCGCATAGGCGATTGCAACCGCAATTACAGCAAGGCTGGATGCGGCAATAATCGTTGCAATTCCACCTGGGCCCATGTTGGGAAGAATACCTGAAAAGGTGGGAACTATTTGGCAACTGCTGGAGTATCGACCCCTGACTCTTTACGTTGTGCTGGCGTAATAGGTGTTGGTGCACCTGTTAAAGGATCACCACCACTGGCTGTTTTCGGAAATGCAATAACTTCTCGAATTGATTGAGCCCCGGCTAATAATGCACATAATCTATCTAGCCCCAGGGCAATGCCACCATGTGGTGGCGGTCCATAATTAAATGCTTCTAGCAGAAATCCAAATTTACTTTCCGCTTCACTTTGTGACAATCCAATTGTCTTAAAGACTCGCTGTTGAACATCTCGTTGATGGATACGAATTGACCCACCACCAATTTCATTACCGTTTAGAACAATGTCGTATGCATAAGCTAGAGCTTCTTGTGGATTGGTATCAAAAGTAGTTGCGTACTCTGGTTTAGGCCCCGTGAATGGGTGATGAACTGCCGTCCAACCAGCTGCTGGATTTTCTGCATCCACTGGTTCAAACATAGGCGCATCAACTATCCATACGAATTTCCAAGCTTTCTCATCGATTAAATTACATCGCTGACCAATTTCTAGTCGCACAGCACCTAACAAACTTTGTGAAGATACAGTTGCACCAGCAGCGAAGAAAATAGCATCACCATTTTTGGCGCCAACAGTGCTTGCGATTCCAGCACTTTCTTTCGCTGACAGGTTCTTAGCTACTGGTCCAGATAAGGTCCCATCTTCGCCGACTAAAATGTATGCCAAACCTTTGGCTCCACGAGCTTTTGCCCAATCCTGCCAAGCATCTAATTCACGTCGAGGCGTTGTTGCTCCCTTTGGCATAACTACGGCGCCTACGTACTCGGCTTGAAATACTCTAAAAGAAGTTTCCTTGAAGAAACTTGTTACATCAATGATCTTGTTATCAAATCGTAAATCTGGTTTATCCGAACCATAATCACGCATGGCGTCTCGATATGTCATATGTGGGATTGGCGTTGGAATCTTATAATTAACTACTTTTTCGAAAACAGTGGTCAAGACTTTTTCTGCCACCGCGATTACATCAGATTGATCTGCAAATGAGATCTCAATATCTAGCTGGGTAAACTCTGGCTGCCGATCTGCTCTGAAATCCTCATCACGGAAACAGCGTGCAATTTGGTAGTACCTCTCCATACCAGCAACCATTAATAATTGTTTGAATAATTGTGGTGATTGTGGAAGGGCGTACCAAGATCCTGGTTGCAACCTAACCGGAACAAGAAAATCTCTGGCACCTTCTGGAGTAGACCTAGTTAAGTAGGGAGTTTCAATCTCTAGGAAATCCTGATCTGCCATTACTTCACGGATTGCAGAGGTAACCTTGGAGCGCAATCTTAAATTTTTAGCCGGACCTTCACGTCTTAAATCCAAGTAACGATACTTAAGTCTTACCTCTTCGGAAATGTTCCCAATATCTCCGCTATCTACCGGGAAAGGAAGAGCTGCTGCTTCGCTTAAGACCTCTAGCGATTCACAAACTACCTCTATTGCACCGGTGGGAATATCTTTATTTTCATTTCCAGCCGGGCGAGTTTTTACAACACCTGAGATTAGGACACACCACTCAGCACGCAGCTCTCCAGCAATTTTTTCATCATTTATTACAACCTGTACCGCGCCGGATGAGTCTCTTAGATCAATAAAGGCAACCCCGCCATGATCCCTGCGGCGAGCAACCCAACCAGCCAAAACAACATTAGTACCAACTGATTTTTCATTTAATGCACCTGCATCATGGGTACGCAACATTATTTACTATTTACCAATCGCTTTAACTAGATCTGAAGCATCTAGGGTACTGGATATCAACTCGCCGCTGCTCATTATTTTCAATTGGCAATTCCCAGTTGACAATTCATCATCACCAATCACCAATCCATATTTTGCACCACTTTTATCGGCAGCTTTCATAGCACCTTTCAATCCACGATCTCCATAAGCCATATCGCAGGTAATTCCAGCCTGACGTAATTCGGCAATCAACTTGAAAGCAGCAGCTTTACCTGCTTCAGTGATTGGTGCAACAAATAATTGCATCTGATTTATCACCGCCGGCAAAGAGTTCTCCGCCTGGCATGCCATCAATATCCGATCTACTCCCAAACCAAATCCAATACCACTCACATCTGCCCCGCCTAAAGATGACATCAACCCGTCATATCGGCCACCGCCACCAATTCCAGATTGTGCGCCAAGCATTTCATGATCAAATTCAAAGGTAGTTCCGGTGTAATAATCCAAACCTCGAACCATTCTTGGGTTTATCTGAAAACCAATACCTATGTTTTTTAATAAGCCCTGAACTGTTTCAAAGTGCTGCCTACTCTCTTTATTTAGATAATCTAGAAGCAAAGGCGCCTTGGCCATTGCCGACTTGACCTCTTCTCTTTTATCATCAAAAAGTCTTAGAGGGTTAAGTTGTGCTCTTGCAACAGTTGCTTCATCAAGCTTTAAGCCAGATATGAATTTAACTAAATCTTTTCTATGCGCATCACGACTAATGGCATCGCCAAGAGATGTAATGTTTAATGTATATTTCTTCAAACCCAATGCCTTGAATGCAGTATCTGCCACTGCAATAACCTCTACATCAATCTCTGGGTCGTTATAACCAATTGCTTCAATTCCAACCTGGTAAAACTGACGATATCTGCCTGCCTGCGGACGTTCGGCTCTAAAAAATGGACCGGTATAAAAGAGTTTTACAGGTAGCTGGCCCTTATCGAGATTGTGTTCAATTACTGCGCGCATTACTCCTGCGGTTCCCTCTGGTCTTAAAGTAATTGAGCGACCACCACGATCTTCGAAGGTATACATTTCTTTACTAACCACATCGGTTGATTCACCTACGCCACGCGTAAAAACTTCTGTATCTTCAAAAACTGGCAACTCAATTAGGTTATAACCGGCAAGCCGTGCGGTTCTTAGTAATTGATCTCTAACATATTCAAATTGATTTGAGTTTGGCGGAACATACTCACTTACTCCTTTAGGCGCTTGAAATTTACTCAAAATCTCACCGCCCACTCTGATCTAGAAAATCACTCTGCAAGTAAGGATTTCTCACGCGCTCAATGCCGATTGTAGTTTGCCCTCCATGTCCAGGCAGGACATTTAGCCCATCAGGCAGGGTTAAAATTCGATCTCGTAAGGTATTTCTCATCTGGCTGGCTGAACCAGTAGGTAAATCAGTCCGACCGATACTTCCAGCAAAGAGAACATCTCCTGAAATTAACTGTTGGTCATCAACGGTAAAGATCACCGAGCCTTTGGTGTGACCAGGTGCAAATATTGATGTGATCTGCATACCCGCCAATTCAAATGTTTCAAAATCTTCCAACTCCACAATTTCATCTGGCTCTTTGAATTTTTCTTTCCCAAATGCATCAAGAAATTGCTGGCTAATTCCATTGCGATCAAGAGCTCCCATAGGATCGGTGAGTAAAAATCGATCTGCTGCGGTAATAAAAGTTCGCATCGGAACTTGAGCAGTTAGTGGCAAAACTGAGAACATATGATCAAGATGACCATGGGTGATCAGCACTGCAATAGGTTTTAAATTATGCTCCGAAACTTTGGATACGATTTCGTTAACTAAGTTTGGCCGTGCCATGCCAGGGTCGACAATGATGCACTCTTGACCAATTTTTGAGGCCAGAATCCAACAATTTGTTTCAAAATAGGGAGCAATAACCCGATCAATCAGCAATTATCGCCCCACTTTCTAATCTCATTTTGAGTTCAATTTCCCTAAAAGATGGTGCTTAGGCTATCTTTTAGCCAGCACCAAACCCAGCAATCAGTGATGCTAAATGCAAAATTGATAGCCACGCCCCCACATAACGAGATCTGGTCACCAGAAATCGTGCAACGAAAGGTCAACCTAATGGAAAATACATCAACACCAAACCTTTCATCTACCGGGGCAGCATCAGCACTAATTGGTGATCCAGCAAAATTTGGTCGAGTCGGCGAAGACGGAACTGTTTATGTAATCACTCCAACTGGCGATCGAGCCGTTGGTTCCTATCCAGGAAAAAGTCCTGAAGAAGCTCTTGCTTACTTTGTTAAAAAATTTGAAATGGCTGCATCTGAGGTTGCTTTATTGGCAGCAAGAATTCGTTCTGGCGCAATGGTGCCAAGTGATGCCCATGAAGCAGTTAATAAGTTGCGCTCACAGATTGCAGAATTAAATGGAGTAGGTGACTTAGTAAATTTAGCGGAGTCATTAGAGAAAATCCCAGCTCTTATTACTGAGCATGAAGGTGCTTACGTGGCGCGTAAAGCTGCTCAAGCAGCAGAGCGAGAAGCTCGCAAAGTTGAATCTACCGCGATCAAAGAGAAAATTGTCGCTGAGGCTGAGAGCCTGGTTGATTCAGTTGCTTGGAAAGTAACAACAGCGCGGCTAAAGGTTTTATTAGAGGAGTGGAAGAAAGCTCCGAGGTTAGATAAGAAAATTGATGCCCAATTGTGGAAGAGATTCTCATCATCTCGAAATAAATTTGATAAACGACGTCGGACTCACTTTGCTAACCTTGCTAGCGAACATAAGAAGGTAGCAACAACAAAAGAGATGATTGTTAAAGAGGGTGAATCGCTTGCAAACTCAAAAGATTGGCTAAATACCGCTAAGCAGTTCAAATCTTTGATGGACCAATGGAAAGCTTCAGGCAGAGGTAAGAAATCAACCGATGCCGCGCTATGGAGTAGATTCAAGGCAGCCCAAGACACTTTTTTTGCAGCCAAGAATGCAGATATGGATAAGCGAAAAGGTTCGATGGCAGAGAATCTGCTAAAGCGTGAAGCAATGATTTCTGAATTTGAAGCGTTGTTGCCGATAACTGATTTCAAGAGCGCTAAGAAAAAGTTTTATGACCTGATGGGTAAGTGGCAAAAAATTGGAATGACTGATCGTAAAAAGCGCGCTAGTTTTGACGCTAAGATAAAAAAAGTTGAGGATGAGATTAATGAGCTAGAGCGCAACTATCAGCGCAAAAGTGATCCATCAGCTAAAGCGCAAGCCAACAAAGTTGTACAAGGTTTGGCAGAGGCAATTGAAAATTATGAGAAGCAAGCTGCAAAGGCCGAGGCCGCTGGTCAAACAGCAAAAGCAATGGTGGCAAGAGAAGCTGCAGCTGCTCGTCGGGTTTGGCTAGAACAAGCGGAAAAAGGTTTAACTGAGTTTACAAATTAGTTGTTAAACACTCGATCCACATCATAAACACCCTCAATCCCTCGAACTGAATTTAACACTGCATCTAAATGTGCAGCATCTGCCATTTCAAAGGTGAACTTACAGATTGCAGTTTGGTCTTTGTGGGTTACAACCGAAGCACTCAAGATATTCACATACTGGTCAGAAAGAGCTTTGGTCACATCCGAAAGCAAACGTGCTCGATCTAACGCCTCTACTTGGATGTTCACCAGGAACGTGCTCTTCGCAGATAGGTTCCACTTAACTCCAATCATTCGATCACCTTGATGAATTTGTAGATCATTCATATTTATACAATCCCCTCGGTGAACTGAAACTCCGCTACCTCTAGTGATAAAACCAGTTATCTGATCACCTGGAACTGGAGCGCAGCATCTGGCCAACTTGACCAATACATCAGCTGAACCTTCAACATCAATTCCGGTAACACTTTTGCGAGTTCTCTTTACTGGTGCAACAAGTGGGGCAAGATCACTTTCTGCGTGGCTCTCTGCCGACCCAAGTAAGACAATTAATTTCTCAATTACTGAATGAGCTGAAATATGTCCATTGCCAACTGCTTCATACAAAGATTCAATATCTTCAAATTTCAAATCATGCGCTAGCTCTAAAAGAGCATGTCCACCTAGAATTTTTTGAATTGGCAAACCTGCTTTTCGCATCTGACGAGCAATTGATTCCTGACCTGCCTCTATCGCCTCTTCTTTACGCTCCTTTGAAAACCAAGCTTTGATCTTTGATCGAGCACGTGATGAGGTTACGAAATTCAACCAATCATGGCTAGGTGCTGCGTTGGGATTCTTGTTGGTAACTATTTCAACCACATCACCATTTACTAAATGTGATTCAAGCGGCACTAACTTCCCATTAACTTTGGCGCCTATGCATCTGCTTCCCACTTCTGTGTGGACTGCGTAGGCAAAATCAACGGGTGTTGAACCAGATGGAAGTGCAATAACACTACCTTTTGGAGTGAAGACAAATACTTCTGGAGTACGCAAGTCATAACGAAGAGTTTCAAGGAAATCACTCACATCCTCACTTTCCTGCTGCCATTCATGTAACTGCTTAAGCCATAAAACTTCAGGATTTTTCTGTTGATCTACGCCTTTAGATTTGTATTTCCAGTGAGCAGCAATTCCATACTCAGCCCTAGCATGCATATCAAAGGTTCTTATTTGAATCTCAACAGCTTTACCATTAGGCCCGATCACAGTGGTGTGTAATGATTGATAAAGATTGAACTTAGGCATGGCAATGTAATCCTTAAATCTGCCTGGCACAGGGCTCCATCTGGCGTGAATAGCCCCAAGTGCTCCATAACAATCTCTGACTGAATCAACCAAAATTCTTATTCCAACTAGATCGTAGATGTCGTTGAATTCTCGGCCTCGGACCACCATCTTCTGATAAACACTATAAAAGTGTTTTTGTCGGCCACTAACATTTGCCTTGATTTTCTCAGTGTTTAAATCAATATCAATTGCACTGACTACCTCATTAGTCAATAAATCTCTAGCGGGTGATCTTTCACCAACTAATCTTTCAATCTCCTCGTATTTTTTTGGTTCAATTGTTTTAAATGATAAATCCTCTAATTCCCATTTAATCGCATTCATTCCTAAGCGATGAGCAAGTGGAGCATAAATATCCAGGGTCTCGCGGGCTTTTCGTTCTGCGGTTTCTTTAGCGATGAATTCCCAGGTTCTAGCATTATGTAATCGATCAGCAAGCTTGATGACTAAAACCCTGATATCCCGTGACATTGCAACAACCATTTTGCGAAGAGTTTCAGCCTCAGCAGTTGGGCCATAGGTGAGTTTGTCTAACTTGGTTACGCCATCAACTAATGCAGTTACCTCATCACCAAACTCACTTTTGATGTGTTCTATTGAGTAGGAGGTATCTTCAACAGTGTCATGCAAAAGAGCTGCCATCACTGTAGGTAAATCCATGCCAAGTTCGATAAGGATCTGAGCTACTGCAACTGGATGAGTTATGTAGGGTTCGCCAGATTTACGTAACTGACCTGAGTGAGCCTTATCTGCTGCATTAAATGCTCGCTCTAAATCCGAATTAGAAAATCCAGGATGGGAACGAGCTAAGCCATCCGAAAGCGGCTTTAACAATTCGATGGTTGTCATAGCGCTTTGGCTGTCTTTGTTAGATCAATTAATTTAGCGGCGGCGATCGCGTTTAGGCTGATTGCGAGGACCACGATCAGATTTTGACTCAACAACTATTGGAGTGCTTGTGGAAACCTTGTCGCCTCTTGTACCAACTCTTTTTGCTAATGCTTGCATCGCAGGTTCTCTCTCGCGAAGACCGGCCAAAATTGGCGTGGCGATACAAATTGAGGAATAAGTTCCAGTAATCAATCCGATAAACAAAGCCAGAGATAGATCTTTTAACGTACCAGCACCTAATAAGCCTGCGCCCACAAACAAAATTGATCCAACCGGCAGTAGGGCAACTAAGGATGTATTAAATGAACGAACAATCGTCTGATTTACCGCAAGGTTTGCTGCTTTTGAATAGGTGGTTTTACCACTTGCAGCTATACCTTTGGTGTTCTCTCGAACTTTATCAAAGACTACTACCGTGTCATATAAGGAGTAACCCAAAATAGTTAAGAATCCAATTATGGTCGCCGGCGTTACTTCAAAGCCAACAAGCGCGTAGATTCCGACCGTAATAACCACATCATGTATCACTGCGATGATTGCTGAAATCGCCATTTTTGCTTCGAAAGTCATAGCAAGATAAAGCATTACTACCAACAAGAATCCAAACAATCCATAAAGTGCTTTTCGAGTGATCTCTTCACCCCAAGATGGTCCGATAATTTGAGAATCAATTGACTCAACACTGACATTAAAATTCTTAGCTAATGTGGCTTCTAAAGTGCTCTGCTCCAATGAGGTTAAAGCATCTGTTTGTATGCGGACTTTATCGCTACCAACTTTTTGAATGATGTTTTGGGTAGTAATTTGAGCATCAGTTAAAGACTGTTTAGCAATATCTATTGAAGCATTTGGTGTTGTTACGGTGAAAGATGAACCACCTTTAAACTCGATTCCAAGATGCAAACCCTGCGTAAAAAGTGTAAATGCTGAAGCTAATATAAGTAACCCAGAAATTGAGTACCAAATCTTACGTTTGCCAACAAAATCTATAGAGGTCTCGCCTCGATAAAGTCTTCCACCAAGTCCTGAAAGCTTACGCATTAGATACCTCCTCGGTCTTTTGTGGATTCTTCTCCACCATTCCAATGGATTTAGTTGAGAAGCCAGACCACGGATGTCCATTATTAAAGAATGATAATTTAGCTAAAATAGTCATCAACGGTTTGGTGAATAAAAAGACTACGATCAAGTCAATTATGGTAGTTAAGCCAAGTGTGAAGGCGAATCCTCTTACGCCACCAACTGCGAATATATAAAGCATAATTGCTGCCAGCATCGAAACGACGTCCGCTGCGATAACGGTTCTACGAGCTCGAACCCAACCAGTTTCTACCGCCGATTTAATTGATTTTCCTTCTCGAATTTCATCCCTAATACGTTCGAAGTAAACAATAAATGAGTCGGCTGTAATACCAATTGCGACAATCGCACCTGCAATACCTGCCAGAGTCAAAGTGAAATCAATTAACTCTCCAAGAAGAGCAAAAGATAGAAGTGACATTACCGCTGCAACCATAAGTGAGCTTACTGAAACTATTCCCAAACCGCGGTAGTAAAGCATTGAGTAAATAACCACCAAAGCTAAACCTAAAATTCCTGCAATTAATCCACCACGTAACTGATCAGCACCTAGTGATGGAGATACTTGCTGTACCTCGCCGCGATCAAAAGTTAATGGCAATGCACCATATTTCAACACATTAGCTAAATCTTGTGACTCTAATTGGGTGAAATTTCCAGTTATCTGCGCGTTACCGGTATTGATCGGTTCGTTAATTCGGGGTGCTGAATAAACCAATCCATCCAGAACAATCGCTGCCTGGTTTTGTGGTGCAGGTAATGAGGTTAAACGAGTTGTCATGGCGCCAAACTTTGCAGCACCTTCGCCATCAAATTCCAGCGTTACATACCAACCTGATGCACCTTGTGGATCTAAAAGCGCAGAAGCTTGAGTTACTTGGCGTCCTAAAACTTCTGCTGGCGCCAAAATATATTTATTAATACCAGCGCGATCACAGCTAACAATTGTTGCTGCTTCATTGCCACTGCTACCGCCTTGGCGATTTTCTGGCAGGGTGCAATCTAAAGCTGCATACTGGGCATTTATCTCAGGTGTTACACCAGGTGGTAGCACCGATGCAGTTGGATCAGTTCCTAATGGAGTTGCATTAGCAGCACCTTCTGCTAATACTGGACGAAATCTAAGTTCTGCAGTTTGACCAACTAAATCAACAATTCTTCGACCAGTTTCACCAGGTACTTGAATTACGATCTGGCGGTTAATACCAGTTCCCTGCGCTGAAACTTCAGATTCGGCAACACCTAATGAGTTAACGCGCTGACGAATGATTTCAACTGCTTGATCGATTGCTTCGGCAGTTACGCGGCCGGTCTGACCATCTTCAATTCTTGGTTGCAATGTAACGCTGGTACCACCTTGCAAATCCAAACCAAGTTTGAATGAGGTTGCACCAATAACAAAGGAAAGCCCAGTCAAAGCCAAAACCGAAAGCAGCAGGATCGAGATAGTTCTAACTGCTCGGGCTTGGGTATTTGCAACTTTATTAGCAGACATGAGGGCCAATTCTAGGCTGAGGGGAGATTATTGAGAAATCAAGCAATAAGTTAGCCAAAATAGGCGAAAAAATTAGGTTACTGGGCAATATCTGGGTCTTGATCAAACAGAGTTGCATCAGTTCCAATTTGCGCAGACAGCGGTGGCTTTAATCCAAGATGTGACCAACCAGCAGCTGTGGCAATACGTCCTCTTGGAGTTCTAGCTAGAAATCCCATTCGAACCAAGAAAGGTTCAGCTAAGGATTCAATAGTTTCAATCTCCTCACCGACTGCCATAGCAAGGGTTGAAACTCCAACCGGTCCACCATTAAAGTTTTTAATTAAAGCCGTAAGTACTGATTTATCTAGGCGATCCAATCCAATTTGATCAACCTCATATATTTCAAGAGCTGATTTTGCATGCTCTAGTTTCACTAGTTTTTCATTATTTACTTGTGCGTAATCTCGCACTCTGCGAAGAAGTCTATTGGCCACTCTTGGTGTTCCTCTGGACCGAGAAGCTATTTCTACAACTGCACTTGTGTCAATATTGATTTCAAGAAGATCTGCACTTCGCTTAATAATTTGTGATAATTCATCAGCTTCGTAAAAATCTAATTGAGCTGTAAATCCAAATCGATCCCGCAATGGACTAGGTAGCAAACCAGCACGCGTGGTTGCGCCAACAAGGGTGAAATGTGGCAGCTCTAGCGGAATTGAGGTTGCACCAGCACCCTTACCAACAATTACATCAACTCGAAAATCCTCCATTGCTAAATACAGCATCTCTTCAGCTGGTCTGGACATCCGATGGATTTCATCAAGAAATAAAATTTCTCCTTCAACTAAGGATGAGAGTATGGAAGCAAGATCTCCTGCGTGCTGAATCGCAGGTCCAGAGGTAATACGGATTGGACTATCCATTTCGGTGGCAACAATCATTGCCAGAGTTGTTTTGCCTAAGCCCGGTGGACCAGAAAAAAGAATGTGATCAGCGGTTGATTTACGCTGTTTAGCCGCTGAAAGCAGCAGATCTAATTGATCTCGAACTCTAAGTTGCCCAACAAATTCAGTTAAACTTTTTGGGCGAAGGGCAAGTTCGGCAACTCGTTCAGCATCATCTGCGCCATTATCTATTACTCGATCACTCATCTCTATTTCCCACCACTTTTAAGTGCCAATTTCAATACTTGCCCAACCGAAAGACCTTCAATTTTTTCATCCTTCATAACTTGATTTAACATGGCGATAGCTTCTTTATTTGAATATCCCAAACCCTGTAAAGCATTTTCAACTTGGTTAGAAATAGTTAAATCAGAGCCACTTTTTCCATTGGCAAATGCTGCAGCTTTATCTTTCAACTCAAGGACTAAGCGCTGTGCACCTTTCTTACCTAACCCAGGTACTGCCTCTAGAGATTTAAGGTTGGAGGTGATGATTGCATTAGCAATTGAGGCCGCATCACTATTAGCCAAGATTGATTGAGCCACCTTAGGTCCAATACCGGTAACAGATAACAACAACTCAAAGAAATCACGATCTACAATTTCAGTAAAGCCATATAAAGTTAGGGCATCTTCACGAACTATTAAGTAAGTATGAAAACTTACTCGCTCGCCAACCTGCATTTTCGCTGCTATTCGAATTGGCACCTGTAGCAGCAATCCCACACCGCCTACCTCTACCACCAGGGAATTTATAGAGGTTGATTTAACGCTGCCACTTATCGAGCTGATCATCGCTTTTTGACTGCCTTTTTCTTTGCGGTTGCTAATCGGGCATTACCAACTCCCCGCCAATGATGGCAGATAGCAAGGGCTAAAGCATCTGTACTGTCTACTGGTTTTGGGATTTCCTTCAACTTCAGTAAACGTTTAACCATCTGCGCTACCTGTTTCTTGTCTGCTCTTCCAGATCCAGTTACCGCAGCCTTCACCTCACTAGGGGTGTGCATTACAACCGGAATGCCGGCTTTAACTGCTAGCAAAAGCACCACCCCAGCAGCCTGAGCGGTAGCCATAGCTGTCTTAACATTTAGATGAGAAAAAACTCGCTCTACTGCAATTACATCAGGTTTAAACTTTGCAATCCAAATAGAAATCTCTTTTTCCAACTCCAATAATCTAAATTCCAGAGCTGCATCAATATCAGTTTTTACTACGCCAACTGAAATCATTTCAAGAGATTGAGGTCCAGAGGAATCCACAACGCCAATTCCGCACCGGGTTAATCCAGGATCTACTGCCAATACTCGCATAGGACAAGAGTAATCAGCGAAATTTCGCTAGGAACTAAGGCTCGCCATCACTTCATCTGAAACATCAAAATTTCCGTAAACATTTTGAACATCATCCAACTCTTCAATTGCCTCAATTAATTCAAAAACCTTCTTGGCGGTCTCAGAATCAATTGGTATAGACATAGAAGGCAAGAAAGAAGTTTCAGCTGACTCATACTCAGTCCCTGCTGTTTGTAGCGATGTTCGTACTGCTACTAAATCAGATGGCTGAGCTACTATTTCAAAAGATTCACCAAGATCATTAACCTCTTCTGCGCCAGCATCTAAAACAATTTCTAGCAGTGAGTCTTCGGTTACCTTCCCATTCTCTTTTGAAACTATAACTACCCCTTTGCGGTTAAATAGGTATGAAACAGAGCCAGGGTCAGCCATGTTTCCACCATTTCTGGTAACCGCAACGCGAACCTCAGAAGCTGCGCGATTTCTATTATCAGACAAACACTCGATTAGTAAGGCAACTCCGCCTGCTGCATAACCTTCATACATAATGGTTTCCCATTGTTTGCCACCGGTTTCAAGTCCAGCTCCGCGCTTGACTGCTCTATCAATATTGTCAGCAGGCACAGAATTTTTCTTAGCCTTAGCTATAGCATCATATAAAGTTGGATTGCCAGAAACATCTGCGCCACCAGCGCGAGCAGATACTTCAATTGCCTTAATTAACTTTGCAAAATTCTTTGCTCGACGAGAATCAATAATCGCCTTTTTATGTTTGGTGGTTGCCCACTTGGAATGACCGCTCACTTATTTACCTATTAACCCTTCGATCCGGTTAGTTGACGGCAAATATTTTCAACAAAGAATCTGTGAACACGATTATCTCCAGTCAATTCAGGATGAAATGAGGTGGCAAGTAAGTGTCCTGACCTAACGGCAACTGGATGTTTGACTCCATCTTGACCAGTTATCTCAGCTAAGACCTCAACTGAGGCACCCACAGACTCAACCCAAGGAGCACGGATAAATACCGCCCGTACTGCCGGTTCAGTAATTCCTTTGAACTTCAAATCTGTTTCAAATGAGTCAACTTGTCGGCCAAATGCATTTCGCCTGACCACCATATCGATACCACCAAAAGTTTCTTGTCCTTCAATAGCATCCTTGACAACATCTGAAAGCAAAATCATCCCAGCACAAGAGCCATAAGTTGGCATTCCTGAGTTAATTCGATCTTTAATCAAATCCATTAAATCAAATGCTCTAGCTAGTTTTGCAATGGTGGTTGATTCACCACCTGGAATTACCAATGCTGAAATATCTTGAATCTCACTCTTGGTTTTTACTGCTCGAGCATCAACTCCGCAATCGCTTAATGATTGAATGTGTTCTCGAACATCACCTTGGAGTGCAAGTACTCCAATTTTCACAATTACCAGCCCCGCTCCGCAAGCCGATGAGGTACTGGGATATCGGCAACATTTATTCCAACCATCGCCTCACCTAATCCGCGCGATACATCTGCAATAACTTTTGCATCCGTAAAGTAAGTCACCGCTTTAACACATGCAGCCGCACGCTTTGCGGGATCTCCCGATTTGAAAATTCCAGAACCAACAAATACGCCATCAGCGCCTAATTGCATCATCATCGCTGCATCTGCCGGAGTTGCAATTCCGCCTGCGGTGAAAAGAACGACCGGAAGCTTTCCAGTACTGGCTACCTCTTTAACTAATTCATATGGTGCTTGCAACTCTTTAGCTGCTACAAATAATTCATCTTCGCGCATGGAGGTTAATCTGCGAATCTCACCTGAAATTGTCCGCATGTGAGTGGTGGCATTTGAAACATCTCCGGTGCCAGCCTCGCCCTTAGATCGAATCATTGCTGCACCCTCATTGATTCTGCGAAGTGCCTCGCCAAGATTTGTCGCACCACAAACAAATGGAATGGTGAAATTCCATTTATCAATATGATTTGCATAATCTGCTGGAGTTAAAACCTCTGACTCATCAATGTAATCAACACCTAAAGTTTGTAGGACTTGAGCTTCAACAAAATGGCCAATTCTTGCTTTTGCCATTACTGGAATAGAAACTGCAGCTTGAATCGCAGTAATCATGTCAGGATCTGACATACGGGCAACGCCACCTTGGGCACGAATATCTGCCGGCACTCTCTCTAATGCCATAACAGCAACAGCGCCAGCATCTTCAGCGATCTTTGCCTGTTCAACATTTACAACATCCATAATCACGCCGCCTTTGAGCATCTCTGCCATGCCGCGTTTTACACGAGCTGTGCCTGTTTCCTTAGACATTTCTCTCCCCTGCAATTATCTAGTCCCCTAGTGTACTAATCCAACAGCGGGGTGAGAAAACAATTAAATGAAGCCTTGCTCACACAGGCAGGCTTGCTAAGGGGCCAAAACAGGTGCCTGGTCAGTAAGGAAAATCCAGGTTCTTCCCGGCTTGAAATTGGCAGTTTCACCATCAATTGTTTTCCATTTCGTCAATTCAGTTTCAGTATCGCGCTGCCAATTTATTTGATAACTAAAGCCATCTCTTAACATAACTGCTTTTCCAGTACCGACCGTTTCACTAAATGGTGTGATCTCGCCAAATTTATCGCCATAAATTGAAGGTGTGATGGAGACGATTTGAATTATTGCCGTGTCTGCAAACAAATGTTCTCCAGATGCTGCCAAATTAGGTTTTTCATTAAAATAAATTAGCCATTTTTCAGCAATAGCATCCCAACGCAATTCATACTTAGCACTTGGCCATTTGACCTTTGCAGTTGCAGTATTTGTCTCTCCTTTTGGTGCTTTACCAAATGGAAATACTGAAACCGTTGGTGAATCTATTTGTATTTTAGGGTTTGAGTTTGCACGTTCTAACAACAAATCTGGTTTTAGAATCATATCCACCGGACCTGGTCGATTTGGATCTTTGCCATAAATTGATGGCGGATTTCGCTCAGCAGAAAGATTTTCTAAATTAGCTGCTGCAATCACGGGCCTCATCTTGCTCTGGGCACCACTGTAGGCAAATCCAACGCGACCAAACTGAGCAAGAAGTTCTAGATCTGAAATTCTTGCCGATCTAATTGGCCCAATCAATGGTGGAAGTTTTGAGGTATAGACCGCGGCTAATCTAGTTAGGCCGCCTTCTACCTGCTCCACATAAACAACATCCGCATCCTCAACTCCAATTTGTGGATGAGCCGCATTTGTATCATCAATCTTCACAACTAATATCTGGTTATTAACACCCGGTAACCCGTTGAAGTAGTTCTTTGGAACCTCTGGCTCATCTAAAATCTGCGGAAGATTATTAGGACCAATGACTGAGAGTGCAATTACAGCTACTGAGGCTAAAAGAATTAACCGTCGAGCAATTTTCATAAAATATCATCTTCAAATGCATAGCGAACTGGAATCGGAGCCTTACCTGCCAATCGAAACAACCTTATAAGTGGCTTGGCGCGAACATTTCTTGTGGCATTTACCGCTTCTAAGTGAATATTGATTGCAATCTTTACCTTGCCTGTCGTATCCGACAACTCAACCAATAGATCCGAAGGCAACTCCAATGAGTGATCAATGGCAGCCCCCTGCACCAACTTCAAAGACTCAGATAAAACGCTCTCAGCTGCAGATCTTTCATCAAAATTTGCATTACGCGCTGCAGCTGCCGAACTAGATATTAAGTATGCAGTTGCAGGATCTAAATTCGATTCAGCGACAATCTCATGGGCTAATGCTGCCCGTTGTTGTAATAATGCATCCAAGGTTGCCCAAGAAGTTTCAACTCGATGATGAAGTCGATCTAATCTTGAGGCGGAAAAAGACAAATACCATCCAATTAAAACCACAACGAGAAGTACTAGTAAGGCTTGATAATTCATCGCCTGCTCCAAAATCTATTTTCAGAAGCTAGCGTTACCCGTTGGCCGCCAGCTATAGCCATTTCATAAACATTTTCGATTTGTTCTGCAACTACCTGCCAATCATACTTTTGTGCACTCAATCGGCCATTTTCAGATAATCGTTTTCGCTTTTCATCATCACGAAGTAAAGCCACTAACACTTTAGCCAAATCCGCTGAATCTCCATTTTTGAACAACTCCCCGGCTTCACCATTTTCAAGAACCGCCTTAAAAGCCGGTATATCACTAGCAACTACCGCTGTTCCGGCAGAGAGTGCCTCAGTTAGAATTATTCCAAAAGATTCACTACCGGTGTTTGGCGCTACATAGATCTGTATTGATTTCAAGAAACTTTCTTTTTCTGCGTTACTTAAGAGACCTAAAAATTTTATTCGGCTTCTCAATTGTGGATTTAGATTCTTTAAAAACTCTTTGCTATCGCCAGGTCCTGCTACCAAAAACTCAACATCAGGCACAAAACGAGCAACAATTGCCAATGAATCGATTAATACCTGCAATCCTTTTCGTGACTCTTCAAATCTGCCAATAAATCCAACTGTGTGATTTTTAGCGTAAGCATCAATGATCTTTGCACTTGCATATCTTTGTCCATCGATTCCATTTGGTATCACTACCGCATCAGTTTCAAAGTGGTCTTTGAGCGTTGATCTAGCTAGCTCGCTGACAGCAATCCTGGCATTTAATTTTTCAACAATGGGTTCAAGAATTGGCCCAATTGCATAGATCGCTTTCTTTTTTGGTGTTGAAACATGAAATGTTCCCACTAATGGTCCCTCTGCAGCCGAGCATGCTAACAATGACAAGGATGGAATTGCAGGCTCATGTAGATGGAGTAAATCAAAATCACCACTTGCAATCCATTGCTTTGCTCTTGAGCTAGCTATTGGTCCAAATAAAACTCTTGCGACAGAACCATTGACTGGAATTGATATCGGTTTACCGGCATTGACTACATAATCCTGATGCTCAACTGAGTCATCTGAGATAGGTGTAAGAACTGATACAAAGTGTCCTTCATCAATTAGATGCTCGGCCAAATCACGAATATGAGTCTGCACTCCACCTGGTGTATCCCAGCCATAAGGACAAACCATTCCGATCCTAATTTTCTTCATCTATCCAAATCCTTTGCAACATATGCCAATCAACTGGGTTTTCCTTAATTCTACGAGCAAAGTTATCAGCAACTGATTGAGTCACCATTTTGATTTGTTCTGCTTCACTGCCAGAGCTCGGTAGTGCAATTGTTTCATCAAAGAAGATTTCGATGCCAGATGGTAAATAACCAATGTAAGCCGTAATCAATGGTGCGCCCGTCTTCAATGCCAGAAGTGCCGGCCCAGATGGCATTTTCGCAATGCCACCTAAGAAATTAACCTCAATACCGTTACGTGACATATCACGGTCTGCAATCAAAGCAATGAGTTTTCCCGCCTCTAATCTTTGAGTAAGAATGGGGATGCTCTTTTCCTTATGGCTTATTGCCTCTATACCGATGCTTTCTCGATAGTCGAGGAATTTCTTAAATATCGCCTCAGGCTTAAGTTTCTCCACTACAGCAGTCAGATTTATGCCTGTTGAACAAAAATAAGCAGCAGCATGATCCCAATTTCCAGAATGTGGCAAGGCGACAATGCAGCCGATTTTTTTCTCAATAGGATCTCTAAGTAAATGCTCATTGTTTACCTTAGTTGTTTGAATGATTCTCTCTTTGCTCCATTTATTCAAGCGAAATGTGTCAAACCAATATCGCATGTAAGACCGCATGCCCAATTTGGTTAACTTCTCTAACTCAATCTCTGAAAAATCTGGCTTCACACGTCGGTAGTTGCTCCTGAGTCTTTTAATTCCTTTGCCATTTTTCTTATAGATCCGGTCCGATACCAGGTTGGCTAGCTTGTATGCAAATTTTTCGGGGAGAAAACCAATCAATTTCCACGCAAATAGGTATAGCAAATACATTTACTTCACCGCTTTATAAACAATCAACATACGTTGTGCCATAGTGATTACGGAAAGAAGAACCAAAACCCAGATACCAATAGCCATTGCATACTCAACCTCTAACCCATGCAGTCCGTAGGCTGCCAAGGCGATAATCAATCGCTCACTACGCTCGGCAATTCCACCGTCACAAACAATATCTAGAGATTCTGCCCTAGCTTTTATATATGAAACCATGAAAGCCGCAACTGCGGCGACAATGATAAGTGGAACTAGCCGATCATCACTTTTAATGAAGAACAACATGGCTCCAACAAAGATTGCTGCATCACTTAATCTGTCTAAAGTTGAATCCAAAACAGCGCCCCACTTACTTACTCCCTTGTGGGAGGCGCGGGCAACTGCCCCATCAAACAAATCAAAAATTACAAAACCTGCAACCCAGAGAACCCCGATGAAGAATTCACCTTTTGGGAAAAAATACAACGCGCTAGCAGCACTTCCAACCCCGCCAATCGTTGAGATTAAATTGGCACTAATTCGCAATTTGATCAAGATTTTGACCAATGGGGCGATTAATTTCGCGACAGGATCACGTAATGAACGCTGCAACATAATTCACATCGTAGGCTTATCGATCATGGCCGACCTAATTAACGCACGGTTTGTCCTTGGAATGTCTCCTGAGAACCAGCAGATTTCAGCACTCCTTGGGGTCGCCACTGCCAAAATAGATGATCCGCTCTTAATCACCGCAGATGTAGTTGTAGTGGTGGCTAGCGCTAAAACAGGGATTGATCCAAAAGTTGTCGAACAGTGGCACACCTTTAGAGAGCTTTATATCCCAACTATTGTGGCGATTGTTGATTTTGAAGATGGTGATGTTGATTTTGAGGACATGAGTGCAATTGTTGGAAAGATGTTGGAACCAGTAGTTACCCCATACCTAGTTTTGCATGCAGATAATGGACAACCTACAGCGCTGATTAATCTGGAGGACCAAATTATTACTGACTACTCCGCCAAAACCGTGGTTGATATTCCAAGTGAGAGTGAACATCGAGAGTTGATCCTGGAGTTTAAAGAAGAGTTAGATAATGCTTTGCAAGAAGGTGGTTGGGATCAATTTGTTGCTGGCTTGATAATTCCAGCCATTCCGCTGATGCTAGGTAACAAATTAGGTGTATCTGAAATAAAGCGTTTCTTAGATCTGATTCCAAGCCGCAGCTAACTGATCTCGACTCTCCTGTAAAAGTTTTGGTAGCACCTTAGTTTTCCCAATAATTGGCATGAAATTTGCATCACCACCCCATCTTGGAACAACATGTTGATGTAGATGACCTGCAATACCTGCTCCAGAGACTGCGCCTTGATTTATTCCAATGTTAAACCCAATGGCATTACTGACCTTACGAAGCACCTTCATTGCATGGGCAGTTATCTCCTGCACCTCATTTCGCTCTGAAACTGTTAGATCTGGTAACTCTGCAACATGGCGGTTAGTACAGATCAGCAAATGCCCTGCGTTATATGGGTATAAGTTCATAACTACATAAGCCTCTTTACCGCGAAAAACAATTAGGGCCTCTTCATCACTTAACTTAGTTATTCGACAAAAAGGACATTCAATCTCATTTCCAGGAAGGGGTCTGTTCTCCCCCTCTAGATAAGACATTCGGTGTGGTGCCCATAAACGCTGCCAACTATCAGGCATTCCTGCACCACCTGAGATGGATTGATCACTCATTAAATTTGCTTGCGATCTTTAACAGCAGCTAATACCTCATCAATTGCTTGCTGAATTGGAATTTGATTCTTCTGGTCGCCATTTCTATATCTAAATGAAACCGCTTTAGCTGACATGTCTTCATCTCCAGCAATCAACATAAAAGGTATTTTCTCTAATTGCGCATTACGCACTTTCTTCTGCATTCGGTCATCGGAGATATCAATATCTGCCCTAATACCCGCTTTTTTAAACTGCTTAATTACATCTTGCAGGTATGGATTGATCGAATCTGCCACAGGTATTCCACGCACCTGAACTGGAGCAAGCCATGGTGGGAAAGCACCTGCATAATGCTCAGTTAGCACTCCGAAAAATCTTTCGATGGATCCAAATAAAGCTCGGTGAATCATTACTGGTTGTTTTCGAGAACCATCTGATGCGGCATAACCTAAATCAAATCTTTGTGGCAATTGAAAATCTACTTGAATAGTAGACATTTGCCAGGTTCTACCAATTGCATCTCGAGCTTGCACTGAGATCTTTGGACCATAAAAGGCTGCGCCGCCCGGATCTAACACCAGTTCTAATTTTTGCTTCTCAGCTGCTTGGCGTAAGGCTTCGGTTGCATCCTGCCAATCCTGCTCTACTCCTACTGATTTTTCCGGGTTTCTAGTTGATAACTCAAGATAAAAATCAGTTAAGCCATAATCACGCAATAGATTAAGTACAAATGTTAGAAGGCTATCTAACTCATCAGCCATCTGTTCCTTGGTGCAATAAATGTGAGCATCATCTTGGGTGAAACCTCGAGCCCTAGTGATTCCATGCACCACGCCAGATTTTTCATAACGATATACGGTGCCAAATTCAAATAATCTAAGTGGCAAATCACGGTATGACTTTGGCGAAGATTGGTAAATCAAATTGTGGAATGGGCAATTCATAGGCTTCATGTAATACTTTTGACCTGGCTTTTTGACAGTGCCATCTGCATTTAACTCTTCATCCATCACCATCGGTGGATACATACCATCTGCATACCATTGCAAATGTCCGCTGGTCTCAAACAAAGCTGCTTTAGTTAAGTGGGGCGAGTAAACAAATTGATAATCTTCTTCTTCATGTCGTTTCCGAGAGTAGTCCTCCATCGCTCTTCGAATAATTCCACCCTTAGGATGAAAGACAGCTAAGCCAGAACCAATCTCCTCTGGAAATGAAAATAAATCTAACTCTGCGCCAAGTTTGCGATGATCTCTTTTCTCCGCCTCCTCTAACAAGAGAAGGTATGCATCTTGTGCCTCTTGAGTTGGCCAAGCTGTGCCATAAATTCTTTGCAACATAGGATTTTTCTCAGAACCTCGCCAATATGCTCCGGCTGCCCGCATTAACTTGAAAGCAGGGATGTGTTTTGTTGATGGCAGATGTGGACCACGACAAAGATCACTCCATACTGGATTACCATCTCGACCCAAATTGTCATAAATAGTTAATACCGAACCCCCAACTTCAACACTTGATTCATCACCAGGGTTATTAGCCTTTAAACCGATTAACTCACACTTATAAGGCTCTGCCTTTAATTCAAGGAGTGCATCCTTTTCATTTGTCACTCGACGGCGAAACCTTTGACCAGCCTTAATGATTTTGCGCATTGCGCTCTCTAATTTTTCTAAATCAGCCGGAGTAAATGGATTCTTCGGATCAAAGTCATAGTAGAAACCATCTCGAATTGGTGGGCCGATTCCTAACTTAGTTTCAGGGAAAACCTCTTGCACTGCTTGGGCCAATACGTGGGCGGTTGAATGGCGCAAAACATTCAAACCATCCTCAGATGTGATGCTCACTGACTCAACAACATCACCATCTTTTAAATCACTCCATAAATCTTGCAACTCTCCATTTATCCGACAAACCACAACCTCAGATGATTCTTGGAATAGATGGGTTGGCTTTTGATCACTTGAAATCTCTTTGGATTGGCCATTAACTGTGATCTTGATTTGAGCCGACATACCGCTAGGTTAGCAAAGCGGACGGTAAAGGTGGCGAATTAAAAGGTGTATTCGTACCAAATAACTAGTAAAACAAGTGATAAGAATATGAGCGCCGCAATAATCATCAATTGGTGCTTCTTCTTTATTTTCGCCTTATTTGCTGCCCGGCTTGCAACTCCTTTAGCCGAGGTTAAAACCCTTGCTGCCCAGGCAAATTCAGAAGCTAAAATTCCAAGACCGGTAAAAATGATTAACCAACCAGGTCCTGGTGCTACCAGTGCCACAACGCCGACTAATGTAACTAATCCGCCAACAATTCCAACGAGTACTCGTTTAATTAATGGGTTCATAGCTCCATCTTACTCCTAATCAGCTGATTCAAATCTCCAATTAACTTCTCACCCACTGGATTATTTTCAAACAACTTATCTTCAACCTTACAAACTGGAATTAGCAGACGAATAGAGGAACATAGAAAAATCGCATCAGATTCAAGCATCTGCTCCCAGGTAAACAACTCCTCAGAAATATCAAAATGTTTAATAAGAATTTGCCTAGTAATTCCTGGCAAACAACCTGACTCAAGGCTTGGGGTTATGAATTTTTCATTTTTTAAAACAACAATGTTTGCCGATCCAGTCTCAACTACATCACCATTTTGATTTAAGTAAACCCCATCTGTGTATCCCCTAGCTTGGGCTAGGCGAACAGCTAACATCGATTGTCCATATGAGATTGATTTAACAGCAGTCAAAGGGGAGTTTGAATTAAGGATCTGATTCATCTTTATCAGGCTAGGCAATTTATCCTGCTCCGGCACCTGCTCCACCGCAATTAGCCAATTACCATCTGCTAATACGGCAACTCGAACTCGAGATTTACCAACTACGCCCTTCAATAATTGATTTATCCCAACCTCAATATCAATCCTTGCTGGAATTGTAATTAAGATTTTTTCGGCAGATTTTGCTAACCGTTCATAATGTCGGTGCCAGGCGATGATTTTCTCATCTATACCTAAAATAGTTTCAAATAAGCCATCTCCTCTAATAAAGGAGAGTGAAAAAGGCAATGAGAGTGGCTCGGTAACTAATTTGCCGTTGACAAGTAATTTCATACCAATACTCCTGATGCAATTGAGATTAACCGCTTAGCCTTCAACTCAGTCTCTTCCCATTCACCTTGTGGCTGACTTGCCCAGGTAATACCTGCGCCAGTTCCAAAATTTAATTGACCATCCCCATGAGACCAAAATATACGAATTCCCACTGACAACACCGCCTGCTCCCCCTGCACCCAACCAATAACTCCGCAGTATGGGCCACGAGCAACTTTTTCAATCTCTGCGATACTTTTAAGTGCTGACGATTTTGGCGCGCCGCTAATTGATCCAGCAGGAAGTAATGCTTTTACGATTTCACTCCATTTGATATTTTCTCTTAACCTACCAACCACATCTGAAACCAGGTGAATCAGTCCAGGATGAGCCTCACTTGCTAACAATCTTGGCACATCCACGCTGCCACTTTCACAGATACTGCCAAAATCATTACGCATTAAATCCACAATCATCACATTTTCTGCGCGATCTTTCTCTCCGAAATTATCGGTTTTTGAGGTGCCCTTAATGGGGGTGGATTTGATAATCGCGCCATCGCGTTTTAGAAATAATTCTGGTGAAGCTGATGCAATCTCTAAATTTGGTAATCTCAAATAACTAGCGAAAGGAGCAGGGTTATCCTGCTGCAATCTATTTGCCAACCCCTGCAAGGGTTGTTTTGATTTAGTGCTTAACACCCGACAGAGGTTTACCTGATAAATATCACCTGCTGCAATTTTTTCTTTTATCTTCTCAACATTACTTTGATACTCACTTTGAGTTTGCGATGAGCTCCAAGATGCATCAATTCCTTGCCATTGCGCAACTGGAAGTGGCGCATCAACAACGGATGCAAATCGTGCGCAAAACCATTGTCCTTCAAAGGTATTTACTACCGCCCAAAAACCTGGTCGATCTAGGCAGGTGGGGTCAGTTGAAATCTCAACACAATCAGTTGCAAGCCGACCTGCCATCCAAAAGGTTGGTTGCGATAACTCCATGTTTGAACGCTACCTCCTGCGATAGAAAAGGTGTGAAAAAATACAATTGTGCCAAGGGTGGCTAAATGCGATAGATTTCACCCCGCACTTACGCGGACGTAGCGCAGTTGGTAGCGCGGAACCTTGCCAAGGTTCAGGTCGCCGGTTCGAACCCGGTCGTCCGCTCGCATAGAAACAAATTTACTCTGGGAAAAGCAAGGTCGGATGGCCGAGAGGCGAGGCTCGGGACTGCAAATCCCGCTACACGGGTTCAAATCCCGTTCCGACCTCCACAAATAATTAAGCAGCAGGTGGTCTAGATAAAATCCCAGAACAATCACTTAAAGTAAATCCACCAGCACAATAAGGAATTACTACCGCATCACCTTGTTTAACATCCAGCGTTTGGTCATTTTCGAACTTCATCTTCCCATCCCCGGCTAAAGACAAAAAGATTCCAAATCCCGGTTCAACCTTGCCATGGCCTGTAGTCAAGTAATCTGCTCTGAAAAAAGGATTAGCGATTGAGTTAAATATCGCTCCGCTTTTTTGTCCATCAATATCAAACTTTGTAATTATCTCTTTTTCTTCATTTGGAGTAAGTGGTGAGAAGCGAAGAGCATCTAATGCGGTATCAAATCCAAGATTTAAATGCCCATCCTTATCTCCATCAACTGCAAAACCATCCCACTCCAACAAGATTGATAGATCAGTTGGCTCCTGCAGCTCCAAGACAAATATTCCAGACTCAATTGCGTGAACTACTCCAGCTGGCACAAAAACTGCATCTCCAGCCTTCACCTCTTTGAAAACTAAGGAATCCAATAACCCAGCTGAGTCATGGTTTGCTACTAACCTGGCCAAATCTGCTTTTTTCATTTGCTCTTTAAAGCCAATTCCAACCTTTGCGCCAACTGGTGCATCTAGGATTATCCACGCCTCAGTTTTGCCATGATTTAAATGCAATTTCTCTTTGGCAAATTTTTGATCTGGGTGATAGTGAACTGGCAATCTTTGATCGGGATCTAACAACTTGACTAAAATTTCAATTGAAATACCAAATTTATCTATATGTTTTTGCCCCAACCAATTTATGGGATCTTCAGAAATTACATCTCTTAGTAGCTGCCCATCAGCTAACTTGGAAAGTCCGTTAACACTCTCACCAAATCTGGTGGTAGTAGAACCAATCCACTCCTCCGGTCGCATGGGACCGCCGGGTCCATTTCTAAGTTTGCCAATCCGATTGCCACCTTTATAGAAATGATCAAACTGGTTAGAGGGTAATTTTGAGGCTTTCGGCATTGAATTGCTCATATTGTTAGTTTAAGGGTTAAAGTATTTCCATGCTAGAAAACTCTGAACGCCCATGGGGTCGGTATGAAGTGCTCCAAGAGGCTGCTAATTACAAGGTGAAGTCAATACATGTTTCCCCTGGCAAACGTCTTTCTTATCAGCGCCATCAAAAACGAAGTGAGCATTGGTATATAACTCAAGGTAACGGCGAGGTCACATTAGATGGCAAGGTGCAACCAGTAAGTGCTGGATCAGTTATTCAAGTACCGCAAGGCATGCTTCATCGCATTAGCAATACCGGCAGTACTGAGTTGATTTTTATTGAGGTACAAACTGGCAGCTACTTTGGTGAGGATGACATTGAACGTGTTGAGGATGATTTCGGTCGCTAGTAGACTGGTACTTAACGGACGATTAGCGCAGCGGTAGCGTACTTCCTTGACATGGAAGGGGTCACTGGTTCGATCCCAGTATCGTCCACTTGCTACACATAATTCGGAAGTTAAGTTCGTAAAACGAACACTACTTCCTAATATGTAGGTGAATGGAAGTATTGTCTTTCGAACAGTTTGACCGAGAGCAAATTCTCGTTATTTCTTATCTGCTCGAACGCTTAGGGTCCTACCTATCTGTTTTTTATGGTTTTTGCCAGGGCACTAATTTCAGGCGCAACTATTTTGGCAAAATCTTCAAACTTAATTCCATATATCTTCTCAAAAGACTGATTTGCGTTGCTGGTTTCCGCCACGGATTTCATAAATCTCACAAAGCCATCATGTCCCTGAGCCGCAATCATTCTTAAAGTCACATAGGCACCTGTGTAATACCAGTGACCATCAACTAATTTAGATCCGTTGCTAAATGAATCATTAAGTAAGTCTTTAATTTGGTCTGATGTTGCAGTTGACATGTATGCACGGACACTGTCGCTAGTAAACCCCTGAGCAAAAAAGGTATTCCAGTCTTCATTAATTCTTGTGGCGTCAGATGCCAGGCTAAGACCGTAATAATCAGCGGAACCTTCTGAAATTAGGGTTGGCATAATTCTCATCCCTGCATTTCCCATTATTCCGTAATGGGCTATGTGCGTGTATTCATGGGCAGAAAACTTTTTTAAACCAATCATTTCCAAATCACCTTGAGTTGGCATACAGCCCCAGAAAAAAGGTTTGTTATTTCCAAACGTTGCCGCTCCATGGTTACAGTTAGCACCAAGAGCAGAAAATCCCTCTGCTGTGTGAAGGTAATTATTTAGAAACTCTGGGAAAGTTAAGCCAAAATTAGACCATAGATCTCTCAACCACGAGTAATCTTTAGAAGTTCCCAACGCAGCAACTATTTCTCCAT
>Ga0208361_1000026_pt1 | contig 63331 bp, 46 predicted proteins | sample LakMenEpi05Aug10_FD_150670 | JGI IMG/M metagenome (GOLD analysis project Ga0208361, IMG submission 150670) | Freshwater microbial communities from Lake Mendota, WI - 05AUG2010 deep hole epilimnion (SPAdes) | ecosystem: Environmental > Aquatic > Freshwater > Lake > Epilimnion/Euphotic zone ... | reverse complement strand
ATTTCCGGGAGCCATTTCCGGGAGCCATTTCCGGGAGCCATTTCCGGGAGCCATTTCCGGGAGCCATTTCCGGGAGCCATTTCCGGGAGCCATTTCCGGGAGCCATTTCTGGGAGCCATTTCTGGGAGCTTCGGCTACCAGCCCCCCGGATGAGGCACTGCTCCAGGGCGTGCTTTGCGTTCCCGTCTGGATCGTTGGGCAGCACGATGGACGGAGTCGATCCGACGGCCACCGCCAGTGCTCCCGACAAGTTCAGCCCCCATTGCCAGAGAGGCGATCAGCCCCAGAGGCATTCGGTACGAATGGATGCGCCCCGGTGGGTACTCGTCGTGACCTCCGTCAGCGGCACCTCCTCCTCCGTGCCCTGACGCCCTGGAGGGGAATTTGTGCCGAGTCAGGGAGTGGATTGTTGGGTTCGTCGTAGCGTGTCGAGCGTTCAGGGGACGCGCCGACTCCCTCTTGCTCGACTGTGCGCGGGGTGCGAGGTCCCGAGCGCGGCGATCAGAACGTGAGTACCCACTGCCCGGCCACTCCGGGGGGCGTGGTGATCAGGAAAGTGCCTGCCTGCGCGTCGTAGCTGCCGCTGGCGGGACTGCCGTTGAACTGCACTTGAACCGGTGCCCACGGCACGTTGACGAACAGGATCTCGTCGCTGCTGGCGTCGAGATTCGAGTGGTTGAGGCGCAGCGCACCTTGGTATGCGATCCCGCACTCCGTAGCGTCCCACTCCACCCGCTTGAGGTTCTGCGTGCCGTACAGGTTGAGTCGCGCGGCGCTGGGATCCAGCGACCATTGGAACGGAGCGAAGCCGACCGGCTGATCCTTCCACACGCGGAACTGGTACAGCTTCTGTCCATCCGAGTCGGCGGCCAGCGAACCGGCCGAGGGCACTTGCAGATTCAGGCTCGCAAACCAGTTGCAGACGGCGCTCTCATCCAGCGTGTCCCAGGTGTGCTGATTGGCGGGAATGACGTGGAGCGTGTGATCCAAGCCCAGATTCGCGGCGTAGCCGGCAAAGGCCGTGGTCTGTGCACCCAAGTACAGCAGGGGATCCCCCGAAGCCATCCAGCTCTGCAGCTTGATCAGCTTGAGGTTGCGCGTGAGATCGACACCGGGAACGACCTGATTGGTCAGCGCGTCGAGTTGGAAGACGGAACTCTGCTGGTAAGCGAAGGCCTTGCTGGTCGGCGTGCCCGCATGCCAGAACTCCATCCAGTCGTTGGCCTCGAGATTGGCGCCGCCGGGCACGGGGCCGTCGTCGGCGTCGTTGTCATCGAGTTCGTTGGCGAAGGCGTGAGCCGTCGAGAGCGTGCCGGTGTGGTTGACCACGGCGGCAAAACGCAGACCGGCCGGATCGAGAGAGCGCGCCGCGTAGTTGAGCGCTGCTCCCCCACCCATCGAGAAGCCCACGCCGTACACGCGAGCCGCATCGATCGGGTAGCACTGCTTGACGAGATCCAGCACGCGGCGCGTGTTGATCAGCGACACCTGCGAGGAGAAGTGGCAGTTGCTGCCGCCCAGCGGCGCGACGAAGTACCAACCGCGTGCTTCGCATTCGGCGGGAAAACTCGTGTTCAGCAGGACGTCCGCATGGCTCACCCCGTAGCGGTGGAAACCGACCAGCAGCGGTCGCGGACCCGGCGGCGGATTGGAAGGAATCTGGATGACGAACAGTTCCTTGTAGCCGCTGCCCGTGTTGCGCAGGGTGACGTTGTAGGTTCCCGGATAGCCCGGAACAGGCATCATGCGCATCTGCAGGCTGGCGGAAGGCAGACCGGGCATGCCGCCGGTCAGGTTCTCCTGAATGCCTGTGTCGATCTCTCCGCCGCTTTCGACGGCACCCGGACCCTGTTCGAAGAAGCGCTCGGCCTTTTCGCGATCGGTGAGTTCCTCGATCGCGGGCACGGAGGGAGCGGGGCTGGAGCCCGACGGGGCACAAGCACTCACGAGGGCGCACAGGGCGGCGGTTAGGAAAAAGTTGCGCATCAAGTGGAAAGAGGCCGTTCGCGGTGCAGGGCGCGATCCCTCGCCTGCACAACCTCCAAAATAAGGTACCCCGACGCAAGCGGGCTAGCGCTCAAGCCCGATTTTTTTCGAGCAACCCGCGCGCCACCCCGTAGCGCAGGCCCCGGCCGCTGACCCGCAGGGCCCCCGGTTTCAGGCGCTCGAGGGCCGCCGCGAGGCACAGCAGGCCCTCGGGGAGGATCGAAGCCCGCTCGGGCTCGATCGGCAGTCGCAGGCGCTCGGGCAGGGTCAGCCCCGCCAGTCTTTCGGCCCAGCGCCGGGCGGCGGCGGGTTCCAGCACCACTCCTTCGGCCTGCTGGGGATCGAAGGCGGCAAGGCCCTGCTCCAGGCAGGCTAGGTTGACCGCCGTTCCGCCGAGCCCCACCGCCAGCGCCCCGCGCGCATCCTGTTCCGGGAAGCTGCGTGCCAGCGAGGCGGCCAGCGCAGCTTTTTCGGGCCAGCCGAGCCCGCTTTCGGCCAACACGACCGCGCCGATCGGGATCGAGAGCCGGCGGGCCCCATCCGCCGAGGCGTACTCCGTGCTGCCCCCGCCGACATCGATCACGGCCGCCCGCAAGGCGCCGAGCTCGGCCTGCACGGCCGCGGCCCCAAGCCGGGCCTCCTCCGCTTCACTGAGGATCTCGATCACGAGACCCAGACGCGCCCGCACGCCTTCGAGGAAGGCCTGCGCGTTGGCGGCGCGGCGCACAACCGCCGTTCCCACGGCGCGCACGCGCGCGGGCGGGATCCGGTGCGAGGCGATGCGGGCGGCGAACTCCTCCAGTGCCGCGTAGCCGCGCTCGAGCGCGGCCGGAGCGATCCGGCCGCTGCGGGCGAGCCCTTCGCCGAGGCGCGGGGTGCGGCACTGCTCCTCGAGCACGCGCAGTGCCCCGTCCGAATCCAACTCGGCGATCAGCAGCAGCACGGTGTTGGTGCCGATGTCCAGCGCGGCGACCGGCTCGCGGGCTTCAGCGTTCATCGGCCTCCAGCACGGTGGCGCTGCCCGGTTCGCCGAAGGAGCCCAGCCGTTCGCCGCGCAGGTTCAGGATCTGGACGCGGCTGCCGGCGAGATCGAGCAGCGCCACGCGCCGGCGCGCATCGATGTCGGCCTCCTCCACCATCAGTCCGCAGGGCGACAGCAGCTTCGCTCCGCACAACAGCACGGCGAGGCGGGTTCCGCGCGCATCGAACAGTTCCAGCGAGGGTTCCTCGCCATCGAAGGCCGCGACCAGGCGACCGTCGAGCAGCGGGCTGACCGCGATCAGCTGCGCACAACCCAGTGGATCAAGCCGCAGCGAGTAGTGGAACTCCAGGGCGCGGAAGACCTGCATGCGGTTCGGCGCCTGCTCAACGCACAGGAGCCGATCGCCGGAGAGCGCCAGCGAGCACAGTCCCTCAAAGTGAGCCTCGGGCCGGCCGAGACTGCGCAGGTGGTGCACGCGCTCGGGCTGGGCCGCCACGCGCCACTCCAGCGCCTGACGTGCGGATCCACCGTGTGCGACGATGCGTACTTGCTCCGCTTCCAGTCCCTGCACGGCCAGTGCGACCGCGCTCTCCCGCGCCAGCGAGAACTGCTCGACAGCGCCGCCGAACAGACTGTGCGCCACTGCGAGTCCGCGGCCGGCATCGAGCACCCACACGCGCCGATCCGGATCGACCCACAAGGCCGCCGGTCGCAGCCATTCGCGGCCCAGCCGAAAGCCGCCGGGCAGCGCCTGACCATCCCAGTCGTAAAGCTCCACGCGCCAGCCGCGCCGCCGGCGCAGGATGTACAGCACTCCGCCCGAGGCGTGCAACGAGGCGCTCATGCGCACTCCAGTCGCAGGAACACGACCTCGGCGGGAGCCCCCACGCGCAGCGGAAAGCCGATCACTCCCAGGCCGCGCGAGACCACCACCAACGCCGGTCCCGAGCGGTAGCGCAGACCCGGGTGGGCCGGTCCCAGACGGCGCAGAATGGGCAGATCGAGCTGCATTCCATGCGTGTGTCCGCTGAGCACCAGCCGCGTGCGCGGCCGCAGGCAGCTGCGACCCGCGCGCGGATGGTGCGCCAGCAGAATGTCCGCATCTCCCTCGGGGATCGCCTGCGCCCCAGCCCTCGGATCGAGCGTGCGTGCTTCCTCCAGATCGCCGAGGCCGCGGATCCACAGGCGTGCAGCCCCGCGCTCTAGCGGCAGGCTCTCGTCGATCAGCACGCGGATCCCGCGCGCGGCGCAGGCGGCGACGAGTTCGGCTTCGCGCCGGCCGCGGTAGTCGTGGTTGCCCAGCACGGCAAAGCGTCCCAGCGGGGCGGGCATCGCGGCGAGTTCATCGAGCACGAGCAGGCTGTCCTCGACGCCGTGCGTGAGGAAGTCGCCCGTGACCGCGAGCAGGTCGACGCGGCGCGCGCGGACGCAGTCGACGACGTGCGACAGATCCCCGCGCCCGAGGAACGGACCCGCGTGCAGATCGCTCAGCTGCGCGATGGTCAACCCGTGCCACACCGGATCCAACTCCGGCACGCGCACGCATTCCTCGCGCTCGAGCAGCCGTCCGCGCCCGAGGTGGCGCCAGCGATAGAAGGCCCGGCCACCGCACAGTCGCGCGGCATGCTCGACGCCGCGGAACAGCGCACGGCGCAGGCTCGAGTGACGGCGCGGCGCCACGCGATGGCTCGCGGCCCCGTTCATGGCAACTGCAGTTCCTCGCCCGCGAGGAGCAGCCGCGTGCCGCGCGTGTCCGTCAGCTGAACACCCGCGGACAGGGCCCGCACGAACGTGAGGCCTCCGCGCAACTCGAGCACGGCTTCGCCGCCCTCGAGCGTGAGTTCCGCAAGATTGCTGACCAGCCGGGCATCGCCGCGGGCGCGCACCGCACCCTCGAGCACGCGCACGCGCAGCGGTTTCAGGCGCTCCAGCGTGCAGCGCGCGGGGCCCTCGATCGAGGCCTCGGCCCCGGCGAGGCGCAATTCGGCGCGTGCCGAGGCCTCGAGTTCCACGCGGCTGGACTCGCGCGGCTCGATCCAGACTCCCTCGGCGAGCCGCAGGCCGTCGACGCGCACCCCGCTGTGCTGCGCACGCAGGCCATCCTGCCGCTCGGGCAGTTTGCGCTGCACGGTGTTCCACAACAGCAGCGCGAAGATCGGCAGCCCGAGCGCGATCAGCAGATTGCGCCGGCGCCGAGGCTTGTGTGCCGGCTCCTCCGCGGGAAGCTCGGCGCGATCGCCTTGACGGATCTGAGCCAGCAGTTCGGCGGTGTTGCGGTACCAAGCCTCGCAGTCCGGGCACTGCGCGCGGTGCGCGGCGATCGCCTCCCGATCTCCCGGCAAGCCCTGACCGCGCAGCCAGACCTGCATGCGCTCGCGCCAGACGTGGCAGGACTCCGCGCTCATGCGCTAGGCCAGGCGGGACTCGGCCAACTCCAGACGGCGCAGCGTGCGCGCCGGTCCCAGCCAGCCGATCACCTCGAAGGTGTCGGGCCCGGAGGCATGACCCGAGAGCGCGCAGCGCAGCGGCTGCAGCAGTTCGGGCGTCTTGAGCTTGTGTTCGGCCTGAAACAGCTTGGCTTCCTCGCGCAGGCTGAGGCTGCTGGCCCCGGCCGCCAGACGCGGCTCCAGCCAGGCCCGGAAGGCAGCCAGCGTCTGGAGACGATTGGCATGCCGACGCGCGTTCTTCTCGGCGTCCTCGCCGTAGGCGAGCGCGGCATCGTCGACGAACAGGTATTCGATGCGCGCCGGCAGCTCGCCATAGGTGCGGATGCGTTCCTTCTCGTGTTGCACGACCGAACAGAACCAGGCTTTGCGCTCGGCGATTTCGCCCATGCTCAACAGGCCGGCTCGCGCGACATGCGGCGCACAGCGCTCGGCCACGCGCTCGACGCTGTCGCGGCGGATGTACTCGCCCGACATCCACAGGAATTTCTCGATGTCGAAGACGGCTCCGGCCTTCTGGACATCCTTGATTTCGAAGTTCGCGACCAGCTCTTCGACGGAAAAGATCTCTTGCGATCCGCTGAGCGCCCAACCCTGCAGGCACAGGAAGTTGACCACCGCCTCCGGCGGAAAGCCCTTGTCGCGGTAGTCCTGCAGCGAGGTGTCGCCGGTGCGCTTGGAGAGCTTCTTCTTGTCGGTGCCCAGCATCAGCGGCAGGTGCGCGAATTGTGGCAAGGGCGCACCGAAGGCGTGGTACAGCAGCACCTGCTTGGGAGTGTTGATCAGGTGCTCCTCGCCACGCATGATCAGGCTGATCTGCATGTCGATGTCGTCGCAGACCACGACGAAGTTGTAGGTGGGATTGCCGTCCGAGCGCACCATCACCCAGTCCTCGACTTCTTGGTTCTCAAAGCGCATCGGCCCGCGGATGTGGTCTTGAAATTCGGTCGACCCGGCGGGCACGGCGAAGCGCAGCGTGTGCGGCTCTCCCGCCGCGATGCGGCCGGCGACTTCGCTCGGCGACAGCCCGCGGCAGGCGCCGTCGTAGCCTTGGCGCTCCTTGGCGGCCTCCTGACGCTGGGCGAGCGCTTCGAGCCGCTCCCTGCTGCAGAAGCAGGCGTAGGCGCGGCCCATGGCGGAGAGTTCCTCGGCACGCTGCTTGTGGCGCTCGAGGCGCTGCGACTGGTGGTAGGGTGCGTGGGGACCGCCGACATCGGGTCCCTCCTGCCAGTGGATGCCCAGCCAGCGCAGGCCGTCGAGGATCGCCAGCTCGTACTCCTGGGTCGAGCGCTCCGGATCGGTGTCCTCGATGCGCAGCAGGAACACGCCGCCGTGGCGGCGGGCATAGGCCCAATTGAACAGGGCCGTGCGCGCGCCGCCGATGTGCAGCTTGCCGGTGGGACTGGGGGCGAAACGGACGCGGACAGGAAGGCTCACGGTGCTTGCGGTTGTCCTGAGGATAAGGAGGAAGTGCGGGGGCTTCGATTCTACGCGTTGGCAATGGCGAACCCAAAGGCTTAGATTCGGCCCATGGTCCAGCCTCTTTCACGCGCGCTGATCACTCGGGCACCCAAGGTCCTGCTCCACGAACACCTCGACGGAGGCCTGCGGCCCGCGACGATCCTCGAGTTGTCGAAGGCCTGCGGCTACCGCGAGTTGCCCGAGAGCGAGCCCGAGAAGCTCGCGGAATGGTTCGCGCGGGGCGCTGCCCGTGGCAGCCTGCCGCTGTACCTCGAGGGCTTCCGCCACACGATCGCGCTGCTGCAGACGGCGGCCTCGCTGGAGCGCGTGGCCTTCGAGTTCGTCGAGGATATGGCGCGCGACGGCGTGGTCTATGCGGAGGTGCGCTTCGCACCGCACTTCCACACGCAAGGCGGCTTGGGACTGGACGGCGTAATGGAAGCCGTGACTCGCGGCCTGCAGCGCGGCATGGCGCAGTACCCGGTGCGCGTCGGACTGATCGTCTGCGCGATGCGCAACCTTTCGTCGATGCTCTCGATGCAGATGGCCGAGCTGGCAGTCGCGTGGCGCAGCCGCGGCTGCGTGGGCTTCGATCTCGCCGGCGAGGAAGCGGGACACCCCGCCAAGCACCATATCGACGCCTTCCAGCTCGCCAAGCGCATGAACTTCTCGATCACGATCCACGCGGGCGAGAGCTTCGGACCGGAGAGCATCTGGCAAGCGCTGCAGTACTGCGGGGCGCACCGCATCGGGCATGGCACGCGCCTCGTCGAGGACATGGTGATCCACGAGGGACAGGTCCTCAGCATGGGCCCGCTGGCGCAGTACGTGCTCGATCACCGCGTGCCGATCGAGATCTGCCTCAGCTCCAACATCCACACCGGTGCCGCGCCCTCGCTCGGCGAGCATCCCTTCCCCCACTACTTCAAGAAGGGATTCCGGGTCACGCTCAACACCGACAACCGCCTGATGAGCCGCACCAGCATGAGCGAGGAGTACGCGCTCGCCGTGCAGCACTACGGCCTTGGGCTCGAAGCACTCGAGAAGCTCGCCATCAACGGCATGAAGAGCGCCTTTGCGCACTACGACGAGCGCTGCGCGGTCATCTTCAACACGATCAAGCCCGGCTACGCCCGCCTGCGCGCCGAGGCTGGCCGCTGAGGCTGGCCGCTGAGGCTGGCCGCTGAGGCTGGCCGCTGAGGCTGGCCGTTGAGGGCCGCGGCCCGACTCAGTAGCCGATGGCCGCGTTGGACACTTCGTTCTCGGACAGCACCCAGGCCGGAGCTCCGATCGGCACGGCCACATCGCTGACCACGAAGATCAGCGTGCTCGGCTGTCCGGGAGTCGCGGGCGGCAGCGTGATGTTGAAGCTCGCCTGTCCGACGGCATTGGTGAGCCCCAACGCGTTGTTGGCGAGCAGCGACAGGCTGCCGCCAAACAGCACGCGGTACAGCGAGCCCTTGACGACGTATCCGGACCCGGCTCCCGCGTTGCCAGTCTTCAGACTTACGAGCGCTTGCAGTTGGTTGGGCGAAGCGGGAACCAGGTTGAGCTGGACCGCTGACACGCGCGTGGGCGTCCCGAACAGCAGCGGCAAGGTCTGGAAAACCGTGGTGCTGTCGATCGAAGTGTGTCCGGCGGGATCACGCAACTCGAGCGTGATTGTGTAGCTGTTCCCAGGTTCAAGCCCCTCGAGGGTCACCTGGTGGAAATCGTCCCAGCTCGGTGGCCCCAGCGGCAGGCGCTGCACGATGTAGCCGCCGTTGTAGGAGATGTACGCCTTGCACATCTCGCTGGCTTGGAACTCGAACTTGATCGTGTTGGAGGTGGCGAGCACCAGCCGGGCCGGCGCTTCGAGGCTCGGCGGCACCATGTCCGGCGAGGAACCGTCCGCGACCAGCGGATTCATGTTCCAGTTCATCTCATAGCCGTCGGGGTACCCGTCGGAATCCGTGTCCTCGTCCTCGGGGTTGCTGCCCTTGCGCCACTCATCGAGGTCCCACATTCCGTCGCAGTCGCGGTCGAGGCCGTGGGTCAGGCCCATGCCCACCGGCAGACCGAGGAAGGTCACGGGCCGATTGGCCGAAGCCTCGGCCATCAGCAGCGCTTCCGAGACCGGCTGAGCCGTGCGGGCGGCGCTGCGCCAGGTCTGGGTCAGCGGGTCGTAGCGCCCGGTCAGCAGTAGGACCCCGCCGCCGTGCAGCACGCGCGGGCTGCGATAGAAGACCAGATCGCAGTTCCCGCGCTGGGCTTCCAGCTTGAGCCAGGCGAGCTGGTCGGCGGCAAAGCTCGCGGCGTTGCCGCTGTGCGCGGTGGCGGCGTAGCCCGCCGAGGGCGCGAGGCCGGAGTCGAAGGCCTTCAGGAAGGCCGTGATCTGCGTGACTTCCTGCGGGCTGAGGTTGAAGGTCGGCAGCCCGGTCTGGGGGTTGTTGCGCAGGATCGCGTCGCCGAGGTCAGCCATCGCGCCGCCGTGCGACAGCCCCGCTCCCAGCTCCGTGCGACGGCCAAATTCGCCGCCGATCAGGTGCACCGCGGACAGCTTGTCAGCGACCCCGCGCATGGCCGGAACGTCGATCGTGCGCATCACGCCCTGCACGATCTCCGGCACGACCTCGCCGCGCGTGCCCAACGGCAGCGTGTGGCAGGAGGCGCAGGTCATCGAGCCCAGCACGGGCTTGGTGAGGAAGAGGTTCGCCCCCGCCAGTTCCTCGGGCGTGTACTGCCGATCCAGCTGTGCCCGCGGGTTGGGCGGGTACATCAGCCGGTTGAGGTAGTGGCGCAGGTACTGAAAATCCGGGCCGATCTCCGTGGCCTGACCACCCTGCTGGTTCTCGAGCAGGTTGGGAAAGGCCGACTGAAAATCGTTCATCGAGTGCTTCTCGCCGCGCCAGTGGTAAGGACCGGTGTCCTGCATGCGGCGGGTGCTCTGCGTCACGAGCGGGCCCTTGACGTCGAGGCCGTAGCTCAGCTGGGTGGCGGGAGTGCCCTCCGGATCGAGGAAGCTCGACAAGTCCCAGGCCAAGCCGTCGCTGTGGCCGTCGATGTGACACGCAGCGCACGAAGAGGTCTGGGATTTTGAGAACTTGGCGTTGGCGAACAGGTGGCGACCAAGGCGCTCCTCGTCGGTGACGCCGACAAAACCCATCCCCTGCGGCGGCGGCGCCTCGGCGGCGAAGGGAACCTCTCCGGGCATGCTCGCGAGCGCGATCTGACCCAGCGAGTCGTCGATGCGGTTGTACGAATACAACTGCGCGCCGTCGGGGCTGAGCAGCACCTGCCGCGGTCCGCTGCCGCGCGGGTAGGGTTGCTTGGGCGGCATGTCCCAGGCACCGCGCCAGCTCAGCGAGGGACCGGCGCCGATGTCGAACACGACGATCGAATCCGAGCCGAATCCGCTGACGAAGGCGCGCGTCCCGTCGGGAGAGAAGGCCACATGCGTGGGCTGGGCGCACTTGCGATCGGCCGGCGCGAGCGCGTCGAGATCGAGGATCACCGGCGCCTGCGCGCCGCTGGTGTCGACGACCGTGATGCGATTGCGCACGACCTGGCCGCCGACGAAGTTCCGCTCGCCCTTGATGTCGTTGAGCGCCTCGGTGTTGGGAATCCACAACTGCGAGGTGCCCGGTCGCTTCGACACGCTGAACAGGGTCGTGCCCAGCCCCGTGCGCGTCGCCGCGCTGTCGAGCGTGTCCTGACCGATCGTCGCGGCGGTCTGGATCGCGAGCAAATCGCGGTCCGGCAGCGGATTGAGCCCGGGGCCGCTGACCTTCCTGACCGCGATGACTCGGTTGGGATCGCTGAGCGTCCCGGCCGGCGCCGTGTTGTTGCCCGAGAGAAACGAGACCACCCAGGCCTTGCCGTTGTCCCACACGATGCCGCGCGGTTCGCGCGCCGGGATGGCGATCGATTGGGCGACCGCATAGCTGGCGCTCGAGATCACATCGACGCGGTCGACGGCGGAGCAGGTCACGTAGGCTCGATCGCCGCTGTCCGTGAAGGCGATGCCGTGCGGCTGTCCGCCGACGCGGATGGTGCGGATGATGTTGGCGGAGTTGGGCTTGACGACCATCACGCTGGAGGCGATCGAATCGACGACCCACAACTCCTCGGTGCCCGGCCGACGCGCCAGCGAGACCGCGCCGATGCCGACGGGAATTTCCATCAGCTTGTAGAACTGCGGCACGGCGAAGACCACCAGCCGCGCGCCCGCCGAGTGGAGCGCGTACAGCTTGGTGCCGTCCGCCGAGAAGCACATCGGCGTCAGCTGGGCGCGCTCGAAGTTGAGGTAGCGTCCCTTTTGATTGTCGCGCGGGATGTCGGCATTCGTCAGCGTGCCGCCCTGCGGGACGGCCCAGGCCGAACCGAACGACAGGGAGGCCGCGAGGAGGCTGAGGAAGACTTTTCCGATCATCGAAGTGGAAAGCAGAGGTGAGTTTTCGGTCGCGGCGGAGCGTCGAAACGCGCTCCCAATCTTACTTCACGGCCGGGGTGGCCGCTACGCGCGCGGCACGGAAGGGTTCCAAGGAGCGTCCGGATAGGCGGCCGCCGAGGGGTGGCGGGCCTCCACCACGGTCCGGATGCCGCCGCGCACGAAGAAATCCCCCACGATCACCATCCGACGGGGCTGGATCAGCTTGACCAGATCTTGAAGGATCCGGTTGGTGACGTCCTCGTGGAAATGGCCCTCGTCGCGAAAGGACCACAGGTAGAGCTTGAGGCTCTTCAATTCCACGCAGCGCTCGGCCGGCGTGTAGCGGATGTGCAGGGTGGCGAAGTCGGGCTGACCCGTCTTGGGACACAGGCAGGTGAACTCCGGACATTCAAAGCGCACCTCGTAGTCGCTGTGTGGATGCGGGTTCGGAAAGCTATCGAGGCTTTTCTGGGGCTTGGTGGACATGGGCTGTGGCTCCGTATTGTCGCCTCGCCGCCCTGCTCCTGCCAAGCCCGCGGGACTCAGAGCTTCTCCCGGCCGACCAGCAGTCCCTCGACCCGCAGTTCGATCCAGGCCTCGCCCAAGGGTGGCGTGGAGGGATGCGCATCGAGCGGACCGCGGAGCGGCTGTTCCAGCGAGCGCATCGACTCACTGTCCCAGGCCACCCAACCCCATTCGCCGGCCCCCTGCGGCGCGGGCAGCTGGCGCAGGATTTCGGCGCTGGTGACCTTCGTCAGGTCGCCTTCCGACCACACGCGCCGGATCCTCTCGGCCAGCATCCAGCGCGGCTCAGCCGAGAGTTCGAACCAGGCCTGAGCGGGCTCCTCCCCGCGGATCCAAAGGCCTTCCACCGCAACCGGCGTCTCTTCGCCCTCGGCGCGAAAATACAGCATGGGAGCCCGCTCTGTGGGCGTTCCGGAGCGCGACACCAGCCGCAGCGCATGGTAGAGCCGCGGATCGAGATCCAGCACCTGCGGCGAGCGCGACGATTCGCGCCAGAACAGGCGTTCGCCGCTGGTCGAGCGCTGCAGCCGGCGCGCGCGAGCTTCCCAGGGAATCCACAGCACATCGTCGGGAAACAGATCGAATCGGGACCAGCGCAGCAGCTCCTCGGCGCTGAGCAGAAACAGCGGCGCCTCGCCGCCGACGAATTGAGCGAGCAGCCGCTCGCGACGCGGACGCGGAATGCTGCCCAGAGCCCAGCTCTGCTGCTCCAGACCGGTCAGCACGCGCCGGGCCTGCGCGGCGAGACCGGTCTGTTCCGCAACGCGCGCGCGCAGCGTCTCGAGTTGGGCGCGCTGCAGTTGCGGCGTGCGCACCAGCGGCTCGGCGATCCACAGACCCGCCAGCGCCAGCAGCCAGGGCAGTGCCGCGCGCCGCCAGCCGCCGCGCGCGCTGATCGCGACGCACAGGCTGGCGCTGAACAGCAGGCTCGGCGCGAGCAACTCGAGGTACCAGGGCTGCAGGCGCTGCGGCGCCGGCACCACCAGGCTGCCCGCCAGCACCGCCCCCATCACCACCAGCCAGGCCAGAGCAAAGCGCCCCCAGGTGCGCGGAGCGCTGCGCGCGGCCAGCAACAGCGGCTGCAGCGCGACCAGCACCAGCACTCCGGCCGCCAGCGCGCGCGGGAGATCCGCTTGTTCCGCCAGCGGAGCCAGAGAGCGTCCCAGCACGGCGAGAGCGCGCGCCAGCGCCTCTGCTCCCGTTTCGTGCAGCACAAAACGCTCGCCTGCCAGCTGAGCGGCGCCCATCCGCAACGCGAGAAACACGCTGAAGGCCGTGGCGCTCGCCGCCAGCCGCCGGGCGCGGGAACGGTGGCGCCGCGCGCTGAGCCACTCGAGCACGCCCACGAGCACGGGCAGCGCGAAGCTCGTGTGCCCCGCCGCTCCCGCACAGCCGGCGGCCGCCGCCGCGATCACCAGACCAGCGCGCCGGCGGTCCTGGCGCGAGCGCAGATACCACAGCGCGCTCGCCAGCGCGAAGAACAGCGCCAGCGCTTCGCCGCGCGCCAGCACATGCGCGGCGTGGAGCAGACTGAAGCCGCACAAGGGCAGTACCAGCAGACCCGTGCGCATCGTAGCGTGCGCCGCTTCGGCGCCCAACCAGGGCTGGACGGTGCGGGCCAGCAGCGCGGCGCACAGCCACGCGGAGAGCAGCAGCCACAACAAATTTTCCAGCCGCAGCAGATCCCACGCCGGCGCGGGCTCCATTCCGAGCGCTCCGTGCCACGCCAGCGACTGCTCGAGGCTCCAGCGCGCCAGCGTGGAGAGGTTGGCGAGAGCTTCCTCGGGAGCCTGCGCCAGCAGCAGATCCTCGCCCACCGGTCCCAGTCGCCACCAGGGGGCGAGCGCTGCGCACAACAGCAGCACGCCGACCAGGGCGTGCAGGATCAGGCGTGTGCGGGGCGTCATCGTGAGCTCGCGATTCTAGCGGGCTGGAGCGTGCTATGCTCCGGCCATGATCTCGACCTTCCAACCGCTGCTGGAGGCCGCTCAGGGCCTCGAACTGCACTCTGCCGCGGCCGCGCGCGCCGAACTGGCGCGCCGCTTCGATCCCGCCGGCCCGAGTGCACAGGCGCTGGCCCGCGAACTGGTGGCGCTCCATGAACAGGGCCGGATCGCCGCCAACGGCGAACTGCCCGTGCGCTGGGGACGGGTCGCCAAGGCCAGCCCGGATTCGCTGGGTTTCTCGATCGACGTGGTCGTGATGAACGGCCCGGGGCCGCTGCACCGCCATCCCTGCGGCGAGATCAACTTCGCGGTCGCGATGGAAGGCGATCCGCGCTTCGATGGACAGCCCGCGGGCTGGATCGTGTTCCCGCCCGACTCGCAGCATGTGCCGACCGTTTCCGGCGGAAAGATGCTGATCGTCTATCTGCTTCCCGAAGGCCGGATCGAGTTCCTGCGCTGAACATGCTGATCCCTGCTTGGCTCCTGATCGGCCTCGCGCCGCTCCCTCAGACGGCGGCGCCGGCACTCCCTCCGCGCGTCCTGTTTCTGACCCACTCGGCGGGTTTTGTGCACGAGGTGGTGCGCCGCGAGAAGCCCGAGCTGTTGTCCTTCGCCGAGGCGCGGCTGGTCGAGTTCGCCAAGGGCCGCTTCGCGGTCGAGTGCACGCAGGACTGCTCGCGGATCCGGGCCGGCGAACTCGCGCGCTTCGACGCGGTGATGTTCTACACCACGGGCGAACTCCCGATTCCCGACGCCCAGCGCAAGGAGTTTATCGACTGGATCAGGTCCGGCAGAGCCTTTGTCGGCGTGCACTGCGCCACGGACACGCTCTACCAGTACGAGCCCTACCAGGCGATCATCGGCGGCGCCTTCGACGGCCATCCCTGGCACGAAAAGGTGCGTATCACCTGCGAGGACACTTCCCATCCCGCCACGGCGCATCTGGGCGCGAGCTTCGAGATCGTCGACGAGATCTACCAGTTCCGCAATTTCGAGCGCAAGCCGCTCTCGGTGCTGCTCTCGCTCGACACCAGCTCCATCGATGTCACCAAGGGCCGGCGCGCCGACAAGGACTATGCGCTGTCTTGGACGCGCAAGGTCGACAAGGGGCGGCTGTTCTACACGGCACTCGGCCACCGGCCGGAGGTCTGGCAGGACGAGCGCTTCCAAAAGCACCTGCTCGGTGGGCTCGAGTGGACGATTCAGGAAGCGCGCAAGGCGCGCGAGGCCAAGGAGACGGAAGCGGGCCCGGCCGAAAAAGGCGGGATGCGCTAGCGGCCCAGAGCCTGCTCCAGCGGAAACACCGTCGAGCTGTGGATCTCGCGCGCGCCGGTGAAAGCCACCAGTTCAGCCGCGTTGTGGGAGCGCACGCCGCCCCCGGGCATCACGATCAGCCGGTTTCCCGCGCGGCGCACCAGCTCGCGCAGCTCTTCGCGACCCTCCCAAGCGGTCTTCGCGCCTCCGGAGCTCAGCAGGCGATCGACGTGCAGCTCGCACAGTTCCTCGAGCGCGGCGAAGCGATTGCGCACCTGGTCGAAAGCGCGATGGAAGGTGATCGATTTGGGTCGGGCGGCCAGCGAGAGCTCGCGCAGCTGATCGAGATGGATGCGGGATCCGCGCTGCAGAACTCCGACCACGATGCCGGCGACCTCGCGGCGTCCGCGTAGCTCATCGACTTCGCGCAGCAGCCGCTGAAACTCGGCGGCCGAGTATTCGAAGCCGCCGTGGCGCGGGCGCACCATGACGTGCACGGGCACGCGCGCGATCAAGAGCGCCTCTTCGAGCAGTTCGTCCTCGGGCGAGAGCCCGTCGAGATCGAGCCGCGAGCACAGCTCGATGCGCGCCGCACCGCCCGCCTCGGCGGCGCGCAGTTTCTCGATCGTGTCGACGCAGACCTCGAGCGGTACCGGGCTCATGGCAAAGCAGGATAGCCCCTTTTTCCGGACTTGGGCAGTTGGGAGCCGTCGCCCGCGGGGGTAGAGTCAGCGTCCCCCCCGGAGTCTTCCGCATGACCCATTTCGATTGGCTGGTCGATGGTCCGATCGTGGGCCTGTACCTGCTGGTGACGATGCTGGCCGGTCTGGCTGTCCGCCGCTATGTGTCCAGGGTGGACGACTTCCTCGTCGCCGGCCGCGAGATGAACGTCTATCTCGGCGTCGCCTCGCTGGCCGCCACCGAATTCGGCGTGATCACCTGCATGTACACCGCGCAGGCCGGCTACAAGTATGGCTTCGCGGGCGCGACGCCCGGCATCTGCCAGGCGCTGGCGATGCTCGTGATCGGGCTCACCGGATTCTGCATCCGCCCGCTGCGCGAATCGGGGGCGCGCACGCTGCCGGAGTTGTTTGAACGGCAATTTGGACCCGGCATCCGGCGCGCGGCGGGCATCGTGATCGTGCTGGGCGGCCTGCTCAACATGGGCGTCTTCTTGCGCATCGGCGGAGAGTTCCTCGTCGTGGTGGCGGGGCTCCATCCCGACAATCTCGAGTGGACCATGACCGGCCTGCTGCTGCTAGTGGCGGTCTACACGATCCTCGGCGGCATGCTCTCCGTGCTGGTGACGGACTTCCTGCAGTTCATCGTCATGAGCCTGGGCCTGATCGTGGTGACGGTGCTGGTGCTATGGCAGATCGGCTTTGGAACGCTGGTGGGCGCGGTGGAAACAAGGATCGGTCCCGGCGGCTTCAATCCCTTCGTGCACCCGGAGCTGGGCTGGAAGTACGTGCTGTTCCAACTGCTACTCAACACCGCGGCCACGCTCACCTGGCAGACGGTGATCGCGCGCGTGCTGGCGGCGAAGGACGCCTCCACGGGCGGCAAGGTCTTCACGCGCACCAGCTTCTTCTTCGTGTGCCGCTTCCTGATCCCCGGCATCTGGGGCATGGCCGCGCTCGCCACGCTGGCTCCGCTGGCGCTGCAGAGCCTTCCTGGCGGGCTGTCCTCGAGCGATCCGTCGCTGTACGCGATGCCGACCTTCCTCGCGACCTTCGTGCCGATCGGCCTGATGGGTCTCCTGGTGGCCGCGATGCTCGCCGCCGACATGTCGACGGATTCTTCCTACATGCTCACCTGGGCCAGCGTGATCTACAACGACATCGTGGCCCCCTTCCGCTGGAAGAACTGGACGGAGAAGAAGGGATTGCTGATGAACCGCACCATCGTGGCGCTGATCGGCGTGTTCCTGCTCTTCTACGGTTTGTGGTACCAGATGGAGGGCGACCTGTGGGACTACCTGACGCTGACCGGCTCGATCTATCTCGCTAGCATGTCGGTGCTGCTGGTGGCCTGCTGCTACTGGAAGCGCGCCAATTCCTGGGGTGCAGCAGGAGCGATCGTCGCTGGCGCGCTGTTCCCCGTGGCCTTCCTCGTGCTGAGCAAGCTCGAGGCGACGAAGGAGCTCAGCGCCAGCATCGGCCCGCACCTCTCCGGGATCCTGGCCTTCGCGGGCGCGGCCGCCGCGATGGTGATCGGTTCGCTGCTGAAGCCGCAGTCCAAGGAGCTGAGCTCATGATGGATATGCACGGACACCCGATCTGGTGGCTCGTCACCGCCGCGGTCGTGGTCTGGTACTCGACGATCACCATTTATGTCGCCATCCGCGGCACCGCGGATGTGCGTGAGATGTTGAAGAACCTTTCGGAGCGCAAGCACTCATGAATCACGGTCATTCCGGCACCTCTCGGCGCGATTTCCTGGGTTGGACGGCGGCGGCCGGCCTGGGCGCGATGCTGTCCTCCTGCCAGGGCACCCGCTCCCATGGCGGCGCGGGCGCGGCCTTCCTCCAGTCAGGCGACGGGCTGTTCCGCGCACCGAGGATTCCCGAGGTGCGCATCGGCTTCGTCGGCGTGGGCGGCATGGGCTCCGCGCATGTCAACAACTTCCTGCGCATCCCCGGCTGCAGGATCACGGCTGTCTGCGACATCGTCGACTCAAAGGTCGCCCGCGTGCAAGACCAGGTCGAAAAGGCCGGATTCGCCCGCCCGAGCGGCTACTCGCGCGGCCCCCGGGACTTCGAGCGCATGTGCGCCGAGGAGGACCTGGACCTCGTCTTCACGGCAACTCCCTGGGAGTGGCACGTGCCGGTGATGCTTGCCGCGATGAAGAACGGCAAGCACGGCGCGACCGAGGTCCCGGCCGCGTACACCGTCGATGACTGCTGGGCCCTGGTCGAGACTGCGGAATCCACGCAGAAGCACTGCGTGATGATGGAGAACTGCTGCTACGACCGTCCCGAGATGATGATCCTGCACATGGTGCGCAAGGGCGTGTTCGGAGAGCTGCTGCATGGCGAGGCGGGCTATCTGCACGACCTGCGGGACATCAAGTTCTCAACCGATGGCGAAGGGCTGTGGCGTCGCCATCACGCCATGAAGCGCAACGAGAACCTATATACGACGCATGGTCTGGGCCCAGTCGCCCAGTGCATGAACGTCAACCGCGGCGACCAGTTCGACTGGATCGTCTCCGCCTCCAGCAAGACCCGCGGCCTCGAGCTGTTCGCCAAGGAGCACTTCCCGGAAGGCGACCCGCGCCGTGACGAGAAGTTCGTGCTGGGCGACGTCAATGTCTCGCTGATCCGCACCAAGGGCGGATGCACGATCTACCTCGCGCACAACTGCGACAACCCGCGTCCCTACAGCCGCATACTCGGGCTGCAGGGCACGAAAGCCATCTTCCAGGGCTACCCGCACCGCATCCACATCGAAGGCGTCTCGCCAGGCCATTCCTGGGAGGATTGGGGCAAGTACCTGAAGCAGTGGGATCACCCCTTGTGGAAGACGCAGGAAGACAACGCCAAGGGGGCGGGGCACGGGGGCATGGACTACCTCGAGGACCTGCGCCTGATCGAGTGCCTGCGCAATGGCGAGCCGATGGACATGGATGTCTACGATGCCGCGGCCTGGAGCGTCGTGGGCCCGCTGAGCGGCCGCTCGGTGGCCGGCAACGGCGAGCCGCAGAAAATCCCGGACTTCACTCGCGGAGCCTGGCAGCGCCGCGCTCCGCTGGGAATCGTCGGAGCCTGAGCGCGCGCTTCAACTGCGCTTCCATTCGGCTCCAACAACGCCCTCGATGGCGGCCAGCTCGAGCAGCAGCGTACGCGTCTGTGCCTCGGAGCGCAGCGTGACCTCGTAGGAGCGCTCCTGCTCGGCAGCCGCCCTTCGCAGGTGGCTGCCGAGCAGCACGGCCCGGACCCCGTTGCGCGCAAACACCTGCTCGAGCTGCTCGGAGGCGGCAAAAACTGGCTGCGTGCGTAGTACCAGTGTGGCGGCGCTGCTGCCGAACATCAGCGCCGCGACCGCCCCGATCGGCAGCGCGAGCAACGGTACCAGGAGGTAGCCGGCGCCCGCAGCAAGTCCCATCACGACCGCGAAGATCACAAAAGCCGTATCGCGAGTGTCCTCGACCACCGTACGGAAGCGCACGATCGAGAGCGCGCCCACGATGCTGAAAGCACGCGCGATATTATCCCCCACCACGATCGTCGTCAGACACAGGAGCACGCTCAGGAGCACGAGCGTGCCACGCAAGGCCGCCTGCGGGCGTGCGCTGCGGTGGCGCTTCACGAGCGCATGCACTCCGCTGACGCACAGTCCCAGGAACAAGGCAGCCAGCAGTCGCCCGAGGGCGCTCGCAACATCGATGCTCTGATCGCTGTGAAAAATGTCCTGTAGTCCGGAAAACATGCCGGGTGATCCTATCCGCCGAGCAGGCGGGTCAGCTGGATCGAATCCATGCGGATCCGGGCCTCCCCGCGTGCGGCACGCAGTTCGATCACCAGTTCGACGTCGCGCGCTGCTTCGCTGACCTCGAACTCGAAGGTCAGCAGCCGGGTTCCCGTGCCACTCAGGGAGCGCTCCGAGGGCTCACCGCTGATCCGCAGTGCCGCACCCTTGGAAGGTGCTCCTTCCTCGGCGAGCGGTTCGACCTTCTCGGTTTTGACCAGCGCCTCCAACTTGTACTTGCCGCGTTCGAGCAGCACGCCGCGACGCCAGCCGGCGATGCAGCGACCGCTGGCCCCGGTGCGCACGACCATCCACTGGGCCCGATCCTGCGTCTGTTCCTCGATGGCAGCGTCCTCGACCTCCGAATGAGCGCGCCACTGGCGCAGCTTGACGGCGAAGCCTGGCTTGAACTGCAGCGGCTTGGGCTCCGCTGCCTTGCTCTCCTCCGAGAGATGGCGGTGCCGGTCACCCACCCGCTCACAAAGCTCGCGGTAGCGGTCGGCCTGCGCCTGAGCGAGTTCCTTGTCGTGGCGCCGAAGCGCCGCCTGGATCCGAGCCTGCACGGGCTCGACCCTGCGCAACAGCGACCTCTGATCAAAGGCCGGGAGCAGTTCGCGGATCTCCTTGCGATACAGCTTGCGCCACTCGGGCTTCTTCATGACCGAAGATGACACCAGCGGCGCGGGCATGTCGAGCACCGTGCCCCAGGGATCACCGAACAGTTGATCCATGCCGTGGGGCAGAAACACCGCCTTGCCACCCGGCACGAAGTACAGGCGATAGTTGTTGCTGTTGGTCGTGTAGCCGTCCCAGTGCGCCAGCATCTGTTCCAGCGCCATGAAGCGCGTCAGCCGCGGCAAGTCGATCAGCAGCTCGAGCGCACTCCAGCGCTGCACCATGTCGGGGTTGTGGCAGGCCTGAGCGATCGCGGCGAGATCGCTGCGGTCCTTGGGCCCCTTGCCGGAGTCCAGCTCCAGCTCCGCATCGAGATCCTGACAGAATCCGCCGTCGTACAGGTTGCCCTCGGTCGTGTCGAACCAGCGCGCGAGAAAGCGCTTGTCGAAGCCCTCCTTGAGCACGTACATGCCCAGCTTGCGCTCGTTGAGTTCGACCAGCGCGTGCTGCACGCGGGTGGCGGGGTAGTTCTGCCCGCGGAAGATCTCGGAGCCGAGCCACTCGCACAAAAGACTCTCGTCCTGAACCGAGTTGTTGAGATGGAACTTTTCCAGACCGTGGAACCGTTCCTTGCCGTCGAACTTGTCGAGCTTGAGTGTCAGGGCGGGCCGCTCGTCCCAGTTCTGGAAGCTGCCCGCGGCACCCTTGAGCTTGACGCCTGCGCCCGCGGCGAAGCGCTTGCCATCCACCCACAGCTCGAAGGGCACGTACTCGCGCGGAGAATCGCGCAAAGCACCCTGTGCGGCTTCGTCCAGCACCAGCCGCAGCGTGTGCACCTCGCCCTTGGCGAAATACTCATCCGAGCCGTCCCTGGACGGCTTTTGCAGGAGCGCCAGCGCGACGCAGGCAAGCAGCGCCAGCGCCAACTCAAGGCACCTTCACGCCGCGTTTCTCGGCCCACTCCAGCACGGAGCGCTCGGGCGCCTCGCTGCCGAGATGCTGATGGAACCAATCGACGTGCGCGTTGTAGTAAAAGAGCATTTCCTGCCAGCCCGGCCAGTGCCCCGCGTCGGGGAACACGACCAAGCGCGACGGCACGCCCTGCTTCTGCAACGCGGTGAAATAGTCGAGGCTCTGCGTGTACGGTACGCGGAAATCGAGCATGCCCGTGATCACCAGCGCCGGCGTCTGGAAGTTCTTCACATGCGCGCTGGGATTCCATTTCTGGTAGTGCTCGCTGGTCCAGGGTGTCCCGCCCAGATCGCTCTCGGGGAACCACAATTCCTCCGTGCTTCCGTAGAACGAGGGCAGGTCGTAAAGACCCATCATCGCGGCCTGGCAGCGGAAGCGGTCGGTGTGGCCCTGCATCCACATCATCATGTAGCCGCCGTAGGACCAGCCCATGGCGCCCATGCGCTCGCGATCGACGAAGGGGAGCTTCTCGAGCGCATCGGTGACCTGCATCAGGTCGCGGAAGACGCGCCCACCCCAGTCACGCTGGATCGCGTCGGTGAAATCCTGGCCGTAGCCGGTGGAGCCGGTCGGGTTGCAGAAGGCCGTCACGCAGCCCTTGCCGGCGTACACCTGCCAATCGCCGCGCCAGCCATCAGCCCACTGCGACTGCGGCCCGCCGTGCACGTTGAGCACCAGCGGATACTTGCGGCCCTCCTCGTAGCCGTGCGGCTTGACCACGAAGCAGTGCACCTTGTAGCCACCCTCCACGGGAATCCACAGTTCCTCTGCCGGGCGCACATCGACCTCGGCCAGATAGCGCTCGTGCACGTTGGTGAGCGCCCTGACCATCTGCGTTCCCAGATCGAGCCGGTAAATCTCATGCGGACGAGCGATCGCGCGCGAGGTGTAGACGATGCCCTTGCCCTGCGGCTCCAGCTGCCAGCCATCGAGATAACCCTGCGTCAGAAGCGGCGTGATCTTGCCGCTCGACAGCTCGGCTCGATACAGCGGCGTGCGACCCTTGTGCTCGGCCTGGAACACGAGGCTCCGCGAGTCCGCGCTCCACACGAACTCGTCGACCATGTCATCGAAGCCGCCGCGCTTGGTGAGCCAGCGGGTCTCGCCCGTGGCGAGTTCCATCACCCCCAGACGCTTGAGATCCGACTCGTAGCCGGCCTGCTCCTGACTGAGGTAGGCCATGAACCTGCCGTCCGGGGAAATCAGCGGCGCGCCATCCCAACCCTCGTTGCCGTCGGTCAGGTTTTTCGCACTGCTCGGGGTGATCTCGCCTTCGATCGCGACCTGCCAGATGTCTGTATTGGTCGAGTTGGCGGCGTTCTCATCGTGGTTGCAGTTGTAGTAGAGCGACCTGCCATCCGCGCTGAACGCGTAGCCACGTCCGCCGCCCACGCTCCAGGTCGGCGCGTCGAAGGGTACGGGCGTGAGGTTCTTCAGCACCTTGCCGCTCTGCGCCTCGATCAACAGGATCTGCGAGAGCTTGCCGTCCTCCCAGTCGGTCCAGTGGCGGTACATGAGCTTGTCGCTGACGTGCACGTTGAGCTTGCCAGCCTCGCGCTCGGCCTCGAAGGCCTTGTGCTTCTCGGCGTCGATGCCGATCTTCGGCCACAGCTCGGTGGCAGCCGCGATGTACCGTCCATCGCGCGAGAACACCGGCCCCGACAGCCCCGGAGCGAAATCCGTCAGCTGGCGCGGCTCTCCGCCGTCGAAGGGCATCAGCCACAGCTGGCTCGATCCTGAGCGCGACGAGACGAACAGCACCGACTTGCCGTCCGGGGTGAACTGCGGCTCGCTGTCGCCCTTCTTCGACTGCGTCAGCATGCGGGCCTGGCTGCCATCGCTGCGCATACGCCAGATCTCCACGCTGGAACTCATCGTGTCGAGATCCCAGCGCCGCTGCGTGTACAGCACCCACTGACCGTCCGGGGAGAGTTTCGGCGCAGACAGCGGCGTCACGCGGTACACATCGAAAATCGAGAAGGCGCGCTTCTCGGCGGCCGCGGTGGATGCCGAAAAGCCGGCGCCGGAGCAGAGGACGAGACCAAGTGCCGTGAGGAGGGTACGCATGCGGGCGCCCATCCTACACGCTGCCGCTACTTCTTCTCTGGCTCGTATGCCTCGCGCACCAGCTCGGGCAGCTCGCGCGGCGGCCGCCCGTGTTCGCGGAAGACCTTCAACCAGCGGTCGAAGCCGGCTTCATCGCGCGGCTTGCCCATCAGCAGCGGCGAGGCTGCACGCACGCTGCCGAAGGAGTCCACGAAGACAATCCAGGCGCTCGTCGAGTACGAACCGACGCCGCCGGCTGCATCCTTCTCAGGTGGACGGAAGCTCCAGGAGTGCGTGAGCACCTTGACGCCCTCGCCGAGCACGCGCTCGACCTCGGCCGTGCATTTCGCCTGTTGTTCCGCCGCCAGACCTGCGGGCCAGCTGAGCAGCACGGGTTGCGTGGGCTGCGTGCGCGCCACGTAGGCGCCGACATCGCGAATCACCTTGAAGATGCGCCGCTCGAGCTTGTCCGCCTCGCCATCCGCCGTGAGCGGCTGCTCCCCGGCGGGCACCCACACGAGGATCGAGCCCTGGCTCACCAGCGGGATCCCGCGGCTGGTCGAGGGCACGCCGTCCCAAGGCCTCAACGAAGCATCGCTCTGGAGATCGAAGCGCCGCTCGGGTGCGCCGGAGAGCATGCGTGCGCGGTCCAGCCGCGTGACGCGCGGACTCTCGATCTCGACCGAGCCCATGCTGGCGACAAAGCCCACGCGCCCTTCGATCGGTGCGCCGTCGACCGTCTGGTAGCGTCCCGCGAACTGCCCGTCGACGAAGCACTCGACCTGCGGGCCGCTGACGATCAGCGCGATCCACGCGCTCGAGCGCGGGCTCTCGAACTGCACGGTCGCGCCGCTCTGGCCGCTGTTGAGTCCGCCATCGCGGTCGCGCAGGCCGGAGAGGCCGACCCCCAGCTTGTCGAAGTCGAACTCCTTCTTGTCCTTCATCCCGATCGCGTAGGCATAGTCGCCCGCGCTGAAGGACAGGCGGTAGTTGTCCTCGCGCTCGCGCCAGCCGAACACGATCGCCCCGCCGATGTAGCTCGTCAGGAAGCGCACCCGGCAATCGATGCGGTAGCTGCCCGCGTGCACCCACTCGGGCGCGAAGGCCACCGCATCGCGCCAGGCCGCGCCGCGATCGACGGCTGCAGCGCCGCCGCCGGTCGAGACCTTGTCCGAGGGCGGCTGGTCCATGCCGAGCACCAGATCGCCTTCGGAATCGAAGCACCACTGCCCCCGCGCGCGGCGCTCCTCGTGACCCGTGAGCCCAAGCTCCTCGAAGCGCGTGGCACCCAGGCGCATGGCAGGCCCATCGAGCAGCTCCTGCGGCTGGAATCCCGGGCTTTCCAGCGGGACCATCGCCGCGGCAGGCAGCCCCAGCCACTCACCCAGGCGCCCGCTTTCCGCGCGCAGGAGTGCCGCGACCCGCCACTCGCCGCGCGCTCGGGCCTCCTCGCCCGCCTTGGCGAGTGCCGCCGCATGCGCCAGCGTCTTCGGCACCAGGTTGGCGAAGCTCGGCGCGCCGATGCGCTCGCCGCGCGTGCCATTCAGGCTCTGGCGCAGGCACCAGGCCGCATCCTTGCGGCCCTCGGCATCGAGAGCGCGCGCGAGTTCGGGCTCGATCTTGGGCCAGCGCCCATCGACCGAGAGCGCCCAGGTCCAAGCCGTGATGGCCTCGCTGCGCTTCCCGTTCGCCGCCAGCAGGCTCCCAGCGAGCAGCGCCTGGCCCTGGCCAAAGCGCGGCTCGGCGCGATTGCGCGACCAACCCCACAGCGGTTCATCGAACAGCTCCGGGCTGCCCTTGCCCTCGACACCCCCGACATAGTCCTTCGCCCAGGGCTTGGGATCCCACCAGCTGAAGCCCACCAGCCACGCGCCCCACTCCTGCGTGAACTTCTCGAAGTTCTCGGGCCTTGCGTCCTTGCCGTCGCAGAACAGCTGCTCGAACAGCTCGAACAGATCCTTGGCGCTGCCCGCGCGCTGCTGGAAGCGCGCGAGGCCATCCGCAAAGCGCGGCTTGTCGCCGCCCCCCTTGTGCGATCGCAGGTACACAAACAGCGCATGACCCGCGGTGTAGTTGTCGCGATAATCGCCCGGCTCGCCGCGGATCAGCCGCTTCAGGTTCTCGACTCCGCCATAGCCCTTGTTGAGCGCATCGATCATCGCTCCCGTCGAGGCGAAGTTGTCGACGAAGACCATCTCCGCGGAATCGCCGTAGGCTCCGCCGGTCCACACGGCCTTGCCTTCCGCCAACCAGGCGGGGATGCCTGGGTAGATCGCGCCATCGAAGCGATGCGTCAGCTCGTGCGTCAGGCCGTGTCCAAGCCCCTCGATGGTCGGCCCTGGACACGAGAGCCGCAGCACCGTCGTGTCGCCGCCTTGGAACCCACCGACCCACCAGAAGGGTGCTCCCTCGGCCTCGAGTCCGGTCGCCTCCGAGACGATGCGCACCAGGCCGGGCCGATCCTGGAACGGATCCTTGCCGTACCACTTCGCGAGCCGCTCGTGGTGCAGCTCCACCGTTTGCGCCGTTCCCAGCAGCGTGCCATGACCGCAATCCGTCTCCACGCGATACCAGCCGCGTGGGCTGTGCGAAACCGCCGGCCGCCCGAAGCTCGCGTAGAGCCTCGTGAAGGCCTCGATCTCGTCGCCATCGAGCCGCAAGAGCTCATCGATCGTCCAGGGCCGCTCCTCGCGCGAGGCGAGCCGCGCTCGCGCGCGCGCGAGCAGCTCACCCGCCCGGCCCTCGAGATCCAAAAGCCCTGAGGGCAGCGGGCCCTGACGGTCCTCCATCCCGCTCTGCCGGCCCAGCCCGGAGAGGATCCGCGCGGAATCGACGGCGAGGCCCGGCTTCGTGCTCGCGAGGCCCTGCTGGCACAAGCCCTCCAACGCCTTGATCGTCTTGATGGCCAGCGCATCGGGCACGGAGAGCGTCGGATCGAGCTCCGACTCCAGCGCGGCCATCAGGCCGGGACTGGAGCTGGCGAGCTCGCGGGCCAGCCGCCGCGCCCACCACGCCACCAGCAGCGAGTCGCTGCGCTGCGCGCCATCGCGCTGCTTCTCGCGGGCGAGCTTCTGCAGTTCCTCCACGCAAGTGCCAAAGCCCTGGGTCAGCACGAGCCACTGGGCAGCATCCCCGTTGAACTGCGCCTTGCCGGCAGGGTCGAGGCTCCACGCGCGGCCCGGCAGCAGCGCCGCCCGCGCCCACTGGAGCATCCAGTACTGGCGCGCATCGGCGTCCGCGGCGCAGGCCTGCACCGCCAGCGCGAAGGCCTCGTTCGAGACCGGATCCTGCGCCAGCACCTCGCGCACGGCGCTGTGCACCTCATCGCGCGTACCCGAATGGGAATGCGAGCGCTCCAGCGCATTCCGCGCCGCAAGCAGCGATTTCTCTCGGCGTTCGCCCGCGATCCGAATCCAGTTTTCGTTTTTTTTCGCGACGCTTTCCTGCGCCTGAAGGGCAGCGCAGAGGGCCAACGCGAGCAACAGGCCCCAAGCGCCCCGCGCACATCCTTGCCAGAGTTGCATGTCCCCGATCCTAGGCGCTGGCGGCGCTCAAGAAAAAAAACAATCCCGCGGAGAGGTCAACGGTAGCACCACCTTGAAGCAGTGGAGAGAGCGCCTCTCCAGAAAAGGAAAATGCCAGCCATGAAGCTAATGAACACCCTGCCCCTCCTGACCGCGATCCTCTGCTCCCACGCTCACGCTCAGGTGGTGCTGAAGGCCGACGCACACCAGATCCAGGTCATCGCCGACCACGAAGGCCTGAACGCGCGCGAGCTCGAACGCAAGCGCCCGGCCGTGCGCCCGACCTTCGAAGGCGACATGGTCCACACCGAGCCGGCCGGCCCGCACATCCACCCGATACTGGTGTTGCCGTTCGCCAACATCCAGAAGGTTGGCGCCCACCAGCTTCCGGGCCAGCTTGAGGCCCGCCGCGCGCGCCTGGCCGCGGCGCAGGCTGCGACCCAGGAACTCGGCGGCCTCACCCCGCTGCCGCTGGAGCCCAAGCCGCAGGACGAAGGCCAGGTCGAGCGCCGCGAGCCCTCCCTGCGCATCGTAGCGATCGGCGACGCGCTGGCCTGCCCCTGCGGCAATGACGCCAAGCTAGGCGGCTGCGTCAACTCGACCGGCGAGGGTGCCAAGCTGCGCGCGGTCGGCTCGACCGATGCCCGTGCCGATGATCTCGAGCTGATCATCGAGCAACTCCCCCCGCGCGCCATCGCCACTCTCGTGATGGGCTCCAACGCGATCCAACGCCCCTACGGCGATGGCCTGCTGATGGTCCACAACGGCGGGATCTACGGTTCCGTCATGGAAACCCTGGCGCGCTTCCCCGTGAAGACCGCCCGGAATGACGGCGCGATCAGCTTCGGCCCGGGCCTCGCGCACTACGCGGCCGAGCGCTTCGGCGAGCGCGACATGATCCAGCCGGGTGAGGTCAAGTTCTTCCAGGTGATCTACCGCGATGTCGGAGGCCCGTGCGGAAGCGGGATGAACGCCACCAACGCGCTGGCGGTGTCCTTCGAGTGAAAAAAAGGGTGACCTAGAGAGTGAAGCAGAAGGACCCGAACCGCCGGGCGGTCCGCAAGGGCCGCCCGGCGGTTTTGACGCCTCCGCTCATGCCGTGAAGTGCGCACTTCATTCCCCATCACAGCTGTCCTACAGACCCTGCCATGAACACCACCCCGCTCCGCGACCCCTGGTTGATCGCCGCCTGGCCCGGCATGGGTGCCGTGGCGCAACTTGCCGCCGGATACCTGGCCCAATCCATCCCTGCGCGCGAGGCGCGCGAGATCGAACTTGCCGGCCACATGCCGCTGCCTCGCGTGCTCGTGCAGCGCGGCCTGATCCTGAGTGACGCGCCCGCGCGCACGCTGCTGATCGAGGCCCGCATCCCCCAAGCGCCGCGCGATCTGGTGCTCGTCACCTCCGGCGCTCAGGCCAAGGTGGACGAGGCGGCCTACTGCCGCGAGCTCGTGCAACGCGCCAAGGAGCTGGGCGTGACGCGCGTGTACACCTTCGCCGCCATGGCGGCGGGGACGACTCTGGGCGCCAAGGCACAGGTCTACGGCGCCGCGACCTCGCCCGCGATCCTCCAGGAACTCGAAGCGCGTGGCGTGCTGCCGCTGGGTGAAGGCGAGATCGGGGGGCTCAATGGCTACTTCCTCAGCATCGCCAAGGAGGAGGGCATCGACGGCGCCTGCCTGCTCGGTGAGATGCCCTTTTTCGCCACCGGCATCGAAAACCCGCGCGCGGCGGCCGCGATCCTGCGCGTGTTCGCTCCGCTGGCGGGCATTCCGCTGGAGCTGAATGTGCTCGAGCAGCGCGCGCTGGCGATCGAGGCCGAGATCCTGCGCCAGAATCCCGATCTGGCGCCAAAGCCCGCCGAGGAGCTGCCGGAGCCGCTCGATCGCGATGCACTCTCCGCGGAGGAACGAGCGCACGTCGAGGAACTCTTCGCCGCTGCCCAGACCGATCGTGCGCAGGCCATGGCCCTCAAGAACGAACTCGACCGCCTGGGCGTGTTCCAACGCTTCGAAGATCGCTTCCTCGATCTGTTCAAGCAGGCCGGATGACGGAATGACGGATTTCGAACTCCAGCGGCGCGTGCTCGTGCACCTGTTGCGCGTGCGCGGAGACATTCACAGCGAGCGCGTGCTCGCCGCACTGGTCAGGGTTGCGCGCGAGCGTTTTGTGGAAAGAGCCCACTCGGAACAGGCTTATGAGGACCGGCCGCTTCCGATTGCCTGCGAGCAGACCATCTCACAGCCCTACATCGTGGCCCGCATGCTGGAATTGCTGGAGCTCTCCGGCGAGGAGCGCGTGCTGGAGGTCGGCTGCGGATCGGGCTACGCGGCCGCGCTGCTGGCACAGCTAGCGCGCGAGGTCGTGACCATCGAACGCCACGCACAGCTTGCGGATGCCGCGCACAAGCGTCTCCAAGAACTCGGCTGCGCGAGAGTCGAAGTGCGCCATGGCGATGGAACGCAGGGCGCGCCGGATCGTGCGCCCTTCGATGCCATCCTCGTATCGGCCGGTGGAACGCGCATCCCGCCGGCGCTGAAGGAACAACTGCGCATCGGCGGGCGGCTGGTGATTCCAATCGGCCCACGCACGGAGGAACAGCGCCTGGTGCGCGTGACACGACAGGCCGACGGCTGGCACGAAGAGCATCTGGAGGGAGTGCGCTTCGTGCCCCTCATGGAAGCCTGAACGGCCCCGCTACTTCAGCAGCGCGGGCAGCTGCTTCGGCTGGCTCGGCTCTGCTTGCAGCGGAACGCGGTGGGCGCAGATTTCCGCCATCAGCTTGCCCACCTCGCGGCAGGCGAAATCCTGCGGATGGCCCTTTTCCTGCGCCGCGATCGCCAGATCGTTGACCGAGACGATGCCGAGCAGCTTGCCCGACTCATCGACCACCGGCAAGCGCCGCACCTGATGCGCCGCCATGCGACCAGCGACCGTGATCAGGCTCTCCTCCGGACGGCAGTTGACGACCTTGTTGTGGATCACTTCGCGCACGCGGATCTCGGACAAGCGTTTGCCCTGCGTGTAGGCGGCCATGCAGATGTCACGGTCGGTGATCACCCCGACGACCTTCAGCTGGGCATCGACGATCGGAACGATGCCGCAGTCGTGCTCCCACATCTGGCGAGCGGGGATCTTGAGTGAGTCTTCTGCACGAGCGGTGCAGACTTCGGTGGACATGATCGATTGGATGTTCATGACGGGCTTTCCCTCCTTGGGTGCGGGAATGCCGCCATCATCACCCCTTGGATCCGATCGAAACATACGCAGTCTGGGGCAGAGCGGCCCCGTTGCGGTCGTATCAACCGAACATCTGGGTCCAGAAATCGTCCCTGCGGCCCAGACCGATGCGAGCATGGCCGGCGAGCATGTTCTTGTGGTGGCCGGGGCTGTACCACCAACCCTGGTTGGCGCTCTTCGCTGTTCTGTGGCCGCGGGCGATGTTCTCCGCCCCTCCGCTGGTGCCGGCCTTGGCGGCGCGATCGCCCGGCGTGCGCTTGCCCTCCACGGGCGATTCGTGCGCAAAGAATCCCAGACGCTGCATGTCCTCGCTGTGACCCTCGGCGGCATCGCACAGCTTGGGATCGATCTGCAGCGCGTGGGTGCCGAGCAGAATGCGCAGGCGATTGAGATCCAGCACGCCCAGCCCGACCTCGGGATCCAGCTTGAGCTCACGCGAGGCCTCCATGGCGCGATTGTCGAGCAGCACACGCCGATCGCCAGCGCTCATCGGCAGGGCCAGCGTGCACAACCAGCTCTCTTCGGCCTGCACAGCCTCTTCCCGCGCCTGGGTTTCGATGCGCGGCTCGAAGTCGCTGCCGGGCAGCGCGGCCAGCGCACGCTGCTGGAGGTCTTGCCATTCCCGCGCGGCGGCAAGTTCCTGTTCCCACTCGGCGTGCGCCTTGGCGCAGGGCACGCTGTGTTCGCGCACGGCCTGTGCGTCGACCTCCAGCACCACGCGGATCGCCAGCACGGCCGGGTCGGACTGGTCGTGGATCGCTCGCTTGCTGAGCTCGGCTGCGCTCTGCAGCTTCCAAACGATGGCGCGCTGCGCCTTGATTTCCGCCAGCGCCTCGCGCGTCTGTCGAGCGGCGACGAGCTTCACCGCGGCCTTCTCAAAGCCCTCGAGATAATGCTGCTGCGCGCTGTCGAGCGCCTTGTGGCTGCGCTCGAGCTCGCGCGTGGCGAGCTTGGCGAGTGCTCGGGCGCCGCTCTCGCCGCAGTTCAGGATCTGGGTGATGAGCTGTTCGCGTTCGAGGGCCGTGAGGCGCGGGTTGGCCATGCGCGCCAGCAGCTCGGAGAGCTCGCGCCCCTTCTCATCCGGCGCTGCCTTGAGGGAAGTGCCGATGGTGCAGGCCTTCGGGCACCGCGCAGCGACGGCCCGTCCGGGTTCGCAGAAGCTCAGAGCGCACAGGCCGAGGAGCGCCGCAGTCTTGCGCGGATGAAAGTTCACGCGTCGCTCCCCTTGGCAAACCCCGCGGACGGTCTCGCCCACGCGATCACCATGCGCGCACGGCGCACACCATCCCAGTCACCGCGAAGGGCTGGCAGCGCAGCCAGCGGAGACATCAGGATCGTGAGGAGCGCCATCATGGAGCCGCGAAGTGAGGAAACGAGCAGAGGACCCCGGGGAAACCGAGATCCTCTGTGATTGGTAGCGGGGGCAGGATTCGAACCTGCGACCTCCGGGTTATGAGCCCGACGAGCTGCCAGACTGCTCCACCCCGCGGTGTTGTGGGAAAAGAATAGTGTCCCTCCGGCCCGGTTTCAAGCCTTCAAGCCCGGATCCCTGCCAGCTTGGAAACCTGCAGGCCCAGAACCTTCACCACCGCCTCGACCAGCTCAGGCGTGCTGCGCGTGGCATCCAGATGCAGATCCGCCTGGCTGCGGTACGCCTCTCGGCGGCGCGCCGCCACTTCGGAAAGCTCGGCCAGCGAATCGCTGCCGCCGAGCAGCGGCGGGCGCAGCGTCGGATCCTGCCGCAGCCGCTCGGCGAGACACTCGACCGGCGCATCGAGCCAGATGCCGGTGGCGAGCCCTGCGAGCGAGCGCCGATTGTCCTCGCGCTCCAGCACGCCCCCCCCGCAGGCGAGCACCCAGGGTCCGGGCCGCTCGAGCACGAGGGCGAGCACGCGCGCCTCCAGTTCGCGGAAGGCCGGCTGTCCCAGTTGCTGCAACAGTTCACCAGCGCTGCGCGGAGCATCGGGCCAGTTGCGGCTCGCCTGCTCGAGTTCGAGTTCGCGATCCAGATCGATCGCGGGCCAGCCCAGGCGTTGGGCGAGCGCGCGCGCGAGCGTGCTCTTGCCGCTGCCGCGCAGGCCGATCAGCGCGAGGCGTTCGGGAGCCTGCTGCGGGAGCGAGCGTCCTGCCTTGCCTGCCAGCGCCGCATCCAGCGCGCGCTCGAGTTCCGCGCGCACACGCTGCGCCGCGAGTTGGCGCTCGCTCGCGTGCTCCAGGGCGCTGCCCGGACCGCTGAAAAGCTCCCACTGCGCCTCGGCCTGCGCCAGGAACCACTCACGTCCGTCGCGATGCCGGGCTCCGCGCCGCCGCGCCCGTTCGCAGAGCAGCGTGTTCTGGGGGCGATAGACCGCATCGAGGATCCACGCGCCGGGCTGGATTTCGTGCTCTTCCACGGCGCAGAGCCCGGGTGCAGCGAGCGAGCCCAGCGGCGTCGTCTGCACCAGCGCGGCATAGCGCGCAGTGCCGAGCGCCTCGCGTGGCAGAAGCTCGGCGGCGAAGCGCTCTGCCAGCGCCTGCGCCGCGGGAAGATTTCGCGCGGACACCGCGCGCTCGATTTCCAGCTCCTCCAGCGCCGCCAAGGCGGCGCGCGCCGCTCCGCCCGAACCCAGCACGACGACGCGACCGTGTGTCTGCCCCTGCAGATCACCGCACGCTTCCAGCAGCGCGCGGACGCCGCGCACATCGGTGTTGTCGCCGTAGCGACACTCCCCCGCCGTCCCGAACAGCAGCGTGTTGACAGCCTGCGTGCGCCGCGCGGCACTCGAGTGCTCGCGTGCGCAGGCAAAGGCCGCCTGCTTGAACGGCGCCGTGACGGACAAGCCCGCCAGCGGCAGGCGCGCACGCTGGGCCGCGCGGAGAAAACCCTCCAGCGAACGCGCCTCGAAGGCGGCGTAGTGCGCCGGCACCTCCAGCGCTTCCAGCAGCGGCGCGAACAGCTGCGGCGAGAGCGAATGCCGCGCCGGATTGCCAATCACGCCCAGACAATAGGCCGGGCCCCGCTCACTGAGGCGCCAGCAGGCATCCGCCGGAGACTGCCCCGGCGCGGTCGGTGCACCGCCCGCCACCGTGCTCGGCAGCGCGCAGTAGGTCAGCTCAGAGCCATAGCGCCCGGCCCACACGCGCGTGAAGCGTCCAGGCTCGCCCGAGGCGAAGCCGATCCGCGGGCCTTGGGCAAGTTCGAGCGCCGCGAGCAGCGCGAGACCATCCTCCGCGCACTCGGCGTGCGGCACGAGCTTGATCCAATCGTGCTCGCCGGCCTGCGTGCGCAGTCGCGCGAACTCGTCGCTGAGCTCTTCGACACTACCCGCCGCGCAGTGCCGCGACACGATGCGGCGACAGCCCGTGTTCTCACCCCCCAGTGCTTCCGCCCGTTCCAGCGGCACATCGATCGCATCGGCGCCGGCCTGCTCCGCGGCGCGCATGCACTCGGCCCACGCAAGAGCGCTGCCACGCCAGGCACCGAAGGCCTGCGGCCCGTGTATGGCGACGATGCGCGGGCGCGTCAGCCGGCGAAAGCAATCTGAAAGAAAGCGCTCCACTTCGCGCGCCGGAACCGCTTCCTTGGCGAGCCACTCATCGAGGCGCAGCTCAACCCACTCGGCGTGGCGCTCGATCGCCGGCAACTGCGCCAGGAGCTCCGAGCGCGGTCCGATCTGGAACGAAACGATGCGCTTCATGGCACGCTCACTTGTGGCGGACACGCGCGAGCACGCGAGCGATGCGCTGCTTCTCGGCGCGCGTGGCGGGCGAGAGCTCGAGCAGCACCTCGGCGAGAGCGCGGTACAGCGAGCGATGGTGCGGCCCAAGCCGTCGCCAATGACGCTCCACTGTCGCGGCATCACCGCGCGCGATCGGGCCGGTCTGCGCCTCGGTTGGAGTCAGGCGCGCCAAGTTGTGCGCTACGGATTCGAGCAGAGCCGCGTACGCGCGGCTCGGCACGCCCGCAGCCTGCATGTGGGACGTTGCCGCCGCGAACAGCGCCAGCGCGCCGTTGGCCACGAGGCTCGCGGCGAGGTGATGGTCGGCTTCCTGCCCGGGCGCGAGCTCGCAGTACTGTCCGCCGAGCGCCTTCACGAGGCTCTTGGCATGGCGGCGGGCGAGAGCCGCGTTGCGTGCGCCGGAACGCGACCTTGAAGATTTCGCCGAGTATTGGGCCACATAGTGCGCCAGCAGCCTGTTTTTCTCGGCGGCTTTCAAGGCAGTTTTCTGGGCAGTGCCAGCAACCGGCACTTCTCTCTGCGGGCTCACTTTGGGCAGCGAAAGCAAGGGATGCAGCTTGCCGATGGCGAGGCCCAGGCGCTCCAGCGGCTGCAGCACGGAGACGGGCGTGGCGCCCGAGACATGCAGCACCACCCGCGTGCGCACGGTGTCCGCATCGCGCGCGGCCCGTGCCAGTTCCTCGACCACCTCCGCCAGCGCCTCATCGCGCACGCAGACCAGCAGCACAGCGCTCTCCGCCAAGAGCTCCGCAAACGTGGAACGCCGTGTTCCCAGCGCCCGCGCGAAAGCAGCCCGGCGCGCCCACACGTGCACGCGAGCGCCGGCGGCAGCCAGACCAAGGGCGAAATGGCGCGCGACGGCCCCGCTGCCGACAATGCCGACGCGCAGGCTTGCGGGCCTGAGCGGGCGCGCACGGGTGGATCGCTGGGGCTGCCGACGCATGCCGGGAGTATAGACGCGCGCCGGGGCAAGTGAGGCTCGAGGACCTCTGTGTTCCGGAGGCCCCCCTACCGCTCCGCCTCTGGCGGATATTCCTCGAGGTAGTCGTAGTCGAGGTCGTCGAAGCTCTGGGCCACATAGCCCTCCTGCTTGGAGCGCTCGAGCTCGGCGTCGTAGGCCTGCAGGATCTGGTTCTGCACGAAGTCCCGCGCATCCTGGTTGATCGGGTGCGCGATGTCGGCGTACAGGCGCGGGCGGCCACGCTCGTCGAGATCGCCGCGATCCGAGCGCAGGCGCGCGCCGCAGTCGTTGCAGTAGCGCGCGCGGATGTGGTTCTTCGCCGCGCAGGCGGAGCAACGGTCGCACAGCTTGCGGCTGGGCATCGCCACGAAGAGCCCGCGGCCACCCTCGATGATCTTGATGTCGCGCACGACGAGGCAGTTGTCGATCGTGATGCTGGCAAAGCCCCTCAGCTTGTCGCGGGAGTTGAAGAGCAGCTTGATGCGGGTCTCGGTGAGTTGCATGGCAGGGTGCGAAAGTGCTTCCGTGAGGAGCCCCGCCCCCGGTTCAGGAAACTGTCCAAGTTCTTGCGCCGGCACCCTGCGGGCGGGTCACTGTGGCCGCGCGCGGCACCAACCCGCGCGCGGCGAGCTCCGCAACGAGCCGCGCGAGCTCCTCTTCGGCCACGGCACGGCTCTCGTGCAGGGTGAAAAAGGCCGATCCTGAGCCCGAAAGTCGCCAGTGCGCCGCCGCCGACTGATCCAAGGCGGCGCGCCAGGGGACGAGCTCGGGCACGGCAGCGAGCGCGGCCGCTTCCAAGTCGTTGGCGAGCGCGGCGCGCAGCTCTGGAAGTGGTCTTTCGAACCAGTCGGAGGCGGAACGGCGCGGCACGGGCCCGGGGGAGAGCTGCGCCACGGCGCGGTAGACCGCCCCTGTCGGACAAGCGACCGTCGGCACGAGGATCGCCACATGCCGCGCTGTCCGGCGCTTTTCATCGAGCAGCGGCTCTTCAGCGACCTCATCTCCGCGGCCGGTGCAGTGCGCCAGCCCGCTCTCTTGCGCCAGCGCAAAGAAGACGCAGTCCGATCCCAGCGTCGCCAGCTCCGCCTGGGCCAGCGCAGGCGGGCTCTTCAAGCCCAGCAGGCGTTCGGCGCCGAGCCAGGCGGCGGCGGCGTCGGCACTGCCTGCACCCAGGCCCGCCTGCGAGGGCACGGCCTTCTCGAGCTCGATCGCGATGCCGTGCTGAGGCCGCGCGCGCGCGAGCACCAGCTCCACGGCGCGCCACGCGAGGTTGCGGGCATCGGCGGGAATGTCCGCGCTGGCAAAGCGACCGTGAACAGAGAGGCTCAAGCCCGGCTCGGGGCGGCGGCGCAGGATCAGCGTGTCGCCCCATGCGAGCGCCAGCATCCAAGTGTCGAGCTCGTGGTAGCCGTCCGCGCGCCGGGCAAGCAAGCGCAGCGCGAGGTTGACCTTGGCGGGAGCAAAAGCCCCCACGGCATTCGCGCCGGCCTGCACACCTGAAGGCGCGCTCACAAGCCACCGTCAGGGCTTGAGAGCACCCAGTTGTCGATCAGGCGCACGCTGCCGAGCTTGACGGCGATCAGCGCGACGGCGCGCGCCAGGTCGCCCTTGGGTTCCTCCGCCGTCCAAACTTCCGGATCGCGCACGGTGGCGTACTGGACCTCAAGCTGCGCCTTCGACAGCGCGCCGCGCAGGAACGCACCCAGGGTGCCCGCATCGCGCACACCGCCTTGGTACAGGCCATGCGCCGCACGCAGCGCCGCATGGATGGCAAGCGCGCGCGTGCGCTCCTCGGGCTTGAGGAACACATTGCGCGAGCTCATCGCGAGGCCTTCCGGCTCGCGCACGGTCGGAGCCACGAAGATTCGCGGAGCACCGCGGCGACGCGCGAGATCGCGCACCACCAGCGTCTGCTGGAAGTCCTTCTGGCCGAAGGTGGCTTCGTGCGGCTCGACGATCTCGAACAGGCGTTCGACGATCGTCGCCACGCCCTCGAAGTGCCCCGGACGCAGCGCGCCTTCAAGCCCCTGCGCGCAGGGACCCGGATCGATGCGGCGCACGCCTCCCTGCGCGGGCGGGAAGAACTGCTCCAGCGTGCCGGTGAAGGCGAGGCTGGCGCCCGCGGATTCGAGCAGGCGCGTGTCGTTGGCGAAATCTCGCGGATAGCGCTCGAGATCGCGGGGATCGTCGAACTGCAGCGGGTTGACGAAGATGCTGACCACAACGCGATCAGCGTTCTGCCGCGCGCGGCGCACGAGCGCCAGATGGCCCTCGTGCAAGGCGCCCATGGTGGGCACGAAGCCGATGCAGAGGCCCTGCGCGCGCCATTGCGCGAGGATCGGATGCGCGGCTTGCGGCGAGGAGCAGGCGATCAGCGCGCCTGCGCCTCCGGGTGCTGCGCTGGCGCGCAATTGTGCCACGCGCGCGGCCACCGTTTGTCCGCTGAGCGGCAGGATGCGCTCGGGCGCGAGCTCCAGCAGCGGCTCGAGCACGAACAGCCGCTCTTCCGAGCGCGGATGCGGCAGCTCGAGTTCCGCTTCCGCGCAACGCAGATCGCCGAAGTGAATCAGATCGAGATCCAACGTGCGCGGGCCGTTGGGCACGCTGCGCTCGCGACCAAAGCACAGCTCAATCGCCTGCAGCGCGCGCAGCAGCTCGTGCGCGCTCAGGCTCGTGCGGCCGAGCAGCACGCCGTTGAGGTAGCGGGGCTGGTCCGGCGGTCCGCCGACCGGCTCGGTCTCGTGCCAGCGCGACACCGCGCCGACCTCGAAGCCCGGCAGCGCATGCAGGGCATTCAGGGCAGCCTCCAGCGTGGCGCGGCGCTCGCCGAGGTTGGCTCCCAGCGCGATTGTGACCGGTTGCAGGCTCATCCTCTTGCGACTCATCCCCTTCAGAGCTGTCAGGGCGTCGGGGTCGGGCGCGAGCGGCGCAGCAGCGTCAGCAACAGGGCCACGATCACATAGGCCTGAAACACCGTGAACAGCGCCAGCACGGGTGCCGTGTACAGCGCGAAGACGGCCACCACGATCACGACCAGCGTCAGGAATTGGCTGCGGCCGGACAGGTAGCTCGTCATGTGCACGAAGGGCACGCGGCTGACCATCAGCAGGCCCAGAATCGGCATCGAGAGCGCGATCGCGGGCATGAACCAGAACAGGAACGGGCTCTGGTCGATGCCCGGGAAGCGCTCGAGCAGCGCTCCCACCGGGGTCTTCGCGCCATCCGAGAATTCGATCTTGGGGTGACGCAGCGTCAGGTACAGCAGCATCGTCGTCACCAGCGTGCCCGCCGCACCCGGCGAGGGCAGGCCCTTGAAGTACTGGTGCGCGCTCTCGTCGGGCTCGTTCTCCAGGTTGAAACGGGCCAGGCGCAGGATCGCCATGATGCTGTACATCGCCGCCGCCACGAAGTGCAGGCGCGCGTTGACCTCGTAGCCCAAGCCCGGGCCTTCGTGCTCGATCAGCACCTTGGCGATCACCGCAGGCGCCACCCCGAAGGTCAGCATGTCACTGAAGGAGTCGAGTTGGGCGCCGAACTCGCTCTCGGCCCCCACCATGCGCGCCACCTTGCCGTCGAAGGCGTCGAAGAGCATGCCCGCGAAGATCAGCCAGCAGGCGGTCGAGAGCTTGCTGTAGAACAGTTCACTGTCACCCTGCGAGAGCGCCAGGGCATCGATGGCCTTGGCGATCGCCAGCAGGCCGCAGAAGGCGTTGCCCAGCGTCAGCAGGTTCGGCAGCAGGTGGATCTTGCGCAAGGGTGGGTATCCGGGAGGGGTAGTGTCCGGAGTCGGGGCGTACAGGGTAGCGGCTTTTCCTCTTTCCTCCCACCCTCCAAGCTTCCTACGATCGCCCCCGATGAGCGCCATCGTCCACATCCACGCGCGCGAGATCCTCGATTCGCGCGGCAACCCGACCCTCGAAGCCGAAGTCACCCTCGAAAGCGGGGCCCGCGGCCGCGCCGCCGTGCCCTCGGGCGCTTCGACCGGCATCTACGAAGCCCACGAGTTGCGCGATGGCGGCAAGCGCTACGGCGGCAAGGGTGTCCTGCAGGCCGTCGCCAACATCAACGGCGAGATCACGAGCGAGTTGCTCGGCCAGGAGGGCCTCGATCAGGCCGCCATCGACCGCCAACTGATTGCCCTCGACGGCACGGAGATGAAAAAGCGCCTGGGTGCCAACGCGATCCTGGGCGTCTCGCTCGCACTCGCCAAGGCCGGGGCCGAGGAGACCGGCGTGCCGCTGTACCGCTACATCGGCGGGGCGGCCGCCCACATCCTGCCGGTGCCGATGATGAACATCCTCAACGGCGGCAAGCATGCCGACAACAACGTCGACATCCAGGAGTTCATGGTGATGCCCTTCGGCGCGAAGAGCTTCGCCGAGGGCCTGCGCATGGGCACCGAGGTCTTCCACGCGCTCAAGAGCGTCTGCAAGCAAAAGGGCCTCAACACGGCGGTCGGCGACGAGGGCGGCATCGCCCCCAACCTCGCCTCCAACGAGGAGGCGCTGACGCTGATCCTCGCGGCGGTTGAGAAGGCGGGCTTCAAGCCCGGCGAGGAGATCCGCCTGGCGCTGGATGTCGCCGGATCGGAACTGTACCACGAGGGCAAATACAAACTCGAAGGCAAGACGCTGAGCTCGAGTCAGATGGTCCAATATTATGTGGGCCTGTGCGAGCGCTACCCGATCTTCTCGATCGAAGACGGCTTCGACCAGGACGACTGGGCCGGCTGGATCGAGCTGACCGCGGCCCTCAAGGCCGCCAAGGTGCAGCTCGTGGGCGACGATCTGTTCGTGACCAATGTCGAGCGCCTGCGCCTTGGCATGCAGCGTCAGGCGGCCAACGCCGTGCTGATCAAGGTCAACCAGATCGGAACGCTGACCGAGACGCTCGAGACGATCGGCCTTGCCCACCGCCACGGCTACCGCTGCGTATCCTCGCACCGCTCGGGTGAGACCGAGGACACGACCATCGCCGATCTCGCGGTGGCGACCAACTGCGGCCAGATCAAGACCGGGGCCCCCTGCCGGACGGATCGGGTCGCCAAGTACAACCGCCTGCTCGCCATCGAAGAGGGTCTGGGAGAGCACGCGCAGTACGCTGGACTTGAGCTTTCCTGAACCCTAGTCTCGCCCGGCCACCCCACGCGCGATGAGCCCGAACGATACCACCCACGAGCCCCTGTCCGAGACACTGGTGCTGCCCGAGGAGCGCCATGGCGCGCTGCGCCGGGTGGCGCACAGACTCCTGTACTGGTCGCCCGTTTTCGCGTTGATGGTGCTTTTCGCACAAATTGCCTTCCTCGGCGTGCGCCCCGCGCTCGTGGAGCAGCAGCGCATGGATGTCGCCGAGCGCGGCATGCAGCAGCGCCTTTCGGTGGCGACGAAGCATTTCTCCGAGATCGAAGCGCAGATCGCGATGCGCAAGGATCCGATCTTCCAGGAACGCTTGCGGCGCTTGCGGATTCACCCGCCCACCGCGCAGTGATCCCGATGGCCGCTGCGGGCCGCTGCGGGCGCGCGGTGCTGGCGCTGGCGCTCGCCGCTTGGCTGGAGCAGACCCGCGCGCAGACTCTTCCGGCGCCTGCAGAGCCCGATCTCTCCGCGCTCGACGCCGCGCTCGAATCCGGAGACGGTCATTTCGCACAAATGCAGTGGGCGCGAGGGCAGCGCATTTGGGGCGATCACCAGGGTCTGCTGCGCCGCGCCCCGGCCCTGCCCGCCAAGGCGCCGGCCGTGCCGGTCGGTGGATTCAGCCTGGGACCGCGCCTCGCGCTTGGCGCATCGGAACTGCCGCCCGCGCGGCGCGTAGCCCCGGGCCTCGCGAGCCGCGCGGGGGGGAGCAGTTGGCTTAGCGACGGACGGGCGCTGTGGCGCCTTGAGCCCGAGCGGGGTGCGGTGCGGGTGCTCGTCGCGTCGCCGGAGGCGGACCCGCTCCGCTCCGGACTCTCCGGTCGCCATGGCCCCGCCCGCGCCCCGCTGTGCACCAGCGGCGAGCACGCGCTGGTCGCTTTCGGAGGGGAGCTCTGGCGCTCGGATGGCAGGCGCGTCCCGCCAGCGGATCTGCGCGGGACGCTGGAGTTCGTCGATCTGGCGCCGGCGGCCCGGGGCCGGATCCACGTGCTGGCCCGCCAGTACACCGACCCGTCCGCGGTGCAGGCCTACCTGCTGGAGCTGGATCCTCGGAGCCTGGAGTGGCTCGAGATCTGGCCGCTGGGCGGGGGCATCGATGCGCTGCTGTACGACTACCCGCCGCCGCTCGAGCCCCCGCCACGGGTCTCCCCCGCCGCAGGGATCGCCCAGCTGCCCGATGGTTGGGCGCTCGATCCGGGCTGCGGCCTGCTGATCGACTGGGATCCCTGGCAGCGGCGCGTGCTCGGCAGCTGGCCGGCGGCCCCCCGACCGGAGCATCCCCTGCGGCCTCGCCAGCTGCCGCCGCCGGCGGTGTTCGCCAGCGAACGCGGCTGGCACTGGGCTCCCACCAGCGCACCCGGGGTGCTGACGCTGGACCTTGCAGGCCGCGTCGTGGAGGAGGTCCCGCTGGAGGGCGAGTGGCTCGGCCATGTCGAGGGCCGCGATGTCTGGCTGCGAGCGGAGTTCGACACCCCGTTGCTGTGCGTCGGCAGCCAGACGCTGCGCCTCGGCGCGCTCCACGAAGCCGTGCTGGGCTGGCACTGGCTCGAAGCGGGAGTTTTCCTCGCCGTGCTCGAACGCTCCGTGGTGCTCGGCGCGCTCGCCTCCGACGGACCGCGACTGCTTGCACGTGAGCCGCTCGAGCAGGCCTTCGCGGGCCCGGTCAGCGTGAGCACCGGCTGGATCGCGAGCGCCGAGCAGGCGCTGGTCCTGCGTCTGCGCTAGTCCGCGCGAATACCTAGGTTTTGCGGGGCATCCGTGCGGTATCGCGCGCGAACAGGCTATCTTCAGTTCCCCGCTGGCTTGGCCGATTCCTGGAACGCCATGCTCGGGACGCCCTTGACCTCCTGAACGCCCTCGGAAACCGATTCCGCCCTTCATCATGAGTGACGCTTCCCTGCAGCAACTGCGCCAGGTCCACCAGTCCATGAAGACCGAGCTTGCCGCGGTGATCGTCGGGCAGGATCAGGTGATCGACCAGATCCTGCTGGCAATCCTGACCCGCGGGCACTGCCTGCTGGTGGGCGTCCCGGGGCTCGCCAAGACGCTGATGATCTCCAGCCTCGCGCGCACGCTGGATTTGCAGTTCAGCCGCATCCAGTTCACGCCCGATCTGATGCCCAGCGACATCACTGGCACCGATCTGCTGCAGATCGACCCGGTCACCAACGCGCGCAGCTTCCGCTTCGCGCCCGGCCCGCTGTTCGCCAACGTCGTGCTGGCCGACGAAATCAACCGGACCCCGCCCAAGACGCAGGCGGCGCTGCTCGAAGCGATGGTCGAGCGGCAGGTGACCTGCGGCGGAGTGCGCCATGAGCTGCCCAATCCCTTCTTCGTGCTCGCGACCCAGAACCCGATCGAGCAGGAGGGCACCTATCCCTTGCCCGAAGCCCAGCTCGACCGCTTCATGTTCCAGGTGCAGGTCGGCTATCCCAGCGCGCAAGAGGAGCGCGAGATCCTGCGCCGCACCACCGGCGGCGAAGTGCGCGAGCCCCAGCGCGTGGTCAGCGCCGCGGAGTTGCTCGAGGCGCAGAAGACCGTGCGCTCGGTCCAGATCGCGGATTCGATGTACGACTACATTCTGGCGCTGACGCGCGGCACGCGGGTCAAGTCCGACTCCGTGCTGCCCTTCCTGCGCGATCTGGTGACCTGGGGCGCCGGCCCGCGCGCCAGTCAGTACCTGGTGCTGGGCGCCAAGGCGCACGCCGCGCTGCACGGTCGCGAGCACGTCGCCGTCGAGGACGTGCGCGCCGTCGTCCACCCAGTGCTGCGCCACCGCATCGTGACCAGCTTCGCGGCCGCGGCCGAGGGCATCACCTCCGACATCCTGATCGATCGCATGCTCAAGGAGATCGATCCGGCCGCCGGCATCGGCGCTGGCCTGCCGGGCATCCCCGCGGCGCGGAGCTGAAGGAACACCGTTCTCCGTGGCGCAAAAGCAGGGCTTGGATCCGCGCGTGCTGGACCGACTGGCGAGCCTCTCGCTGGTCGCGCGCAGCGTCGTCGAGGGCGTCATGGCGGGCGTGCACCGCTCCCCGCACATCGGCTCCTCCGCGGAGTTCGCGCAGCACCGCGAGTACGTGCCCGGCGACGAGCCGCGGCGCGTCGACTGGAAGGTCTTCGGCAAGAGCGACCGGCTGGTCGTCAAGCAATTCCTCGAGGAGGAGAACCTCGTCTGCCACCTGTTCGTCGACGGTTCGGAGTCGATGGCCTACGGCTCGCAGGACTGGACCAAGTTCGACTACGCGCGCTGGTGCGCGGCGGCGCTGGCGCATCTGGTGCTGCAAGCGCGCGACACGGCCGGCCTGGTTGTGTTCGACAAGGGCGGCCGCGCCAAGGTGCGGCCCGGCAACGGCGCGCTGCAATTGAAGGAAATCCTCAGCACGCTGGAACAGGCCGATCCGGGCGGTCCCACCGACATCGGCGCCGTGCTCGAGTGGGTCGCGCCCAAGCTCAAGAAGCGCGGGATCGTCGTGATTCTATCGGATTTCTTCGACGAGCCCGAGCGCATTCAGGCGGGGCTGCGGCGGCTGGTGCACGCCGGGCACGAGCCGGTGCTGCTGCAGATCGTCGATCCGCGCGAGATCGATTTCGAATTTGATTCGCAGCTGAAGCTCGAAGGGCTCGAAGCGAGCGGCATCCAGAAAGTCGACCCGCGCGCGATTCGCGAGGCCTACCGCGAGGAATTCGAGGCGCACGGCCGGCAACTCGCCAAGCTGGCCGCGACGCTGGGCCTGGACTTCGTGAGGCTCTCGACGGCGGAACCGATCGATGCGGGCCTGATGGCCTACCTCGCCGGCCGCATGGCGCGCGTGCGCAGCGGGAGGCGCGGCTAGTGGGCGGCCTGTTTGGAGGCTTCGTGAATCCGCTGCTGGCGCTGGGCGCGCTGGCGGCGGCCCTACCGTTGATCATCCATCTGCTCAACCGCCAGCGCCACAAGCGCGTGGCCTGGGCGGCGATGCGCTTTGTCGAGGCGGCTTACAAGAAGACGCGTCGGCGCGTCGAGATGGAGAATCTGCTGCTGCTGCTGCTGCGCATGGCGGCTGTGGCGCTGCTCGCCTTCGCGCTGGCGCGGCCCTTCACGGGCAAGGACTCGCCGCTGGCGGCGCTGGGCGAGGCGCGCCGCGACCGCGTGGTGATCCTCGACGCTTCGGCCTCGATGGGCGCGCGCGAGGCGGGCGCGTCGGTCTTCGACACGGCGCGCGAACGGGCGCTGGCGCTGGCGCGCGAACTGAAGGGCGCCAGCGGGGATCGACTGCGCGTGATCCTCGCGGGTGCGCAACCGCGCCTGCTCGCCTGGGGCAGTCCCGAGCAGGGCATCAGCGCCCTTGAAAGCGTCGAGGAGCCGCTGCACGAGCCGCTCAACCTGGCGGCGGCGATGGGCGAAGTGCACAAGCTCGCCAAGGAGGCACAGACCGGCGGGGCGCTGGCCAACCTCGAAGTCTTCCTGCTGACCGACGCGCAAAAGCGCAACTTCGTCAGCGAAACACCTGAGGGCTCGCGCTCGCTGTTCGAGACACTCGACGCGCTCGGCGCGCTGGATGTGCGCATCACCGTCGAGGACTTCGGACCCGCCGATGGACAATCGGAAAACCTCGCCGTGCTCTCCGTGCAGCCACTGGGCGAGATCGAAAGCGCCGGCGGCACCTTGGAAGTCGAGGTGCGTGTGGCGAACTTCGGCGCGCGCCCGCGCGGCGCGGTGCGGGTCAGCCTCGCCGTCGACGGCGAGCGGCGCCCCAGCCAATCGATCGACATCGGCCCTCGGGAAACCGCCACCGCCATGTTCCGCGTGGGCATCGATGCTGCGGGCGAGCACCTGCTCGAAGCGGGCATCGAGGCAGACCGACTCGCGCTCGACAACCAGCGCGCCGAGGTGGTCAGCGTGCCCGACGCGCTGCGCGTGCTGATCGCCGACGGCCGCCTGGCGCCCGAACCGGAGAACAGCGCCGCCGGTTATCTCGAGCTGGTGCTCGAACCGCCGCTGGAGGACGCGCGCCTCGGCGGCGCCAGCCGCGCTCCCTTCCGTCCGCGCCGCATCGCGGCCGGCGAACTCGCTGGCGAGGAACTCTCGCGCAAGGACTGGGATGCCCTGTGGCTGGCGGACGTGGCGCGCCTGTCCGAGGACAGCGCCCAGAAGATCGAGCGTTTCGCGGCCTCCGGGGGGCTGGTCGTGATCAGCGCGGGCGAGGAGCTCGATCTGGAGCACTACAACCGCCGCTTCTTCCGCGCCGACGGCAGCGGCCTGCTGCCGGCCGAGCTGTTGCGCGTGCAGCGCCGCGATCCGCGCGCCCAGGGACACTGGCGCATTGCCTGGTTCGAGACTGAACATCCGGCCCTGCGATTCTTCGCCGACGAGCGCTTCCGGCTGCTCTTGACCGAGGCGCCCATCTCCGGCTTCATCGCGGCGCGCGCGCTCGAGCGCTCGAGCGTGCTGGCGGCACTCGACGATGCCAACGCCAGCCCGCTCCTGATCGAGCGCACGTACGACCGCGGCCGCGTCGTGCTGCTGACCAGCAGCATCGACGACAGCTGGACGCGCATTCCGCGCTCGCCGGCCACACTGATCCCGCTGACCCACGAACTCCTGCGCTATGGTGCCCGCGCCAGCCCGCCCCGGCGCAATCTCGGCGTGGGCGAAGCGCTGGAGATCGAAGTCAGCGGCGTTTTCCCGCGCAATTTGCGCCTCTCCAAGCCCGGCGGCGCCGAACGCGCGCTGCTCGGCGAACCCCAGTCGCTCGAGGGTGGCCGCTGGAAGCTGCCCGCCATCGGCGCCGAGGACACCGACCGTGTCGGTGCGTACAGCGTGCTGCGCGAAGGCGCCCCGCCGGCCTGGTTTGCCGTGCAATTCGATGCGCGCGAGGGTGACCTCGAGCGCCTGAGCAAGGCCGAGCTGGCCGCGCTGCACCGCGTGCTGCGCCTGCCCGAGCAGGCCGCGGAGCGCGCGCAGACAGATCAGACGCCCGCCGATCGCGGTGAGCTGTGGCGCGCGCTCGCCATCGCCACGCTGTGCTTTCTGGTCGTCGAAAGCCTGTTCGCCGCCTTCATCGGCCGCTCGCGGAGGATCCACCCATGAGCCTGGCGCTGCTGCAGGAGCCGCTGACCAGCGAAGGCACGCGCGCGACCTTCCAGCTTCTGGATCTGCCGGAGTTGTGGGTCGTCGTGCTGCTGGTGATCCCTGGCTGCCTGGCGCTGGCCTGGTTCAGCTATCTCGGCCAGGGCGTGCCGCTGGCGCGCCGCATCGCGCTCGCGAGCCTGCGCGGGCTGGCCTTCCTGCTGCTGTTCGCGATCCTGTTCCGGCCGGTCTTCGTCGAACGCCGCGAGGAAATCCGACCGGCCGAGGTGCTGGTGCTGGTCGACGACTCGGCCAGCATGCTGCGTCAGGACGCTTACGCCGACCAGCGCAAGCGCCGCGATGCGCTGGAGGAGCTGCTCGGCCGTGCGCCGGAAGGCGCGCGCCGCCTCGATCTGACGCGCGCGGCGCTCGACAAGGAAATCCTGCCGCTGGCGCGCGAGCGCGGCTATCAGGTCAAGACCTTCCGCTTCGGCGAGACGCTGGAGCCCCTGATCGACAGCAGCGGGCTCTCGGGACGCGCCAACGCGACGGCGCTCGGCGGAGCGCTGAGCCAGGCACTCTCGGCCAACCGCGGACGGCACGTCACCGACATCCTCGTGCTCTCGGACGGGCGCAACAACGCCGGGCTGCCGCCCGAGGACATCGCACGCTCGGCCGCGAGCATGGGCATCCCCGTCCACACGATCGTCGTGGGCGACACGCGGCCGGAGAAGAATGCGCTGGTCGAGATCGCCGAAGCGCCGCAGAGCGCGCTGGAAGGCGATGAGATCGAAGTCAGCGTGCGATTGGTGGGCCGCGGCACGCCGGCGGGCGCGCGCACCAGCGTGGTGCTTGAGGAACTCGACGCGGACGGACGCAGCCAGCCGATCAGTGAGGAATCCGCCGAGTTGAGCGCCGCGGGCGCGCGCGTCGTGCTGATCGCGCCCCCGCTGCCGATGGAAGAAGGCAAGAGCGAGCGCCGGCTGCGGGTGCGCGTGCCCGTGCAGCCCGAGGAGACCCTGACCGACGACAATCAGGTCGATTTCACCGTGCGCATCACGCCCGAGAAGCTGCGCGTGCTGTACGTCGACGGCTATCCGCGCTGGGAATACCGCTACCTGAAGAACCTGCTGCTGCGCTCCGACCAGAACATCCGCGCGCAGTGCTTCTTGCTCTCCGCGACCCCGGATTTCGTTCAGGAATCGACCAAGGGCGTGCCTGCGCTGGAGCGCGTGCCCACCGACCGGCGCACGCTGCTCGAGAACTACGACGTGGTGATCCTCGGGGACATCAACCCCTTCCGCATTTCGCCCGATCCGCGCGCCTGCGAGGAGTTCCTTTCCGCGCTGCAGGAGTTCGTCGAACGCGGCGGCGGATTGATCAGCCAGGCCGGCGAGATGGACAACCCGCGCTCCTTCCTCGGCACGCCCGTCGAGGAACTGCTGCCGATCGTGATCGATCCCACCGGCATGGCTCTGGGCGATGCCAGCGGCGAGGAATTCCACGGGCAGCTGGAAGCGCCCAAGACGCCGCACGAGGTCGTACGCCTCGTCAGCGACAACGAGCAGAACCGCGCCCTGTGGGAGGGCGAGGCGGGGCTGCGCGGCTTCACGTGGTTCTACCCGGCACTGCGTGCCAAGCCCGGGGCTGAACTGCTGCTGCGCCACCCGGAGGCGCAGAATGCGGCCGGCAAGTACCCGCTGCTCGTGGCGGGCTTCTTTCCCGCGGGCCGTACGCTCTACATCGGCATCGACTCCACGTGGATGTGGCGCTACCGCTTCGGCGACCGCTTCCACGAGCGTTTCTGGCGCAACGCGCTGCGCTGGGTCGCGCTCGGGCGGCTGAAGAGCGGCGATCGGCGCGTGCAACTCGATGCGCTGCGCTCGCGCTACGATCTCGACGAGCGCGTGACGCTGGAAGCGCGCGTGCTGGATGAGGACTATCGGCCGAGTACCGCCACCGAATTCGAGGCGCGCCTCGAGGATCCCGACGGCAAGGTCCAGCCGATCCGGATGGACCTCGTGCCCAATCGCCCCGGCCAGTACCGCATCGGGCTCGAGTTGGAGCGCGCGGGCGTGTACCGCGCCTGGGTCGAGAATCAGGGCCAGCGCAGCGCCAGCACCGAATTCGAGCTGGTGCTGCCTTCGCGCGAGAACAACGAACCGGCGCCCAACCCCGAGTTGATGGCGCGCGTGGCCAAGCTGAGCGGAGGCCTCGCCATGGAATTGACCGGACTCGAGCAGCTGCGCACCGCGCTGCCGGGCGGCGAAGAGCGGCGCGAGCCGCTGAGCTCAGAACTCGACGACATCTGGGACAGCTTCGGCACGCTGACGCTGGCCCTGGCGCTGTTGTGCGCGGAGTGGATCCTGCGCAAGAAATGGGAGCTGGTCTGATGCTCTCCGGCGCGCTCTGGATGCTGGGATTGCTGACCATCGCACCCGTGCAGGAGGCGGAGGACACCGGCTCGCACACCTACTCGATTCCGCTGACGCGCCTGGCGCAGGCGCGGCTCGACGAAGCGCTCCAGCACATCGAGGGCCAGCGCTGGATCGAGGCGATCGACCAGCTCGAACTGCTGCTCGCCGAGCATCCCGGCGATGTGCTGCCCGGCGTGCTGGACTTCGGCACGACGCGCTCGCAGCAGCCGGTCTTCGTCAGCGCCAGCGCGCGCGCGCGGGAGCTGCTGCGCACGCTGCCGCCCGAGCCGCTGGCGCGCTACCGCGCCCGTCAGGAAGCGCTCGCGCGCGGTGCGCTGGAGCGCGCGCAGTCGCAGCGTGACGCGTTGGCACTCGGCGAGCTGGCGCGCGTGCATCCCTGGACCGATACGGCCACGCGCGCGCTGCTGAGTCTGGGTGATCTGGAACTGGAGGCTGGGCGCGAGCCGCAGGCCCTGCAGGCCTGGAATCGCGCCCTGGAGAACGATCCCGCGCTGCTCGGCACGCTGTCCGCGGGACGGCGTCTCTTGCTCGAGGAGCTGCGCGCGCCCGCGCGGCATGCCGGCTTGCGCAGCACCGAGGCCCTGGGTTCCTTCCTGCCCTGCCTGCGCGCGGAGAGCGATCTGTCCGCGCCCGGCAAGGAGGCCAGCCAGTGGCCCGAGGCCTACCGCCTGGGCGAGATCGTCAGCGGCCGGGTCCCCTCTTCGGACGCGCTGCAGCTGACGCGCTCGGGTGACACCTTGTTTGTCGCCCTGCCGCGGCGGCTGATCGCGCTGCACGCGTTCAGCGGCGCACGCCTGTGGGAAAGCGAAGAGCCGCCCGGCTGGAGCCGGCTCTCCAATCGCGCGCGCGAGGAGCTGTCGCTCGCGGTGCACGACGAGACCGCGCAGTACGCCGCGGCCGCGGGCGAGCGCATCGTCGTCGCGGCGCAGCAGCTCCCCTTCGCGCTCAACGAACGCCAGACCTTCGGCCAGCTCGAGATCCTGAAGCCGATGCCCGAGCGCCGGCTGGCGGCCTTCGAAATCGCCAGCGGCAAGCCGCTGTGGAATCACCGCCCGCCGGCGGGCTGGGATGGAACCGGAGGCGATTTCCTCCAGCGGATGAACATCTGCGGTCCGCCCGTGATCGTCGGCAACCGCATCTACGCGCCCTACGCGCGCATCGAAGGACGGATTGACCTGCACGTCGCCTGCATCGAGCTCGAGACCGGCAAGCTGTGCTGGTCGCGCTCGCTGATCAGCGGCCAACGCGAGCTCAACATGTTCGGCCGCCAGTCGAGCGAGTTCTGCGCTCCCCCGCTGGTCGTCGAGAACGGGCGCGTCTTTGCGCTGACCGCGCTGGGCACGATCGCCGCGCTGGATGCGCTGAGCGGCGAGCTCCTGTGGCAGACCGCCTACGAGCAGATCGTGATCGAGCGCAACTACTCGCGCATGGAGGCGCAGCCGCTGGTCAATGTGTGGCGGCAGAGCCCGCCATGGATGGTCGGCTCGCTGCTGCTGGCGACGCCCTACGACAGCCCGGATCTTGTGGCGATCGACACGCGCTCGGGAGCGCTGGTCTGGTCGCTGCCCTACTCGTTCTTCATGTCGCAGGGCGCGGCGCGCTACCGCGGCCAGGAACTCCTGTTCGCCGGGGCCAACGAGGACAAAGTGCTGGTGATGGGCACGAAGCTGGTGGCGCTCGCCAATCCCGCGGGCCTGCGCGCGGGCGCTCCGCGCAAGCTCGCCTGGCAGTACGAGCACGAGGATCTCTCCAACCCGACCGCGCTGGGGCGGCCGGTGCTGACGCGCGAGTCCGTGACCCTGCCGCTGCTCGATGCGCGCGTGGAACTGGAATTGAGGAGCGGCCGCGAGCTCTCGAGCGTTCCCTGGGACAGCACGGGCAACATCCTGCTCGGGCGCGGCGAACTGTTCCGGGTCACGCGCGGCTCCGTGCAGGGCTACTTCGAGTGGACGCGGATGATCGCGCGCGCCCGCACCGAGGCCGACCGCGAGCCCAAGAACCGCGAGAAGGTGCTGCTCGTGGCGCGCCTGCTCGCCTCGAGCGCCGGCAGCGCGCTGGAAGCGGGCGACACGCTGCGCGCGCGCGAGGAGCTCGGCGAGGCCGACCGGCGCCTCACGGAGGCTCTGGATCCCTCCTCGATGGCCTTCGAAGAGCGCGAGCTCGCCTGGCGCGTGCTGTGGCTCAGCGCGCAGGCGCAGCGCGCCTTGGCGGACAACAAGGCCGCGCTGGAGTTCCTGCGCCGGGCGCGCGCGCAGGCCGCCGGTCCGGCCCAGCGGCTCGAGGGCCTGCTGGCCGAGTACCAGCTAGAAAACGAGGTTGGCCGACAGGCCCTGCTCCAGGATTTCGAGGCCCACGGCGACGGTTTGGTGCTGCTGTGCGTGCCCGTCGGGGACTCCGATCCGCTGCACTTCGTGCCGGGTGTCGGCGAGGGCGTGCGCGAGCTGCCGGTGCGCCTGTGGGTCGGGACCGAGCGCGCGCGCGCGGCGCGAACGGCTCGGCGCGTCGACGCTGAGCTCTCCGCGCTCCAGCCGCTCGTGCGCGACTGGTCGCAGACCGAACTGCCGGGTATCGAAGGCGAACGCCGCGCGGGAGCGCTGGCACGGGCCCGCATCCTGCAGCTGTGCGCCTCGGCCGCGCCGGAACAGCTGGCCGCCTACGCGGCCCGCGCCGCGGCGGAGCTGGACCGCGCGCTGTCGCTCAACGATGAAGCGACGCTGCTACAGATGGAGAACTGGTGGCCGGGTACCGCGGCGGCGGTGAGGGCCTCGGACCTGCGGCTGGAGCGCGCGGCGCAGTCTGGCGACCCCGCGCGCTTGCTGGCGACACTGGTGGCGCGCCTCGAGGCTCCGCTCGAGCTCAGCAGAGCAAATCCGCGCGATCTCGCGCTGTGGAAGCGCGCGGCCGAGGGGCTGGCGAGCAGCGGGAATCAGGAGTTCGCCGCCGTGTTGCTGCAGAGTCTGGCGCGCGTCGGCAGCGATGCGGAGCTGGAGCGGCGCGCGCAGCAACTGCTGCCCGTGGAGGCCTTGGCGGAGGCGAACTTCGCCGCCGATCCGCCGCGTGCCTGGGCCCTCGACGCTGCCAGCCAGTTCTTGGGCACGCGCTCGGTGCGCGGGGAGCGGCTATGGCTGGTGGCGCTGGTCGACCCCCAGACGCGCCAGTGGAAGGTCACGGGCTGGAGCGCGAAGGATCCGTCGCAGCCGGTCTGGGCCAGCACCGTTCCCGAGGAAATGGGACAGGCACTGGGTGCAGCCGACTGGCGCACGCAGGCCCGGCTGGCGGGAGAGCGGGTGCTGCTCGCCGCCAGCAATCAGGTGCTGGCGCTGGATGCGGGCACGGGCGAGATCAGCTGGCGCGCCTTCCTGCCGAGCGGCGAAGCGTCGCTGGCGCTGTCAGCGGGGAGCGGGCTGGCCTTCGTGCTCGCGCGCAGCGAGGCGGGCGAGAATCGCGTGCTGGCCTACGATGCGCGCGGCGGAACGCTGTTGTGGACCCGCGCTTCCACGGTGCACGGCGCGCGCGCGCTGCCGCTGGTCGCCGAGGATCGGCTGTGCTTCCTGCCGCAGATGGGCGCCATCGAGATCGAGGTCGCGGACCTGTACACCGGCCGGCGCATCGGCACGCTGACGCTCGCGGCCGGCGCGCAGGCGCGGGTGGAATCCGATGCCTGGGTCGAGGGCCAGCGGCTGCTGGTGCCGTGGATCGAGCACGCCAGCCTGAGCCGCATCGAATGCCACGACGTGCGCACACTCGCGCGCCTGTGGGATCTGGATCTTTCGGGCAGCGGCGAGGAGCGCCGCCAGCTGAGCACGGTGCTGCAGCACGGCGGGCGCACCTGGCTCTACCTGCGACCGATCGGCACCAATGCGGCGACGCGCTCACCGCAGCTGATCGAGCTTTCGACCGCGATCGGCGCGCTCGCGCCCCTGAGCCATGTGCGGCTCTCCTTCGAGGATCGTCTGCTGGGCTCGCGTCAGTGGCGTCGCCGGGAATTGCCGAGCCCCGAGTTGTTCATGCTCTCCCGTCGTCCGCAGAACCCCCAGGAGGCGCGCGTGCGCTGCATCGACTTGGCGAAGGGTGAGCGCTGGGTCACGACCCTCAGCGTGCCCTGGAAGGAGATCGGCGGCGGGCAGACACCGCTGCCCGCGATCTCCAGCGAGTGTGTGCTGCTCGCCTATGCGCCGGGCCGCAGTGCCAACCGCTCGGGCGAGATCGGCACGCAGCTGGTGTTCCTCGACCGCGCCAGCGGGCTGATGCGCGCCGACAAGCGCGCGCTGCCGAGCGCCAGCTTCGGCGACAGCGACAGCGTCGAATTCGTCCCGATGGGAAACAGCCTGTTCGTGCGCGGCGAGCGCAGATTGGAGTTGTGGCAATGATCGGAATGTCTCTGTTGCTTTCGGCCCTGATGGCGGGATCTCCCGCGGCGAGTGCTCCTCTGCCGCGTCAGCAAGGTCTGCCGGGTGGGGATGTCAGCGCGCTGGTGGCCGTGACCGAGGAGCAGGCTCAGGCCGTCGAACGCGGCCTGGAGTGGCTGGCGAAGAACCAGGAGCCCAACGGCGCCTGGGTCTCGCGCATCGGCTACAAGCTCAACGAGGGCTTCAACATCACGGAAGACGGCAAGTCGCACCTCGGCGTCACGGCCTTGGCGGGCATGGCCTTTCTGGCGGGCGGCCATCTGCCCGGACGCGGACGCTACGGCGAGAATGTCAACCGTGCGCTTGACTTCGTGCTGACCTGCCAATCGGAGGACGGCTTCCTGTTCCACGCCGGCTCGCGCATGTACGACCATGCCTTTGCCACGCTGTTCCTGGCCGAGATCGTCGGAATGACGCACCGCAAGGACGTCCAGAAGGTGCTGCAGAAGGCGGTGGACTTCATCGTGCGCTCGCAGAACAAGGACGGCGGCTGGCGCTACGAGCCCTACCAGCGCGAATCGGACATGTCGATCGTGGTCTGCCAGGTGATCGCCCTGCGCGCCGCGCGCAACATCGGCATCAAGGTGCCGAAGAGCACGATCGATCTCGCGGCGCGCTACGTGGTCGACTCCGCCGTCACGGCCGAATACAACGCCCAGCAGGGCATGTGGGGCGGCAACCCGCTGGGCACCTTCCGCTACCAGCGCGATCAGTACTCTCGCACCTCCTTCCCGCTGACCGCGGCGGGCGTCACGGCGCTGCACGGTCTGGGAATCTACTCGGATGATCTGATCCAAAAGGGGCTTGAGTACCTCGCCAGCGAGACGGCGCGCTTCAACGGCAAGCCGGACAATCGACGGGGTCACTACTTCTTTTGGTACGGGCACTACTACGCCGTGCAGGCCATGTACACGGCCGGTGCGCCCTACTGGGAACCCTACTTCGAAAGCCTGCGCAACACGCTGATCACGATGCAGCAGCCCGATGGTTCCTGGCGCAACGACGTCGGACCGGGGCCCGCGCTGGGCACGGCAATGGCCGTGCTGATTCTCGAGATCCCCTACCGTTTGCTGCCCATTTTCCAACGCTGAACGAACGATCCTTCATGAGCGATCCGCGCAACGATTCCGAGCTGGTCGAACAGCGCCTGAGGGCGCTGCGCGCCGCCTTGCTGCGCTGGGTGCTGCTGTGCGGCGGCTGCATGCTGGCGGGAACCGCCTCGGTCTGGATCGCGATCACCTTCGTGATCGACTGGTGGCTGCATGTGCCGCTGGCGATCCGGCTGATCCATCTGGCAGTGCTGCTGGGCATGCTGATCGTGCTCGGGCGGCGCTGGATCTGGCAGCCGCTGCGGCGTCTGCCGAACCGCAGCGGTCTGGCGCTGCTGTACGAGCGTGCCTATCCACAGTTGCAGCAGGTGCTGGTCAGCGCGGTGGAACTCTCACCCGAATCCGCGAGCGGGCGCGAGCGCAGTTTGCGCGAGTCGATCCTCCACTCGGCCGCCGAACGCGCGCGGACGATTGCGCCAGCCGGCGTACTCGAAACGCGCGGTCCCTGGCAGCGCACCGGACTGGGCGCTCTGGCCGTTGCGCTGCTGGCGCTGCTGGCCGCGAGCCAGCAGCAGGCCTTCTCGCTCTACGCACGTCGCCTGCTGGGCTCCGACGAGGCCTGGCCGCGCGAGACGACGCTCGCTTTCGAGATCCTCGACGCGCAAGGCCGTCTGGAGCTCGTGAGCAGCGGCGAGCGACGCCTGCGCTTCACCAAGGGCGGCGACTTTGCCGTCGTGATCAAGGCACTCGGCCGCGTGCCCGACGAAGTCGAGTTGCGCGTGGGAACGGAGCGCCTGCAGCTCGCGCGCAGCGGAGAGTACTTCCGCACCTTCCTGCGCGGGCTGGCCGCGAGCGTCGAACTCACCGTGAGCGGCGGCGACGATGAGGATCAGGAACCGCGGCTGTGGATCGACGTGCTCGAGCCGCCGGATGTCGAGGCGATCGCCGTGCGCATCGAGCCGCCGGCTTACAGCGGCCTTCCCGTGCGGCTGGAGACCGAACCGCAGATCGAGGCGCTCGCCGGCTCGCGCCTGCGCTTCTTCGTCGCCACGCGGCCGGAACAGGTGCGCGGCGAGGCGGAGATCCTGCCGCAGCTGACGCGCATCACGCTGGAGCCGGCCGAGTTCCCCGCGCTGCGCGAGGGCGAGCCCACCCGTCCGGGCTGGTCGATGGAGCTCAACGCCGAGCGCTCGCTGCGCTACCGCTTCCTCCTGAAGGACGACAACGGTCTGGAGAACCCCGACCCGGGCCTGTACGGGGTGACCGTGATCGCCGACCGGGCGCCCGAGGTCGAACTGCTCTCCCCCGCCCGCGGCGAGGTCGACACCGTGCCCGGCGGCTGGATCAGCCTGCGCGTGCGCGCTGACGACGATTTCGGACTGAGCGCGCTGGGCTGGACGGCTGCGGCCCAGGGCGCCCCGGCCGACGAGCCGTCGCCCGAGAATCCGCTGGAATGGCGCGCCTTGGCGCGCGAGGAACTGGGCCCGGAAGCCAGCGGCGACAAGCAGCGCATCGCGGTGCGCGCCTTTGCCCGCGCCCGCATCGAAGCGGAGCAGCTGGCGGGCGGCACAGCGGCCGCGAGCGAAGGCTCGCAGTGGCAGCTGGTCGTCGTTGCGCGCGACAACGCCCAGCCGCGGGCGGGCGAAGGCCGCTCGGCGCTGGTGCGCGTGCGCGTCGTCTCCCCCGATGAATTCCTGCGCCGCGTGCAGGAGCGGCTCAACCGCGCGCAAACCACGACGCGCGCTCTGGCCGAACTGGCGCAGGCCAAGCTGAAGGAAACGGGCGAACTCGAGAGCGCGCTGGCGGGTGCGGCGGCCGAGCTCGCCGGTGCCACGCGCGAGGCGGGCAGCGTGCTCACCGGAGCCCGCCGCGTGCAGGGCGATGCCCGCACCCTGACGCGCGAGCTGACCGCGCTCGTCGAGGCACTCTTGTATTCGCGCATCGACGAACGCTCGCAGGGCGCGCTCGAACAGATCGACGCGCGTCTGTCGCAGTCGGTGCTGCGCGGCTTCGATGCACAACCCTGGCGCGACCTGGCCGAGGCGCGCCGCAGCGGCGCGCTCAGCGCGGGCGCCTTCGCGGCCAAGCTGGTCGAGATCAGCGGCGTGGCGCTGGAGATCAGCGAGGACCATGCCCGCGGAGCAGTCGAGGGGCTCGACGCGGCGGCGCGCGCCGAACAGCTGCGCGAGCTGAGCCAGGCTCTCGAAACCGCCCGAAACGAGCTCAACGCCTGCGTTCAAAAGCTCGGACAGCTTTCGGATCTGCTGGCCGAGTGGGACAACTTCCAGACCGTGCTCAACCTGACCCGCGACATCCTCGGTGGGCAGAAGACACTCAACGAGCGCACCCGGCAGTACGCCAAGGACAATTGACCATGTTCACGACCCTCTCGCTCCTCCTGTGTCTGGCGATGCCGGCCTTGCCGGCGGTTCAGGGCGGCGACGCGCGCACGCGCCAAGCCCTCGCCGAGGATCAGGCTCTGCTGGTCCGCCAGCTCAAGCGGCTGCGCTCCACGATGGAGCTGCTCGCGCAGCGCATGGACGCTGAGGGACGCACGCACGCCGCCAAGCTCCTGCGTCAGGGCATCACGCACCTCGAAGCCCGCCGCCCCGAGTACGGCGATCGCACGCTCGAGGAATTGATGGAGGCCTCCCTCAAAGGCATCGACACCGGAGCCTCCGTGCAGGCTCTCGAAGCCCAGACGCAGGTCGTCAAGAGCCTCGAGCGGCTGTACGAGATCCTGACCGATCGCGCCGGCATGGAGAACCTCGACAAGGCCCTCCAGGATCTCAAGGAGATCCAGGCTGGCCTCTCGCAGCTCGCCAAGGACGAGGCGCGCATCGTCGAACAGGCCAAGGCACTGCAGGAACAGCTGCAATCGGCCGAGCAGCGCGAGCTCGTCGCGAAACTCCAGAATGCACAGGAACGCCAGCGCGCGCTGCAGCAGCGCAGCGAGGCGCTCGCCCGCGAGAACCGCGCGCTGGATCTCGATCAGCTGGCGGCCGAGCTTGAGCAGCTGCGCCGCGATCAGTCGACGGACGCCAATGTGGCGAAGAGCTTCTCCCCCCTGGAAAATCGCCAGCTCGCCGAACAGACCCAACCGCTGCAGCGCGCGGTGGAAGCCGCCACGCGCGCCGAACGCCTCGAGCGCGCGGCCGAGGAGCTGCGCGGAGCGGCGCAGGATCTGCGCGGCAGCGAGCGCAGCGCCGAGCAAGTCGGCAAGGAACTCTCGACGGCCGCCGAGCGCGAGTCGAAGGCCGCGCGCATCTCCGGCGATGAAACCGCGCGCCAGGCCGCCGAACAATTGGCGCAGGGCGCCGAAACGGCGCAGTCGGCCGGTCAGGAGCGCAGTGGCCGCGAAGCCGCCGCGGCCGCGCTCGAAGCGCAGGCCGCCGCACTCGAACAGGCGGCGCGCGAACAGGCGCAGGCGGCCGCGAGTGCCGCCCAGACCGGAGAGCAGCAGCTCGAGCAGCGCGCCGAGGGCGAGAGCGGTGCGGCCGCCGTCGCCCGCGAGACGCGCGAACAGCTCGCCAAGGCGCGCGGCGCCGAGGACTTGCGCGAAGCGCTCAGTCAGGCCGAGCGCACGCTGCGCTCGGGCCTGCAAGAGCTCGAGGAACTCGCTCCGGCGCTCGCGCGCTCCCAGGCCGAGCAGGCGGATCGCGCTCGCGAACTCGCGGAGCAGCTGCAGCGCGCTCCACAGGGCCAGTCCCCGGCCGGGCAGTCAGCACAGCAGGCTCTCGAAGAGGCGGCTCGTGCCGCGAGCGAGGCTGCGCAGCAGGCGGCGCAAGCCGGCAATCCGCAGGGTCAACCGCAGGCCGGCAATCCGCAGGGCCAACAGCAGGGCCAACAGCAGGCCGGCAATCCGCAGGGCCAACAGCAGAGCCAACAGCAGAGCCAACAGCAGAGCCAACAGCAGAGCCAACAGCAGAGCCAACAGCAGGGCCAACAGCAGGGTCAACCGCAGCCGACGCCGTCGCAGCCCTCGCAACCCGCGGCCGCACAGGAGCAGGCGGCCCAGGCCGCCGCGCAGGCCGCGGAAAAGGCCCGTCAGGCGCTCGATCGCGCGCAGGCCGCGCTCGACGCGGCCCGACGCGATGCAGCGGCTCAGTCCGCCTCCCGGCCCGAGCAACAGGCGATCGCCCGCGAGCAGGCACAGCTGGCGCGCGAGATGGAAGCCTTGCGCCAGGCCGCACAGCAGGCGGGTTTGAGCCCGCAATCGCAGTCCGCCACGCAGTCCGCGCTGGAGTCCGCGCAGCAGGCGATGGAACAAGCTCAGTCCCAGCTTCAGCAGGGACAGAGCCAGTCCGCCTCGCAGTCGCAGAGTCAGGCCCAGTCGGCCCTTTCCAAGGCGGCACAGGCCGCGGGCCAGACCCGCGCGCCCCAGACCGCCGAGGAAAAGCAGGCGGCCGAGGAACTCGCCCAGGAGCAGGAGCGCGTGCGCAAGGCGCTGGCGGAACTCGCCGAGCGCAATCGCGAGCGCAATCCCCAGTCGCAGCCCGAAAGCCTGGCCGGCGCCCAGAGCAGCGCGCAGAACGCGCGCCAGTCGTTCCGCGACGGCGAGATGGACGAGGGCGAACAGCAGGCCGAGGAAGCACGCCGTCAGATGGAACAGGCGCAGCGCGAGCTGACGCAGGAAGAGGAGCAGTACCAGCGGCTGCGCCAGGAGGAGCTCTTGTTCCGCATCGCGGAGGAGGTGCGCCAGATGGCGAGCGAGCACCAGTTGCAGATGGATGCAACGCTGGAGGTCGACCGCGCGCGCGCGGGCAGCGAGCGGCCCAGCCACACCCAGCGACTCCGGCTCAAGAAAGTCGCCAAGGCGGAAGCGGCGCTCGGTGCCCGCGCCGCCACGATTCAAAAGGCGATCGCCGAGGAGGGCAGCCTGGTCTTCGCCGAGGTGCTCGAACAGCTCAAGGCTGATCTCGAGCGCATCGGCCGCGACATGGGCGAGGAGGGTGAATACCAGAGCGGCGAGCGCGTGCAGGGCCTGCAACAGGACGTGCGCGACAACCTCGCGTGGCTGGCCGAGGCGCTGGAAAAGGAAAAACAGCGGCGCCGAGAGGAGCCGCAGGAGCCCCAGGAGCAGGGCCAGCAGAATCAGGGTCAGCCGCCGCCGCCGAAGCTGGTGCCGGACATCGCTGAGCTGAAGCTGCTGCGGCGGATGGAGGTCGAAAACCAGCGTGCCATCGAAAAGTTTCTCAAGCTGCACCCCGAGCTCGAGGAGCGCGGCGAACCCGATCCGCTGGTTCTGGAGGACCTGCAGCGGCTGGCCTGGAAACACCAGCGAACCAGCGACTTGTTTGTTAAATTCAGAAAACGGCTGGGTCTGCCCGACCCCGAAGACGAAAAACCTTGAAGGAACACGCACCCATGCAACCCATCCGTCGAAATTCGGCCTGCGCCGCTCTCATGGCCCTGAGCCTCGCCTTCCCGATCGTCGCCCAGGAGCCGCTCGCGCCCCAGCCGGGTCAGAACCCGGGGCAGGACAAGGCGCCCCCGCCGATCGATGTGACCCTCCCGCCCGTAAGCGGCGAGTCCTCGAGCGACGAGGAGATCGACGCCCGCATGGAGCAACTGATCCGCGATGTCGAGCGGCAATTACGTAACATCGACCGTTTGCTCGAGGACGCCGCCGCCGGCGGTTCGGGCGCGGGCGAAGCCGCGCGGGAAGCGGGAGCCGCCGCCAAGTCGATGAGCGAGCTGATGAAGCGCTCGAGGAGTGAAAGCGAGGCAGCCGTGAAGAGCATCGACGAGATCCTCGAGCTCGCTTCGATCCCCAAGCAGAGCCAGTCCGACAGTTCGAGCGGGAGCTGCTCGTCGCTGCGCAAGAGCATCGGCAAGGGCTCGAAGCCCTCCTCCTCGCACGCGACCGCGCAGGGACAGCCGGGCTCGGACCAGAAAAGCCCGCTCGAGGGCGCGCGTGATGCGACCACCCAACGCGAGAAGACCGGCAACGGTCGCGAGGCGGGTCCTCAGCCCAAGCCCGGCCAGCAGCAACTCGCCCAAGGTCAGCCCAAGCCGGGCGGCCAACCGAACGACAATCGGGCCTCCGATCAGCCCGCCACGCAGCAGGAGGGTGCGCCGCCTCCGGGTGCCGAGAAGGGCGCCGTGGCGAACAACGCCAACACGACCGAGACCTGGGGCTTCCTGCCGGAGCATGCGCGCGATGTGTTCCGCTCGCAGGGTGGCGGTGAGTATCCCGCGCGCTACCGCGACTGGATCGACAGCTACTACAAGAAGCTCAACCAGCGCCCGTGAGCGGGGCGGCGCTGGCTCTGCTGCTCGCGAGCGCTGCCGCCGGACTGCCGACGCAGTCGATCTCGAATTCCGGCGCTCCGGCCGGGCGCGTGTTGTCCTCGGATGAGGCGCGCCGCCTAGTGCTCGAGGAAACGCTCGCGGGACTCGCCCAGAGGGTGCAAACCGACGGTTCGCTGTCGGTCGAAGACGCGCGCCTCAAGGCTCCCGTGGCGATCACGGCGCTGGGATCGCTGGCGCTGATGGCCGGCGGCAATCAGCCAGGACGAGGCCCGCAGCAGCGCTCGCTCCGGCAGATGCTGGGCTGGCTCTTGGAACGCACCGATCCACAGAGCGGTGTGCTGAGGCATGAGAGCGATCTGATTTCGCGCATGCACGGTCAGGGCTTCGCCGTGCTGGCGTTGAGTCAGGCCTGGTGCGTCAGCCCTGAATCGGAGCTCGGCAGGCGCCTCGAAGCCGCCTTGCACGCCTCGACGCACTGCATTCTCGCCACGCAGGGGCTCGAGGGCGGCTGGTGGTATGGTTTCGAGAAGAGCGTGATGCACGAGGGTTCGCTGACGATCGGCTGTCTCGCGGCGCTGCGCGGAGCGCAAGGCGCCGGCCTGCGCATCGAGGTCGAGCCGATCCGGCGCGCGGTGCGCTACGTCGAGCGCTCCCAGAAGCCCGACGGATCGTTCCGCTACAGCCTCGGCGACGAGCATTCGAGCGTGGCCTTGACCGCCGCCGCACTCGCCACGCTGCAGGCCGCGGGCGAGTACGAGCGCGCGAGCGTCCAGCGCGGACTCGACTGGCTGCTGCTCGAACTCGCGCGGCGCGAAGCCGAGGGCCTCCGTTCGGCCGAGGCCCAGGATCCTGCGGATGGACTGCATGTCTCCTGCCCCTACTACGAGCGGTTCTACCTGGCGCTGTGCCTGTGGCAGGCCAGCGAGCGCCAGCTCTTCGAACAGTGGTATCCGCGCGAATGCGAGCGGGTGTTGCGCGAGCGCAATCGCGCGGGGCTGTGGGAGGATGCGCGCTACGGATCGAGTTACGCAGTCGCCATGAACAGCCTGTTTCTAGCGCTGCCGGAGAGTCTGCTGCCGATCTTCCAGCGCTAACGCGAAGCCCGGCCCAGCAGCACGTAGGCCGTGCCCCCGCGCGCCAGCCAGCAGCGCGTGAGATCCTCGCGGCGGTAGGTCAGTTCCCCGCGCAGGCGTGCGGCAGGATCGTTGACCAGGAGATCCCCGCGCGCATCGACGCCCTTCAGCACGAGCAGATGACCGTTGGTGCGGGCGTAGGGCGCGCCGCGCAATTCGCCCTTGGGCGCCGCGATGCTGATCACCAGCGGCAATCCGCGCGCCAGCAGCGCTTCGGCTTCGCTCCAGTGCGCAATCGCGGTGAGGTAGCCCTCGACGCCGCACTCACGGGCGGCCTGCACGTTGCGCGGCCAGTTGCCGTACAGATCGTGAAAGCGATCGTACGCGCGCCGAGCCAGATCGAGCGTCGCGACCTCGCTGCCGTGAAAGCCGAGCACCATCGCCACGCTGGTCGGGCTGCACAGCCGCGAGCCCAGCGCCCCCGTGGCGAGGCGCTGCGAGCGGAAGGGCACCTCGAGGGCCGGGATCGGCCATTCGCCGGCTGGCGGAGCCTCCGTTGCCGCGCGCCGCAAACGATCCCGCAGGCTGATGTCGATGCGCTCGACGGCGATCGGTCCGCCCAAAAGGTGCCGCACGCGCACTTCGATCCAAGCCGAAGGCTCGTCGCAGCGCACAAAATCAGTGTCCACGCGCAGCCAGCCATCGGTCTCCTGCCCCTTGGAGGCGGGCTGCGCTCCCGCATAGCCGACGAAGAGCCAAGCGGAGGCCCGCTCCGGATCGCTCCAAGGCGCCAGACGGGTCTCGATCACCGCACTGCTGTCGGGCGACAACACCAGATTCCACGAAATCAGGGCTTCGCGGCCGCGGCCGGAGAAGCGCGGCACGGTGCAGACGGCGCCCTCAGCCAGCGCAACCGGCCGGGCGGGCCGAAAATGCTCGCGCAGCACTCGGAAACCCTGCGGCAAGGGTTGGGTAGCATCGAATGCGTCCACTCCGCCGGCCGAGGCCACTCCGCCGGCCGATGCGGCCCCGCGGGCCTGCACAGCTCCCCCAGCCAACAAAGCTAGACACAAGCCCAAGAGCTTCATCCTGCACTCGATCCTAACATCCACGCCACTCCATGATCTCGATACCTCTGGCTCTGTTCCTCCCGCTCGCGCTGCCGCAGTCTCCCACTCCGGCTGAGGCCCGCACGCTGAATGCCCTGCGCGGGCTCGATCGCGAGGATCTTGAGGCCCGCGTCCACTGGTCGCGCGACGCGCGCGCTCAGGGTCTCAAGGCCGAAGCGCTCCGCGAGCTCGACCGCGTGCTGCAGCGCGATCCGGATCACGCGGGAGCGCTCGCTGAGTTGTGCCGGGGATCCTGGATCGACCTCGACAAGCCGCGCGAGCAGCTGTGGCGTGAGGCGGGTTCGCGACCGGGGCAGGGAGGCGCCGTGCGCGAGCTGTGCCTGGCGGGCCTGCGCTCGGGAACTTCCGCGACGGCCTGGAGGCAGGAGCTCGAACACTCGCTGCAAAGCCCGATCGTCGAACGTCGCGAGCTGGCTCTGGTCGCTCTGCGTCGCGCCTTTCCCGGCGAGTTGCCCCGGCAGGTTCTCGCCAGCGCCGTCTACGATCCCTCGCTGCGCGTGCAGACCGAAGCGGCGCGCACGATCCGAGCCGCGCAGGATCCCAACTGGATTCTGCCGCTGGTGCGCACGCTCGAACGCAGCTCGTCCTCTTCGGCTCGCAGCGCAGCGGCGCGCGCTCTGGGCATCGTGGGTCATCGCGCCGCGGTCGAACCGCTGGTCGCTCGTCTGGCGGCCCCGCAGGCGAGCGCGGCAGCCTCCAGCCGCGTGCCCCACAGCCACATCTTCGTCGGCACGCAGCGCGCTTATGTGCAGGATTTCGACGTCGAAGTCGCGGCCTTCTCCTCCGCCGCCAAGCCGGTCGTCAACGCGCTGATCGAGGGTGCGGTGCTCGACGTCGCTGTGACGAGCGTGGGTTCGAGCGCCGTGCTCCTGGAACAGGCCACGATCCGCACCAGCCTCGCGCAGCTGACGGGCGAGCGCGGCATGCACACCAATGCGGCTTGGCTCGCCTGGTGGAAGAAACACGGAGCGAGCTGGCTCAGCGCCGCGCCCGAGGCCGGAGCGCAGACTGCACCCAGCACCCTCAGGTGATACTGCTCCCCTTCCGGGGACATCGCCCCGGATTGCAACCTCCTATCACTTCAGCGAAAACCGTCCTTTCCAGGCGATCGCTTCGGCCATGCTGAGGCGTCTGGGCAAAAGGCCCAGCTTGCTGGCGGCGCTGGGGCGGTGGTCGCGGTTGGTGCGCGGCCGGATGTAGTTCTTGTAGCCAGCGTAGATCCAGAAGTGATCTTGTTT
>Ga0208361_1000024_pt1 | contig 66505 bp, 58 predicted proteins | sample LakMenEpi05Aug10_FD_150670 | JGI IMG/M metagenome (GOLD analysis project Ga0208361, IMG submission 150670) | Freshwater microbial communities from Lake Mendota, WI - 05AUG2010 deep hole epilimnion (SPAdes) | ecosystem: Environmental > Aquatic > Freshwater > Lake > Epilimnion/Euphotic zone ... | reverse complement strand
GGGCAGCGGGCCGGGCAGCGAGGCCGGGCAGCGAGGCCGGGCAGCGAGGCGGCGGGGACCGGGCCGGCGGGGACCGGGCCGCAAGGCCCGGCCCCCGCGCCCTCCACACACACCGTGGAATCAGAACTGCCAGACGAGCGCCAGCGAGAGCTCGCTCTCGTAGTCGTCGCGCGCGATCGGGCTGTCACCGATCTGCGAGTTGTAGAGCTCGACGCCTGCAGAAGCGATGAGTTGCAGGTGGTCGGTGAAACGGTGGCGGTGCACCAGCTGCAGCCCTGTGGATCGGTAACCGCCGTCGAGCTTGGTCTGTGCGAGCCCGGATCCGGCCGAATCCTCCGCGCTGACGCCGAAGTCCTTGTTCAGGAAGGCACTGTCGCCGAAGGTGGAGAAGGCGTACACCTCGGTGCCCATCCCGTCCAGCCGATCCCCGAAGCGATGGCCAGCAGCCAGCACGCCGAGCATGCCGAAATCGCTCTCGCCCGCGAGCACCCGTCCGCCGACCCAATTGCGCCATTGGTCGTCGAGGGCCGCCCGCAACTCGACAAAACCGACCAGGTGCGAGTCGCGCTCCTCGATGCCGTCGAGTGCGCCGTCCTCGGCATCGGAGGGATCGAGTCCCGCTTCGTAGCGCAGGCCCGCCTGCACCAGCCAGCGCTGGTCGAAGACCCCGCGCCAGCCGAGTTCGGTGCCCTCGAAGAACAGCATGTGATCGCCCGAGCGCCACTGGATCGCGCCCGCTGGATCGAGTTCGAACTCGTACTCGTCCGAGCCGTCGTACGCGGCTTCGTACTCGACGCCGAGGCCGAGTGCGAGGCCGAAGCCGCCGCCGCGCGTGAAGTCGAACACGGAAGGTAGCGGCACCAGCGCTTGCTCCATGGATGAGGCCTGTTCGGCCGCGAGCGCTCCCGACGGCGGTGCGGCTTTCGCCGGTGACTGGAACTCGCGGGGCGCTGCGGACGGCAGCGCAGTGGAGGCCGGTGTGGTGGCCGGTGTGGAGGAAGCTCTGGGAGCAGGCAGCAGCGGATGGTTCGCGTCATGGCCCGTGTCCGGGCCGACGGAAATGCAGGACGCCGCGCCGAGCGCGGCGAGCAACGAGAGATACATGGAGTGCTTCATGAGGTGTCAGCGTAGGCGCGAAGGCTTGGGCCCGCGCGTCGATTCGGCGTCGATGTGCCGTGGAATCGCCGGCCTGTGGATCGCTCCTGCGTCGCGGCACCTGGTAGCTTCTGCAGCATGCAAAGGTCTGCGCTGCCGAGTCTGCTTGTGCTCTCGCTCTCCTGTCTCGCCGGGGCTCAGGTCTCCCCAACGCGAGCCGCCCAACCCAGAGCGGAGGCCCTCGCCGGATCGATGGATGGCTACCTCGGCGTACCGCAGGCGCGCGTTGCGCTCGAGTATGGCGGCGGCTTTTCGATGCATGTCGCGGCCTGGCCGCTTCTGAGCGCCTGGCCGGGCTCGGATTTTCAGACCGGGTTGTTCGGTACCTGGATGTTCGCGCAGTTGGGCGAGGACAAGCCCAAGGAAGGCCATTACTCCGATGTCGAAGGCGGCCTGGGCTGGTGGCGGGACACGCGCTTTGCCACCGCGACGCCGAAGTTCATCATGGGCGGCGTCGCGCTGGAGTTCGTGCAGTGGGCCAATGGTCCGGGCGCGGGCCAAGGCCGCGATTGGAATCGTCCGGCGGGCAAGTACGGCGTCGCGCAGCTCTCACCGTGGGTGCTCTGGCCGCCCGATGGGCTCAATCTGAAGCAAGGCACCTGCGGCGAGCTGTTCGGTTATGGCTACCTCGCGCTGCCACTGATCGAGCCCAAGGCGCAGACCGCAGGCGCGGATGTGCCGAGCGGCGGCCAGTGCTGGACGCTGTTTCTGGATACGGAGAACTTCAAGGGGCCCGTGGCCTTCTTCACGCCGTTCTTCTTCAGCGAGGCGACGCTGAAGAAGCCGGAGTTCGCCGGGCTGTTCCTCGACTCGCGGCCTGCGGATCCCAACCGCGCGCTGCAGATGGAAACGCAGCATGTACCCGCGTGGGTCGCTCCCGACAAGGACGGGGTGCTGCACGCGCGCATCGCGCCGACGCGCTTTCCTTGCGATGAGGAGGGCCGCTCGACGCTGGTGCATCGGATTCGCTCGTACCAGCGCGGCACGCTGTGGAAGGAAGTCGGTGCGTGGTTCGCTGGCGGCGCGGCGAGCGATGGCCGGATAGAGGAGGGCGAGTGCGTGGTGCACACGATGACGGGCCAAGGCTGGTCGACTTGGCGCATCACGGCGCAGGGCACGCCCAAGGAAGAGCGCATCGACATGGATTGGGCGAGCTTCGCCAAGCCGAGCGTGATGGAGGGGCACACCTTCGGCTGGGTGTGGGACAAGAGTCTGGTGCGCGTGCGCGGCGATGGATTGGCGACGCTGCCCGAGCATTTCATCGTCGTGCCGCGCGAGGGCAAGCAGCCGCTGTGGCGGGCCGCACCGCAAGGCGTGGATCTGCCGGCGAGCCTGCGCGAGGTGCAATTCACGCCACCGGAGAAGCACACACCGGAGCCGTATGTGACGCCCACCGACGGCGCGTGGGCCAAGCCCGGTCCGGTAGCGGGGCCGTTCCGCGCGGAGTTGGGTGATGGCAGCGTCGTGACCTACAGCTGGTATCGCTTCTGCGATCAGCCCGCGCTGCAGCATGCGGATCTCTCGAGCGAGGAGCGCGAGCGCATGCAGCAGCGCGTCGAGCTGCTGCATCGGAACTGGACCAAGGACCGCGCCTACCTGCCGAGTGCGACGACGGGCCGGCTCGCGGCGCTGGATGCGGGCGTGCTGGTGACGCCGCCCAAGGGCTTCGAGGTTGGCTATGTGCCGATCGTGACGCGGCAGGAGGCGAAGTAAGCCCCGCCGATCAGGCCCCTCAGCGCGGTGCGGGTGCTGGCGGTGACGCTTTCTGCTCGCGAACGCTCCGCTCATCAATACCCTGCTCGCGAACGCATGCGGCGAGTCTCTCCCCCAGCGCCACGATGCCCGGCGTCGTGATCACGAGCTCGCGCTCCCTGCCCGGCAAGTCGAAGACCGGCAGGTGCACCAGATGGGGGTCCGCGGCGGCGAGCGCGCGCAGTTCCGCGGTCACATCGTGCGCCCCTGGCTGGTCCGAATCGCTCGGCGGCTGCTGGCTGACGAACCAGCACAGCTCGGGCAGCGCCAGATCCTTGCGGCTCTGCGCGATCAGTTGCGCAAGGTCGCCGATCGCGCGGCGGCGGTAGGGACCGAAGGACATGTCGTTCTCGCCGAGGTGGTAGACGATGCCGGCGAGCTCGACGCGCTGGCCGCGGGCCTCCAGCTCCTGAATGGAGCGCGTCACGAAACGGATGAATTCGGGATAGAGATTGCGCGAAGGCGTCTCACTGCCCTTGGGCGTCCAGTCGACGATCTGGGATCCGCTGTGCGTGAACTTGGCGATGGCGATGCGCTCCTGCGATGCGCCTGCGAGAGCACTGCCAAAGCTGAGCTCGGGGCCGAAAGTGTCGTAGCAGCCCGCGGGTCCGAGCGGTTCCCAGCCGTCGCTGAGCTTCGCTCCGCCGCCGACGCTGTAGCGAAAGGCAATGCGCAGGTTGTCGTTCGCCAGTGCAGCCTTGTCGGGGAGTATTTTCAGATCCTGCACGAAGGCGCACTCGCCTTCCATGTTGCGATGCCCCGCAAGCACATACAGGCGCACCGTTTCGCCCTTGGCGTAGGGCCAGTCGGCGAGCGGGCGTGTGCGCGGCTTCCACTGGCCGATCGCGCGCAGGTAGGTGTGAGCGTAGTTGACGCCGTGCTCGAGCTGGCCCAGCGTGCCGTAGTGGTAGTGCAGGCCTCCCTCGCCGCCGATCTCGACTCCGATGTGCGAGGTGGGCACGTAGTCGACGAGCGTATCGGCATCGGCGACCGCCTGCTGCGCCAGCGCGATGGCATTCATCGGCGCGCGGTTGTCCATGCCCCAGACGGTCTTGGTGCAGAGTTCGCCGATGTAGAAGCGCAAGGCTGGTGCCGCCAGATCGCGGCGCCAGCAGGCGATGAAGCGCGCCAGGTTGGCGGCGTAGGACTTGCGGAAGGGCTCCTCGAACATGTCGTTCTCGCCCTGGTGCCAGAAGAAACCCTCGAGCCGGTAGGGGATACCGCTCTGTTCGAGGTCCTTGAGTGCGTTGCGCACCCACTCGAGCGCCAGCGGGTAGAGCTCAAAGCCGCTCGGCTGATCGGGATTCCAGTCACCGCCGAGCGTCGTGCCGCCCGCGGCGACCTTGATGATCGCGATGGGGGCCTTGATGGTCTGCGTCACGCTGCGCGCGAAGCTCAACTCGGGGCCGAAGACGCCGTCGAGTGCCCGGAGTTCGGTCCAGCCCTTGGACTTGGCTTTGTCCTCGCGACCGATGCAGTAGGAATAGCGTACGGCGCTTCGCGGCTGCTCGAGGCCGGCAAAGGGCGGGTAGAGGCGGATGTCCTCCACGCGCGAGTGCGAGCCCACCATGTTCGACTGGCCCATGAAGAGGAATACGCGCAGCGTGGTGCGGTTCTCTTGGGCAGCGCTCGCGGCTGAGGCGAGGATCAGGCCGCACAGCCATATCCGCACGAGTTGCTGCCAGTTGAGAATCCGGTGCACGCGCCTCTCCATCAGCGGCAAGCTAACCCGCCCGTACGCGAACGCCAACCACTGCGGCCTTCGAAGCGGCCCCGAGCCGGCCAGCGGCGGATCCGAGACGGGCGCGCTCCGGAACTCGCTGCAACAGCCCTCGACGCCGGGAGCTGCCGCTGGCTGGACTCCGCGCGCGGGTGTCCGTACGCTTTGTGCGCGAGGTTCCTGCTTCGACCCGCGCCGACCACGCGAGTCGCCTGCTTCGAGGGGACCTCGACCGCGCATGTGGTTCTTCCTGTTGGTGCCCGCCTTGCTCTTCGCTCTGCCGCCGCTCTTGATGCTGCGCAATCTGTGGCAGGTGCGCGGCTGGCAAACGGCGTCCGCCGAGGTGATTTCGGCCGAGCTTCGGCGGATGCGCTTTCCGAGAAGCAGGGCCGTTTCGTATCGCCCGCTGATCCGCTACCGATACACGGTCCACGGCACCGAGTACCAAAGCGGCGTGTACGCGCACGGCATGGAGGTGGGGGTGCACAAGCCCAAGGCCCAGCGCCTCCTCGAGCGCTACCCGCCCGGCAGCACGATCACCGTGAAGCACCATCCCACGCAGCCGGAGCGGGCTTGCATCACGGTTCGCTTCGATCCCTTCGGTTGGGTCCTCGCGCTGCTGTCGCTGCTGCTGTTCGTGCTGGCCTTCAGCCTGTGACCGCCGACGGGTCCGTCTACTTCTTGGCGGCTCGCATCGCGGCGATGTCTCTGCGCAGATCCTCGCGCTCCACGGCGTCGTGCGCGGCTTCGACGGCCCTGGTCCAATAGCGCTCGGCCTGCTCGGGTTGCGACAGCTCGAAGGCTCGGCACCCGGCCTCGTACCACACGCGCGGAGCGTCGGGGTGCATTTCGGAGGCGATCTCCAACCAGACGAGCGCGTGTGCCGGCCGCTTGTCGGCGACCATCCGGCTCTGGCAGACGAGCATGTCGAAGGCGCCCACCTTGCGTTGCTGCAGTTCCTGGGCAATCTCGGCTCTGCGGGACCGCATCTCCTCGGGCGTCATCGCTGCGAAGCGCTGGGAGCTCTCCACGGGATCGAGGCCTTCGATCAGCGTCTCCTCGAGCATCTTCCGCGTGCACACGTCCTCGAAGCCGCCCTCCGAGGTGGTGTTGGTCGGGATCAGCAGCTCGGCAGGAATGTCCTTCTCCTTCAGGAACGCGGCGAGTGTGCGCTTGCGCTGGTTGATCACCTCATGGCGCTCCTTGGGCTTGTTGTACAGGCATCCCGTCACCAGAGCTTGCTGCTCGGCCATTTCAAAGACCATGTACTCGGGCGTGGGGACTTCCCAGCCCTCGGGCGGAGTGCCCCGCTTCAACAGGTGCACGACCAGCCGCTGGCTGCCATCGCTGATCTCGAAGCGGTCCTTCACCAGCAGCACTCGCCGCCGCAGCGCGGCCTCGTCGGCCGACAGCTTGACGAGTTCTTCCAGATTCCAGGCCGAAGTGACCAGCGTGGCGCCCGAGGCCAGCAACGGATCGACTGCGTAGATCGAATGGTCGTGGTGGTGCGTGTGCATCACGAAGCGCAGCGGTTTGTTCGGGATGCGTTGCTCGATCGTGCGCAGAATCCGCCGCACGGTGCGGTCGTCCCAGGGCGCCTCGATCAGAGCCGTGAAGCTGTCGAACTCGACAACGACCACCTTGGCCCTGCGCCGCTCGACCTCGGGGAATGTCGGCGTCCAGATCAGATGCACTCCGTCCGCAATCGTTTCAAAGCGCAATTCCTGTTCCGAAGCCTTCACGGCACTCGCAGGTTGCGTTGACGGGGCCGCGCTCGGCGGCGCGGCAAGCTCCGCAGGGCCGGTTGCCGCCGGTGAAGCCAGACAGGAAAGGCACGTCAACAAGAGGAGCGGGACGCAGTGCAGCAGTTGCATGATTCGGGGGCTTGGTCGGGGTGGTGCCAAAATGCCGTGTACGAGAGCGGGGCGGTTCGAGTTGGCGCCGTCACGCGATCGCTCAGATATTCCGGCGCTCCGCCGTCCGCGCTAAGCTGAGGCGATGATCTTTTATGACATCTACTCGAATGTTCCCGATCATGCGCTGCATGCCTTCGTCTCCGGCCAACGCATCGGCCGGCTGATCACGGCCAGCCCCCAGAGCCAGCCGCACATCGGGCTCTTTCCGTTCCTGTTCCTCGGCGACCGCGTCGAGATGCACATCAACCGCTCCGACGAGCAACTGGCGGATCTGCAAGCGAACCCGCTCTGTGCCTTCGAAGTGGATGAGCTGCACGGCACGATTCCCTCGCACTGGGTTCACGACACCAACGCCGTCTTTGCCACGGCTTACCACCGCACGGTGATCTTCGAGTGCACGGCCGAGGGTTCGGATGACGCCGGGGTGCTTGCGGCGCAGCAGCAGCGACTGCTGGCGCATTACCAGCCGGAGGGCAAGTACGTCCCCGTCGCCGCCGGGCACGACATGTACCGAGGCCCGCTCGTCATGCTGACCGCGCTCACGCTGCACGTGCGAGCCCGCAAGGTGAAGTGGAAGCTCGCCCAAAACCGCGACCGCGCGACGCGCGAGAAGATCATCGGACTGCTGCGCCAGCGCGGCGATCCCGGGGACGCGGCCGCGGCCGATGCGCTTCAGTGGACTCTGGACCACGAGGCGAGCAAGCCGATCTGATCGGCTCGAATTTCTCCGGTACCCTGCTCGCAAAAGCACAGCGGCCGCCGGATGAGGGCGGCCGCTGCCTTGCTGGCTTGCGCCGGAACTGGAATCAGCCCGCGAGGATCGAGTCGAGGAACTCCATCTGGCGCGGGTCGCCGCCGCCGATCTCCTTGGCGCGCGTCGCGAACTTCTTGGCCGCCTCGTCATTCTTGAGGTGCTGCTTGTTCATGAAGGCGCAGATGAAGTTGAGGTCGAAGTCGATCTTCGAGTCCTTCAGCTTGCCGGCAGCGAACAGCTCTTCCGCCGCGGCGACCGCGGCCTTGACATCATCGAGGCTCTGCAGCGTGTCGAAGCGCGCGCGCACGGCGCGCTCCTTGAGGCCCTTTTCGTTCTTGGGATCGAGCGCCAGCGCGGTCGTGAGGACTTCCTCGTTGGCGTTGCCGCTCTTCATCAGCACTTCGATGGCGCGCAGCTTCTTGCCGAGCTTGTTGTCCTTGTCGGACTCCAGCGCGGAGCGCACGGCGGGCAGGTAGGCCTTGGCGAGGATGCTCTCGGCGCTGGCGGTTTCCAGCGCGGCGGCGATCTTGTCCCAGGCGGCCCACTTGTCCTTGTCCATGGCCTTCTCCCAGGCCGCGACCAGCACCTTGGACTCGGCGAGGTCCTTCTTGCCGGCGGTGCTGATCTCCTTGATGTGCGCCATGTACTTCTCGGGGCCGCCCTGCTGGTAGCCCGTCTGGCCGTAGACCTCGCCCTCAGGAGTGATCAGCAGGATCGTGGGGAAGCCCTGCACGCCGTGCAGTTCCTGCAGCTCCTTGTTGCGGTTGGGGTTGGGGACCTTGGCCTTGGCTTCCTCGCTGCGCGGGAAGTCGAGGCTGACGAGCACGAAGTTCTTCGTGATCTCGTTCTTGAAGGCGTCGTGCACGAAGACTTCCTTGTCGAGCTTCTTGCACCAGCCGCACCAGTCCGAACCGGTGAAGTCGACGAACAGGTCCTTCTTCTCGGCCTTGGCGATCTTGACCGCCTCGTCGTAGTCAGCGACCCAGCCCTCGCCCGCCATCAGCGGGGAGCAGAGGAGGGCGATCGTCGCCAGGGAACGCAGGAGAGAGAGCATCATGTGGATTTGCAGTGGTTGGGTCCGCCCGCACGGGGCGGGGTGGTGAATGTATACCCCAGCAGTCTAGCGTCACAGGGGCGCGCCGCCTGTTCGGATTGGGAAAGTCCGGGTGCGTGGGAGGGGCGGCAGGGCTGTGGTAGCGATGGGGAGCGATCAGGGGGGGGCTCATCGGGGAAGCACATGAGAGGGGGCCTGCGCCGGCGGCCGCTAGGATCAAGGGCCGGATTCCTCCCATGGCGAAGCACCGCATCTACGGCATGTCCGTCGCATCCGTCTACCCGCACTATCTCGCCAAGGCGGAGAAGAATGGACGCACCAAGGCCGAGGTGGACGAGATCTTCCGCTGGCTCACGGGCTACACGCAGGCAGCACTCGAAAAGCAACTCGCCGCACAGACCGACTTCGAGCACTTCTTCGCCTCTGCGCCCAGATTGCACCCGCAGCGCGTGCTCGTCACGGGTGTCATCTGCGGAGTGCGCATCGAGGAGATCGAAGATCCGCTGATGCTGGAGGTGCGTCGGCTCGACAAGCTGATCGACGAACTCGCCAAGGGCCGGCCGATGGCGAAGCTCCTGCGCGAACCGGGCGTGAAATGGCGGGGCCGCAGCTGCGGAGTCAGCACCGCTGGGTGAGAAGCTGGAACTGCTGGTGGATGCCCCCTGGCTGATGCAATGGCACCTGGCGACGGTGCTGCCCGCCACGATCCTGGGCGCGTGGCTGTTGCTGGGGAAGAAGGGCGACACCCGCCACCGCACGCTGGGCAAGCTCTACCTCGGGCTGATGCTCGTCACCGCCCTGTCGACGATCGGCATGCCGGCCTATGTCGGTCCGCCGCTGCAACTCGGGCCGGTGCGTCTGGGACTGCTGCACCTGTTCGTGCCGCGGACGCTGCACGGCGTGTGGAGTGCGTTGGCCACCGTCCGCCGCGGCGACATTCAGGGCCACAAGCGCGCGATGGTGGGCTTGTACGTAGGCGCGCTGCTGATCGCCGGAGCACTCTCCTTTGCGCCCGGTCGGCTGATGCATCGAATGTTCTTCGGCTGAGTCGACACTTCGGCTGAGTCGACACTCAGGGTGCCTGGGCTTGGCGATCTCAGGGCGTGCGCGCCACCCGCAGGCCGGTGCTCGAGCCCGTCCACGAGTTGATGTCGTAGCGACGCGAAGCACGGCAGAACCCCGCTTCGAACCCGAAGTAGCTGCCCCGGATGATGCGCGAGGTCCCGGTCGGCGGGCCCTTGGGATCAATCTTGGGCGCGCGGGTGTACTCGGAGTACCAGTCGCTGACCCATTCCCAGGCGTTGCCGAGCATGTCGTGGAAGCCCAGGGCGTTGGCGGCCTTGCCACCGACCGGTTGCTTGCGCCCGTCCGAATTGCCCCGGTGCCAGGCGATCTCATCGAGCTTGCCGTAGCGCCCTTCGCTGACTCCGGCCCGGCAGGCGTACTCCCATTCCGCTTCGGTCGGCAATCGCAGGCCGGTCTGGAGACAGAAGGCTTCGGCCTGCTTCCACGACGTCAGGATGGGGAGATTGGGATCGGTTTCCGCGGCCTGGGCCTCGCCCCCGGGATCGGCCGCGGTGGTGGTGATGACCAGCGAACCATCGGCTTGGCGCTCGCTCGTCGTCTGGAGCTTGATTTCCTTGCCCTGCTGATCCACGACCACGACGCCGCCGCTGATGCCGATCACGCTGCCCGACGAGGTGGGCACCAACTGCTGCTGCGCTCCTTCTGGCTTGGGCTGCTTCGGCTGGGCGCCGCCGGATTCCATGCTGCGCTTCCATTCGGCGCGGGTCACTTCGAAACGGCTGAGGTAGTAGGCGCGGGTGAGCGTGACCGAATGCGGCGGCAGCTCGTTGGCCATCGCTTCCTTGTCGCCCGGGCTCTTGCCCATCACGAATTCGCCCGGCGGAACCAGCAAGAGCTCAATGCCCGAGAGCTTGTCCTGCACGCGCCAGGGCAGGCCGGTCTGCACGATGCGCTCCCGCAGCGCCGGATCGCGGACCACTTCCGGGTCCGGAGCCTGTTCGAGGAGTTCGCACCAGCTGAGATCCGGGGCGCTGTTCCCAGAAGCGGTCGGCTGCACAGCCGCCCGAAGCGGCGCGGGGGTGTTGGCCAACAGCACGGCGGGCTGGGCCGCGCTGCCTCCGCCAGTTGCGCCGCCCGCCGCGCCGTTCATCGACGCCTGAGCGAAGGCTTCCGGGAGCGGCGCGCTGAGTGAGGTTGCGGTAGGGCTGTTCTTCAGGAACAGGCCGTACCACACGCGATCGAGCTCGTCGGTCCGCGTACGCAGGCGTGCGCGCAGCTGTGCGGCATCGTTGTCATTGCCGCCCATGATCAGCATGCCGTTGCGGCTGACCGGAATGATGTCCTCCAGCATGCGCAGGCCGAAGCGGTAGAGCGGCAGGGCCGCTTCGCGGTCCAGCGCCTGGGTCTCCTCGAACATGCTGTTCAGCACCCAGACCGCACGGAACTGGGCTTTGGCGCCCGCGGCGAGTTCCTCGACGTCCTTTTCGCGGTGCGCCTGGGAGCGAACCAGCCGGTTCTCGACGGAGGGAGGCAGCAGCACGCGGTCGACGACATGCACGACGTTTCCGCCGACCGCAATGTCACCGGCCACGATGCGCGCCTTGAAGGGCTCCTCGCTCTCGCGCGGGACACCCCGGGAGCGCAGCCGGTAAACGAAGACCATGCCATTGCAGAGGACGTCGAGGACGAAGCGGTCGTTGGGCTCCGAAATCATCGCGGGGCCGCGCTGGCCATCGTTGAAGTCGAAGCTCCAGGTCTGCAGCCTCGGCAAGGCGTGCCAGTCGAGCACCTCGCGCAGCAAGGCGCGGTTGGCGGGATCGAGCAGCGCGGCGAGTTCTGCCGCCGACAGGCGGCTGAAGGCCGCGTTGGTGGGAATGAACAGCGTCCAGTTGCCTTGCGGCTCGGCCTGCGCCCAATCCTGATCGCTGCCGCTCGCCTGCACGGCCGCGACGAAGGTGGAGAAGCGGCCGTCGGGAACCGCGCGCAGCGCCTCGATCAGGCTCGTCGGCGGAGCCTCCTTCAGCGCCATCAGCACGCTGTTCTCGTCGCGCGGCGGCTTGGGCAGCAGCACGCGATCGATCACATGGATCAGCCCGTTGGTGCAGCGCACGTTGGCACCGACGACCTTGGCATCACCGAAGCGGAACTCACCTGAGTTGGCGCTGACCGGGAGGCGAGCGCCGTTGACCGTGCTGGCGTACTGAGGAGCGTCGATGTTGTCGATCTCCATGGGCGTCAGGCGGCCGACCACGACGTGCAGCGTGAGGATCTCCTGCAGCTTGCGCTTGTTCTCCGGGAGCAGCAGCTCCGCCAGCGTGCCCTCGGGCAGGGCGGCGAAGGCCTCGTCCGTGGGCGCGAAGACGGTGAAGGGGCCGGGACCCTTGAGCGTGTCGACCAGACCAGCGGCCTTGACGGCCGCGACCAGCGTCTCGAAGCGGGCGCCGATGGCCGTGTCGACGATGTCTTTGCCTCCCACGGCCTGGGCAGTGGCGGAACCAGGCAGCAGGGTGACGAACAGCAGGGCCCAGGCAACAATCAAAGGATGGCGCATCGATCGGGACTCCAGTGGGGGCCGAGACAAACTCTCGGCTTAGGGCTTACGAGGGGGTCAGGGTGGCGGATGCGTTGGTGTCCGTTTTCCCGGACCCTCGCAGCCACCGGCGCGTCGCCCAGCCCCCGGAAGGAACAGGCGCGAGGCGGGCGCGCATCCCGGTGACCGACTGAGGGGACGCGCAAGGTCGCGAGGGCGACCCTGCCGGACTCGATCCGGTGACCGAAGAGGGCCGGTTAGCCGCGCAGTCCGCGGTCCCCGAACGAGCTTTCGAGTGGAGTCGGGAAGCTCTCGCGTGCGACGGCTCCCGAGACGGCCCCTGTTGCCCGCAGTTTCTGAGCTCGAAGTCGCGGACCGCAAGCGCGTTGCGCCTGCTAAAGGAGGCCTGGGGTGGCGATGGCGCTGCAGGTCTTGGAGAGGCAGGACCTTCGATCGACCAGAGTCCACGCTGCGCGGCTCGCTGTGGATCGTGATCGTGCGCTCCCGCTGCGCCAGCGTCCGTTCGACGCCGGCCCGTGCTTTCGGATTTCGGTGGCCCTTTTCTAGACTATTGCCATGCCGAAGTACGTCATCGAAAGAGACCTTCCGGGTGCCGGAAAGCTGAGCACCAAGGACCTCAACGGGATCTCCCAGAAGTCCTGTTCGATCCTCAACCAGCTCGGTCCGCAGATTCAGTGGGTCCAAAGCTATGTGACCGACAACAAGATCTACTGCGTCTACATCGCTCCGAACGCGGAAACCGTGCGCAAGCATGCGGAAATGGGCGGTTTTCCGGCCAATTCCATCAGCGAAGTGCGCACCGTGATCGACCCCACGACGGCGGAGTGAGTCTTCGCGCCTGACGGTGGCGCAGCGTCGATCGCCGTCCACGGCCTCGCAGGGAAGCGCCGGAACGTAGCCCCTGTCCGGGTGCTGCCCCTTCCTTCCCGTCTCGAGCGGGCACCGTGCCAGAAGACCTTCCGGGTCTTGGCCGGGAGTTGCTACCCTGGATGCGCGCAGCATGCCAGACGGGAAACGAGAGGCTGACGAATCGCATCGCCTCGGGCGCGGCCCGCAAGCGACCCTTCGATGATCGGGCGCTGGCCGCTGCGCGCGCGGCGCTGGATGCGCCGGTCCCAGGGGCGAATCGGCAGGCTCGGTCCCGGTCTGATCACCGGTGCCGCCGACGACGATCCGAGCGGCATCGCCACCTACTCGCAGGCCGGAGCCCGCTACGGCTACTCGATGCTCTGGAGCGTGTTGTTCACGCTGCCGCTGATGGCGGCGATCCAGATCGTGAGCGCGCGCATCGGGTATGTCACCGGTCGCGGGCTGGCGGCCAACATCCGCAAGCACTTCCCGCGTCCGGTATTGCTCGGCGTGGTCGGCCTGCTTCTGGCAGCCAATACCCTCAACATTTCTGCCGATATCGCGGCCATGGCCGAGGTTCTGCGCCTGCTGCTCGGCGGTTCGGCGCATGTCTACGCCATCACCTTCGGCCTCACCTGCCTGGTGATGCAGGTGTTTCTGCCGTACGCCTCCGTCGTTCGCTGGCTCAAGTGGCTGACGCTGGCCCTGCTCGCCTATGTCGCCGTCGCCTTCTCGCTGCAACTGGACTGGTGGCTGGTGCTGCAGCGCACCTTCCTTCCCGAACTCGTTTGGTCGCGCGAACTGCTGCTGACGGTGGTGGCGGTTCTTGGCACGACGATCAGCCCGTATCTGTTCTTCTGGCAGGCCGCGCAGGAGGTGGAGGAGCGCCACCTGCACCATCGCAGTTCGGACGGTGAGCCGCGCTCGCTCGCGCAGGTTCACCGCCATTTGCGCCGGATCCAGTGGGATACCAATGTAGGAATGCTGTTCTCCAACCTGGTCGCTTTCTTCATCATCCTCTCGACCGCGGCTACGCTGCACGCGTCCGGGATCACGAGCATCTAGACCTCGGCGCAAGCGGCCGAGGCGCTCCGGCCGATTGCCGGGGACCGCACCTTCCTGCTCTTCGCCCTGGGCGTCATCGGCACGGGCATGCTCGCGGTTCCGGTGCTGGCGGGTTCCGCTGCCTATGCCGTGGCGGAAGCCGCGGGCTGGCGCGGGAGTCTCAACCTGCGCATCGAGAAGGGCGAAGGCCGGGGCTTTTACGGCGTGCTGGCCGTGTCGACGCTGGGGGGCGTGGCGCTGTGCTTCACGCCGATGGATCCCGTGCGGGAATTGTTCTATACGGCCGTGATCCATGGGCTGATCGCCGTCCCGATCATGCCCGTGATGATGCTGCTGGCATCCAATCCCGCCGTGATGGGCCCGCACGTGCTGGGTCGGGGACTGCGCTCCCTGGGTTGGGCGGCGACGGCGGTGATGACAGTCGCGGCGCTCTGCCTGCTGGTCTCTTTCCTCTGATCCAAGGTTCCCGGAAGCGGCGACCGTCCCGCTCGGGACCTTTCGTCCTGTCCCCGGGAAGCCTGTCTGCCGCCGCTTGCCGAAGACACTTTCTTCGAAATGGCCTGAGAGGTCGGATCGGTCCTTTGGATTCAGGCAGAGTACCCTAGACCCCGATTCGCAACCGCGGCATACCGCCCGCCGCATCCCCCCCGGAGGAAACCATGGCCTTGAGAGTGAGCAATCCCGTTCTGACCCAAGGCTCGTTTGAGCGCGCGGGTCGCGAGAGCGTTGGTACCAGCCAACTGACCATCGGAGGCGTGATCGCGAAGACCGCCTACCTGTGCGGCGTCGCGGGTCTCGCTGCCAGCATCACCTGGTCGCGCGTCGGCGGTGAGGATCCACAGGCCGTGTATCCGTGGATGATCGGCGGCCTGATCATCACGCTGGTGCTCGGTCTGGTGATGGCCTTCGTGCCGCGCAGCGTGCCATTCCTCGCGACGCCGTACGCGGCGGCCGAAGGGTTGTTCCTGGGCGCGATTTCGGCCTTGGCCAACGCGCGCTATCCAGGCATCGCCTCGACGGCCCTGTTCCTGACCTTCGGAGCAACGGCGGCTGTGCTCGCCGTCTGGCGCAGCGGGCTGGTGCGCGGCGGCGGCGTCGTGATGAAGATCGTGACGGTCTCCACGGTGGCCATCGGCTTGGTCTACCTCGCCAGCATGCTCTTCCGCCTGTTCGGCATGGGCGGCTTTGATTTCCTCTTTGACTCCTCTCCCCTGGGGATCGGGGTGGGAGTCTTCATCTGCGTGATCGCCTCGCTCAATCTGGTGCACGATTTCGAGTTCATCGAGGGCCGAGCCAAGGAGGGTGCGCCCAAGGCGTTGGAGTGGCGCGCGGCCTTTGGCGTGCTCGTGACGCTAGTGTGGATGTACATCGAGTTCCTGGGCCTGCTGCTGAAACTGCGCCGGCGGTAGGAACAGGAGAATCGAATGCGAAAGCGTCGCCCTGTGAAGGAAGAGGATGTGGCACCGAATGGAATCGATGCCGGCATGGACTGTCCCAACTGCAAGGCGCCGATGACCAAGGGTAAGGCGACGCTCGAAAAAGGGCTCGGCAACTTCATGCTTTTCGGTTTCGGATCAACCGACCTCTACTTTCGTCCCGAGTAAGGGCAGGTGATGGAGTTGGGATCAAGGAAGCGCAACTACCGACCCAGCAAGAAGGGGCGCATCCTCGTCATGCCGGCTTCGGCCGTGTGCCGAGCGTACATGTGCGACAACTGCGGAGCGATCACGATCGCGACAACGCTGGCGACGCTCTAGCCTGAGTCGGTCCAGCACGGTCGGTTTCAGCGCGGCAGAGGTTTCCGCAGCGCTTCCGCCGGCAGTTCTTCCTCCAGCGTGTCGAGGAAGGACAGCAGATCGTCCATCTCCGCCACACTCAAATCCAGGTTTTGCAGCACCCGCTCGCCGTGATGCCCGGCCGGCTCCGCTCCTTCGAGCTCGGAGTAGAAGAAGATCACGTCCCGCAGCTCGGGGAACTGGCCGCGGTGCATGTACGGAGCCGTGCGCGTCACATTGCGCAGGGAAGGCGTTCGGAAGGCACCCCACAGCTCGCCCGTGCGCGGCGTGTGCTCGAGTTCCTGTGCTCGCTCGCCCTGCGGCGCGTCGCTGAAGATCCCGCCGGCGCGGAAGGGATTCTGGGCGAGCTTCGCGAGCGCCTCGTAGCGTCCGGCGTCTTCCTTGGCGCCGGTGCGCGAGCGCGGCAGGCCGAGGTTGTGGAACTCGCCGTCGCTGAACAGCGGGCCGGAGTGGCACAGGCGGCAGTTGGCCTTGCCGATGAAGAGCTTGAGTCCGCGGCGCGCGTCGGCGGGGTACTGCGCCTGTGCGGTGGAATTGTTCTCGCGCAGGGCGCGCGCGTAACGGTCGAAGGCGGAGAGTCCGCCGACGAGCTGGTGTTCGTAGGCGTGGATCGCCTTGCCCAGGCGCGCGAAGGACTCGTCCTTGTCGTCGGGCGCGCTGCCGAAGGCGGCGCGGTAGAGCTCGCTCAGCGTGGCGTCGGATTGGACCAGTTGGAGCGCGGCGTCGCGGCGCAGGCCCATTTCCAGCGGGTTTTCGATCGGCTGGAGGGCTTGGCTCCAGAGCGAGTCGGCGCGGCCGTCCCAGTAGAACCAGCGCTGGTAGGCCGCGTTGAGGATGGTGGGGGTGTTGCGCGTGCCCTTCTCGAGACCTTCGGCGAGGCGCTTGTCGTCGGTGAAGAATTGCTCGGGGATGTGGCAGGTGGCGCAGGAGATCTTGCCGTTGCTGGACAGGCGAGGTTCGAAGAACAGCGCCTGTCCCAGCTTGGCGGCGGCAGGATTCGTGAGGTGCGCGTTGGTGGCGTCGAGCGGCACGGGCGCGCGCTTTTCATGGGCGAGGATGCGCGCGAGCTCGGCGGGGCTCCATTCGGTCTGCAGGAGCAGCAGGGCGCCGGCGAGCATCATTCGAGCACCACCTCCCACTCGGCGCGCTCGGTGTGCGCGCCTTCGTGGATGTCGAAGTACAGCCGCCAGCGGCCGCCCATGTGCAGGCGCAGGCCCTCAAACTTCCAGTGCCGGTCCCCAAGGCGGGTGGCGCGGGTGTCGCGCGGCAGACCGTGTCCATGCTCGGGCATGCCGCCGTCGAGCACGAGCGCCGGCTCCTTGGTGAGCTCCTCCAGCGGCACGAGGTGCGCTTCGATGGCCAGCGTCTCGCCGACGGAGGGCGGCCACTGGCTCGCCTTGTAGTGGATGCGGTAGCGGTGCTGAGCGCTGCTGACTGCAGGCCAGGTGGTCCACTCGGGCTGTTCGGGGGGCGTGTAGCCCTTGCGCAGAGGCTCGGTGAACAGGCGCGATCCGAAGGCGTGGAGGAACACGCCCTCCGCGGAGAGGATCTGCACGCGGTGGTTGCCGGCGTCGAGCACCCACCAGCGTCCTTGCGCGTCGACGGCGATGCCGCGCGGCTTGAAGAACTCGGCGCGGCCGAGACCCGGTTGGCCGATGCGCAGCAGTTCCTGCCCTTCCCGATTCCGCTCGCGCACTTCGTGGCGGCGCTCATCGGTGAGGACCAGCGTGCCGCGCCTCGTCCACGCCACGGCACTCGGCCGCGAGCCCGCGGGCTCCCGCAGGAGCGCGAGGCTGCTGCCATCGGGCTGTACGATTTCCAGCGTGCCGTCGGTGGGGTTGGCGAGCGCGATTTGGTCGCTGCTCGTGTCGACGGCGAGCGCCGTGCACCCGGCGCGCGCGGCGTCCGGCGGGGCGATGCGCCGCCAGCGCCGCAGATCCGCTCCCGCGCGCCACAGGCTGCCATCCGCGGCGAGCGCGAGGATGGAGCCGCTGGATGCGCGAGCGATCGCGCGCGGCTCAAAACCGGCCCCACCGGGCAGGTTCCGCGTGTCGCTGGCGCATTCCAGGCGCGGCAGCAATAGGTCGTAGCGCAGCGGTTCGGTGCTGCCGCGCGCGAGCGAGAAGCGGCTGACGCGCCCGCGCAGGGCATCGGCGAAGTAGGCGCGCTCGCCGGCGCCGTCGAGCGCGACGGAGCTCGGCCGCGCGAAGAGATCCGGCTTGTCGCCGAAGCGTCCCAGACGCGAGATCTCGACCGGATCCAAGCCGGAAGTGTCAAGCACCACGGCGTTGGAGCTTTCCGGCTCGAGCACGACGCACAGACGGCCGCCGAGCGCCAGCGCGCCGCCGTAGTGCGCGCTCGCGCTGAGCTCGTTCTGCAGTTCCATCACGCGGCTTTGGGGTGTTTCCTCGCCGAAGAGCTGCACGCGATCTTCAAAGCCCTCGACCACAGCGATGCGCTGGCCGTCGGCGGCGACGGCCAGCTGCGTCGGATAGTGCAGTCGCCCGGCGCCGTCGCGCGGCCGGATCGAGTGCGCGCCGAAGCCATACTGGAACTCGCCGTCGGCGCGGAAGCGCTGGATGCGGTGGTTGCCGGTGTCGGCGACGAAGATGCTGTCCTGCGCGAAGTCGATGCCCGAGGGTGAGGAGAACAGCCCGGGGTAGGGGCCGTAGTCGCCGAAGCGGCGCAGGGGCGCGCCGGCCGTGGAGAAGACCTGCACGCGGTGGTTGCCGGTGTCGGCCACGAAGACTTCGCCGCTCGCGGACACGGCCACATCGCGAGGCCCGAGCAACTCACCCGCTGCGCTGCCGCGCGTGCCGATGCGGTCAAGCTCGTTGCCGGTATGGGGATCGAGCACGCGCACGCAGTGCGCTTGCGAGTCCGCCACGTACAGGGCCTGCGCGGTCCAGGCGAGGCCCTCGGCGCGCGCGCCGGAGAGCGTGATGCGGCTTTGCTTTCCGGGGCGGATCACGAGGATGCCTTGCGCGTCGGAGACGAACCAGGCTCCATCGTCGGAGCGCGCGAGGCCGCGCGGATCGCGCAGGTTCTCGAGTGCCAGACCGGCGCCCGTGACCCGGCCGGCATGGGTCTCGACGACCGCGAGCGTGCCATCGGGCCCGAACAGCGCTGCCGCGGGCTCGCACAGCCCGCGCTGCTCGCTCAGAAAGCCCCCCAGACGGGGCAGGGCCGGACTGGCGTCCTGCATCAAGCACAGAAGGAGGCTCAGCATGTCCTCAATCTAGCGCACCGCGGAGGGGAGGCTTGCAAGTTCGGGGCGCCGCAAGGCATACTCTTGGGCTACCCCACAAGCCCCGCGAATGGAACTCTCCCTGCCCCAGCGTCTCCAAAAGTCCGTCTCCGGCTCCTTCCACAAGACCGCGCTGCTCCAAAAGCGCGTGCGGGAGCTGATCCGCGGCGCGGCGCCGCTGGTCGAGACCCGCGAGGTCAATCCGATCAAGATCGCCTTCCTCGAGATGGAGCGCGGACTGATCGAACTGATCCCCGACGAAGAGGGGCAGACCCCGACGCTCTGAGCGCTCGCGCGCGATTCGCCGTGCGTCCCGAAGAGCGACTTGCGCGGCGTGGTGGCTGGGAGGAGTGCCTGCGCGCTCCGGCTCTGTTGTTCGGCGCCGCCGTGCGGCTGCGCCGCAGTGCCTACGACTGGGGACTGCTGCCGCGCGCACACCTCTCCGTCCCGGTCCTGTCGATCGGCAATCTCTCGGCGGGTGGAACAGGCAAGACGCCGCTCGCGATCTGGGCCACGCGCCAGTTGCAGCAGCGCGGTCTGCGGCCGGGCCTGCTCTCGCGCGGCTACCGCGCGCTCGATGCGGGCGGCAACGACGAAGCGCGCCTGTTCGCGCAGGCCTGCCCGACGGTTCCGCATGTGCAAGACCGCCGGCGCGCGCGCGGAGCCCGGGCGCTCCTCGCGCGCGGCGCCAACGCGATCCTGCTCGACGACGGCTTCCAGCACCTCAAGCTGGCGCGCTCGCAGGATTGGGTGCTGATCGACGCCTTGCGGCCCTGGGGCTTGCCGCGCGAGGGCCAAAGCGGTGCCAGCCTGCGCGCCCTGCTGCCGCGCGGGCTGCTGCGGGAGCCGCTCTCCTCGCTGCGCCGCGCCGACGCGATCGTGATCACGCGCAGCGACCAGATTCCGCCCGCCTGGCTGGCGGAACTGGAGCGCGAACTGGAGGCGGCCGCCCCGGGCATCGGCCGCCTGCACGGTGTGCACCGCGCTCGCGCCCTGATCGACGCCGAGGGCCGCGATCTGGGTCTGGAGCGCCTGGGCGGGCGGCGCGTGCGCCTGCTGAGTGCGATCGGCAATCCTCAAGCTTTCGAACGCACCGTCGAGGCGCTGGGCGCCCGCATCGAGGAGCACCGCCGCTTCGCCGATCACCATGCGTATACCGAAGCCGACCTGCGGGCCCTGCCGCAGGATGGCCTGCCGCTGGTCGTGACGGACAAGGATGCCGTCAAGCTCGCTCCGCTGGGTCTGTCCTGCTGGCGCGTCAGCGTCGCCTTCGAGATCACGCAGGGCGCCGTGCTGGCCGAGGCCCTGCTCGACACGCTGGCGGGGGCGCAGCCGTGAACGACCGATCGCCGTGGACTGCGCCTTGGACTGCGCCTTGGACTGCGCCGCGGACGCACGAGCCCGTTGCGGATCAGGAAGTGCTGGGCACGAAAAAGGGCCTGCTCGCCTGGCTGGAGTACGCGCTCGCGCGCACGCTGGCGGGCACGGCCGCGGCCCTGCCGCGCCGCTTGCGCGAGGCGCTGATCGAAGCGCTCGCGGCGCTGTTGTGCGTGCTCGATCGCGCGCACTCGCGTGCCGCCGAAGAGTACCTCACGCAGGCCCTTGGCTCGCTGCCCGCAAGCGAGCGCCGGGCGCGCGTGCGTCAGGCCTGGCGTCACCTCCTGCGCCTGACGCTCGATGCGGAGCGCTTTTCCCGCGAGGTTTCGCCGCAGTCCTATCCGCAGCGCACGCGCGTCGAGATGTGCGCGGGCGCCGAGGCGATCGCGCGTGCGGGCCGGCCCTGCGTGATCATCAGCGCGCACGTCGGCGACTGGGAGAATGGTGTGGCGCTGCTGCCGCACCTGGGCTTCTCGCCGCTGTATGCGATCAGCAAGCCGCCCAAGAATCACTATCTCGCCCTGCACGCGCAGCGCCTGCGCAAGAGCCGCGGCATCCGCCTGCTGCCGCGGCGCGGCGCGATGGAATTCGTGCCGGCCGTGATCCGCGGCGGCGGGTCGGTGGCGATGCTGCTCGACCAGCGCGCCCGCGTGAAGCCGGTGTTCGCGCCCTGGTTCGGCCGCTTGGCGAGCGCGGACCGCTCGGCGGGCGTGCTGCTGCGCCGCCTCAAGGTGCCGCTGGTGATCGCGGCCGTGTACCAGGAGCCCGAGCCCTTCCACTACCGGGCCGTGTTTCCCTGCGTGATCGAGCCCGAGGAGTTGTCGGGTGCCTCCCCGGAGGAAGTGGCTGCGCGCTTGCACCGGGAACTCGAACAGCTGATCCGCGCCTGTCCCGAGCAGTACTTCTGGTTGCACGATCGCTACCGCGGCGCCCCTCCCGAAGGCTAGGATCGCTGCACGCATGGCCAGACAGACGCAGCGCCCCAAGCATCCCTTCCCCAAGATGCGGAAGGTTCGGACCTATCCGCTCGCCTCGCGCAAGAGCCTCGTCGATCTGCGCGATTTCTGCGCGACGCCCGAGCCGCTGCCGGGATTCGCGGGCTTCGTCGATTCGCTGCCCGACATCTACGTCGGCAAGCATTTCAAGGAACTCGTGCAGCGCATCGTGGCGGCCAAGCAGGCCGGTCGCCCGGTCGCGGTGGCGCTCGGCGCGCACGTGCTGAAGGTCGGGCTGGCTCCGCTCTTGATCGATCTGATGGAGCGCGGCGTGATCGACCATGTCGCGCTCAACTCCGCGGGCGCGATCCACGATTTCGAGATCGCGACGCTGGGGCGCACGAGCGAGGATGTCGCCGAGCAGTTGCCCAAGGGCGAGTTCGGCTTCGCGGACGAAACCGGCAAGGGCCTGGCCGAAGCGGCTCGGCGTGGCTCGGCGCCGAAAGCGAGCGATGAGCCGGGCCTTGGCCGCGGTCTCGGCCACCTGCTGCTCGATCGCAAGGCGCCCCACGCGCACCTCTCGGTCAGCGCCTCGGCCGTGCGCCTTGGCGTGGGCATCAGCGCGCACGCGGCGCTGGGAGCCGACATCGTGCACATGCATCCGGCCTGCAATGGCGCCGAAACCGGTCAGGCGACCCTGTGTGATTTCCAGCATGTCTGCCGCTTCGTCCACGGCATGGACGGGGGCGTGTGGATCAACATCGGCTGCGCCGTGATCCTGCCCGAGGTGTTTCTCAAGGCGGTCAGCGTGGCGCTCAACCTGGGCGCGAAGCTCGATTCCATCACGACCGCCAACTTCGATATGCTGCGCCAGTACCGCGCCGAGACCAATGTCGTGCAACGCCCTCCCGGCCGCGGCATCTCGATCCTCGGCCAGCACGAGCTGATGCTGCCGCTCCTGCGCATGGCGGTGTTGTGCAAGCTGGAGGAAGCGGGCTGGCAGCCGCCCTCGAGGCGCAAGCCGCGCGGCACTTCGCGCGGCACTTCGCGCGGAAAGTCGCCCCGATGAACGCCTTTGAACTCGAAAAGCTGGTGCTCAACCTCGGTCGTCCACGCGTGCTGATCGTCGGCGATCTGATTCTCGATCAGTATCTCTCCGGCGACGTCACGCGCATCTCGCCGGAGGCGCCGATCCCGATCCTGACCGCGCGTCGCAGCGAGGATCGCCTGGGCGGAGCCTGCAATGTCGCGGCCAATCTGGTCGCGATGCAGGCCGAGGTCGACATCGTCGGCGTGCTGGGGGAGGATGGCTGGGGCCGCGCGCTGCGCGATCTGCTCGCCGAACAGGGCATCGACACCGGCGGCTGCGTGCTCGATCGCACGCGTCCCACGATCCAGAAGACGCGTCTCATGAGCGGCAGCCAGCAGATGCTGCGCGTCGACCACGAGGACGCGCGGCCTGTGCACGGCGAGGCGCTGGCCGCATTGCTCAAGCTGCTGCCCGAACGCGTGCGGCGCGCCCAGGCCGTCGTGCTTTCCGACTACGGCAAGGGTGTCCTGACGCCCGAGGTGATCCGCTGCGCCATCGAGGCCGCGCGCGCGGCCGGAATTCCCGTGCTGGTCGATCCCAAGGGCGATGACTACACGCGCTACCGCGGCGCGACGCTGGTGACGCCCAACCGCAAGGAAGCGGAGCAGGCGCTGGGGCGCAGGCTCGCGCGACTCGACGATGTGGCGAGCGGAGCAGCGGAGCTGATCGCGCGCAGCGAACTTCAGGCGGCGGTGATCACGCTCGGCCCCGAGGGCATCTACTTTCGCACGCGCGCGGGCACGAGCGGGCATGTGCCGGCGCAGGCCCGAGCGGTCTTCGATGTCACGGGCGCCGGCGACACCGTGATCGCGCAGCTGGGCTTCCACCTCGCCTCTGGGCTGGAGCTGGGGTTGGCGGTGCAGCTTGCCAATGCGGCGGCGGCGATCGTCGTGGGCCGGCTGGGCACGCATGCCGTGACCCGCTCGGAACTCGCGGGCGCGATCGTCGAGCGCGCCGACGGTGCCGGGAAGGTGCTCGCCACGCGGGAGGAACTCGACCGCCAACTCGCCGCCTGGCGCAAGCAGGGCAAACGCATCGTGTTCACCAACGGCTGCTTCGACGTGCTGCACGTCGGCCATGTCACCTACCTGCGCTTCGCCAAGGGCTACGGCGACGTGCTCCTCGTCGGTGTCAACGAAGACGAGAGCGTGCGGCGCGCCAAGGGGCCTGCGCGGCCGGTCAACCCGCTCGCCGACCGGATGGAAGTGCTCGCCGCGCTGGAGTGCGTCGATGCCGTCGCGAGCTTCGCCGAGGACACGCCGAAGCATCTGATCGAGCGTGTGACGCCGAACGTGCTCGTCAAGGGCGCTGACTGGGCCGACAAGGGCGTCGTCGGGCGCGAATGGGTCGAGGCGCACGGCGGCCAGGTGGTGCTGGCGCCGCTGGTCCCGGGCAAGTCCACGACCGGCATTCTCGAGCGCGGCAGGGGCTAGGGCAGTCGGTAGAGCCGGAGCTCCTGCCCCATCCGTTCGGCGCGCAGCACCTTGAGGAACATCCAGGTGTTCCAGTCGGTCTCGTGCCGGTAGAGCAGCGCGCCGCCGCGCTGGGGATCGGCCGCATGGCGGGCAAGCCGCTGCGCATGCGATTCCAGCCATTGCGCGAGCGGAGCCAGCCACTCAAGGCGCGGATCCAATCCCGCCAGCACGACGTAGCGGGCTCGATGCTGTTCGAGCCAGCCGTGAGGGTTTTCGCGCAGCGCCTGCAGAGTCTCGGTGCGCGGCCCGGGCATGGCGAGCAGCATGCGGCCCGCTGCGGTCCGTTCGGGGGGCACATGCTGCTTTTGGTAGCGCAGCCAGAGTGACAGCGCGATCGCCTGCGGATTCTCCCCCAGTGCCTGCGGCGTGCTGAACAGCGGAAGGTCGACATGGGGCGCGAGCACGATGCGGTCCTCGGGGCTGCAGCGAGCCTCGACTTCCACGGCCATGAGCTCGAAGGTGCTGGGTGCGCGCTTGATCAGCGCGTACTGCAGGCAGATCAGCCCGGGGATCACGAGCAGGGCCAGCAGCGCGAAACGTCGGGCCGGCTGCTCCCAGGCCTGTTGGACGGCGCGCGCGCCCAGACACGCGATCCAGGGCAGCAGCACGAGCACGAAGCGCTCCCAGGTTTCGTCGTACAGGCCGACCACCAGCAGATAAGGCCCGAGAAAGGCGGTCGCGATCCAGGTGTCGGCGCTCCACTGACGCGGTGAGCAGGGTCTCAGCGTCACGAGGCCCAGCCCGGCCAGCACGCTCAGAACGGGATCGTAGGAAAGGAGCGACCACACAATCGTCAGGAAGCCCGCGCCCGTGAAGCGGCTCAGCTTGAGCGGCTGGCCGGACAGGTCCAATCCTTCGGGTTGCAGCCCGAAGAAGCGTTCGGGTGCGTGGAAGTAGAACGGGTAGAAGCACCACAGGGCGAGCGACAGGAGCAGCGCGCCCGCGCCGATTCGCAGCCAGCCCGCTCGGCCTTCCCGGCGCGCCAGATGCGCGAGCAGCACCGGAGGAATCGCGAACAGGCCGTAGTGCAGCGAACCCAGTGCCAGCGCCGCCGCCGACCAGGCGGCGAGCGAGCGCCACCACCCGCCACGCTCGCGGTAGAGCAGCGCGGCGAGCACCGTGATGCTGATCCACGCGGCCGCCGTGCCGTGCGGTCGCGCCTGCGTGCTGAAGGCATGGTGCAGCAGACTGGTCGCGACCAGCCAGGTGGCCGCCAGCGCGGGCCACTCGCCGATCCAGCGGCGCGCCATCAGAAACGTGGCGGGCAGAATCAGCAGCGAGAAGAGCAGCGAGACCAGCATCAGATCCCGCTGGGGATCACCCGCTTGCGTGAGCGCCATCGACAGATCCTCGGCAGAACTCCGGCGAGCATCGGGCAGCCAGGCGGCGGTGCGCGAAACCAGATGCGGGTAGTAGATCCCTTCGAGGGCGACGTTCTCCGGTTCCTCGCGATACAACTCGACATGCCTCGCGAATGCCTGGGAGTCCAGAGGCGAGAAAACGGGCAGCAGGCAGCCCAGTCCGCTGAGACGCAGCAGCAGCGTCAGCAAACACAGAGCTCCCGCCAGGGAGATGGCGAGTCGGGGCATCGAGCAGGCGGTCGTTTGCGAGTCGAACCGCAACTACAGGAGACACCAAGATCGGCTGCATGCCAAGACCTGAATGGCTTTCTACCATGAGACCCATGACTCCGATTTTTCAAACCACGGTCCTGCTGGTGCTTTCCAATGTCTTCATGACGTTCGCCTGGTACGGGCATTTGAAGAACATGAAATCCCATCCCTGGTACCTCGCGGCGCTGTTCAGCTGGGGGATTGCGCTGTTTGAGTACCTGCTGCAGGTGCCCGCCAACCGCATCGGAGCCACCGTCTACAGCGTCGCCCAGCTGAAGATCCTGCAGGAAGCGATCACGCTGCTCGTATTCGTGCCTTTTTCGATGCTGTACCTCGGCCAGCCGATCAAGCTCGATTTCCTGTGGGCGGGCCTGTGCCTGATGGGCGCCGTTTACTTCGTTTTCCGCGGCTGATCAGGCCCGCGGCAGGCTGCGGCGCAAGGCTGCTTCGGCGGCGCGCAATTCGGCCAGCGAATGGAAGGTGTCGCGCCAGCGCACGCCGCCCTGGCGCAGGGTGATCCAGGTGGAGCGCAGGATCGCCCAGGGAATCACGATCAGGAACAGCGGTCCGGCCATCGAGGCGAGGCGCGAGGTCTGGAAGCGCCTGGCGGCCAGCGCGGCCGGCAGGATGCTCAGCGCGAACACACCGAAGGCCAGAAGCCCCATCGGACGGAAACTCAGCAGGCCCGCCAGCGGCAGGGCCCAAAGAAGCGCGATCACGGCGCTGACGAGCAGGGCCAGCGGAACCGAGTACAAGAGCTGCGCGAAGAAATTCTTCTCCAGGGCGCGCGGAACGCCCTCCAGCGTGCGGGCCCAGTCGGCTTCCAGTGCATGCCGGGCGAAGGCCGTGCGGGTCCTGCGGCCGGCGCGGCGCAGGAGCAGGCCGAGCAGCATGTCGTCGACGATGGCGAGCCGCAGGCGCGCGTGACCTCCGATCGCCTCCCAGTCCGCGCGCCGCAGCAGGTTGAAGGCCCCGATGCCCACCGCGCCGCGCCTCGAATCGCGATTGGCGCGCGCCAACTCGTGCAGCAGCAGCGAGCCGAAGGCCGCCGTGGCCGCGGCGGCCGCGAAGCTCTGGCCCGTGATGGCGGGCGGAATCACGAGGTGGTCGGCGCGCTGCGCCTCGAGGTGACGGATGGCGCGGATCAAGAGGCGCGGCTCCATCCACACATCGCCGTCGGTGAACAGCAGCCACTCATGGCGCGCCGCGCGTCCCCCGATCTCGCAGGCGTGTACCTTGCCGAGCCAGCCCGCGGGCAGCGTGTCGATGCGCACGACCCGCAGCCGCGGATCGCGCGCGGCGATCTCGCGCGCGATCGCGCCCGTGTTGTCGCTACTGCGGTCGTCGACGAGGATCAGCTCCAGCTCCACGTCCTGCTGCTCGAGCAGGCGTATCAGCGTGCCGCGCACGCGTTCTCCCTCGTTGCGCACGGGGATCACCACGCTGATGCTCGGGCGCGGATCCCCGCCAGCGGGGGCGTGGGGGAGCTTGGGCACGGCGAGGAGGTCGCGGCAGATCTTGGCGATGCCCAGCGCCGACAGCAGCGCGGAGCCCGCGAAGAGCGTGTCGAGCGGGCTCACTTGGGCGCGCCCAGCTCCGTCTGGAAGAAGCGCAGCATCAGCGAGCGCCAGTGCAACAAGAGCCGTTCATCCGTGATGCCGTGGCGCTGGCGCCCGTAGTACATCAACTCGAAAGGCTTGTTTTCCTGCTGCAGCGCATAGGCAAGCTGCTCGGTGTTGGCGGGGTGCACGTTGTCATCCATCGCGCCGTGGATCAGCAGGAGCTTGCCGCTGAGGTCCTTGGCGCTTTTGACGACGCTGGTTTCCTCGTAGCCGCGCTCGTTGTTCTTCGGCAGGCGCATGTAGCGCTCGGTGTAGATCGAGTCGTAGTTGCGCCAGTCGGTCACCGCGCCTCCAGCGATGCCCGCGCGGAAGCTCTTCGAATGCGTCATGGAGTAGCTTGCCATGAAGCCGCCGTAGCTCCAGCCGCTGATCCCGATGCGCGCTGCATCGACCCAGGGCTGCGATTTCAGCCACACCAAGCCTTCCTCGATGTCAGCCAGCTCGCTTTCGCCGAGGCGCTGGTAGCAGACCTGTTCGGAGACGGCACCCTGACCCGAGGCCGAGCGATTGTCGCACACCCAGACCACGAAGCCGTTGGCCGCGAGCAACTGGCCGAACAGGCCCGCGCCGCCATTCCAGCGGTTGACCACCTGCGGCGCGTGCGGGCCGGCGTAGGTGTGCTGCACGACCGGGTAGCGCTTGCGCGGATCGAAATCGAGCGGCTTCATCAGGATCGCGGGCAGGCGGAAGCCGTCGCGCGCGCGGACCTCCATCAGGACCGGCTTCGCCAACTCGTGGTCGGCGAGCGCCGCGACCTCGTTGGCGTCGATCAGCCGCTCCTCGGTGCCGTCCGCGGCGTGCATGCGCACCTGTGGGGGAGTCCACAGATTGCTCCAAGTGTCGATGTAGCGCGCCAGACCGGGGCTGAAGCTGACCGTGTGCGTGCCTTCGGCCTGCGACAGGCGCGTCAGCTGCGTGCCGTCGAGGCGCACGCGGTAGACGTGCGTCTCGACGTGGCTCTTCTCCGTGCCGGAGAAGTAAACCCAGCCGCCGGCCTCGTCGACGCCGTGCAGCGTGCGCGCCTCCCAGTTGCCTCGCGTCACGGGCGCGATCAGCTGGCCCTGCGCATCCAGATGGTAGAGATGCTTCCAGCCGCTGCGCTCGCTGAACCACAGCAGGCTGCCGTCGGCGAGGCGTCTGGGACTGCCGTTGGCGTTGACCCAGGCGCGCGATTCCTCGCGCAGCAGCACCCGCGGTGCGGTCTCCTGGACGCGCACGGTGCACAGATCGAGCCAGGTCTGCTCGCGGTTCTGCACCTGAAACGAGAGCTGGCTGGCATCGAGCCAGGCGACATCGACGACCAGCGGCTCGTCCATCGACCAGCGCGTCAGATCGACCCAGCGCACCTCTGCCCGGGCGGCGGGGACAAGGCCCACCCGCACGCGCGGATTCTCCTCGCCGGGACGCGGATAACGGCTCTTTTCGATCACGGGGTTCATCGGCACGCCGTCGACCAGCGTCCACTCGGGCACGCCCTGCTGATCGAGCTGCAGGAAGGCGATGTTCTCCGAGTCGGGGCTCCACCAGAAACTCTGAAACTGCCCGCGTCCGTAGATCTCTTCCTGATAGATCCAGTCCAGCGTGCCGTTGAGGATTGTCGCGCTGCCATCGCGCGTCAGCCGGCGCTCGGCGGGCGGATCGACCTCGCAGACGTACAGATCGTTGTCGCGCACGAAGGCCACGCGGCGGCCGTCGGGGCTGAAGGTGGCGTGCTCCTCGGCCGCGCTGGGCGTGTTGGTCAGGCGCACGACCTTGTCGGCCTTGGCCAGCCACACGTACAGATCCTTGCGGATCGTGAACAGCAGCGCATCTCGATTGGCATTCATGCGCGCGGGATTGAGCTCCGCGAGCTGCGCGGCTTCTTCGCTCTTGATCGCGCCGATCTTCTCGATCGCGGCCTTGGCCGCCGCGACATTGCCGAAGCTCGAGACTTCGCCGCTGGCGGCATCCACCCGCTTCCACTCGGTGCGCCGGCCCTCCTTGCGCGGCACGAGGTAGTGCTGGTCATCGAGCCAGACCTGGCCGCTCTCGGGGCTGCCGTTGAACGAGACCCGCTGTTTGGGATCGTAGAGCTTGGCGAGCGTCACGCGCTGGCGCCGCGATCCGTCGGCGCTGCGCTGGTCCCGATCCCCGGCCGCCGTCGGGGGGGCCGAGCAGCCGCTGAGCGTGAGGGGGAGCAGGGCCAGCAGGAACAAGGACGGCTTGAGCATGGCCCTCATGATCCCCGCTCGGCGGGCCGGAGGCCAGAGCCCAGCGGGCGCGGCGCGCGGCGTCCAGATTGCAAGATCCTTGAGTCGCGGCGGGGCTGAGGATATCCCTTTTGGCCCGAAACACCGGCGGAGCCTCTCCGCCGCCCCCCCAACAACCGTCTCCAACCATGCTGACCTCCTCTCTGTTCCTCCCCACCCTGGCCCTGCTCAACACCGCCCAGAACAGCACCCCCGCCCCCGCCCCGGCGGCGGCCGACAGCGGGCTTGTCGCCGGCCTGCTCGGCCTCGTGCTGGGCGTGCTGCAGTTCGTCGTGGCGCTCTCGATCGCGGCCTACGCGATCAACAAGGGCTTCGCGATCGTCAGCAAGATGCTCGACGGCCTCAACATCTGGGCTGAGGTCAAGAAGCGCAACGTGGCCGTGGCGCTGCTCGCCGCGGGCGTCGTGATCAGCTACACCAACGTGATCGGCGGGGGCATCGAGTCGATGACCACCGGCCTCAAGAGCCTGACGAGCTTCGATCTGGGCGCGGGCATCTCGGCCATCGTCGGCGGTGTGATCAACCTGATCGTGGCGCTGGTCGTGGCGGGCTTTGGCATCAGCGTGACCTTCAACGTGATGGACAAGCTGACCACCGACATCAACGAGAAGGACGAGCTGCGCGGTGGCAACATCGCCATCGGCGTGGTCTACGCGGGCATTCTGGTCGGCGTCAGCCAGATGATCTCGGCCGGCGTCACCGGCATCGGCGGCGCGCTGACCAAGCTGATCGACAGCCTGATCTGATACTTTTCCTGCATGCGGCGGCTCAGGCGGGCTCCTTTTGCGAAAGGCGGCCCGCCTGACGATTTTTCGCCACCCTTCGGGCTGGATTCCCCGTAGCACCCTGCCGGACAATCACCTATCCCAAGCCCATGTTCCGCTCCTCCCCCCTGCTGCTCTCCTTGTTCGCGGGCCTGTGCGCCTGCGGCCCCAAGACCGGTCCGGACGTGATCGCGCCGCCGCGCGAAACCCGCGAGCAAGCTCCGGCCTGGGATCAGAGCGCCATGGAGCGCTTCGGGCTCAACCGGAGCGCCCCCGAGAACTCCCCGAAGACGCAAGCGCAGCCCGCGCAGCGCCTCGTCTGGGACCTGCCGAGCGGCTGGACCGAGCGCCCCCAGACGCAGATGCGGCTGGCGAACTTTCTGGTTCAGGGAAACACGGACGCCGAGTGCTTCCTGACGCTGCTCGGCGGCGATGGGGGCGGGATGCTGGCGAACATCAATCGCTGGCGCTCGCAGATGGGGCTCTCGCCGATGGAGGCCGCCGAGGTCGATGGGCTCCCCAAGGCGCGCTTCATGAGCGATATGGCGGTGCTGATCGATTTTGAAGGCAGCTACAGCGGCATGGGCGGCGGGGAAGGTCGCCCGGGTTGGCGCATGCTGGGACTGCTGCTGGTGGAGCCGCAGGGCTCGGCCTTTTTCAAAGCGACGGGCCCCTCCGCACTGCTCGCCGCCGAGCGCGAGAACTTCCTGAAGCTCGCCGCTTCGCTCCGCATCGAGGATGCGCCCGCGGCCAACAGCGAGAGCTCCGCGCCGGCGGCCCCCGCCAGCGAAGGCGGCGGCGGCGCTGCTGACAAGGGCAAGGAGATGGCGGGCACGATCCCGACCGCTTCCGCAGAGGCGCTGCAGTGGCAGCCGCCCGCGGGCTGGCGCGAGGGACCGAAGAAGTCGATGCGCGCCGTGACCTATCTGGTGGGTCCGGAGCCGGCCGTCGAGTGCTACATCACGGTGCTGCCGGGCGAATCGGGCGGCATGCGCGCCAACATCAACCGCTGGCGCGACCAGCTCGATGCGAGCGAACTGTCGCAGGCAGAGGTCGACGCGCTGACGCGCATCCCGATGCTGGGCAGCACGGGGCGCCTGCTCGAAATCGACGGCACCGGCGCATCCGCGGGCAAGAAGATGCTGGCGGCGCTCTCGGTCAGCAGCCAGCGCTCGGTGTTCGTGCGGCTGACCGGTCCCAAGGAACTGCTGGAGTCCGAACGCGAGCACTTCCGGGCCTTCGCGGCCTCGATTCAGGAGCGCAAGTGAAGCGGATCTTCGACGCGCTATCCTCGTTTTGGCTGTCGGCGCTGCTGCTGAGCCTGCTGGCGCTGCTGACCTGGCTGGGCACGCTGGAACAGGTCGACCACGGGCTCTACGAGGTGCAGAAGAAGTACTTCGAGTCCTTCTTCCTGTTCCACGAATTCGGGCCGATCTCGATTCCGCTCCCGGGTGCCAACCTCGTGATGTGGATCCTGCTGGTCAACATCGTGCTCGGCGGGATCGTGCGGCTGCGCAAGAGCAAGGCCACGATCGGCGTCCTGACCACGCACATCGGCATCATCATGTTGCTCGTGGCCGGCTTCGTGAAGAACTACTTCTCGACCGACGGGCACGTGACGCTGTTCGAGGGCGAGAGCGCCAGCCATTACCAGAGCTACTACCGCTGGGAAGTCGCGATCGCGGAGGAAAAGCCCGATGGCACCGTGGTCGAGCACCTGCTCCACCACGATCAGGTGGCCTCCAGCGCCAGCGCCGAAGGCCGCGTGTTCCGCTCGCCCGCACTGCCCTTCGAACTGCGGCTCTCGCACTTCCTGAAGAACTGCCGCCCGATGCCCAAGGGGCCGATGTTCGAGGTCAAGGTACCCGTCTCCGAGGGCCTGTTCCTCTCGAGCGTGCCGCTCGAGACCGAAGCCGAGGCCAACATCGCCGGTGTCTGCGTCACGGCCACGGGCCGGGACGGCACCCAGGCGAGCGGGCTCTTGTGGGGTGTCGAGCGCGCGCCGCTGACGGTGCGCTTTGAGGGCCGGCGCTTCGGGCTCACGCTGCGGCACGAACGCTATCCGATGCCCTTCGAGATCCAACTGCTCGACTTCATCAAGGAAGAGCACCCGCGCATGGCGATGGCCAAGGCCTTCGAAAGCGACGTCAAGGTGCGCGAGGACGGCACGGAACGCACGGTGAAGATCGAGATGAACGCACCGCTGCGCGACCGCGGGCTGGTGCTGTACCAAGCTTCCTGGGGGCCGCAGAACGCGGGCCCTGACACGCCGCTGTTCTCGACGCTATCGGTCGTCTCCAACCCGGCGGACCAGTATCCGCTCTACGCCTGCATCGTGATCGCGGCCGGCATGCTGCTGCACTTTTTGATGAAGCTTGCCCGCTATCTACGATCGCAACAATCCAAGCGCGAGGCTGTCTCATGAGCACCCTGATTCGCATCACCCTGACCTGGATTCTCGGCGCGCTTCTGGCCGCGGGCGCCGCGGCGCAGAACTGGACTCCGAGGACGGTGGAACTGTTCGAAAGCCTGCCCGTGCAGGATGGCGGACGGATCAAGCCGACCTCGACTCTTGCCAACTTCCTGCTGCTGCGGCTGTCGGGCAAGACCTCGCTCAAGCTCGAAGACGGCACGAGCCTGAGCCACACGCAGTGGCTCCTGGACACGATGTTTCAGCCCGAGAAGGCCGCCGCTTACCCCGTGTTCCTCGTGCCGGATTCCGATGTGCTCGATGCGATCGGAGTGGGTCACGAGGGCCGCAAGAAGCGCGATCGCTACTCGCTCAACGAGCTCAAGCCCGGCGTGATGAAGCTGTTCGAGCTGGGCCAGGAGTACAGCCGGCGCGAGCCCAAGCTGCGCAGCTCGCTGGAGCAGAACGTGGTCACGCTGGCCGAGAACATCAACGAATACGGCAGCATCACCGGCCGCATGCAGCTCGCCAGCGTTCCGCCGGATGTGTCGATCGAGCAGGATCCGGCCTGGCACTCGCCCGAGGAGCTGTTCTCACGACAGCGCGCTGGCGAGTCCATTCCGGCCGCCCACGCGGCCATGCTGGAGGACTACCTCGAGCTCGCCAAGCGCCGCGACAAGCCCGCGGAGTTCGAACAGCAGCTCGAGAAGATCCACGGCACGACGCTGCAGCTGGCCGAGGCGCGCGGCGAGTACGCGAAGGTCCCGCTCGAGATCCGCTACTACGATCTGGGACTGATTCAGTGGTCGCTGAGCGCGTTCCTCTTCTCGTTCGTGCTGGTGGCCTTCGCATGGCTGTTCGCCCGGAGTCGCGCCCTCTACGCTGGGAGCATCTCGGTGGCGGCCATCGCCACGGTGCTGCTCTCGATCGCGATCGTGCTGCGCTGCATCATCCGCGGCCGTCCGCCGGTCTCGACGCTGTACGAAACGGTGATCTTCATCACGGCCGTCGGCTGCATCGTGGGCCTCGTCACGGAGTGGATCCAGCGCAATCGGCTGGCGCTCTCCGCCACGGCGATCCTGGGCGTGGTGGGGGTGTTCATCGCCAACGGCTACGAGACGCTCGACAAGCGCGACACGATGCCGAGCCTGGTGGCGGTGCTCGACACGAACTTCTGGCTCGCGACGCACGTCACCGCGATCACGATCGGCTACGCGGCCGGTCTGTTCGCGGCCATTCTGGCGAGCATCTTCCTGCTCTCGAGGCTGTTCCAGATCGCGCGCAAGGACAAGAGCTACTACACCAGCCTGACCCGCATGACCTACGGGGTGCTGTGCTTTGGCGTGATCTTCTCGACCGTCGGCACGATCCTCGGTGGCATCTGGGCCAACGACAGCTGGGGGCGCTTCTGGGGCTGGGACCCCAAGGAAAACGGCGCGCTGCTGATCGTGCTTTCGCAGCTGGTGATCCTGCACCTGCGCATGGGCGGCTACATCCGCGATTTCGGCATCGCGATGCTGGCGGCCTTCGGCGGCATGATCGTGGCGTTCTCGTGGTGGGGCGTGAACCTGCTGGGCGTGGGACTGCACAGCTACGGCTTCACCAGCGGCATCTCGTCGGCGCTCAACACCTACTACATCGTGCAGGCGGGCATCATGGTGCTGGGAGCGGTCGGGCAGCTGATCGAGCTCAACCGCCAGCAGGCCGCGGTACCCGCGACGGTTTCGTTTGCTTCCGACAGCCAGCAGAGTGCATCCTGATGGCGGGATGCAGACTCGCTCCGTAGTTCCGGCCTGCAGCGTGCGCGGCTGCGGCCAGCCGCTGCTGGCGACGCCCGACCGGCGCAGCTGGCGCTGTCCGCGCGCGCACAGCTTCGATTTGGCCCGCTCCGGCTATCTCAACCTGCTCCAGCCCAACGAGCGCCGCTCGCGTGCGCCGGGCGACAGTGAGGAGACCGTGGCGGCGCGGCGGCGCTGGATGAAGTCCGGCCGCAGCGCGCCGCTGATCGAGGCGCTGCGCGAGCGCGTCCTGCGCCTGGGACTCGGTCCGGATTCGGCCGTGCTGGATGTGGGCTGCGGCGAGGGCACGCTGCTCGGGAGTCTGCAGATGGAATTCGGCTTTGAGGCCTTAGGCGTCGACATCTCACAGCCCGCGATCGACGCCGCCGCGCGCCGCTGGACGGACTGCGGCTGGATCGTCGCCAACGCCGACATCGCGCTGCCCTTTGTCGCCGAGAGCTTCGATCTGGTGCTGTCGATCACGGCGCGGCGCCACCCGCAGGAGTTCGCCCGCGTGCTGAAGACCGGTGGGCACGTGCTGTACGCGGTGCCGGCCGAGGACGATCAGGTGGAACTGCGCGAGCGGCTGCACGGCGAGGCCTACCGCGTCGATCGGCTGCCGGCGCTCGTCGAGGCGATGGGCGGCTTTGAGCTGGTCGAGAGCGCCGGCTGCCGGTGGCAGAACACGCTCAATCGGGAGTCCTACGAAGATCTGCTCTCGACCGCGTACCGCGGCGCGCGCGACTCGCAGCGCCTGCGCCTGGAGCGCAGCGTCTCGATGGTGATCACCTCGAGCTACCAGCTGGCCCTGTTCCGGAAGTTGCCGCGTTGAGCGAATCCACCCGCATGGTCCGCGCTTTGGGGCTCACGGGAGCCGTGGCCCTGATCGTCGGCAACATGGTCGGCACCTCGATCTACACGCTGCCCGCGTCGCTGGCGCAGACGGCGGGTCCGGCCTCGATTCTGGCGTGGTTGATCACCGCGCTGGGTTATCTGTTCATCGCGCTGGTGTACGCGCGGCTGGGGCCGCTGTTTCCCCGCACGGGTGGTCCCTACCACTACGCCCGGGAAGCCTTCGGCGATTACGCGGGCTTCCTCTCGACCTGGGCCTACTGGTTCAGCGCGACGGTCGGCAATGCCGCGATCGCGCTGGGTGTCGTCGGCTACCTCGAAGGCTTGCTGCCCGAGGGCTTTGGCGGCGGCTGGAAAACCTTCGCGCTCGCGCAACTTTGTCTGTGGACGCTGACTTTGGTCAACATCCTCGGCGTGCGCGAGAGCGCCCGGCTGCAGATCGTGCTGATGTTCGCCAACGTGATTCCGCTGCTTGGCATCACGGCGCTCGCGGCAGGCAGCTTCGATCGCGCCAACCTCGAGCCCTTCGCGCCGCAGGGTTTCGCATCGATTCCGGCCGCCTGTGCGCTGATTGTGTGGGCCTACTCGGGCATCGAATCGGCGAGCGTGCCGGCCGAGGAGGTGCGCCATCCCGAGCGCACCATCCGCCGCTCCACGCTGATCGGCTACGCGCTCGGTACGCTCGTGTTCCTCTCCACGGCGCTGGTGACGGCCGGTGTCGTGCCCAATCAGGAACTCGCCCAGAGCGCGCGCCCGCTGGCCCTGATGGCCGAGCGCGGAGTGGGCCACTGGGCTGGAACCTGGATCGTCTGGGCCGCCGCCATCGCGGGTCTCGCCACGCTCAACGGCTGGATCCTGATGGCCGGCCGCATCCCGGTCGCAGCCGCGCAGGACGGGCTGTTCTTCGCGGGGCTAGGCCGGGTCCACCCAAGGCTTGGGACGCCGGTCACGGGACTGCTGATCGGCAGCGGCATCGCGAGCCTGGCGCTGCTGCTCGCCCTGCACGATTCCCTGCTGGATGCCTTCAACAGCATCGTCGCCCTGGCGGTTCTGACCACGCTGCTGCCGCATCTGTTCGCAGCGGCGGCTCAGTTGTACCTCGCGCGCCTCGATCCGAGCCGCTTTGCGCCCGCCGAGCGACGGCGGGCCGCCGTGGTGGCCCTGCTGGCCTTCGCGGCGGTGCTGTTCTTCATGTACGGCTGCGGCCCAACAATCGCCTTGTGGGGCTTCCTCGTCATCTTCGCCGGCACGCCGATCTACGTCTGGCTGAGGACTCCGGGGAGCCGATCCCGTATCCTTTGAGCGACCCAGGAAAATCGCACACACATGATCCACGCTTTGCTGTCCTTCGCGTTGGTTGCGCTTGGCGCGGCCGATACCCATCCCTTCGGCGTGCACGACATGCTCGCGATGCAGCGCATCTCGGGCGCGCAGGTTTCACCGGACGGCCAAGCGGTCGTCTTTGAGGTGCGCACGACGGATCTTGCCGCGAACCGCGGGCGCTTCGATCTGTGGATGGCGCCGGTGATCGGCGGCGAGCCGCGCGCGCTGACCACGCATGAGGCCAACGACACCAGCCCGCGCTGGGCCCCGGATGGCGGCTCGATCCTGTTCCTTTCCACGCGCTCGGGTTCCTCGCAGGTCTGGCGTCTGCCGCTCAGCGGCGGCGAGCCCCTGCAGGTGACGAATTTCCCGCTGGATGTCGACAACTTCCTTGTCTTCCCCGATGGCAAGCGCCTGCTGCTGACCATGGAGGTGCTGCCGAGCGCTCCGTTGGAGAAGGCGCTGGAGGAAACGGCCGCCAAGGACGCCGCCGATGCGGGCAGCAAGGTCAAGGCGCGCATCTACGATCGCCTGCTGTTCCGCCACTGGGACAGCTGGGAAGACAAGAAGCGCAGCCATGCCTTCGTCTTCGAAATCGGCGGCGGCGCTCCGATCGACCTGATGCCCGGAATGGATGCGGATTGCCCGCCCAAGCCCTTTGGCGGAGCGGAAGAACTCGCGATTTCGCCCGATGGCCGCATGGTGGCCTTCACCGCGCGCGTCCACACGCGCGAGTCGGCTTGGAGCACCGATCTGCACGTTTTCCAGACGCTGGCGGACGGATCGGTCCCGCCGCGCAATCTCTCGGTGGCCAATCAGGCCCAGGACGGGCAGCCGCAGTACTCGCCCGATGGTCGCTTCCTCGCGTGGCTCGCCATGGCGCGCCCGGGTTACGAGGCCGACCGCCAGCGCATCGTGCTGCTCGATCTGCGCCTGCGCAGCCTTGGACCGCCGCGCACGCTGACCGAGGAGTGGGATCGCAGCCCCGGCGAGTTCCGCTGGTCGCGCGATTCAAAGCAACTGTGGTGCACGGCCGACAACATCGGCAACCGCTCGCTGTACGCGGTGGACGTCGAGACGGGCAAGCCGAGGCTCGTCTTCGAGAAGGGCTCCTGCGACAACCCCCAGCCCGCCGCCGAGGGGCGGATCGTGTTCGGACTCAACACGCTCGACATGCCCACGGAACTGTTTTCCGTGAAGGCAGATGGCTCGGATCTGGATCCGATCACGAAGCTCAACGCCGAGCGTCTGGCACAGACGCAGCGCGGCAGCTTCGAGCAGTTCCGCTTCGCCGGCTGGAACGGCGAGACGGTGTACGGCTACGTCGGGAAGCCGGCCGGTTACGAGGCCGGCAAGCGCTACCCGGTGGCCTTCCTGATCCACGGCGGTCCGCAGGGTTCCTTCGGCAACCACTTCCACTACCGCTGGAATCCGCAGGCCTACGCCGGGGCCGGCTTCGCCACGGTGTTCATCGACTTCCACGGCTCCACGGGCTACGGGCAGGCCTTCACCGACTCGATCCGCGGCGATTGGGGCGGCAAGCCCTACGAGGACCTGATGAAGGGCCTCGATTTCGCGGTCGAAAACTTCGATTGGCTCGACAAGGATCGTGTCGCGGCCCTGGGCGCCTCCTACGGCGGCTACATGATCAACTGGATCGCGGGACAGACCGACCGCTTCCGCTGCCTCGTCAACCACGACGGCAATCTGGACGAGCGCATGGCGTACTTCGACACGGAGGAACTGTGGTTCCCCGAGTGGGAGCACGGCGGCACGCCCTGGGAAAACCCGGCGGGCTACACCAAGCACAACCCGATCGACCATGTCGCCAAGTGGAAGACGCCGATGCTGGTGATCCACGGTGCGCTCGATTTCCGCGTGGTCGACACGCAGGGCATGAGCACGTTCACCGCGCTGCAGCGCAAAGGCATTCCCTCGAAGTTTCTGTGGTTCCCGGATGAGAACCATTGGGTCCTGAAGCCGCAGAACTCGATCCTGTGGCACCAGACCGTGCTGGGCTGGATTCAGGAGTGGACGAAAGCGGGCGGCTCGAAGTAGGCTTGAGCGACCGAAAGGAACTGATGCCCATGAACATTCGTGTGCTGTTGCTCGCGACGCTGGCCTTGATCCTGCCGGCGTTGCCGCTGCGGGCGGAGGGGGAGACCTTCCAGCCGCTGCCGCAGGTCTCTCTGGAAGGATTCACCCAGACCAAGGCCAAGTCGCTCGATGACTACACCGGGCGCGCGCTCCTGATCGAGTTCTTCGCGTACTGGTGAGGCCCCTGCAAGAGTCAGGTCGGGCACCTGAACGAACTTCAAGCGCGGTACGGTGATCAAGGTCTGACGGTCCTCGGCGTGACCGCGGAAACTCCCAAGGACACCGATCCCTGGATGAAGAGCCTTGATGGCAAGTACGCCTATGCGTACGAGCGCAGCGGCAAGCTGATGAGCGAACTGGGCTGCAACGGCTATCCCTCGGCCGCGCTGGTCAACGCCAGCGGCATGGTGATCTGGGTGGGACACCCGGCCTCGATTCCCAACAACCTGATTCAGGAAGCGATCAAGGGCGCGCTGCCCAAGCCCGTCTACGAATGGCCGGCGAGCGCTTCCGCCGCGGCGGCCGCGCTGCGCAAGAAGAAGTATGCCGATGCGATCGGCGCAGCGGCCAAGATCCCGGACGCCGACGGCGGGCCGGCGATCAAGACGGCGCTCGAGGCGGTCGTCAGCGGCAAGGTCGAAGGGCTCAAGAGCGCGCGGGAGAAGGGCGACTTCCTCACGGCTTTCGAAAGCGCCAAGGCGCTGCAGAAGGAACTTGAGGGCTTGCCGCAGGCCAAGGATGCCGATGCGATCGCGGATGAAATCTCCAAGGATGCCCAGGCCAAGAAGATCATGGCGGCGCAGAAGCGCCTGCGTGAGATTCGCGGTCAGCGTCTCGGCAAGAAGAACGAGCGCGAGAAGGCCATCGAAGACCTTGAGAAGATGATTGAGGGCTTCCCCGACACCTATCTGGCCAAAGAAGCAAAGTCGACGCTCAACGGACTCAAGCAGAAGAAATGAGCGCGGCACCGCGTCCACCGCGCCTGATCGTCAATGCGGACGATCTGGGGCTCTCGGAAGCGGTCAACCGCGCGATCTTCGATGCGCATCGGCTGGGCATACTCACCAGCACCAGCCTCATGGCGACAGGCCCTGCGTTCGCGCCCGCGATCGCAGGGCTTGCGTCTTGTCCGCAGCTGGGCGTGGGCGTGCATTTGACGCTGCACGATGAGCTGCCCGCCAGCGATCCATCTGCGATTCCCTCGCTGGTGGGGGAGGACGGACGCCTTCATCCGCTCGGCAAGGTGGTCAAGCGCCTGCTGACCGGGCGCATCGCGCGCGAGGAAGTGCGCCGCGAGTACGATGCGCAGCTCGCGCGCGTGCGCGCGGCCGGTGTCGAGCCCACGCATGTTGACAGCCATTGTCACCTGCACGCGTTCCCGGCGATCGCCGATGTCGCCGAGGATGTGGCCGAGCGCCACGGCGTGCGCTGCACGCGGCGCGCCAAGGCTTTCCGCTGGTCGGATTACTCCGGAGCACCGCTCAAGCGCTGGCCGCTGGGGCTCCTGATCTCCACCTGCCAGCTTCTCAGCGAACGCAAGCTGCGCGGGGTGCTGAAATCGCCCGATCGCTTCCTCGGATTGATCAAGTCCGGGGTGCTCGACACCGAGTGGCTGCTCGCCACGCTGCCGACGCTGCCTGCGGGCAGTGTCACGGAGATCATGGTGCACCCCGCTGATGGTTCCGGCCCCGATCAGGACCTCGAAGATCACGGCCCCGCGCAGCGGCGCGTCGAGTACGAGGCAATGGTTTCGCCGCGAGTGCGCCAGCGCGTTCAGGAACTGGGCATCGAGCTCGTGACCTACCGCGCGCTGTGCTGAAGCGCGAGCAGGCGCTCGCGCATGCCGAGTGCGAGTCGCTCCAGCGCACGCGGATTCTGGCGCAGGAACAGCGAGGGTTCGATCAGCTCGAGCTCCATGATCATCGGGACGCCGCGCTCATCCCGAGCGACATCCACGCGCGCGTAGGTAAGCCTCGGATAGCGCGCAAGCACGCGTTCGCCGAGCTCGCGCTCGTCGGCGTGCAGGCTGACTGCCTCGGAGACGCTCTCCTCCATGCCGATGAAACGGGGGCTCTTGCGCACGGCATGCGTGAACTCGCCTTCGATCGCGACCATGGCGCGCTCGCCATGTCCCTCGACCGAATGCAGATAGGGCTGGATCATCACTTCGACCGCGGAGGAAAGCTCGGCGAGATGCTGCTGTGCGCTGCCGATCTGTGACAGCGTGTAGCGCTGCGTCGACCATGAGCCCGCTCCCACGGCGGGTTTGACCACGAAGTCCTCCCAGCCGCGCGCCCTCAGTCCTGCCGCGAGATCGACCCGTTCACCGCGCTCGATCAGCCAGGTGGGCACGACCGGCAACCCTTCGCGTGCAAGCTCAAGCAGGTAGCGTTTGTGCGCGTTCTCCAGCACGACCGCGGCCGGATTCCACAGCGGTCCTGCACGATCCACGCGCTTCACCCAGTCGAGAAAGGGGGAGAGCGAGTGAATGTAGTCCCAGGGCGAGCGGATCAGCGTCGGCTCGCCGCTGTCCCAGCGCTCGGCTTCGTCCTTCCACAGCGCCATGCGGGCCTCGATGCCCTGCCGGCCGAGTGCTTCGAGCAGCAGCAACTCGTCGTGATCGGGATCAGGCAGAGGACGCGTGGTGGCGATGCGCAGGGTGGGTTTCACAAGAGCGGCGAATTCTAGCCCCCTCGCGCGAAAACGACTATCCTGTGCGCACCGCCCTATGCGCGTCCTGTTCGTCTACCCCAACCTCTACACGCAGATGGGGTTCAACCACGGCCTGGCCTCGCTCTCTGCCGTGCTCAAGCGCGCCGGCCATGAGTGCGAGCTCTTCAACCTCAACGAGAACCTCCCGCCCGTGCCGACGCATGAGCAGATCCTCGAGCGGGTGCGGACGGGCGGCTACGGCCTGATCGGCTTCTCTTGTCTGACGCAGCAGTACCCGGCCGCGCTGGAGCTGGCGCAGTGGCTGCGCGCTCAGTCGCCCGATCTGCCGCCGCTGGTCGTCGGCGGCATCCATCCCACGATGGTGCCCGAGGAAGTCATGGCGAGCGGCGTGTGGGACCATGTCGGCGTCGGCGAGTGCGAGGACGCGCTGCTGGAGCTGGTGAAGCGGTTGGAGCGCGGTGAGCAGCCGAGCGATGTGCCCAACTTCCTCTCCTGGAAGGAAGGCGTGCGCCGGCCCGGAACGCGCGAGTGGATCCACAATCGAGTCGGCGAGTTCCCCGATTTCGCTGCGCTGCCGATGCCCGACTACGAGCTCTTCGATACGCAGCGCATCACCGACCAGAAGCAGGGCTGGTTCGGTCTGATGAGCTCCCGCGGGTGCCCTTACCGCTGCACTTACTGCCTCAACCACCGCATCGTCGATCGCTACAAGGAGGAGCTGGGCCGCAACGTCAAGGGCCTCGGTTTCTTCCGCTTCCGCTCGGCCGAATCGATGATCGAGGAGATCCGCTGGGTGCTCGCGCGCTACCGCGACATCGGCACCTTCATCCTAGACGACGATCTGTTCACGCAGAATGTCCCGCACGCGCTGGCCTTCTGCGAGCTGTACGAAAAGAGCGGCATCGGCGTGCCTTTCGTGGTCAACAGTCACGTCAAGCAGCTCGATGAACGCGTCGCGGAGGCGCTGTCGCGTGCGGGCTGCCGCATCCTCAAGCTCGGCATCGAATCGGGCTCGCCGCGCGTCCGCAAGGAGGTCCTCAAGCGCCACATGACGCAGAAGGACATTCTCGAGACCGTTGCCAGCGCCGAGCGCTGGCGTCTGCACAGCTCCGGCTTCGTCATGGTCGGCCTGCCGACCGAGACCCGCGCCGAGCGCCAGGAAACCGTCGATCTGCTGGCCCAGACGGCGATCGGACGCTTCCGCACCTCGTTCTTCTTCCCCTTCCCCGGCACCGACGGCTACCGGATGGCAGTCGAATCCGGCGAGTACGTTCCCGGCCGCGAGCTTGGCCTCACGGACTTCACCGACCGCTCCTGCATGGATTTCGGCGCGGAGGAAAACCTCCTGGTGGAGAAGCTCGGTCTGTGCATGCCCTGGTTCGTCAACGAGCGATTGGATCGGTTCCGCGAGGCGCCCGCCAGCCGTCGCTACCGTCCGCTCGTGGAGCAGGTGCTGGCGCTGGACGCGGCCGCGTGGACTGCGTTCCAGCCGCGCATCCGCGCCATCGATCACGAGTATTCGCGCGCCGCGGCCGAGCACGAGGAACTGCACTACGCCATTCGCTACAACGCCTTCATGGGCGTGCGCTCGGACTACTTTCTGGCCGAGGAGCGCGGCCTCGAATGGCACACCGCCAGCGCGCGTCCCACACACGAATTGCGCGCCGCGGCTCTGGCTGCGGCCGCTTCCGAGGTGTGCTGAGCGATGTTCGCGGGTCTGCGCGTGCTGGTGGCCGGGGATCTCATCGCCGATCTTTGGATCCACGCCACGCCCCAGCGCGTCTCGCGCGAGGCTCCCGTACTTGTCTTTCGTCACGAGAACGAGCGGCTCGATCCCGGCGGCGCGGCCAATGTCGCGCGCAACCTCGCGGCGCTGGGTGCGAAGGTGGAGGTTTTCGGAGCCGTGGGCCGGGATGCCAGCGGCCGCGAGCTGCTCGCGCGCCTCGAAGCGGAAGAGATCGGCATCGACGGCGTGGAGCGCATCACCGGGACCATCACCCCCACCAAGACGCGCGTCTACGCCGCCGAAGCGCGCCGCAGCCCGCAGCAGGTGCTGCGCCTCGACCGCGAACCGCTGGAAGCGCCGAAGCCGGGCAGCTTTGCCGCTTCGCGTCGTCTGCTCGCGCGCGCGCTGCAGTCGGCCGATGCCTTGCTGATCTCGGACTACGGTTACGGCTACGCCAGTCGCGAGCTCGCGGAACTCGCGCGGGCGGCGGCGGATGCGGGTGTGCCGGTGGTGCTCGACCCGCGCCGGGAAGCGCAGCACTTCGCGGGCCTGACGGCCTGGACGCCCAATGTGGGGGAGCTGGCGCAGCTTACCCAGCGCGATCCGGACTGGCTCGCCGACGAGCGGGAGCTGTGCCTCGCGGCTCAGGAACTGCAGAGCCGGATGCTACTGAAGCACCTACTGGTGACGCGCGGCAATCAGGGCATGAGCCTGTTTGGTGCGCAGTCACTGAGCATTCCCGCTTCGGGCGGCGGTGAGGTGACGGATGTCACCGGCGCGGGCGATACCTCGGCGGCGGTGTTCACGCTGGCGCTGGCGGCAGGCCGCGATGCAAGCGCCGCGATGGTGCTCGCCAACGCCGCCGCCGGCGTGGTGGTGCAGGAACGCGGCGCCGCCGTGTGCACGCCGCGTGCGCTGAAAAAAGCGCTGCTCGAGGCGCCGGGCCGCGAACTGCTGCGCCAACGCCGGGGCGGAGCGCGATGATCCGCTCGCGCGAGGAACTCGCGGCCGAACTCGCAGCTCGCCGCTCCCGCGGCGAGCTGCAACGCGTGGTGCTCGCCAACGGCTGCTTTGATCTGCTGCACGCGGGCCATGTGCGCTATCTCGCGGCGGCGCGCGCCTGCGGCGACTATCTGGTGGTGGCGCTCAACAGCGACGAGTCGGTGCGCGCGCTGAAAGGTCCCGAGCGTCCGCTCCAACCGCTTCAGGATCGCGCCGAGCTGATCGCTGCGCTGCGCTGCGTCGATGCGGTGACGGTGTTCGGTGAGCGCACGCTGGAAGCCACGCTGCGCATGCTGCGACCCGAGGTTCACGCCAAGGGCACCGACTACAGCGTCGAGACGGTTCCGGAACGCGACATCGACCGCGAGCTGGGCATCGAAATCGCGATCTGCGGGGACGAGAAGACGCGCTCTTCCAGCGCGCTGATCGAGCGCAGTCGGGGATGAAGCGGCTGCTGCTGGCGCTGGCGGGTCTGGTGATCGGCACGTGGGGGTCCCTGTGCGGGATCGGCGGAGGGATCTTCGCTGTTCCGATCTTTCACTACATCCTGCGCATGCCGCTGCCGCAGGCGATCGCCAATTCGCTGGTGCTCGTCGCCGTGATGACAACCGGGGGCACGCTGGTGGAACTCCTGCGCGCGGACTGCGCGATCGCGTGGGATGTGCTGGGGGCGCTGGTCGCGACCAGCTGGCTCGGCACGCATGTCGGCCTGTGGATCGGGCGGCGATTGAGCGTGCAGGCGCTGAAACGTCTGTTTGCTGTGCTGATCGCGCTGGTGGCGCTGGAGATGCTCTTCACCGAGCCCCTGCGTGGTACCCCGCTGGACTTCGAGTGGAGTGTGGGGCTGCTCGTGCTCGTGTTGCTGCTGGGTTTCGCCGCCGGCATCCTGGCGCCGCTCTTTGGGGTCGGAGGGGGACTTCTGGCCGTGCCGGGTCTGCTGTATGGCCTGCCCGAGATCGGTTATGTCGGTGCGCGCGCCACGAGCACCGCGATGTCGACCTTCAACGCGTGGCAGAGCCTGATCTTGCAGCGCAAGCAGGGCCATCTGCGCCTGGCCGAAGCGCTGCCGCCCGCACTGGGCGCCTTCGCTGGCTCCTACGCAGGCGTCTGGCTGGCGCACCAGCCACAGATCGCGGTGCCCGCCCAAAGACTGATCGCCGCTACGCTGCTTCTGATCAGCGTGCGCTTTTTTCTCGATCGAAAGTAGATCCGCCATGTTCCTCTTCACCGCTCTTCCGCTGATGTTATCCGAGGTTTGCGCACCAGAGCCGCTGCTGCCGATTCCCACGCCGGCGCAGCTGCAGTGGCAGCGCATGGAGCGCTACGCCTTCGCGCACTTCGGTCCCAATACCTTCACCGACCGCGAGTGGGGCGAGGGCAACGAGGATCCGAAGAACTTCGCGCCCAGCGCGCTCGATGCGCGTCAGTGGGCCCGCGCGCTGAAAGAAAGCGGTTTCGGCGGCCTGATCCTCACCGCCAAGCATCACGACGGTTTCTGCCTGTGGCCGAGCCGCCACACGACCCACGACATCGCCGCCAGCCCGTGGCGGGATGGCAAGGGCGATCTGGTGCAGGAGGTCTCGCAGGCCTGCCGCGAGGCCGGCATCGCCTTCGGCCTGTACCTCTCGCCGTGGGATCGCCATGAACCGAGCTACGGCGATTCGCCGCGCTACAACGATCACTATGTGGCGCAGCTGACGGAACTGCTGAGCGGGTACGGGCCGCTCTTTGAAGTGTGGTGGGACGGCGCCTGCGGGGAAGGTCCCAACGGAAAGCGTCAGGAGTACGACTGGCCGCGCTTCCGCAAGCTCGTGCGCCAGCTGCAGCCCCAAGCCGTGATTTTCAGCGATGTCGGCCCCGATGTGCGCTGGGTCGGCAATGAGCGCGGTTTCGCGGGCGAGACCTGCTGGAGCATGCAGAGCCCCGGGGATCGCACACCGGGCATCGGCGCGCCGCCGACCTCGGAGCTCAACGAGGGTCTGCGCGACGGCCTGCAGTGGATCCCGGCGGAGTGCGATGTGTCGATCCGTCCGGGCTGGTTCCACCACACGCGCGAAGACGAGCGCGTCAAGAGCGTCGCGGAGCTGCTCGAGATCTACTACGGCTCCGTGGGGCGCAACGCCAATCTCCTGCTCAACATTCCGCCCGATCGCCGCGGCCTGTTCCACGAGAACGATGTGGCGCGGCTCCAGGAGTTCGACACGGCGCTGAAGCGGATCTTCGCGCATGATCTGGCGCGCATGGCTCGGATTGCGGCCAGCGGCACGCGCGGAAGTGACGCACGCTATGGTCCTCAGCAGCTTCTGGACGGCAATCCGTCCACCTACTGGGCCCTCGACGACGGCCAGCAGACCGGCCATGTCTCGCTGAGCTTCGAAAAACCCGTCCGCGCCGACCAGCTGGTGCTGTGCGAGCCGATCGAGCTGGGGCAGCGCGTCGCCCGGTTCCGCGTCGAGGTGGAGCGGGCCGGCGTCTGGAACGAACTCGTGCGCGGCACCACCATCGGCGCCAAGCGCATCCTGCGCTTTGCCCCACAGGAGATCTCGGCCCTGCGCCTGCACATCGAGGACGCGCGCGGAACGCTGCTACTCTCCTCGCTGGAACTGTATCTGGCGCCGGAGAGCGTCTATCCGCTGGTCCATGGCTCAGGGAATGGAGCGCCGCTGCCCGCGCTGCAGCTCCTGCGTGCGCCGGATCCGGGCCTGCGCGTGCGCGCCTACGAAGTCGAACTGCAGAAGCTGGGAGGTGTGCCGGGGCTGATCCCCGACACGCATGTCCGGGAGTCGATCGTGACGCGCATCGATCTCGCGCCGCTGACGCGCCCGGAACAGGCCGCGCTGGTCTTCGACGGTTTTCTGCAGATCCCACGCACTGGGTGCTTCCAGTTCACGCTCGCGAGCGACGATGGCAGCCGCCTCTTCCTCGACGATGCGCTGGTGATCGACAACGACGGCTTGCACGGGGCCGAGCCGCGCCAAGGCAGCCTCACGCTCGAGCAGGGCTGGCACCGCGTGCGTCTGGAGTACTTCCAGGCCGGGGGGGCCAAGCAGCTCTCCCTGCGCTGGGCTGGGCCGGGCTTGGGGCTATTCGGCGTGGAAATGGCGCCGGAAAGCCTGTTTCACTGACGCGCACTGCGCTGGCGCGTCACACATCGCAGATCGTCGCCGCCTCGCCCAGCGAGGTCAGCGGATCGCGCTTGGGAATGAACTCCTGGCCCAGGAAACCACTGTAGCCGGTGTCCACAATCGCGCGGCAGATCGCGGGATAGCACAGCTCCTGCGTGTCGTCGATCTCGTTGCGTCCGGGCACGCCGGCGGTGTGGTAATGGGCGATGTGCGCGTGGTGGTCGCGGATCGTGCGGATGACATCGCCTTCCATGATCTGCATGTGGTAGATGTCGTACAGCAGCTTGAAGCGCGGTGAGCCGACCTTCTTGACCAGCTCGACGCCCCATGGAGTGCGGTCGCACTGGTAGTCGTGGTGGTCGACCTTGGAATTGAGCAGTTCCATCACCACCGTGACGCCCAGCGATTCCGCCAGCGGCGTGATCTGCTTCAGGCCCGCGGCGCAGTTCTCGAGACCCGCCATATCCGAGAGTCCGGCGCGGTTGCCCGAGAAGACGATCATGTTGGGGCATCCGGCCTCCTTGACCATGGGCAGTAGCCGTCTGGCTTCCGCGATCAGGTGCTCATGATGCTCCACCCGATTCCAGCCCTTGGTCAGGGCACTCCAGCCCGGAGTGTAGAAACCCGGGCCGTTGACCACGGCGCAGCTGAGCCCGAGTCGCTGCACGGTCTGGACTTCATCGATCTGCAAGAGCTCGATCGAGGAATACCCCAGATTCACGCAATGCTTCGCGAGCTCCTCCAGAGCGAAGCCGCCGAAACACCAGCGCGAGACCGACTGCTTCAGCCTCCCCCTCGTGATCGCCTTGGAGGGCGGCGACTGCTGGCCCTGAACCGGTCGGCTCAGCAGGGAAGGCACGGACAGGGCGGCCATCGAGGCCCCAAGGAATGTGCGGCGTTGCATGATGTCTTTAGAGGATACGCGTCCGCGGCGGTGCGCTCCATACCGAACCCGAACAGGACAGCGCCCCGTTCGCGCGCTAGGCTTGGCCAGCCATGAGCGAACCTGTTTTGCGGCTGGAGCACCTCCACAAGCGCTACGGCGATTTCATCGCCGTTCACGATCTCTCCCTGACCGTGCCGCGCGGCTCGGTCTACGGCTTTCTTGGACCCAACGGAGCAGGCAAGTCGACCACGATCCGCATGGCGCTCTCGATCTACGAGCCGACGGCCGGCACGGTCGAAATCCTTGGGCAGCACAGCGCGCTCGAGGTGCGCAACCGCATCGGCTACCTGCCCGAGGAAAAAGGCCTCTACAAGAAGATGCGCGCCGTAGAAGTGATCGCCTACTTCGGCATGCTGAAGGGCATGAAGCGTGCCGACGCGCACGGCAAGGCTGCCGAGCTGCTCGAGCGCTACGGGCTCGCCGAGAAGGCCAAGGTGCGCTGCGAAGCGCTGTCCAAGGGCATGCAGCAGAAGGTGCAGGTGCTGGCCTCGATCGTGCACTCCCCGGAGTTCGTCATCCTCGACGAACCCTTCTCCGGCCTCGATCCCGTCAATCAGGAAGTGCTCGAACAAGTGATCGCGGATCTTTCGAAGGCGGGCGCCACGATCGTCTTCTCGACGCACGTCATGGAGCACGCGGAACGGTTGTGCGACCGCATCGTGCTGATCGCGCGCGGCCGACGGCTCTTTGACGGCACTCTGGAGGAGTCCAAGCGGATCCTGCCTCGGCGAGTGCTGCTCGAAACCGGCGCGCAGCCTGAGCAGCTGGCCCGCCTGCCCGGCGTGGCCCGCGTGGAGCGGGCTGAATTGCCCGGACGCTTCGAGGTGTTCGTCAGCGAAGGCGCCAAGGCCGACGAGATCCTCAGCGCGTGCTTCCGCTCCGGCATCGAATTGCGCTCCTTCGACAAGAACGATCCTTCCCTGCGCGACGTGTTCCTCAAGCTCGTCAGCCGCGCCGAAGCCGAGGAGGTGGTCGCTTGAGGTACGCCTTCCTTGTCGCCCTGCGCGAATTCGCCGAGCACACGAAGACCAAGGGTTTTTGGATCGGCATCCTGCTCTTCCCGGTGCTGCTGGCCGCCGGATTTCAGGTGCCGCGCCTGCTCGAAAAGTACGCCAAGCCCACGCGCAACTTCGTCGTGGTCGACCCCTCGGGGACGCTCGGGAGCGTGATCGACGCCGCCATCGAGGCTGACTACCAGAAGAAGAACGGCCTGGCGCTGATGCAGTGGAACGAGCAGCACAAGAACGACGCCGACAAGCCGATCTTCGAGCCGCTCAAGCCGCTGTACCGACGCGTGGACCTGCCGACCGATCTCGCCGGCGCTTCGCTCGAGGAAACCAAGGCCAATCTGCGCCCGTACCTGAAGGGCGATCTCGACTGGGTGCTCGATGGCCGCAAGGACGAGCTCTTCGCGCTCGTCGTGCTGCCGCCGCACGAAAATCAGCTCAAGAAGGGCGTCGAGTTCTGGTGCACCAACCTCGCGGACACGGGCCTCTCCGACATCATCGAGGGCGCCTTCACCGAGCATCTCAAGACCCGCGAGTACGAGTCCAAGGGTGTCGACCGCCGCGAAATCGAACGCATCGTGCGCATCGATGTGGAACTGGAACGCCTCGATCCCAAGAAGGCGCCGGGCGAGGAGGAGGTTTCGCAGGCCGAGAAGATCCGTCAATGGGCGCCTGTCGGCTTTGTCTACATGCTCTTCGTCGCGATCATGACGGTGGCGCAGATGCTGCTCGGCTCCACGATCGAGGAGAAGTCCAACCGCATCGTCGAGGTGCTGCTCTCGTCCGTGACGCCCTGGGAGCTGATGCTCGGAAAGCTCCTGGGCGTCGCCTTCGTGGGCATCGCGATGCTGCTCGCCTGGCTCGTCTCGATCATGGCGGTCTTGAGCTACTTCTCCGGCGCGGGGCAGGAGACGGCCGGCATCCTGATGGGCCTGCTCGTGGCCCCGGGCCTGATCGTGCCCTTCGCGGCCTACTTCGTGCTGGGTTATCTGATGTACTCGAGCATTCTCTTGGGCATCGGCAGCACCTGCACGACGCTCAAGGACGCTCAGAACTTCATGGGCCCGGTGATGACGCTCCTGATGGTGCCGCTCTTCACGATGTTCTTCATCGTGCAGGACCCCAACGGCACGCTGGCGACGGTGCTCTCCTGGATCCCGATCTTCACGCCCTTTGTGATGATGAACCGCATGGCGGGGGACCCGCCGACGGCCGAGATCGCGGGGACCTTCGTGGTCCTGACGATCAGCGTGGCCTTCTCGATCTGGTTCTCGGGCCGGATCTTCCAGAACGGGATCCTGAGGACCGGCCAGCCGCCGAAGTTCCTGGAGTTGCTGAAGCTCGTGCGGAAGGCTTGAGCGGGCGGGGCATTTCGCAGCGGTGGCGTTGGAACGTCAGCCAGTCGCTCCTGCCCCGCCCATGACCCTTCGGCTCACGCGAGAGGGAGACCGCCGCGGGTGCTCGTGTCGAGGAGCAGCCGCGGCGGTTCTTGTTTTGGAGCCGTGCGCGACTGGGGCGCGCACGGCTCAGACACGCTCTTCGATCAGGCGTATAGCCCGCGCAGGCGGTCGGCGCTCGCCACGCGCTTGACTGCCACCATGTGGGCGGCGTGGCGCAGGCGCAGGTTCTGTTCCCGAGCGAGGCCGCTGACTTCCTTCCATGCATCGAGCATGAAGCGCTCGAGGTTGGATTGGACTTCGCTCGCCTGCCAGGACTGTCCGGCGCGGTTTTGAACCCACTCGAAGTAGTTCACGACCGCTCCGCCGCCTGTGGCCAGGATGTCCGGAACGACGCGGATACCCCGCTCGGCGAGGATGCGATCCGAACGGCCGGAGACGGCCGCGTGCGAACCCTCGACGATCAGCTTGCATTGGATGCTGCGGGCGTTGCGCAGGTGGACGACGTTCGCCACGGCGCAGGGGATGAAGACGTCGCAGGGACGCTCGATCATGTCCTCGTTGGGCAGGATCTCGAAGGAGCCCGAGGACTTGCGCAGGTCATTGTGCTCGATGCGGGCGCGCACGGCGGCGGCCACATCGAGACCCTTCTCGTTGTAGATCGCTCCGTTGACGTCCGACATGCCGACGATGGTGTGGCCATCGCGCACGAGCAGTTGGGCGAGATTGCCGCCTCGACGGCCGGTGCCCTGGATGATGACCTTGGCACCCTTCTTGGGCAGGCCCATGAACTCGAGCGCCTGGGCGAAGACGATGCGCATGCCCTGCGCGACGGCATCGGTGTTGCCCTGCGTGCCGCCGAGCATCAGCGGCTTGCCGCAGACGACGGCGTTTTCGGTGTGGCGCGCGTGCATGGAGACCGTGTCCATGACCCAGGCCATCACCTGCTCGTTGGTGGCGAGGTCAGAGGAGAAGATGTCGCGCTCGGGGCCGATGTCGCCGAGCAGCGACGAGATGTAGCGGCGCACGGCGCGCTCGATCTCGCCCGCGGAGTGGCGGCGCGCCGACATGCGGATGCCGCCCGCGGCTCCGCCGAAGGGGATGTTGAGCAGGGCGCACTTCCAGGTCATCCAGCCCGCGAGCGCGCGCAACTCGTCGATCTTGAGCCCGGGTTGCAGACGCAGCGGGCCGAAGTAGGGGCCCAGACCTCCGTTGTGCTGCACGCGGACGCCGTCGAAGATCGCGAGCGTGCCATCGTCGAGTTGGGTGGGCACGCTGACATGGATCTCGCGGTCCGGCTTGCGCAGCAGCGCGTAGAGATCCGGATCGAGGCCGAGGCGGTCGGCGGCTTCGTCGAAGCTCGCCATCATCGTGGCGAACGGGTTTTCATCCTCGATCGAGTGGCTCGACGGCGCGAGGTCGTCGTACTCGAAGGTGGGGGCGGAATGGATTGTTTCCATCAGGCGAAGACTCCGCGCATCTTGTAGACGCTGGCAACGCGGTCGATGGCGAGGATGTAGGCTGCGATTCGCATCGAGCAGTTGTGCTTTCGGGCCATCGCATCGACGTCCGCGAAGGACTTGACCATGATCTGCTCGAGCGAGGTGTTGACGTGCTCCTCGGTCCAGAAGTAGCCCATGCGGTCCTGCACCCACTCGAAGTAGGAGACGGTCACACCGCCGGCGTTGGCGAGAATGTCGGGCACCACGATCACGCCCTTCTTCTCGAGGATGGCGTCGGCTGCATCGGTGGTGGGGCCGTTGGCGCCCTCGATGATCAGCTTGGCCTGGATGCGGGCCGCGTTCTGGGAGGTGATCTGGTTCTCGAGCGCGGCGGGCACCAGCACTTCGCAGGGCAGTTCGAGCGCGGCCGCGCTGCTAAGTTCCTTGGCGCCGGGGAAGCCGGAGAGCTTGCCGTTCTTCTTGAGATGCGCCATCACGGCCGGGATGTCGAGGCCCGCCTCGTTGTAAATGGCACCGTACATGTCGCTGATCGAGACGATCTTGTAGCCCTCGCGGTGCAGGAGTTCGGCGCCGATGCCGCCGACGTTGCCGGAACCCTGGACCACCACGCGGGTATTTTCCGGGCGCATGCCGAGCTTCTTGAGCGCTTCACGGCACACGAACATCACGCCGCGGCCCGTGGCCTCGCGGCGGCCCCTCGATCCGCCCAGGGCGATCGGCTTGCCGGTGACGACGGCCGTCGTCGTGCGGCGCACGTGCATCGAGTAGGTGTCCATCAGCCAGGCCATGGTCTGCTCGTTGGTGTTGACATCCGGCGCAGGGACATCGCGGTCCGGGCCGAGTATGTCGAGGATGCCCGAGGTGTAGCGGCGCGTCAGGCGCTCCAGCTCCCCCTGGCTCATCTTGCGCGGATCGCAGATCACGCCGCCCTTGCCGCCGCCGAAAGGCACGTCGACCACGGCGCACTTCCAGGTCATCCAGGCCGCCAGCGCGCGCACCTCGTCGAGGTTGACCGCCGGGTCGTAGCGGATGCCGCCCTTGCAGGGGCCGCGGGAGAAGTTGTGCTGCACCCGGTAGCCGGTGAAGACCTCCAGCTTGCCGTTGTCCATCACCACCGGAATGGCGACCGTGACCTCACGATCGGGTCGGCGCAGGACATCGCGCAGACCTTCGTCGAGGCCGAGCTTGTCGGCCGCGGCGTTGAAGTTGCGCGCCATGGATTCGAAGGGATTGAACTCGCTCCCTTGGGCTTGGGGAGCGTGGGCAGTGCTTGCTTGCGACATGAGAGGACGATGTGTTGGAACGAGGCCTCCCGCGGCAGTTGTCGGGCCCGGGAGCATCTCTTCAGGATAGGGCCGCTCGCAGATGGATGCGAGGGGGGCTAAGCTCCCGCTCCAGATCCATGGCCGACAAGGACTTGTACGCCGAGCTGGCCGCGCGGGCGCTGACCGAGGCACCCGGGACCCTGCTGCGGCGCCTGCCGGGCCGGGAAGTCTTCACGCTCGCGCCCGCGGCGGGGGGGCGGGTACTGGTCAAGCGCTTCACGGAGCGGCTCGCCTGGCCGGGCTGGACCCGGCTGAACCCCGCGCTGCGCGAAGCCGGGGCGCTGGCGGCCCTCGCGCGTGAGGGATTTCCTGTGCCCGCGGTCCTCGCGACGCGGGCCTGCCCTGAGGGTCGCTGGGGGCGCCGGAGCGTGCTGCTCCTCGAGTGGGTCGAGCACCGCCAGAGCCTGCGCGAGCGGCTGCGCGAGGCGTCGGGCTTGGAAGCACGCGGCTGGGCGCGCGCGCTGGCGGAGCTGGTCGCGCGCTTCCACGGGGCCGGCTGGCACCATCGCGACCTGTACCTGCAGCACATCCTGGTGCGAGCGGGCGAGCTGGTGCTGATCGATCTGGGGCGCGCGCGTCCCTGCCCGCGCTGGCGCACGCGCTGGTTCGTCAAGGACCTCGCCGCTCTGGTGCACTCCTGTCCGCGAGCGGTGCCGCAGCGCGCCCGCCTGGAGTTCTTCGTGCGCTACGCGCGCGCCCGCGGCCTGAGCGATGCCGAGCGGCGGCGCTTCCTCGCCGCGGCGCTCGCCAAGGAACGGCGCATGGCGGCGCACACGCCGCGCCACGGCGAAGAGCAGGGCTGGACGGATCGCTAGTCGATTTGGCCTGATGGTGGCTGCGATGAATCCGTCCGTGGTGGTGCGCGCCCCCAACTGGGTGGGGGACATGGTGATGGCGACGCCGATGCTGCTGCGCCTCGCCCAGAGCGAGGCTTTTCGCGAGGTGCGCATCCTCGCGCGAGCGCAACTGGCGCCGATCCTGAAGGACTCGCCGCTGGAAGCGCGCGTTGTGACGATCCAGAGCGACGCCGAGGAGCTGGATCGCTACCGCGAGCTGCGGCCGGACATCGCGCTGCTGTACTCCAATTCGCTGGGTGCCGCCTGGCGCGCCTTCCGTGCCCGCGTGCCCATGCGCGCGGGTGCCCGGCTCTCGGGTCGCAGCTGGCTGCTGACGCATGCCGTATCCGTGCCCAGCGAGGACGGTCGCCGCGTGGCGATCCCCACAGCGCACCTGCTGCGCGACATCACGGGCCTGCTGGGTGTCACGGTCGCGGATCTGCATCCGCGCCTGTGGGTGCGCGACGAGATCGTCGATTCTGAGCGGGCGCGCCTCGAGCGCTTGGGCCTCGCTGCGGGCATGGGCTATGTGCTGTGCTGTCCGGGTGCAGCCTACGGTTCCGCCAAGCTGTGGCCGCCCGAGCGTTTCGCCCGCGCGCTCGATCTTCTGCGCGAGCGCCATGGACTGCGCGCGGTCGTCAGCGGCGGTCCGGGCGAAGAAGCGCTGATCGCCGCGGTCGTGCGCGCCAGCGCCAGCGAAGCGATCAGCTTGTCGGCCGAGCCGCGCACGCTGGAGAGCCTCAAGGCGCTGGTTCAGGGCGCGCGACTGGTGCTGGTCGGCGATTCGGGCCCGCGCTGGTATGCGGCGGCCTTTGACGTGCCCTGCGTCAGCGTGATGGGCCCCAATGCGCCCGAGCTGACCGCCAGTTCGCTCGAGCACGCGCGCATCGTCCGGCGCACCGATCTGGATTGCGCGCCCTGTCTGCGCAAACACTGTCCTCTGGGACACCATGCCTGCCTGCGCGGGCTCGGGGTCGAAGCGGTGGTGCAGGCGGCGGAAGAACTGCTCTCATGCGCGAAATCCTGCTGATCCGCGCGCCTTCGCATCTGGGCGATCTGGTGATGGCGGAGCCTGTGCTGCGCGCGATCGATGCGCACCCGGGGCTTGCGCCGCGGCTGATCGGCCCGCGGCGGCTGATCGAGTGGCTGGGGCCCGATCTGCCGCGCACGAGCCTGATCGCGCTCGACGCACGGGAATCGGAGAGCGTGGAGCACTACCGCGGAGCGTCGCGCGCACTGCTGCTCAACGGCGCGCTGCGCTCACCCTTGCTGGCGTGGCTGGCGGGCGTGCCCGAACGGCACGGGCTGGGATCGCGCGGCCGGCGCGTGCTGCTGACGCATTCCATGAGCGCGCCGGGGCCGCGTCCCTTCGCAAGCGTCTGCGTCGAACTGGCGGCGCGCATGGGACTCGAGGTGCGCGAGCGCGAGCCGCGGATCCGGGTGCGTGCGCAGGGACTGGAACTGGCGGAGCGACGACTCGCGGCTCTTCGGCTCACGGAACCTTATGTGCTCGTGTTGGCGGGCGCGCGGGAGCACAGCGCCAAGGGCCTGCTTCCCGACCTGACGGCAGCCTGCCTCTCCGGGGAGCGCCGCGCGATCCTGCTCGCCAGCGCCCCGGGCGAGCAGCAGCCGGCGCTCGCGCTGGCGGCCTTGCTGCCGCGGGCCTGCGTACTGGCCGATGTCGGGCTCGAGGAACTCGCCGCGCTCTCGGCCCGCGCGGCGCTCGTTCTGTGCGCCGATGGCGGTGCGCGCCATGTGGCGCGCGCCAGCGGAGCGCGGGTGATCACGCTGTTTGGTCCCACGGATCCGCGCCACACCAGCGACGGGGCGGGCTCGGGGCCGGAGCTCACCGGCCGCGTGCCCTGCGGGCCCTGCCATCGCGAGCGCTGCCCCAACGCGCCCGCGCTGCGGCACGCCTGCTGGAAGGCGGTCGATGCCCGGCGCGTGGCGGCCGAACTCGCGTCCGCGCTAGACTAGCGCCGCTTTTCCATGTCCAACACACTTGCGAACGTGCTGGCGGATTTTCCCGCCGATGTGCCCGACCTGCCCGAACTGGTGCGCTGCGAGCGCGAGGGGGATCTCGTCTGGCTGACGATCCAGCGCGAGGAGGTCATGAACTGCCTTTCGTTCCCGACGCTGCGCCGCCTGCGCACGCTGTGCGCCGAACTCCGCGAGGATCTGTCGATCCGCGCGGTGCTGATCCGCGGCGCAGGCGAAAAGGCCTTCTGCGCGGGCGCGGATCTCAAGGAGCGCAAGACGATGCCGGCCGAGCGCGTGCCGCTGTTCGTCAGGAACATCCGTCGCACGATGGATGACGTGGAGTCTCTGCCGCAGCCGACCATCGCCGTGATCAACGGTTTCGCCTTCGGCGGCGGCACGGAGCTCCTGCTGTCCTGCGATCTGCGCATCGCCGCACCGCATGCGCAATTCGGTCTCACGGAAACGACGCTGGCGATCATCCCGGGCGCTGGCGGAACGCAGCGCCTGCCGCGCCTGATCGGCCGCAGCCGCGCCAAGGACCTGATCCTCACCGGCCGCAAGCTCGACGCAGAGGAAGCCGAGCGCATCGGGCTGGTGAATCGCCTCGCGCATCCCGGCGCGCTGGTCGAGGGCGCGCGCGCGCTGGCTCAATCGATCGCCGACAACGGTCCGGTTGCGGTGCGCGCCGCCAAGGCCGCGATCGATTCCGGCTGCGAGCATCCGCTCCCGCAGGGACTCGAGATCGAAGCGCGCTGCTACGAGCGCGTGCTGCCTACCCAGGACCGGCTGGAGGCGCTGGCGGCCTTTGCCGAGAAGCGCAAGCCGCGCTACAGCGGACGCTAGGACGCATGTTCGTGCCGCGCAGCCCCGGGATCGAGAGTGCGCTGCGCGCGCTGCTGGGCTTGTACGCGCTGCTCGACACGCTCGAGCGCACGCTGCCGCTGGAGACGAATTTTCGGCCCTTCAGCGCCTTCTCGATCCTGTTTGCCGTGCTGCTGGGCCTCGGTTTTCTGGACCGACTGGCGGGTCTGTGCCTATTCCTGATCTGGTGGTTGCGCCCGGCGCCGCCGGATGCCTGGCAGCTCGACGCCGGGATCAGTGTGCTGTTCCTGGCGGCCTGCTGCGTGCCACGCACGCCCTTTGGCAGCTGGAGCGCGCGCGGCCGGCTCGATCCCGGCGAGGGTTGGACGCTGCCCGGCTGGATCACCAACCTGCGCATGGGGGCGCTGTTCGCCGCCTTGCCGATGATCGCGTTGCCCGCGGTGTTTCCGCTGGATGCCAACCGCACCTGGGAGGTGCAGAGCGATGTCGGTCGGTTGTGGGGGGTGCCTGTCGGCCTCGCGGAGCTGAGTCTCGCCTGCATGCTGCTGCCGCTGTGCTTCACCCAGCGCGCGCTCGCCTGGTGGTGGCTGCTGTTCCTCGCCGGCCTGCTGTACACGGCCGGCGAGCCCGAGAAATCCGGAAGCATCGGTACGCTCGCGTGGCTGCTGGTGTTCACCGCACCGCTGGAGCGCGTGCCGGAACTCGCGCCCGGCACGCTCGATCGCGTCTGGTACGACGGGCAGTGCGGGCTGTGCCATGGGGCGGTGCGCTGGCTGATCGCGGAGGATGCCGACGGCTCTCGCTTTCGCTTTGCACCGCTCGCCGAGGAGGCCCGCAGCATGCGCATCGAGTGCGCCGACGGACGATGGTTGGAGGGCAGTGCCGCGCCGCTTCACTGCATGCGCCGACTCGGCGGAGGCTGGCGTCTGATCGGCGAAATCCTGCGCTGGGTGCCGCCGCCGGTGCGCGATGGCGCTTATTTTCTCGTGGCGCGCGTGCGCTACGCGTTCTTCGGACGCCGGCAGCAGAGCTGCCCGGCGCTCGCTCGTCACCTGCAGCAGCGCTTCCGCTAGTCCGCGGCCGCCTGCGATGCGCGCTGGAACAGGACCGTAGCCGAGCGGCCTTCCAGCGGCGCCTGCAGCGGCGCGTAACCCAGCGTGTTGCCGCTGAGGTCGGGATGGAGCCTCTGCAGCAGTTCGGTGAACAGCACCAGCGCCTCCGCGCAGGCATCCGGACCGGTCTGGGGCAGACTCGCGGCATCGAGCTCCTGCAGCGCGTCGCTGCGCTCGACATCACTGGCGCGGCTGTGCTGGTCGCTTGGGCGAGTGCCCAGATCCGCAACGCACAGCAGCAGGCTGTCCCCGCTCAGTTGGCGCAGCCGACTCAGCCGCTCGAGCGCGGCCGCGCGCTCGCCGCGGTGGCGCGAAACGAGCACCGCCACGATCGGCAGCGTCGGGAAGACCACGCGCAGGAACAGCAGCGTCGGTTCCAGCGTCGTGCTACCGCGGTGCGTCAGCTGCCAGGCGCTGGGAGCGGGAAACAGCGCGCTGCAGGCGGTCGCATCGGAGTGCAGCACGCCCAGCGGCGTGGCGTGGTCGCGGGGCTCGACGACCAGCGCTTCACCCAGATCCGCGCGCGCGTCACCCAGCAGCACCACGCGCGCAAAGCGCTGGCGCTCGTGGCGGATCGAGGCGAAGGCGCGACCGAGCAGGCGCGCGCTGCCCGAGAGCGGCGCGGCGGGGACCAGCAGCGCTTGCGGCTCGCGCGGCGGTGGCATGTCCCAGTCATCGGCGACCATCCCGGCGACGGCCGTGCGCAGACCGAAGGGATCGCGGGCGCGATCGGGGCCGGCCCAGGGCCGCATCGGCGAGGAAGCGTAGAGGGCGGTCTCGGCCGCGAAGCGGGCGCGGAAGTGATCGTCCTCGAGCAGGCAGCCCTGCGAAAGCCGGTAACGCAGGCTCGGGTCGCACGCATGCGGTGCCAGCCAGGCGGCGTGCTCGGCATCCGTGAAGGGGGTCAGAGGGACCAGCCCCAGCGGGTCTTCGAACACCCAGCCAGCCGCCTCGCGCCGGACGGCCAGCGGTCGCTTGTGCGGATGTTGCTGGGGGTTCATGGGTAAAAACCTGCCGTGCGGTAACCGCTCAGCCTAGATGGGCTACGCTTCGGATGCCCGTGCGGTTTCGCACAAGGCACCGGCCCGGAGCTGCTGCATGCTGATCTCGATCCACGAAGAGGGTACCCGCTCGGAGCTGCGACTGGAGCAGCCCGTGATCCGAATCGGCCGCGCGCTCGACAACGAGATCCGACTTTCGAGCACGCTAGCGAGCCGCTACCACTGCCGCATCGAGCAGGGGCCCGAGGGAGCCTTGCTGGTCGACCTCGGTTCGGCCAACGGTACGCAGGTCAACGGAGAGCGGGTCGAGCGGCGCCGGCTCGCGGTGCGGGACCGCATCCTGGTTGGTGGGGTGCGTCTTGTGATCGAGAGCTTCGACGATCCCGCCGCCACCGAGCTGTTCAGCGCCGCTCAGGCTCCGGGGCTCTCGACGCTGACCGGCGATGCCCGCGAGGAGCGCGCCAACTTGCACGCCTTTGCCGCGATTACGCGCGAGCTGGCGCGCGAGAGCGAAACACCCGCGCTGCTCAAGCTGATCGTCGACTCGGCGCTGCGACTGCTCAAGGCGGAGCGCGGATTCCTGCTGTGGAACGAGACGGGCGCCGCGGAGGAGCCGCATTTCGACGTGCGCATCGCGCGCAGCTTCGATGGTGCCGACATTCCGCTGCCGAGCTCGCGCGTCAGCATGGGCATCGCCCGCAACGTGTTCCGCTCGGGGGAGGGCCTGCTCTCGGTGGATGCGGCCCGCGACGAGCGCTTCTCGGCCATGGCGAGCGTCGAGGATCTGCGCCTGCGCTCGGTGCTGTGCACGCCCGTCTGGCGGGAAGGTCGCGTGGGCGGCGTCCTGTACGTCGACAATCGACTCCAGCATGCGCTGTTCCGGGAGCCGGATCTCGACCTGCTGGCCCTGTTCGCCGATCAGGCCTCGATCGCGCTCGCCACGCAACAGCGCATCGAAGCGCTGCGCGAGCGCACGCGCACGCTGGAGCACTCGCAGCGCCAAGTGGAGCTGCTCAACGAGCAGCTCGGCCGCAAGGTGCGCGACCGAGACAAGGAGCTGGCGCTGGTTCGCACCGAACTGGCGCAGGAACGCGGGCGCTACGACTACTCCGCGATCGTGGGCGCTTCGGAGGGCATGCGTCGCGTCTTCCGGCAGCTGGATGCGATCATTGATTCGGAGCTCTCCGTGCTGATCCACGGCGAAAGCGGCACGGGCAAGGAGCTGATCGCGCGCGCGGTGCACTTCAACGGCCTGCGCGCGGACAAGCCCTTCATCAGCGAGAATTGTGCCGCGCTGCCCGACTCGCTGCTCGAATCCGAGCTGTTCGGCTACGTCAAGGGCGCCTTCACCGGGGCGTACAAGAACAAGAAGGGGCTCTTCGAGCAAGCCAGCGGAGGCACGCTGTTTCTCGATGAGATCGGTGACATGAGCCCCGAGATGCAGAAGAAGCTCCTGCGCGTGCTGCAGGAGGGCGAGGTGCGTCCCGTCGGTTCCGACCAGCGCATACCGGTCGATGTGCGCCTCGTGGCCGCCAGCCATCGCGATCTGGAGGCGCTCGTGCGGGCCGGACAATTCCGCGAGGACCTGTTCTATCGCATCCACGTGCTGCCCATCCGTCTGCCTCCGCTGCGTGAGCGGCGCGAGGACATCCCGCGGCTCGTGGAGCACCTGCTGGCGCGCGCGGCGCGGGAAGCGGGCAAGCTCGCCCCACTGGTCCCGCAGGAAGTGATGGCAGCGCTGGTCGCCTACGACTGGCCCGGCAACGTGCGCGAGCTGGAAAACGAAATGCGGCGTCTGGTGGTGCTGGCGCGCGAGCACATCGAACCGGAGCAGCTTTCCAAGACCGTGCGCACGCGCGCGCCGGTGCAGCGCGGCGGCGAAATGGCGGCGGAGGGCACCGACATCCGCAGCGCCGTGGCGGATCTCGAGCGACGCTCGATCGAGGCGGCGCTGCTGGCGGCCGGCGGCAACAAGAGCCGGGCGGCAAGCGAACTGGGCATCAGCCGCTTCGCGCTGCAGCGAAAGCTCGACAAGTACGGGCTGGCGGCGAAGGAAGAAGCGGGTGATTAGGCGCTAGCTGCCGGATTCGGCGACCTGCTTCAGTTTGGTGAGGCCTTGCTGGATCATGCCGTCGAGCGCCGGACCCATCAGCACGGTCATCCAGCCCCCGACGATCGGCACGTCGAGTTCGCCCTCGAGGCCCCAGACGACCTTCGTGGCGCCTTCCTGCGGGGTGTAGCTGAGCCAGCTCCTCGCGGGAGAGCGCCGCTCGCCGTCGATGAAGAGCAGGTCGTAGGCGATGCCGCGCTCGGGGTCGCACTGCGTGAAGGTCAGTTCCCCATCGCCCGTATCGCCTTTCCAGCTCTGGCGGGCGCCGACGCCGCTGGTCCGCTCCCCGAGGGTCACGACCAGCGTGGGATCGCCGTCCTTCCACGGACCCCAGCGATCCCATTGCGCCAGATCGCCGACCAAGGCGTGCACGCGCGTCCTGTCCGCGGCGATCGAGATCTCGCCCGAGGCGGAAAAGCGCTTCGGCAGGAAGGCTCCGATGAGGACCAGAAGACCGATCAGGATCAGGACGACGATCAGCAGGCGCTTCCACATCGCGTGGAGGATACAAAAGTGCGGCGTGGGGGTACGCTACGGACATGAGGTTGGTACTCTCCCTGTTGGCGGTGATGGCGCTCGGGTCGGCCTGGTCTCCCGCAGAGGCGCGGGCCGCGTGCGCGGCGCAGACGCAGGGGCCGAATCGCGCCCAGGAGTTTGAGATCCGCTTCAAGGCCGCGAAAAGCGCGGAAGAGTTCTTTCAACTCGGCCAGTGGGCCGTCGAAAAGAAGCTCAAGAGCCAGGCCCGAAAGGCCATGCAGCGCGTGCTGGAACTGGACTCCAGGCATGCCGGGGCCAATCAGTTCTTCGGCAGGGTGGAGTACAAGGGGGAGTGGCTCGATCCGGCCGAGCGCGATGCGCGCGTCGCCAAGGATCTCGAGGCCGAGATGCTCGCCAAGGGGCTGGTGCGCTGGAAGGAACAGTGGGTCACGCTGGAGGAGCATTCGCATCTTGCGAAGGGAGAGGTGCTCCATGAAGGCCAGTGGATTCCATTCGAGGATGCCCAGCGACGCCGAGGGCTGGAGCTGTTCGATGCTCAGTGGCTGCCGCGCTCGGAAGCGCTGGCGCGCCAGACGGCGGCTGACATCGAGAAGCTCGTCGCACGTCCGCTCGAGAAGGTGCTGAGCGCCGACGCCCTGATCGCGGGCGATGTCGCCGCGGCGGATCTGGAGTCGATCGCGAAGGGGCTCGAGAAGGGGCGCGCATGGTTCGATCCGCTCCTGAAGGCGCCCTCGGGGCTGGAGCTGTTCGGCGGACGAAGAGCGGTGTTCTTCGCTTGGAAAAGCGACGAGCCCTATCTCGGCTCCATCGCGGCAATCGGCGCGCTGACGAATTCGATCCCGCCCGGGTGGGCGGACGCCGTCGCGAAGAGCTACGGGTTCGTGTGGTGGGATCCCTATCCGATGAGTTCCGCGCGAGCCTGGAAGCGCGGGCCTCGGGATCTTGCGGGGCACTGCTTCCACCACTGGGGGCACCTTATGGCAAACCGGCTGGGCTACGATGGCCGGCTGCTGCCGCCTTGGTACGAGGAGGGCTTCGCGGCGCTGATGGAACACCGCGTGCACGGAGTGAATCTCGTGTTCTGCCGCGGAGAACTGGTCGAGAAGCCGATCGCGGGCAATCCCACCGGAGAGGCCGGCAAGGGGCGGCGCCACGAGACCAAGGTGGCGAAGAAAACGGCCCCTCCGGTCGCTCTGGATGGCCGGGGCGTCAACGAGGGCAAGTGGCGCGAGGGCCTCAAGGGAGCGCTGGATCAAATCCCGCCGTTCGACGAGATCGCACAGCGTGCCTTCAACGAGCTCTCGCTCTCCGACATCGCGGCTTCGATGGCGATCGTCGAATGGCTGGAATCGCGCGGAGAGGGTGCGCTGCGGCGCTTTCACGATGAATTGAAGAAGGGGGCCCCGCCGCCGCCCAATCGCGTCCTGCCCAACGAACTCCTGCGCGAGGCCTGCTACAACGCTGCGTTCCAGGCGGCGGTCAAGCTCAACTGGCAGGAGGCCGACAAGGTGTGGAGGGAATGGTTCCGGAGCCGCTGAAGAAGCAGCGCGAGCTGCCCCAGATCCCAGGCTATCGCATCGAGGGCATCGTTGGACGGGGTGCAACGGGCATCGTGTACCGCGCCCGCCAGGTTTCCGTGGACCGACTCGTCGCGCTCAAGGTGCTGCATGCGGAGCTGGTCGGCAGCGCATCGGCCGCGCACCGTCTGCAGCGCGAGGCCCGACTGACTGCACGTTTGGCGCACACCAACATCATCAGCGCCATCGACATGGGCGAGATCGACGGCCAGTGGTGGTACGCGATGGAGCTGGTCGATGGTATCTCGCTGGCGGAGCGCATCGCGGAGCGCCCGTTCAGCGAGCGCGAGGCACTGCGCGTCTTCGCGCCGATTCTGGATGCCCTTCAGCATGCCTTCGAGCGCGGTGTGGTCCACCGCGACATCAAGCCATCGAACATCCTGCTCGAGCGCACCGGCCGTTCGCTGCTGGTCGATCTGGGGTTGGCCTACAGCGACGAAGATCCGGAATTGACCAAGCACGGAGCCACGCTGGGAACGCCCCACTACATGAGCCCCGAGCAGGCGCGCGATCCCAAGAGTGCGGATGCCCAGAGCGACCTGTGGTCGCTGGGAGCGACGATCTACCACGCGGTCACGGGACAGACACCTTTCCGCGGCGAAAGCGTGGCGGAGATACTCTCGAATGTGCTCCACGCGCGGATCCCCGATCCGCGCGAGCACGCGCCCGGGCTCAGCAATGGATTCGTGCTCGTGCTGCGCAAGCTGCTCGCGCGTGATCGCGGCGTGCGCTACCGGACGCCGAGCGAGTTGGCGGCCGACTGGGAGCGGATGCGCGAGCGTCGCGCGCCCGAGGTCAGCGCGCGCGGGCTGGATCCGCTCGCGCCCCGCACGCTCAGCGGCGGGCGGCGCTGGGCTGTGCTGGGAGGAGCCGTGCTGGCTCTGGCGGGAACGGCGATGGTGGGCTGGTGGCTATGGAACCGCGGCGCCGCGGCGCCTGCGCCCGATCCGCGAGTGCAGACGCTGGCGCGTCTGGCCGCCGTGCCCGACGGACCCGCGGTGCAGCTCTCGGCGGCTCTGTCCGAGCTCGAGCAATTGCGCGCCAGCGGGTCCTACTCGGCTCACCAGTTGGACGGGCTCGAGACGCGCCTCGTGCAGCGGCTGGAAGAGGAATTGCGGGCGCTGCAGCGGGAGCGCGAACGGGTGGTGCTGGAGGCATGCGAGAAGCGCGATTTCGAGCGCGCGCGCAGGCTCGCCCGCGAGAGCCTGCGACCGGAGCTGGCGCGGCGGGTCGGTTCGCGCGCGCTGCCGAAGACGCAAAGCGATGCGCTCGAGGCCTGGCAGAAGGGGCTCGGTGAGCAGGTGGACCACGGCGAGCGGGCCGCGGAACAGTTGTTTCTCGAAGGAGTCGACCGCTACACGAGCGAGATCCTGCTGCCGGAGCTCGATCAGCGCGAGCGCGAGGGCGACTGGCGTGGAGCACGCGAGCGGCTGGAGCAGGGCGCGCAGGAATTGCTGGCTGCCGCGGGGCTCGAACAAATCGGGCTGCGCCCCGAAGTCGTCGCTCGCGGCGAGGCAGCCCTGCGCGCGCGGATGAGTTCGAGGCGCGCGGCGCTCGATGCCGCCTGGCAGCGTCAGGACTCGGAGTGGGTGGCGTGGATCCGTGCACGCGAGGCCGAGTTGCAGCGCGATCTGGAGCAGCGATCGCAGTCGCAGGCCAGCGATCGGCTGCAGGCCGACGCGGAGTTGCGCGGCTGGCTGCGCCTGCGGCCGCCCAGCGGTCTGGTGGTGCTCAGTTCCGAGGAGCTGGTCCGCGCGCGCGAACGTCTCGCGAGCCGCGAGGAGCGTTTGCGCGAGGAAGACTCGCTGCGTTTGGTGCGCGAGTTGGATGCGCAGGCGAGCAGCCTGTGGAAGGCTCGCGACTACGAGGCGGTGCGCGCCTTGTATGCCGGCGTCGCGCCTGCGCTCTTGCGCGGAGAGGCTGCGGTCACCATTCCCCTGCGGCTGCTGGAAGCAGATCGGCTCCAGAGCCTGCTGGCACGTGCCGCCAAGGCGGTTCTGAGCGGGGCGGGTTCGCGCCGTGAGGTGCTCGTCGGCACATTGCCTCTGCAGGGCCGTATCGAGGTGGATCAGGATCCGCTTTTCCATCCCTTCGCCTTTGCGATCGATTCCGCTCCGCTGCGGCGGCTCGCCCTGCGCGAGCGGGCCGCGCGCGAAGGCACGCTGGTGCTGTCCACGGCGGGCCTGCTGCAGTTGGTCGCGCTGAGCCCCAAGGTGCCCGCCGACCGGCTCACGCGAGCCCTGTTCCTGTTTCGCGAGGCGGGCGAGTCCGATACCGAGGGACTTGCAGAGGCCGGGCTGGAGCTCGACCGCGCTCCGCTGTCCGCCGAGGATCCGTTGGTGGCCGAACTCGGTCGTCTTCTGGCCCAGTCCCGCAATCGCACGATGGATGCCGCCCAGCGCGAGCGTCGGGCGCGCGAGGCCGAGCGGCTCGCTTTGCTGCGGCGCATGCTGGCGGAGGGCAGCGGACCGGATTCCGCGCTGACGCTGGCGCGTGACCTGCTCGGCCAGAAGGAGCTGTGGACCGAAGAAGAACTGGTCTTCCTGCGTCAGACCCGCGACTCGCTGGAGGCAGCACGGGCGCTCGCGGCCGATCCGCTGCGCCTGTTCGGGGACGTCAAGGCGCAGGAACTGGGCGGTGGCCGCATTCGCTTCGCCTTCGATTTCGCGCGTGGTCAGACGGGGTCGTTCGCGATCGGATCGTGGCTGCCCGACGGCGCGGGCTGGGCGGCGGCGCGCACTGCGCGCGATGATGCCGATTTCCTCGGACGGCCATCGCCGACCCTGCCGCTGGCGGGCATCGCGCTGCAGAAAGACGAGCTTGAGGTGCGGCTGGTCTTCCACCAGCCCGAGGACTCCCGAGCGGAACTGCTGCTCGTCAGCGTCGCGGGTTTTCATGTCGTGTTCTTCGGACAGTCGGAGGACCTGCGACCCCGCATTCTGGTCGACACCGTTTCGGCCGAACGGGCGCTGTCGCGAGCGCGAGGCGGGGAAGGTGTGGCCTTCGCGGGCTGGAAACCGGGCGCGCGGATCGAGCTTGGGATCGTGGTCAGTCAGGCGCGCGGGAGCGTGGAAGTGCGGCTTGGAGGCAAGCCCCTCCTGCGTGAGGATGTGGTGTCGCCACGCAGCGGGGGCGGAGTCATCAGCGTGCGCAGTTGGGAGAGGGTGCGAATGAGCAGCGGGGTGGTCGAGGCCAAGATAGGGAGATGAACTGCTCCAGACCGTTGGTCGGACTGGCTCCCGGAAACCGGTTTTTCCGCGATCCAGAGCTGCAGGAGCCGTCCTCCTGATTGCCGGGGCATGGGGCCGCGGCATCGAGGAGCCGATGAGCCAGTTCATTCCCACCGAGTGTCCCTACCCTGAGTGCGACCGCACCGAGCCCTTTCGTTATCAGTTCCGCGGCGCCTACACGCGCAAGGTCGACGGGCGCAGCGTG
>Ga0208361_1000023_pt1 | contig 66746 bp, 52 predicted proteins | sample LakMenEpi05Aug10_FD_150670 | JGI IMG/M metagenome (GOLD analysis project Ga0208361, IMG submission 150670) | Freshwater microbial communities from Lake Mendota, WI - 05AUG2010 deep hole epilimnion (SPAdes) | ecosystem: Environmental > Aquatic > Freshwater > Lake > Epilimnion/Euphotic zone ... | reverse complement strand
TAGTATTCCCAAAGCAACTGACTGATGCGGCGTGTGAGTTCCCATGCTTCGTTATTCGACTCCCAGGAGCGATCAACGTTGTTCTTAGTGCAGATACAAAAAACATACCTGCATTTTTTCCCATTCACATACAACAGTTCACTTCTGCTGGCATCCACAGCGCCGCTTTTGCTGGCAATGAACACATCGGCAGGTATGCGCGAGATGGCTTCTTCATCCCAATAATTTCTACCCATCAGGCGCAGCATTTTTTCACTGGCCGCATAGCTGATGACTTCGTGGCGAATAATCTTCTCCAGCAGTTGTGCCATTTCGCGCGGCGTCGTTTGTCCCCAGCCCCACTTGTTTCTTTCTTCCGTTCTGCCCGCAGTTCGGCTGTTCACGCGCGTATTGGGTAGTCCAAGACTATCCATTAACTCATTGATGCGCGTTCCGGTGCCGGCCAGGGATTGTAACCAAAGGCTGGCAGTATTATCACTCATAGTAAGCATCAGCATCATTGCCTTACTGAGTTCAATTTTTTCATTGTTCTTCAAAGAGCCAAGAATATCTTCCCCCGCATACAACAACGAATCCTTATAGATCAGCGGTTGATGGTAGGAAAGTGTTCCGTCTTCCAGCTTGCGCATAATACCCGTGAGAATGGGAATTTTGACAAGGCTGGCTGTTGGAAATATCGAGTCGGCCTGTATGGCTACCTGCTTGCCGGTGATAAGATCATGTACATAAATTCCGATATCACCCCGAAATCCTGCGATCATAGACTGCAGCTCCTTTTCCAAACGACGATCTACCTTTTGTGCCATAGCGGCTGAAGTGGCGCACATCAGCAAAAAGGCAAGAAAAAAATTTTTCATGACGCATGCTTATTTACCCGCTAAGATAACGACTGCGCCACTTAAAGCTGATCTGGAAAAAAACTAGCCGCGCAAAGATGAAAGGCGGAGGAGAGAAGAACGGCGGAGGTAGCTGGCGTCGGGACTATATATAAATAGACAACTCCCTTCTTTGATATTATCTATGATGGGGCGAGTCAACTGTGGCGGAATTGCCGGACAACCCTGACTACGGCCTACGTAGCCCTGCCGTTCAGCAATTTTCTCGCTTACATAGCTGGCGCCATGAACGACAATACCACGATTCAACGCATTGTCATTGATGCCCGACTCTTCTCCTTGCAGTCGCAATGAAGTGCCATGTTTTCCTTTATAGGTGCCGCCAGTGATAAAAAATCCAAGGCTTGACTGATTGGAGTTGATGCGGTTAGAAAAACGTGTAGGTAATTCCGTGCCGGAATTTTTACCATGCGAAACATACGTATTGAATAAAAGTCGACCCAATTCCAAGTCAAGGACAAACAATCTTTTTTGACCGGAGGGAAGAGAGAAATCAAGTATGGAAAGGATATTGTCTTTTCTGATCTTCCCTTCTTTCATCAAAGCATTCCAACCGCTTAGCGCATATTCAAAAGCCGTTTTTGATAAGCCCAGCGCCCCCAAACCCAATTGCTCGTATAACGCCATCTTACCGGAAGGGTCGTTCGGACGCAGAGCGGCCACATTGCTGCCGCGCGTCGGTATTGCCGGCGGTAATACTACAATGGCAAGCGTGAGTGCTATTACGCCAACCAACATCCAGGGTTTTCTTTTCCAACCAGTCATAACTTCTTCATTTCTGCCATCTAAACAAGGTGAGCGAGCCCCCCTTGGGTTTAGGGGAACAGCAAATTTACGCATAATAAGCCGGGGGAGGAGGGGAAAAATCCTCTTTATAGTCGATTTAACAAAAGGACCCGCATAAAAATGCAGGTCCGTCGATTGCTTACTACCATAAACCCAAAAAACGAGGTCAAGGGCGGAATCGAACCGCCGTCCGGGGTTTTGCCGACCCCTACCTTGCCGCTCGGCCACCTGACCGAAAAAATTTCCTGCCCCTCCGACTTACAAACTTATCGGGCACAAAGAAAAATAAAAATATTTAGTCTACCTAATCAATAGACTAATAAATTGCTGCTGCTGCTGTTGGTCTTGTATGCCCAAAAGAAAATTGTGGCATGTGCATAAAAAAAGCAGCACCATGAAATGCCGATACCCATTTTTTCCTCCCACAAGCGTGTAACTTGCGGCCATGGGGAATTATTTGTCGGGGCTGAATGAACAGCAAAGAGAGGCGGTACAACACATCAATGGGCCGCTCATGATCATCGCAGGTGCAGGTAGCGGAAAAACAAAAGTGCTCACCACGCGCATCGCCCATCTGATGAATGAGGGAGTAGATGCCTTTCATATATTGGCACTCACTTTTACCAATAAGGCCGCGGCAGAAATGAAAGAGCGGATAGAAAAAATCCTGGGCAACAATGAAGCGCGCAATCTATATATAGGAACCTTTCACAGCGTATTCGCGCGCATCCTGCGCGCAGAAGCACGCCACCTGGGGTATCCTGCCAACTTCACCATCTACGACACAGAAGACAGCCGCTCCGTAATCAAAACAGTTACACGCGAACTGGGGCTCGATGATAAAGAATATAAACCGGCTGCCGTAGGCAGCAGGATCTCGTGGGCAAAGAACGCATTGATCTATCCGGATGTTTATGCAGAAGAGCCCTCGATACAGCAGGAAGATATGCGCTCGAAGAAACCCGAAATCGCGCGCATCTACGCCTCCTATTGCGAGCGATGTTTTCGCAATGGCGCCATGGATTTTGACGACCTGCTGCTGAAAATGTTTGAATTGCTCAACAGCTTTCCGGATGTACTGCACAAATACCAACACAAGTTCCGCTATGTACTCATCGATGAGTACCAGGATACCAATCCGGTACAATACCGCATCGCGAAATTGCTGGCAGCCGTGCACGAAAACATCTGTGTGGTAGGTGATGATGCCCAAAGCATTTATAGTTTTCGCGGAGCCACCATTGAAAACATACTGCAGTTTGAGAAAGATTACGACGACGTACGCCTCATTAAGCTGGAACAGAACTACCGCAGCAGTGGACATATTCTGGAAGTAGCAAATGAAGTCATTAAAAGAAACCAGGGACAAATACAGAAGGAATTGTGGACCGACAATGTATCCGGAGAGCTGATTAGGCTGGCACGTACCATGACTGACAACGACGAGGGTAAGATGGTAGCCGATGCGATTCAGGAACAAAAGCTTCGAAATCATTTTAGCAACAATGACTTTGCTATCCTCTATCGTACCAATGCACAAAGCCGATCGTTTGAAGAAAGCCTGCGCCGCATGGGCATCCCTTGCAAAATCTATGGCGGTGTCAGCTTTTATCAACGCAAGGAGGTTAAAGACCTACTTTCCTACCTACGCCTGACGGTGAATCCGTTTGATGAAGAATCGCTGAAAAGAATTGTAAATTATCCTGTTCGAGGCATCGGTAAAACGACCATTGAAAAGCTGGTTATTCTGGCAAATGAAAATAAAATCTCCGTATTCGAAGTAATGTCGCGGGCTGCAGAATTCGGTTTCCGCGCAGGCACCCTGCAAAGCATCAGCAACTTCGTAACCATGATTCGCTATTTCCAAAGCATCCTCACCGATAAAAACGCCTACGATGTGGCAGTGCAAGTGGGTAAGCACTCCGAGCTGGTTAAAGAACTATTCAATGATAAGTCGGCCGAAGGACTTGATCGATACAATAACCTGCAGGAATTGTTGAACTCTATAAAAGAATGGACAGAGAGCCCCTCCAATGACGATGGTGAACTGGGCGATAAGTCACTTGGATCTTATCTCCAGCAGATTGCACTGCATACCGATGCAGATGATGACAGTCAGCAGTCCGACGCAGTCAAGTTAATGACCATACACGCGGCAAAGGGGCTAGAGTTTGCCTGTGTTTTTGTTGGTGGTCTTGAAGAAAATCTTTTTCCCGGCATGATGAGTGTCAATACACGCGAAGACCTGGAAGAAGAACGACGCCTTTTTTATGTTGCCATCACCCGGGCGAAAGAAAGGCTCTGGCTCAGCTATGCCAATACGCGCTACCGCTATGGGCAACTGGTGCAAAATGACCCAAGCCGATTCCTCGACGAGATTCCGGAAAAGTTTCTGGATAAATCCTACTCCGGTGCAGGAGCACGCGGTATGGGCGGCTATAGCGCCAACCGACCGGCAGGCCGATGGAATGGCGGATGGGGAGACTACAACGATATGCCTGCCAGCCCGGCAGCAGCTGCCAGAAAGAAGCCGGCAGCCAGTTCAACGCCGCCTGCCTATCTTTCACCGGCAACGCCGAAAACAGTAGCCCACAATCCATCACCGGATTTCACACCCAGCGATACGTCTGGGTTGGCAGTGGGACAACAAGTGGAGCACCAGAAATTTGGGTTTGGAAAAGTTATGCGTATTGAAGGGTCAGCGCACAATCCGGTAGCGACCATTGTTTTCGATACAAATGGGGAGAAGAAAATCATGTTGAACTACGCCAAACTGCGCATCATTGGGGATCCCGCTGGATAGTCCACTATTTTACGAAATCCGAAAAAACGCCCACACAACCGGTGCCACCCAACCCTTTCGGCCTCCGAATTGTTTATCTTTGTATATATTAATTTATACAGTATGATCACTACCGGCAACCCTGTCATCAGCATTTATACAGAAATGACGCCCAACCCCGAGACCATGAAATTCGTGGCCAACAAGTTGTTGTATCCGGGTAAAAGCATCGATTTTGCAGAAGAGAGTCTGGCTGCCCCCTCACCCCTGGCAAAAGAATTGTTTGGCTTTCCCTTTGTGAAAAGTGTATTTATTGCCAGCAACTTTGTCACGCTGACCAAAACCCCGGAAACGGAAGATTGGCAGGATGTGATCCCGGCAATCAAGCAGTTTCTAAAAGATTACCTGGAGAATGGCGGCGTAGTAGTGAATGAGGAAGAGCTCGCACAAATGCAGCCGGCCGGCAACACCGTTCACGCCGATGACGATGACATCGTGAAGCGCGTGAAAGAATTACTGGAAAATTACGTTAAGCCCGCCGTTGAAATGGACGGTGGCGCTATACAGTTCAAAAGCTATGAAAACGGAGTAGTGAATCTCATGCTGCAGGGAAGTTGCAGTGGCTGTCCTTCTTCCATGATTACCCTGAAAGCAGGAATTGAAGGCATGATGAAGCGCATGATTCCGGAAGTGAAAGAAGTTGTTGCCGAAGCAGAATAAAGTCTTTCTCCCCCGAGACAGACCGAATAACTTACCTGCTTGTCTTTTACAGAACTATATCAGTCCTTTTACAGCGGCCTCCTTCAAACAGGTCCGTTGGAATTTATTGCCGTAATCGCCGGTATTGTCAGCGTTTGGTTCAGCCGCCAAGAAAGCATCTGGGTTTATCCAACCGGATTAGTCAATACGATCTTATATGTTTACCTCAGCATCAAAAGTCATTTATTGGGTGAAGCGAGTGTAAATTTCTATTATACCGTTATGAGCATCTATGGGTGGTGGCTTTGGTCACGTAAAGACACATCATCGGGAGCTCCGGTATTACAAATCACCGGAAACACACGGCGCGACTGGCTACAACAATGCTTGTTTTTCGCAATTGCCTATGGAATACTGCTGGCCGCCCTTTTATGGGCAAAAAAAGCATTTGCACCAGAGGCGATTCCCTTTGCTGACGCCTTTGCTTCAGCCACCGCCTATACAGGCATGTGGTGCATGGCCCGAAAAAAAGTTGCCAGCTGGTATTTTTGGATTGCCACCAACCTCACATCTATTCCTCTCTACTTTGTAAAGGGCTTCATGTTCACCAGTGTGCAATTCATGGTGCTACTGGTATTGGCCGTAGCCGGACTGATTACCTGGCAGCAGAAAGCACGCGCTGCCAACACACCAACGACATCCTTATAAAAGCTTACTTATATTTGTTTTCGCCAGCACAGCTCCAGCATGATCAAAAAAATAGTGATTGTGGGTCCCGAATCAACGGGTAAAAGCACTTTATGTGAGGAACTGGCACAGCATTTCCATACAACCTGGTGTCCAGAATTTGCCCGATCCTACCTGCTCACCTACGGTACCGAGTATACTTTCGACCAGCTATTGGAGATTGCGCGTGGACAGCTGGCGCTGGAAGAGGAATTTACAAGCCAACTGCAACAAGCGTGGAGCTGGTCAGCAAAAGAAAACTGCTGGATCAATTCTCACACTTTGATTTCATCGCCACATCCACCCATACTTTTTATCGATACAGATATGTATGTGATGAAAGTCTGGTGTGAATACGTGTTTGGGAAATGCCACTCCTATATACTCGATCAGATCGCAAAAAGAAAATACGATGGCTACTTACTCTGCTCCCCCGATTTGCCCTGGGTGAAAGATGAGTTACGCGAATACCCTGATGATAAAAACAGAATTGAACTCTTTCACTTGTATAAAGACTTACTGATCAATCAGACTACCCCGTGGTCGGTCATAGAGGGTAATGATGAACAAAGGTTATTAACTGCAATTGCTGCTGTAGAAAATATAGTATCGGATAAAAGTCGCTGACTATTTTTTCAGCAATAAACGGATGTCTTCGTCGTCTTCGAGGTTATTCATTTCACGCAGAATCTGCGGATAGCGCCACGCAACACGACGACTCATGGGCTTTACCGTGAATCGGCGAGGGTTGGGCAAGCAGGCGATGATCATGGCTGCTTCATTTCTTGTCAGGCGCGATGCGGGCTTGCCAAAGTATGTCTGTGCAGCGGCTTCTATGCCAAAAATACCGGGGCCCATTTCAATCACATTGAGATAAACCTCTAAAATGCGTTGTTTTCCCCAGCACCACTCAATCATTTTAGTAAAATAAACCTCCGGCAGTTTTCTTATATATCGGAATACACCCGTACCATTAAAAAGAAAAACGTTCTTTGCTACTTGTTGCGTTATGGTGCTGGCGCCTCCGCCAATCGGTATCTTCGTTTTCTTTCCTTTTTTTCGCGGGCGCAGACTGTGTTCAATGGCATCCCAATCAAAACCGCCATGGTCTGTGAAGGACTGATCTTCGCTGGCAATGGCAGCCAGCTTCACCGCGGGAGCAATGGCTGACCAGCTGACATAATCCCGCTTGAATCCAACACCCCATGCATTGGTGATCTGCATGACCGTAATAGGCGGCATGACGAACCGACAAATAAGAATATAAACAAATGAGCTGAGGAGCAAATATCCAATCCACCGCGGCAGGGACCGCCAAATGCGTACAAGTATGTTTCGAAAAGAAGCAGGCATGATTGAATTATTGTCCGAGATTAGCTGATGGAGGTGGTGCCTGATTATTGCTTTGGGAAAGACGCACAACTTCAAATCTATACTTTTTCCCTGTTTCCCAATATGTCCGCTGGAAAGAGCCCAACATGATTCCTGTTAAAAATACCAATCCGGCTATACCAAGATTGCCGAGGTTATCGGGAGCAAAAACAGGGTCTTTTCGGGAGAGCGAGTTGATAACATTGAGTGACACATATCCCATCGCACCCAGCCGAAAGAGTTGACCATTACTAAATATGTTGTAGGAAAAATTTTTCTTGGGCAATGCCCTGAGCTCCTTCACATGCAAAATAAGGAGCCCCATCCCCGTAGTATCAAAATTATACGTTCCCCAATTATTAATGACCCGATCGATTTTAACCAGCTCTATTCGAATGCTGTCACGCCAAACCCGCCGAACATATCCCTCCAGCCATTGCCTGTTTTCCATTTGAAAAATTATATAGCTGCCCGAAGACCAGGATTGGATGGTTCTGTTCTTTTTCTTGAATACAAGCAGGTCGGATTGCGCTGTTGCGTGCACGCAACAAACAACCAGCCATATCAAACATGCGATTCTAAGCATACTCGTTTACAAATGAGATCCCGGCGATGAACTCAGAATACCTGTTGCCAGCGCCAAACCAAACACAACCAGTATAGCACCGGAAATGATGTTGATGATTCTGAGAACAGGTGGTGTAAGTTTCTTGCGCAATTTATCTGCCATGAGCACCTTGAGCAGATCGGTAGCCAACACAAACAATAGACAGGTGCCAAAAACAATGAATTGATAACTGTTGGGGTGTGCGGTATTTTCTGCATCGGCATGAACCGCTGTCGTCCAGGCGAGCCAGAACAGAAAAACTGCAGGGTTAAGTATGTTAATCAAAAAGCCCGACAGAAACATGCCTGCATAATGGTGTGCCTTGTACTCTTTGTCTACCAAACGATTTTCTTCATCTGTCTTGACTTTTTTTATGAATAGCGTATACAGCCCCAGTAAAACCAGAAAAACTCCACCGCCTATTGCAATAGCCTGACGATGTACCAGCAGCGAATGAAACAGTTGGGTGAAAAAATGGGCTACGAGCACCAAGAGAACGTCACTGGCAGAAATGCCTGCCACAAGATAATACCCTGCTTTTTTACCATGATTGATGCTGTGCTTGATAATAGCAAAAACGACCGGACCTACGGATATGGCTAGAAAGAAGCCCAACAACAAACCCCTTAATACGGCATCGGTCATAAACAATCGCTGTTAATTCAAGCTTTACCGCCAGACAATCACTTTGCTGTTGGTGAAGAAGAATGATTTAAAAATTCCTGCCAGCGGGAAAGCATATCGCCTTTCATCACCCGGGGAAATTTATGTTGTCCACCCAGCTTACCTAGTGACTGCATAAAATCAAGAAACAATGACTCCTTTAAAATATCCAAGCGCAATTCTTTAAGCGCAGATCTTCTCTCCACAGCATAATCATCGTTCAGCGCTTTAAGTTGATCATCGATCAGTTGCCGCAATTGTTCTTTATCGACTGCATCGTTACAGGCTACATACCAATGATGTGCAAAAAAAGAACCACAAGGCTCCCCGGCAACTGTAAACTCAGGAATACTGATATTCAGCTGACTGGCTGCCAACTGAACCGCTTTATTCATGTTGTCGACACTTAGGTGTTCTCCAACCAGGCTTAAAAAATGTTTGGTGCGGCCTGTAATAATGATTTCACAATTTTCTTTGTCAACAAATTTGACGGTGTCGCCAATCAGATAGCGCCAGGCGCCTGCTGAGGTGCTTATGAGTAGGGCATAATCTCTTCCCTCCTCTACTTCATGTATCATGAGCGTCTCCGGGTCTGGCACCAGATCGCCCTCCGGAGTAAAATTCTGTTCGTTGAAGGGAACAAATTCTAAAAAAAGGTGCTCGTTTGTCACCAGGCGCATTCCTTTTGCATATTGCTTGTCCTGATAAGCTATAAACCCCTCACTGGCAAGATAGGTTTCTATATAGGTAATCGGTCGGCCTAATAATTTTTCAAATCCCTTTTTATATGGCTCAAAGTGAACTCCACCATGTACAAAAACAGATAGGTTGGGCCAAATCTCATGAATGTGTTTGAGTTGATAGCGGGCAATCACCATTTCCAGGCACATCTGTATCCAGGCCGGCACGCCAATCAGAAAGCCGATGTCCCACTGTGGTGCACGTTCCACAATCTCCTCCATCTTTTTGTTCCAGTCTCGCTCTTTTGCAATCTTCTTCCCCGGCTTATAAAATGGCTGAAACCAGAAGGGCGATTTCTTTACGGTTATCCCGCTTAAGTCGCCGGCAAAATATCCTGCGCCTTTCTGCAGGTCTGTACTGCCGCCAAGTGCCAGCCAGCCCTTGCCTACCGTTGCGAGCGGCACATTATCATACGAACGTAAGCTTAAAAGCTGCTTAATCATTATAATTTTATTCCCCCGAAGAAGATCGTTGGTAATCGGCAAGTATTTGCTGGCCGCCTCGCTGGTGCCGCTGCTGAGTGCATAGAACCTGATCTTTCCCGGCCAGCACACATCGGGGTAGCCATCCATTGTTTTATGCCACCAGCTTTTATAGATGCTGCTGTAATTAGAAAGGGGCACGCGTTCCTGAAACTTTTTTCCAATATGCTTGCTGAGTAAAATTTCGTCAAAGCGGTATTGCTGACCGAACTCCGTAAACCGAGCTTTCCTGAGAAGCTTTCTGAGTACCCGAAGCTGCTGTGTTCGGGGATTATTAAGGGGTAACCGCAACGCTTTCAACACATAATTTGGCAACTGTAAACTGAACAGGGGCATTTGCGGCGCTTTTTGCGAAGCTACTGAATTGCTATCACATCATGTGTTCAGTCTTGACCATCAGGGCAGAAGAATGTATGAGTGGCCAGAACCCACCATAGAGTGGCTGTTGCTGTGCCAATAAAGATTCACGCCACCGGGCGCCTCCTCTATTTTTTTGATAACCGACTCCAGCGACATTTTTCCAATGCAAAAAACACGAACACTGTTTTGATATGCCGAAAAATCAGGTGGTGTCTGTTGATTTACCCGTCCGTCAACGAAACTTACTCTGAGTGTTTCGCCCCACTTTTTTCTCAACATATCCGCCAGCAACTGACAATCGGATGCCTCTCCCTCCAGCTGCCAATGACAAGCCTCCGGACGAAGAACCGGAACGGGAAAAATGATTGTAGCCAGCCGGTGAACAGATCGATGCAGCCACTCCCTGCAATGAATAATCAACCGCAACAATGTGGCAACACCGGGCGTATAATATTTACGCGCATATATAGACATCGCCCGGTAAAAATGATGAAAATAGGCCGCGTTTCTTCCAGCGGAACTAGCACCCTTGCAGTGAATAACCGCTGCCGACCCCTCATACCAGGAAGTATGGCCTGCTTCTTTCATTCGCCTGCACAAATCAACATCTTCCCCATAAAGAAAAAAGGAGGCGTCGAACCCACCCAGCTTTTCCAATACCGAACGCTGCACGGCCAAAAAAGCACCCGTCAGTACCTCCACCTTACATCCTGCCCGATCGGGCACATTACCCAGTGCATACTGATTGAAATACGCTGAGCGGGGAAATAGAGCAGCCAAGCCCATCATTTTAAATGCTGCTGCCCGGATGCTGGGAATTATTCGCTTGCTTTCCGGCAAAAAGAACCCGCTACCATTGAGCAAACGACAGCCAACAGCGGCAGCATGCGCCAGCGCAGCGACACTTCCGTTCAATGCAATACTGGTGATCATCGTATCGGGGTTGAGGAAAAGAATAACATCCCCCTGAGCCCGCTGCCATCCAAGGTTGCAGCCGGCTGCAAATCCGAGATTACTACCCGAAGGAATCCACTTCACGTGGGGAAAACGATCCAATAGCCCTGGCTTATTCTGTGTAGAAGCGCCATTATCAACAACAATGACTTCGGCATCTTCCGAATGTAGCGCTATACCCAGCGAACAAAGACATTGCTCGAGATAAGCAGGAACCTCATAATGTACAATTACTACCGACAGCTGCATGGGGCAACAAGATAATAAGCAGTAACGGAAAGTAGAACAATCCATTAAAAAACCTGTTAAACCGGCCCCGAACCAATCATTTTATTTCGATAAGGGTTCAACCTGGCTTACTTTTGCACTATGTTTAAACAAACCCTACTCAGGGCCGCTGATGCGGGCGCCAAAGAGATGGTGCGATTTTTCAACGGCCAATTCAGCATCAGCAATAAAGAGGGCATCAACAACCTGGTAACAGAAGCGGACCACGCAGCTGAAAAAGCCATTTTTGATGTTATACAGTCCGACTTTCCAGATCACGGCATATTGAGCGAAGAAGCCGGCGCCATCGTACAAGATACCCGGTATAAATGGATCATCGACCCGATTGACGGTACCGTAAACTTTGCTCATGGCATTCCACTCTGCTGCGTAAGTATTGCTCTGGAACACGAGGGCTCCGTTATCATGGGCGCCGTTTATAATCCCTTTTTACACGAACTCTTTTTTGCACAAAAAGGATGGGGCGCCTCTTTAAACGATAAAAAAATTCAGGTGAGCACACAGAAAAATGTAGGCGCTAGTTGTCTTGTAACGGGCTTCCCCTATACCTACCTGGATATGCCAAACGGACCCCTCACCATTTTTGAAAAGCTCATCCGAAAAGGCATTCCGGTCCGCCGCCTCGGCAGTGCCGCCATGGACCTGTGTTGGGTAGCTGCAGGCAGATTTGACGGATTCTATGAACACAAATTGCAGGCCTGGGACAGCGCCGCAGGATGGCTCATCGTGGAAGAAGCCGGCGGTCGGGTAACTGATTTTAATGGACAGCCCTATTCGCCCTATCAGCCTCACCTATTGGCCACCAATGGTCATATCCACGAAGACCTTTTATCGATTATTAACGGAGCAGAAGTTTAATCCTGTAATTCATTTTTATGAGCAATAGAACAGAAGTGAGCAGCCTGGGCGAATTCGGCCTCATTGATCACCTGACAAAAAATATTGAGCTACACAACGCGTCAACCATCTTAGGCGTAGGCGATGACGCTGCCGTTATCGATCATTTCGGCAAGCAAACACTGGTTAGTACCGACCTGCTGATTGAAGACATACACTTTGACCTTGCCTATACCCCCCTCAAACACCTGGGTTATAAATCAGTGATGGTGAACCTCAGCGACATCTATGCTATGAATGGCACACCCACACAAATAACGGTGAGCCTCGGCATCAGCAACCGATTCAGTGTTGAAGCACTGAGTGAATTATATGAAGGTATTTACCTCGCATGCAATAAGATGCAAGTAGACGTAGTTGGTGGCGACACTTCTTCTTCAGGTAAAGGACTGATTATTTCCATCACTGCCATTGGTGAAGTGGCACCCGATCAATTTGTAAAAAGAAGCACGGCACAACAAGGAGACCTCATCTGTGTCAGCGGCGACTGTGGCGGTGCCTTTTTAGGATTAACGCTCATGGAAAGAGAGAAAAAAATTTTTCTAGAAAACAACCAGATACAGCCCGACCTCGAAAACGAAAAGTATATTGTCGGACGCTTGTTAAAGCCGGAGGCGAGAAAAGATATCGTCGACTTTCTCCAAACCGCCGGCATTGTTCCAACAGCAATGATGGATGTTAGCGATGGCATCAGCAGCGAAGTATTACACCTGTGCACCCAAAGCGGAACCGGCTGTCGCATTTATGAAGACAAGCTTCCCATTGCGGAGGATAGCCGTAAAGCAGCATTTAAATTCGGCCTCGACCCTACGATTTGTGCCCTGAACGGCGGAGAAGACTACGAACTGATTTTCACGATCCGACAGGAAGACCACGAAAAGATTGTATTGAATGAAGACATCAGCGTCATCGGCTATATGACCGCGGGTGAAGAAAAATGTCTCTTCATGAGCCGGGGAGGCAATTCGTTTCCTCTTACCGCCCAAGGCTGGAATGCCTTTCAAAACCAATAGTCATGGCATACCGCATCGGCTTGTTTCTTCTCCTCTGCATGTGCAGCCTGCCGGGTCGGGCACAACTCCCCCCGGTCAAACATCCAAAGCTGCCTGCCGAAGAGCTAAAGCAAGATCTGCATTTGTTGAAAGATATACTGGAAGCCAATCACCCCTCCTTATATTGGTATACTTCACGCGAAGAGCTTGATAGCCTCTTTTCCGTTACGCTATCGGGTATCAAGGACTCTATGAGCGAACTGCAATTTAAAAACCGGGTCTCCGCCTACATCAGTCGCATTCGTTGCGGTCACACTTCGGTACAAAGCTCACGTGCATATATAAAAGTTGCTGCTAAAGATAAATTTCCGCTCTTCCCGCTGGCCATCAAAGTATGGGCAGACAGCATGGTCGTGCTGGCAAATTATAACAGCAAAGACAGTACCCTGCGCCGTGGTACAAAACTGCTTTCCCTTAATGGGCGGAATGCGCAATCTTTCATCGATACTTTTTCTGCGCACATCAGCGGCGATGGCTATGGAAAACAATTTGCCAGCCAGTTGGTGAGTAGCAATTTCGGTAATTATTATAAAAACATCCTTGGGCTCGACTCGCTCTACCAAGTTGCCTACATCAATGCGGCAGGAGAAAGAGCAGATACAATTTTAAAGAATTTAATGCCTGCCGATTTCAACTTAGAAAAAAAGGTAGCAGCAACCCCGATTAAGCCCCCCTCTAAAAGACAAATCAGAAAATCACAACTGGCAGATCGCAGGTCTCTTCAAATAGACACAGCCACAAAAACTGCTTTTATACGGCTGAGTAGTTTTTCCGGTGCCGGTACCGGACAGTTTATCCGCAAGAGCTTCAGAACAATTAACCAGGCTTCCGTCAACAACCTGGTCATTGATCTGCGCACCAATGGCGGCGGTAGCGTAAAAAACAGCACCCTACTCACCAGATACTTAAGCGATCATGCTTTCCGAATTGCCGATACGGTAGCCAGGCCAACCCATACCATTCGTTATAAAAAATATATTCAGCAGGCCTGGGCTTACCAGCTACTTTTTTTATTCTCCAACAGCAAGCGGGAAGATGGAAAATATCACTTCCGACGTTTTGAGAAGAAAGTGTGGCAGCCCTTAGAGAAAAATCATTTTGGCGGCGATGTATTCCTGGTGCAGGGAGGCTATAGCTTTTCAGCGGCGACCCTGGTTCTCGGCGAATTGAAAGGACAAAAAAATGTTCGGCTGCTGGGAGAAGAAACAGGCGGGGCCTATTATGGCAACTCAGCCATGATGATTCCATCGATAACATTACCCAATTCTAAATTGCGGATATCGTTACCCCTATACCGACTTGTTATTAATAATAGTCGTCCTAAAGGTGTCGGCGTGGTTCCCGATATTCCTGTGCCTCCCTCCTCCGAAGCCATTAAGCGAGGCGTTGATCCAAAAATAGACCGTATCAGGTTGCTGATATCCGGCAGTAAATAAGCTGTCTACAGTCGGCTCAATTTCCGCGATAGAGGCCGATCACTGAAAACTGATTGTCGAAGGCTGCCGCATGAAAGGGCTTTCCCACCTCTATGGTTCCTGTCAAATCTTCCCGCCCCATTAACGAAGCCGGATACAACGAGGCCATGCGTAGCGCTTCCGCCTCTTCTATGCCCACATGATTGATTAAATTTTGTACCCCCTCGCACATATTAATCATAGATCCGCTCAGGGTGCCTGCCGACTCGTATTTACTTCCCGCCGGCTGATGCTGATAGGGTCCTTGCTGCGTGTCGGTAACCGCATCGGTGATCATGAACAACCTGTTGCCCATCACTTTCTTGGCAATACGTATAGCAGCATAGTCAACATGGTGTCCATCCGGAATGATACTGGCCCTCACATCTGTATGATCCATAATTGCCCCCACCACACCCGGTGCCCTATGTTGTAATGAACTCATCGCATTATATAGATGAGTGGCGGCGGCGACCCCTTTATTAAAGGCTTCCTTCGCCTCATTATAGGTAGCCTGACTGTGACCCAGCGAAACCACAACGCCAGCTGAAAGAAGAAAATCAATCACCCCCTCATCGCAACATTCCGGCGCAAGTGTTATCATAGAGATCACGTCACCTCCTTCCTGAAGCAGAGATTTAGCTGCTGCAAGTGTTCCGCGTTGTATATAAGAAGCCATATGCGCCCCTCGCTTTTCCGGATGTATCCAGGGCCCTTCTAAATGTAATCCAATACAGCCCGCTCCCCCTTGTTGCTGATATTGACGAACTGCCCGTATGCAGTCACTAACTATTTCAGGCGTGTTGGTGGCAACCGTTGGCTGAAAATGTGTGGCGCCACCTGCTTCGCAACTTTTTCGAATGGCATCCAGGGTGTCAACATCGGGAAAAACCGAAAGAAGTCGCCCCGCAGCGCCGTATAATTGTAAATCAACAAAAGCCGGCACCAACAAGGGCAGCGTAGTAGGATGCAACACCTCGTCAGCCGAAATATTTACAACCCTTCCTTTGTGCACCTGTATTTGGGCATTGTGCAACCATGTATGTCCAGTAAACAACCTCGCAACGCTGAAGAGCTGAATATCACTACTTGCCATGATCACCGATTGACTGAATAATAGAAAATTCGTCCGCGTCTTTCCAGAAGGGTAAGCGACTTCTTATGTCTTCCAGGGTTTCTTTTTCCAACACCACTGTTTCTATGCCAGCAGTACCCGTTAATTGTACCAGTATATTTCCCATGGGATCCACAACCATGCTATCGCCCGTATGAAACATACCGTTACCATCTTCACCCACGCGATTGACGCCCATCACAAAACACTGGTTCTCGATGGCCCTTGCTACCAACAAGGATTTCCAGGCATGAATACGTTTCTCCGGCCAATTGGCAACATATACCAGAAGATCGTATTCGGGTCGTTCGCCCGATTGCTGTCTTGACCATACGGGGAAGCGGAGATCATAACAGATTTGCCACAAGATGCGCCAGCCATTTGCCTGTGTAATCAGCCTTCTTTCGCCGGCAGCAAAGTGCTGGTCTTCTCCAGCGAGGGCAAAGCGGTGCCTTTTATCATACGTGGCCAGTGTGCCATCGGGCTGCATCCATATCAGCCGGTTATAGTATTGTTCTCCTTCCCGAATGATCATACTCCCCGCTAAAATGATCCGACGCTTCGCTGCCATCTGGCGCATCCACTGCACGGTTTGTCCGTCCATATTTTCAGCAAGCGCTTCGGCGCGCATGCTAAAGCCGGTATTAAACATCTCCGGCAAAACAACCAGCTCCTGCGGGCCCCTTGCCGATAGCATTTCTTCCAGCATGTGCAGGTTCTTTTCTTTGTTCTCCCAGTGCAGGTCTGCCTGAATCAAAGTACATTGTAAGCGCCCCATATAATTGGTTTAGTCAATTAATATTACTGATTTTTCCCGCCGCCGCCCGTCTTTTTTTCCGCTGCCAGCAACCGCTGGCGTATATCCGTCATCAGCTCTGGCTCAAAGCCCTTGCGCAGGAGGCTTGCTTTCACCTTTGCCCAACGAGCGGCAGGGGAGGGCGCAGCATATTGCCGCCAGGCTTTTTCAGCCAGCCGCCCAAGGGTTTGTCTATAATCTGCAGCAGATAATGCAGCAAGGGCCTTGCGAATAAGCGGCGCAGGCACCCCCTTGAAACGCAGGGCTGCCTCTATCTTCCGCCGACCCCATTGTTTTTGCCTGAAATGTCCGCCGGCAAAAAGCCTGGCATACCGCTCCTCATCGAGGTATCCGGCTTGCTGCAAATGGCCAATCTGCTCTTCGGCTAAATCACCCAAAATGCCCTTTGATTGTAGCTTCTGGCGCACCTCCCGGATACAGCGCTCCCGGTAAGCGCAATAATGCCGCACCCAGGTAAAAAGCTGCTCATCTTCCGCTGAATTCATGCAATGCTTTATTTGGCAAGATACTGTGATATAATAGTTGTCGAGGACTGTGTGCCGCAAATTTATCAATCAAACCGGTATCCCGGGGGCGAGTTTTCCGTCCCGCTGGTATGGGAATAAAACGCCGCTAAAAATTAAACAAATTGCAGTAGGTTTGTTGCCAACCTAAATCAGTAAGAATGAAATTTATCGTCAACTCTTCTGCTCTGCTGAAACACTTACAACAAATCAGCGGGGTAATCAATACCAATACCGTTTTACCCATTTTGGAAGACTTCCTTTTTGAGATAGAAGACAAGAAGCTCACCGTGGTAGCGACAGACCTCGAAACCGTGATGCATGTGAGCATGGATGTAGAAAGCAAAACCAATGGTAAAGTCTGCATACCGGCACGCATTCTGCTTGATTCACTGAAAAACATTGGCGACCAGCCGCTGACATTTAACATAGATAAAAATTTCGCTGTAGAAATCACGAGCGACAATGGTAAGTATAAAGTGATGGGTGAAAATCCGGACAACTTCCCCAAGGAGCCGGCTGCCGATGATACCACGGCTTTTACCATGACCAGCAACGCCCTGCTCACCGCGATCAACAAAACATTATTTGCCGTAAGCAGCGACGATCTTCGTCCGGCGATGACAGGCGTTTTCTTTGAGCTTTCAACCAAAGGAATTCAGTTCGTTGCGACAGATGCGCATCGACTGGTTCGATATAAGCGCACCGATTTCTCTGCCGGTAAAACAGACTCTTTCATCGTTCCGAAAAAACCGCTGAACCTCTTAAAGAGCGCCCTGCCGGCAACAGATGATCCCATCGAAATCAGCTATAACAACAACCACTTTTTCGTGAGCCACGGAGAAACTCAAATGATTTGCCGGCTGATTGATGCCCGCTTCCCGGATTATAAAGTGGTTATCCCTGCCAACAACCCCTTCCACCTGATCGTAAATAAAAATGCGTTCCAGAATGCCCTGCGCCGCGTGAACGTATTTAGCAATAAGAGTACGAATCAGGTAGCATTGAGTATTTCCGGTAGCGAACTGCAGCTGGCGGCACAAGATGTTGACTTCAGCTTTGAAGGAAATGAGCGCATGAGCTGTCAATATGATGGTGAAGACATCCAGATTGCCTTCAATGCCAAGTTCATGATTGAAATGCTGAGCGCCGCCGACACCGATGACGTACGGCTGGAATTATCTACGCCCTCCAAGGCCGGACTGATCAAGCCATCCGAGCAGGCAGAAGGTGAAGACCTGCTGATGCTGGTGATGCCGCTGATGCTGAACAGTTAACAGGCACCGAACGAGTATGACAGCTTGCTGTTGTTTGCCTTCGGCGGAAGATCAGCAGACAAAAATCAAACAACCCCGTTGACGAAGCGGTTTGTTCGTAACTTGTGCAATCATTGACACGCTATGATTGACTCGATCATTCAGTACTTTTCGACCATCCCCAGCCTGCACCGGGCACTCATCCTGGCAGGAGGCATCTCTTTTTTCTGGCTGACAGAATCAGCGATTCCCCTGTTTCGTTTTTCTTACAAAAAATGGAAGCATGCCGGCGTTAATCTGTTCTTTACGCTCACAACCATCCTCGTAAATTTTACACTGGCCTTCCTGCTGGTAAAAGCAGCAGACTATGTAACCCAACAGCGGTTCGGACTGCTTTACCTGGTAGCGCTACCTAAGTGGCTGTTTTTAATTGCCGGACTACTCTTGCTTGATCTGGTGGGAGCCTGGCTGATCCACTACATCGAACACAAAGTGAAATGGCTGTGGAAGTTTCACATGGTGCATCATGCCGATTCTCACGTTGATACCACCACAGCCAACCGCCATCATCCGGGCGAAAGTGTCTTCCGTTTTATATTCACCCTGTTAGGCGTAGCATTGCTGGGAACCCCCATTTGGCTGGTGATGATTTACCAAAGCTGCAGCGTGGTATTAACACAATTCAACCACGCCAATATCCGCCTGCCCGAACAGCTCGACCGCGCCATCAGCTGGTTCCTCGTATCTCCCAATATGCACAAAGTGCATCACCACTTTAAAAGACCGGAGACAGATACCAATTATGGAAATATTTTTTCGGTATGGGATCGCCTCTTCGGCACCTATCACTACACACCCGTTGATCAACTGAAATTTGGATTAGACGTACTCGACGATGCAACCGATGAAAACATTGCCTTTCAATTAGGCATCCCGTTCAATAAGAATATAAAAACTGATCGCTGAAATACCGGCTCGAATGAATAGAATTGCCCTGATTCCGGCCCGCTATGCCGCCACACGCTTCCCCGCGAAGCTCATGCAGCCACTCGGTAATAAAACAGTCATTCGCCATACTTATGATAATACAGTTGCTACAGGACTCTTTGACGCGGTATACGTGGTGACAGACAGTGATATTATCTATCAGGAAATCGTGTCGCATGGCGGGAACGTGATGATGAGCCGCCGCAACCACGAAAGCGGCAGCGACCGCATAGCCGAAGCCATCGAACACATGCCTGCCGATATCGTAGTCAACGTACAGGGTGACGAGCCTTTTGTGCAAAAAGCTCCATTAGAAAAATTATTACAGGTATTCGACACTGCAGATGGTAGTAACATTCAGGTGGCGTCGTTGATGCAAATCATGAGCCAGCCGGCACAAATCGAGGACCCCAACTATGTGAAGGTGGCTGTCGACAAAGCTTTCTTCGCGCTGCTCTTTTCCAGGAGCGTTATCCCCTACCCCCGCTCCACCACGCCTGCGCCCGTTTACTATGAGCACATCGGCGTTTATGCTTTTCGCAAACAGGCCCTGCTTGACTTTACCCGGTGGCCTATGACGCCCCTTGAGTCTGCTGAAAAAATCGAATGCCTTCGTTATCTTGAAAATGGTGTCCGCATCAAAATGGTACTCACCGATTATATGGGCGTAGAAATCGATACCCCCGAAGATCTGCGGAAAGCAGCGCAGCTACTTAAATAAAACAGCCCCGGCTTTTGTACGCCCGCTCGACCAGCTCAGACCAATGGTCGATTGGATGCGTTGTAGGTTTTTTCATTATCTTCCTATTTGATTTATTTGATATGAAAAATAGTCTGTTGGTCCGCTGGTCGATCGTTGTTTCGCTGGCAGGTTTTATTTTCGGTTTTGACACGGTCGTTATCTCCGGCGCGAACCAGCCCATTAAAGCGCTTTGGCAAACCACCCCCATATTTCATGGTTTCTTTATTATGTCGATGGCTCTCTGGGGTACGGTAGTAGGAGCAATTTTTGGAGGTATTCCCACACAGCTGATTGGCAGAAAAAAAGTATTGCTGTGGGTGGGTATCCTCTTTACCGTATCCGCCTTCGGTACTGCCCTGGCCAATGACCCATATGTATTTTCCTTTTATCGATTCCTTGGCGGATTGGGCATTGGAGTTTCGTCGGTGGCGGCTCCTATCTATATTTCAGAAATTGCCACCCCCAACAAACGCGGCAGACTGGTAGCCCTCTATCAATTCAACATCGTTTTTGGCATACTGGTTGCCTTCATCAGCAACTATCTGCTGGCAGGTGTTGGCGGCGGAAATGACTGGAGATGGATGCTGGGGGTGCTGGCGGTGCCCTCGATTCTTTATACCCTGCTCGTTTTCGGTATCGCCGAAAGTCCCCGCTGGTTACTAACGCAAAAGAATGAGGCACAAAAAGCTAAAGATATTCTTCGCAAGTCGGGCGTAACAGACGTCGAAGCCGCCGTAGCATCCATGCTGGCAAGCCCAGATAACGAGGGGCACACAGGTAGGTCAACAGAATTATTCAACAAAAAAAATAGCCGCCTGGTGGGTCTCGCTTTTTTAATTGCATTTTTTAATCAGCTCTCTGGTATCAATTTTATTCTTTACTATGCGCCTGAGATTCTCGAGCAAGCCGGACTGGCAGCACAGGAGTCGCTGTTTAATTCCATCGCCATCGGCAGCACGAACCTGCTATTCACTTTCGTGGGCTTGTTTCTGATTGACCGGCTGGGAAGAAAAACGCTTCTCCTCATTGGCTCACTGGGCTATATCGTCAGTCTTTCGATGGTGGCTTACGCTTTTTATTCCGAAGCAGGTCCGATTTTTCTGATGACCTTTCTTCTGATGTTCATTGCCGCACATGCTGTCGGACAGGGAGCGGTAATCTGGGTGTTTCTCTCCGAAATCTTTCCTACCCGCATCCGAAGTGCAGGACAGTCATTTGGCGCCAGCATCCACTGGATTTTCGCCGCTATTATAACGCTGGTAACGCCCGTTTTTTTAGACAGGAAAGAAGGTATTTTCAAAGACGACCCCTGGCCCATCTTCGCTTTCTTTGCCGGCATGATGGTACTGCAGCTGCTCTGGGTGTTAACACGGGTACCCGAAACCAAGGGCATCTCGCTGGAAGAACTCGAAAAGAAGTTGCTGCGACAAGATCAATCCCGGCGTGATCCTGCTGAACGTTTGTAGTATCTTTGATACTAAATAAATCTCTCCTATGCCAGCTGCATTCAGGAACTTTAAAATGGTAGGGTATGTGATCTATGGTCGCGGCAGCCTGAACCAACTCGACTCGATTCTTGCCCCCCAGCGAAAAAACAATGCCCCCATGATTTTTCTCGTGGATCATTTTTTTTCCGGACACCCCCTCTGCGAGCGCATTCCACTAAGGGGAAATGATGAATTAATATTGGTGGATGTTACCTACGAGCCGAAGACCACCTACGTAGATAAGCTGGCGCAAGACCTGAAAGAAAAACATGGCACTGTGAGCGGCATCATCGGCATCGGTGGCGGCTCTACCCTTGACCTTGCAAAAGCAGTATCATTGATGATGAACAATCCCGGCAGCTCTGCAGACTACCAAGGCTGGGACCTGGTGAAATTACCCGGTGTATATAAAGTAGGTATTCCCACGCTAAGTGGCACCGGCGCAGAAGTGAGCCGCACGACCGTGCTCACCGGCCCCACCCGCAAGCTTGGCATGAACAGCGACTTCACTCCATTCGATCAAATTGTATTAGATCCCGAACTCACTAAAAATGCGCCGGTCAATCAGCGTTTCTATACCGGCATGGATTGCTATATCCACTGTATTGAAAGCCTGGAGGGTACTTATCTCAACGAGTTCAGCAAAAGCTATGGAGAGAAGGCGCTGGAGCTATGTAGAAAAGTGTTTGTAGAAAGCACCGAATGGACAGACGCCTGTGATGATCAGCTGATGATGGCGTCTTATGCAGGGGGCATGAGCATTGCCTATTCACAAGTTGGTGTTGCGCACGCTGTTAGTTATGGCCTCAGCTATCTGCTGGGCACCAAACATGGCATCGGCAATTGTATTGTCATGAATCACCTGGAAGAATATTATCCCGCAGGCGTTAAAGAGTTTAAGTGGATGGTGGAAAAGAACGGCATTGAAATACCAACGGGTATTTGTGCCGGTCTCAGTGAAGAGGCTTTTAACAAGATGATTGATGTGTCGCTCGGCATGAAGCCGCTTTGGGAAAATGCCCTCGGGACGGACTGGGAAAAAATCATGACCCGCGAAAAGCTGCGGGCCCTGTATGAAAAATTATAGTCGTTCATTTATCAACGATACCTTGCTATGAAAAAAATCCTCTTGCCATTACTGGCACTGCTGCTGCATGCGCCCCTGTTTGCACAAACCTTTTCACCACAGTTATTTAACAGCCTTCATTGGCGTATGATTGGTCCGTTCCGGGGTGGTAGAACCGTTGGTGCCGTTGGTGTTCCTGCGCAACCCGGCGTATTCTACATCGGCGTCAATAATGGCGGCGTATGGAAAACCACCGACTATGGAAGAACATGGAAGCCCATCTTCGACAAAGAAAGTACCGGCTCCGTAGGTGATGTGACCGTGTCGCTTTCTAATCCCAATCTGGTGATGGTAGCTTGCGGGGAAGGATTACAGCGACCCGATCTCTCTATTGGCAATGGAGTATATAAATCATTAGATGGGGGCAAGACCTGGAAAAACGTGGGCCTCGGCAACGGACAACAAATTGGCAATATTATCATAGACCCCACCAACGACAACAGAATATTTGTTGCCGTATTAGGTCATCCTTATGGACCGAATACCGAACGGGGCGTTTATCGATCGCTCGATGGCGGCAACAGCTGGGAGCGGGTGCTCTACATAGATGAAAACACTGGCGCCACGCAGGTAAGCTTTGACCCCAACAATCCAACTATTTTATATGCAGACCTTTGGGCCGGCAGGCAAGGTCCCTGGGAAAATGGCGCTTGGAATGGTCCGGAGAGCGGGTTGTTCAAATCAACCGACGGCGGAAAAACATGGAAGAAGCTTACAAAGGGCTTACCTACCCCCGCTCAGGGCTTAGGCAGAATCGGCTTTTGCATTGCGCCATCAGACAGCAAACGATTGTATGCAACTGTTGACGCGGGTGAATATGGTGGCATCTATCGGAGCGATGATGCCGGGGAGAGCTGGATCAACATGAATAAAGATGCGCGGCTCTGGGGCAGGGGCAGCGACTTTGCAGAAGTGAAAGCAGATCCTACCAATGCCGATATCGTTTATACGGCAAATGTAGTTACCTGGAAATCTGTTGATGGAGGAAAAAACTGGTCTGCCTTTCGTGGCGCACCCGGCGGAGATGACTACCACCGCATTTGGATACATCCTACCAACCCAAAGATTATGTTGTTCGCTGTTGACCAGGGTGCCATCATTACTGTCAACGGAGGTGAAACTTTTTCTTCCTGGTACAACCAGCCAACCGCACAATTTTATCATGTTAACACAGACAACGATTTCCCTTATAATGTTTATGGCGGACAGCAGGAAAGCGGCTCTGCCTGCGTGGCCTCGCGTGGTAACGACGGACAAATCACTGCGCGAGAGTTTCATCCCGTAGGCGTTGAGGAATATGGATATGTAGCTCCCGACCCGCTAGATCCAAACATTATTTATGGAGGGAAAATTACCCGTTTCGATAAAAGAACCGGACAGGTACAGAACATCGCGCCCGAAGCCGTTCGCTCCGGAAAGTACCGATTTCTGCGCACCGCGCCCGTGCTGTTCTCTCCCATCGATCCTAAAACACTCTACTTCGCCGGCAATGTATTATTTAAAACAACCAATGAAGGCAACAGCTGGGATATCATAAGTCCGGACCTGACAAGAGAGGCCTGGGACATTCCCGCCAGCGTTGGTGTTTACACAAAAGAATCAATGAAAACAATGCCGCGGCGGGGCGTAATCTATACCGTTGCCCCGTCCTTTAAAAACATGAACACCATTTGGGCGGGAACAGATGACGGATATATTCAGGTAACCAACGATGGCGGAAAAACCTGGAAGAATGTTACCCCCTCGGAGATTACATCCTGGAGTAAAATATCGCTGATGGAGGCAAGTCATTTCAATCCTCAGGGCGCTTATGCTGCCGTGAACAGAATTCGCTGCAGCGACTTGCGTCCTTATATATACAAAACGGCAGATGGCGGAAAAACCTGGCAGCTAATTACACGCGGGTTGCCTGACAACGAGCCCATTAATGCTGTGCGGGAAGATCCGACCAGAAAGGGGCTGCTGTTTGCGGGATCTGAAAATGCTGTATATGTTTCTTTTGATGACGGAGAACGCTGGCAATCGCTCCGGCTAAATATGCCGGCAACTTCTATTCGCGATCTGGTGATAAAAGATGACGACCTTGTTGTGGGCACTCACGGAAGAGGTTTTTGGATATTAGATGGCATCAACCCGCTTCGGCAGTTAACCGAATCGGTAGCGCGATCTTCTGCCATACTCTATAAGCCGGCCACCACGTGGCGCGTGCGCTGGAATATGTATACCGATACGCCTTTACCGCAGGAAGAGCCCGCAGGCGAAAATCCGCCCGATGGTGCTGCCATTCATTATTATTTACAAGAACCCGCTAAAGGAGAAGTATTAATGGAAATCACCGATGCTTCCGGAAGGGTGATTCGTCGATTTAGCAGCAATGATGCCGGCTACACTTTGCCTGCCGATTTAAACATCCCTGCCTACTGGATTCGGCCGCAGGAAAAACTATCCGGAGAAAAAGGGGCGCATCGATTTGTTTGGAATCTGCGCTATGCGCCACTGGAATCAACCGTCTCTTTTCCAATTGCCGCTGTTTATACTAACACCGCGCCTGAAACGGCATCACCCTGGGTGTTGCCCGGAAATTATACGGTAACACTGATTGTTAACGGACAAGCCTATACACAGCCGCTGACAATCAAAATGGATCCGCGCGTAAAACTTACGCAAGAGCAGTTGGCGCAACTGCACAGCGCTTCGCTTACCTGTTATCAGGCCAGACAAGCTGCTTGGATGAATCTACAGGAAATAAGTGTAGTAAAAAACCAGATCAAAGAGTGGCTGTCCGGCGATCGCCCCGACAAAGAAAAAATTTCCCTGCTGGAACAGCAGGTAGCAGAAATAGAGGGTGCTGGTGGCGGGCGAAGGGCGCGCGCTGTTTCAAGTGCACAACCCGGTTTCGCAACCCTGGAGGGACAGTTATCATCCATCGGCAGTATTTGGCAGGAAGCCGACCGGCTGCCAACGCGGCAATCGATGGAAGCATTGCAACAAACCCTGCAAGCGCTGGGAGCCCTGCAACTAAAGTGGAATAAAGTAAAAGAGGAGGTCGGACAAATAAAATAACAGCCTCGCTTCTTGTGTCAATGTGGTAGCTAAAAATTATCCTACCATCCTTTCACGTTCTTTCTGCAGGCGGAACATCTCGTCGCGTAAGCGGGCAGCTTCTATGAAGTCCATATCGCGGGCTGCTTTTTCCATTTGCTTTTTTGTCTGCGCAATGGCTTTCTCTATTTGTGGAATGGTAGCATAGGCCACTTGTTCTTCCGCTACCATAGTTATCAGTGGTTCATCTTTTTGTAATGCATAGGGCCGTGATGGATCATATCCTTTGATGTCGAGCACAGAGCCTTGCGCCCTGATCTGATCAATACTCTTTTTAACGGTGCGGGGAATGATGCCATGTGCCAGGTTGTATGCTACCTGTTTCTCCCGGCGCCTCATTGTTTCGTCGATGGTTCGCTGCATGCTTTCTGTAATCTTATCGGCATAAAAAATTACGCGCCCCTCTTCATTTCTCGCCGCACGTCCCGCTGTTTGCGTCAGTGATTTTTCGTTTCTTAAAAATCCTTCCTTGTCTGCATCCAAAATAGCCACCAGTGCCACTTCGGGCAGATCAAGTCCTTCCCTCAATAAGTTTACCCCTACCAATACATCAATTTCGCCCAGCCTGAGTTGTTGCAAAATTTCTACCCGCTCTAACGTGTCAACATCGCTGTGAATATATTTAGACCGAATCTGTATCCTGCCAAGGTATTTATGCATCTCTTCTGCCATGCGCTTGGTGAGCGTTGTCACCAATACACGAAATCCCTTCTTCACCGTTACATCAATTTCTTCCAGCAGGTCGTCTATCTGATTGATGCTGGGTCGCACTTCAATGGGGGGGTCAAGCAGTCCTGTCGGCCGAACAATCTGTTCCACCACAACGCCACCGGTTTTTTGCAGTTCATAGTCACCGGGGGTGGCGCTAACAAAAATGGTTTGTCCGGTCAACGATTCAAACTCATGAAAATTCAGTGGTCGGTTATCGAGGGCGCTGGGAAGCCGAAAGCCATAATCGACCAACACTAATTTACGACTGCGGTCGCCGCCATACATGCCTGCCACTTGTGGAATGGTTTGATGACTTTCGTCGATCACGCATAAAAAGTCGGAGGGGAAGTAATCGAGCAGGCAAAACGGTCTCGTGCCGGGATGTCTTCGATCAAAAAAGCGGGAATAGTTTTCTATTCCATTACAGTAGCCCAGCTCACGAATCATTTCCAGGTCATACTCTACTCTTTCCTTCAGTCGCTGTGCTTCCACGAACTTACCCTGTGAAGAAAAATATTCAATCTGTGCCATCATCTCGTCTTGGATTTCGTGCATTACCTGTACAATCATTTCTTTAGGTGCCAGGTAGATAGTGGCAGGAAAAATGGCGGCATGCTCCATTGTCTCCATTCTTTTTCCTGTATTGGTATCTATGCTCTCAATGGATTCGATTTCGTCGCCGAAAAATGTTATGCGATAGCCAAAATCAACGTAGGGTAGATTGATGTCTACTGTATCGCCTTTCACCCGAAAGGTGCCTCGGGTAAAATCACCTTGTGTTCGATTATATAAAGAGTTCACCAGGGCATGCAAAAATCCCTGGCGGGAGATGGTTTGTCCGCGTTCCAGCCGGATGATGCCATTGGCATATTCGGTGGGGTTGCCCATACCATAAATACAGCTCACGCTGGCTACTACAATAATATCACGCCGCCCGCTCAGCAACTGTGAGGTGGCTTGTAGGCGAAGCTTGTCGAGCTCTTCGTTGATACTTAGGTCTTTTTCAATGTACACATCACTCACCGGCATGTAGGCCTCCGGTTGATAATAATCGTAATAGCTAACGAAATAACCAACTGCGTTGTCGGGAAAGAATTGTTTGAATTCGCCATACAATTGTGCCACCAGCGTTTTATTGTGTGTGAGCACCAGTGTCGGGCGCTGGGTCTGCTGAATAACATTGGCAATCGTAAAAGTTTTGCCGCTTCCGGTAACGCCGAGGAGTGTCTGATAGTGCTCGCCGCTGTTCACGCCTTCTACCAGCTCTTGTATGGCGCCGGGCTGATCACCCGCAGGCTGGTAGGCTGTAAAAAGCGAAAAGGGCATGGATAAACGAGTTGAAGGAGACGTGTGGTGCGAAGAGGAGCTGTTACTGCAAAACTATGTTGTAAATCGGTACGGGCGGACGAAAGTATTGCTCTGATTCGCGCTGTCGGTAAATTTTTCGTACAACTGACATGCCTTTCACAACGCGACCAAAAGCAGCAAAGCCTTGCCGGTCGGCAATGTTCTCGCCGCCTGCATCCAGCCCTTTTTGTCTTCCGATACAAATAAAAAACTCGGTAGCAGCTGTACCGGGTGCGCCGCGTGCAAGAGAGATGGTTCCATCTTTGTGCTCGATGCCGGTCATATCTGTAGGCTCATGCGGTATCCCCGGCAGCGTTGATGCAAGCGCATAGTTGGTTTTCCAGATCCCGCCCTGAATGAGCTCCGTCTTCGGCGCGTTGCTGGGTTGGTTGTCGATGGTCAGTACCCGGTAAAACAGGCTGTTCTCATAATACCCCGAATCAACATATTGCAGGAAGGCCTTCACCGTTTGAGGGGCCTGCTTTGCATAGAGCTCCAGCTCAATCTCGCCATAGCCGGTTTGTATTACTACGTGGGGGCTGTCTGAGTTGCGGGTTTTGGCACCACAGCCAAGCAGCAGGGAGAGGAAAAAAAACCAGGTGATAAAGCGGAAGCGTAGCATATTCAATTACCAGCTGGGTGTTTTTTTCTTTTTCTTCGACATGATCCAGGGCAGCAGTTCGGGTTCAGCAAAAGCATTGTCCCAGCTGTTGTGGTTCACGCCGGGATATTCGGTATACTTTACCCGGCGGGCTCCATTATCGATGAGGCCCTTATACAATTCCCGGTTAAAGGAGGGTGACACGACCACGTCTTCTGCCCCGTGAAAAATCCACATAGGCACTGGTCCTGCTTGCGCGAGGAAGGCGTTCACGTCAGTTGCGCCGCAAATGGGAAAGGCTGCGGCAAAATATCCCGGATAACGAACCAGCATATCATACGTTCCCATGCCGCCCAGCGAGAGTCCGCCGATGTACACTCTTTTTTTGTCAGCCTTTCCTGCTCTGGTCAGGCTGTCCATCAATTTTTTTACCAGTAGGGCAGGAGTTGTTGCCGTGAGCGCAGCATCATAGATCCACTCGTTCATTTTTGGACCTCGTTTAAATCTTGACCAGGCGCTGTCTTTCGGGCATTGTGGGAAAATAACAATAGCCGCGTGCTTGTTGCGAATGTCTTCACGAGCAAAAAGCTTTCCTCCGTGTTTGAGTTGCAATTCGTTGTCTTTTCCGCGCTCTCCGGAGCCATGCAGAAAAACTATGAGCGGATATTTTTTTTCGGGACGATAATTCATGGGATACATGATCCGATAGTGAAGGGTGTCTGTTCCCGAGATATACTGTTGTCGCTCAAAAAGCGAAAGATCTTGTGCCATTGCAGAAAAAAGCAAAAACAGCGACAGGTAGGTTAATAGAATTCTTTTCATTTTTTTGGAAGGTATTTTGCGTTATTTATTTTTTAACCCACTCAGGATGCTGTTGGTGCCAATCGGACAGCTGCTGATAGGCTTCGGCTACAGATAGTAATCTTCCTTCTTTATATAATTGTCCAATAAACGTAATGCTCGTAGGAAGTTTACTGCGGGAATCAAATCCTGTTGGAACACATACAGCCGGATGCCCGGTCAGGTTCGTGATAGCACTTTGGTTGCCGCTGCCGCGTGTAGGACAAATCAATACATCGACTGCATTCATCGCTTCGTTTACTTTTTGCATCAACAAGTAGCGGTGTCGATTGGCGTTGATGTATTCGACCGCCGGCATCAGTCTTGACACCCGAAACGAATTGGGCCAGTCGTACTTTCCCTGGCGCGTCATTTCATCGTCAATATTGTTGCGTGTAAAATCATCAAATGCAGCTGCGGCTTCGGCGCTGATCACCACGTCCATGATGTTAAAGGGATATGCGGCGCTGTCGGGAAAGTCAACCGGTATCAGCGAATAGCCTGCGTCCTGAAAAGAGCGCAACACCTTCCATTCGCTGCGCGAAGTGTCTTTGATTCGATCGAAATAATTTTTAGTATAGCCAATCCGAAGCTGACGGGCATCGCTGGATTGTTGATAATTAAATCGGGCGTTGACAGCACTGGGGTCTATGCCATCTGTGCCATGAATGAAGGCAAAAACAATGGCTGCGTCTGCGGCGCTTCTGCAGATGGGTCCTATTTTATCGAGGCTCCAGCTAAGTGCCATGCCGCCACTTCTGCTGATGCTACCAAAGGTCGGGCGGAGTCCGGTGAGGCCACAGGTGGAGGCGGGAGATATGATAGAGCCCCAGGTCTCTGTTCCAATGGCAAAAGGAATCAGGCCCGCCGCTGTTGCAGAAGCTGAACCCGCAGAAGAGCCGGAGGATCCTGTGTTGATGTTCCAGGGATTGCGTGTTCTGCCGCCATACCAATAATCCCCCATTGCCAGTGCGCCGAGCGTAAACTTCGCAATCAAAACAGCACCGGCTTCCTGCAACCGTTGATATACATAGGCGTCCTCATCTATTACCTGGTCTTTATAGGGCGCTGCGCCCCAGGTTGTTTTCGTTCCGCGAACAGCGAAAAGGTCTTTTAGTCCATACGGAATGCCATGCAGGGGGCCGCGGTATTTTCCGGCAGCTATTTCTTCGTCTGCGCGCCGCGCCTGTTCCATCGCGAGTTGTTCCGTGAGGGCAATCACACAATGCAAGGTGTCGCCATACTTTTTTAGCCGGCCGATAAAAAATGTTGTCAGCTCTACCGAGCTAATTTTTTTGTTCCTAATCAGATAGGCAAGTTGTGAAACGTTATAAAAAGCCAGGTCGTTGATGTTTTCGGGCAGTGGCGTTTTGGGCAACTTCCATCGTATGTTATCCTTTTCGGTATCGATGCGCATGCCCGGCAGCAGCGGACTCTGCCACAGGCTCATGGGTACGCTATTGGAGAGCTTCTGCTTGTGCATAAGCCGGTAATTCGCAAGGTTCTCCTGTATGCCCTCATACATGCTGTCGAGCTCTTGTTGAGTAAACTCCAGATCAAATATTCTGGCTGCGGCAGCCATATCAGCGGTCTTGGTAGTGGGGCTGGTTGTCTGAGCCACTGCGGAAAAACAAAGCAGCATGGCGCTTAGCACCCAGGTTGAAACATTTTTTTTGTTCATAATTGCTCGTTTAATTCGTCCCTCAATTTTACCCATACCTGGTCGTCCAGCAATTCGTTGTTTTTATATGCTGCTTTTCGATGGGTGGCTTCCAATTCAAAACCATTTTTTGCCAGTACCTGTGCGGAAGCTATGTTGTTGCTGAAAACCTGTGCGTGAATGCGCACAAACTGATCAAGCGACCAAATATATGCTGTCAATAGTTTTACCGCCTCGGTTGCTATTCCCTTTCCCCAGTATGGCTCGCCAATAAAATATCCTAATTCGCAAGACCTCCTAAAAACATCTGTTCCGGGTACAAAGCCGATGCTTCCGACCAGCTCTCCCTTGTACTCAACTGCAAAGCTCTCCGGCGGTTTTTTCTTGGCAGCAGTAGAAATCCACTGAATCGCATCCGTATGTGTATAGGGCGACGGGAAGGCGTCTCGCACGCGCTGAAAAATAAGGGGATTGTTGGCAATGGCTGCCAACGCTGCGGCATCTGACAACTGCCAAGGTCGCAACAGCAAATCATTCATGGTCGGTAATCGGTCTATTTAAATATCCGGAGTAGTCCGGTATGGTTGCCTCGTATTCTTCGTGCATAAAAGGCGAGGTCATAATAAAGTCGGCGGTAGCTCTGTCACAAGCCATCGGAAGGTTCCAGGCAACACACAGACGCAGCAGCGCTTTTACATCGCTGTCGTGTGGCTGAGCCTGCATGGGATCCCAAAAGAAAAAAACCATGTCTATTTCTCCATTCGCAATCATCGCTCCGATTTGCTGGTCGCCCCCCAACGGTCCGCTTAATAATTTTTTTACGGGCCTGTCTAATTTTTCTTCCACCAGCTTTCCGGTAGTGCCTGTTGCAATCAGTTCGTGCTTGGCAAGTGCCGCTTTATTATGCATCGCCCACTCAAGCAGGTCGATTTTTTTATGGTCATGTGCCACAAGAGCTATTCGTTTTCTTTTTCCCAATAACTTTTTTTCCTGCATGGTTTTTTGTTGTGGATTATGAAGGTACGGCTTGCGATTTATAATTCAATTGCAGGCGGGCAGACAGCACATAATAGGCCGAAGCGGGTGCCATGGCGGTGAAGATGCAGGCAGCCAACCAAGAGACGCCCATCCACTTGAGCAACGATGCGATCAGGATGCAATACAAAGGATAGGTAAAAAGCAATACGGCAAAAAGAACGGAATCATAAAAAACCGTTCCTTTTGTTTTGGCGCCCACCCAGCGGCTAACCGGATAAAACAATGGAAAGTTGATGCATTTTGCCAGCGGAGTCACAATTGCCAGTATGCCGAGGTGCTTATCGCTGATGGTGGTTGTAGGGGGCTGTATGAGCTCCTTTAGTTGCGGAAAGAGAAGGCTATTAAACTGATGAATGTTGGATTGTTCGTGCGTTGAGGTAAATAGCTCGCCGGGAAGCAGGGCTTCTCCGAAACAAAGGGTTGCGGCTTTACCTATTCTTTGAAAGTCGCTGTAAGCAACGCCTACGGGAATGATTCGAAAGTCGGGCAGACTGCTTGCTTCGATTGCGATTCTGCCTGCTCCCTTTTTAAATGGCTGAAGCGCATGTGTATTTAGGCAAATCCCTTCAATGAAGATGAGCAGCGTTCCGCCATTGCTCAATACTTCATGTGCATACTGGAAAGTAGTTCTGTTAAGGTGCACGTATTGTCTGCCCTCGCGTATGCGATAGACGGGATACATATTGAGTAGCCGCAACAGGGTCCGGTGCCAAGGACGATTAAAAACATCACCGCGTGCCAGAAAGTGAACGGGTCGATTACTGGCGAGCGCTATCAACAAGGCATCTAAGAAAGAATCGGGGTGGTTGGCGACCAGTAGTGTTGGTCCGGCGGATCCCTGCCGCTCGGGATTGCGAATGGCAAACTGTGGAACATACCAATACATAGTAAGCCGCACCCACCATTTCATGATTCCAAATAACACTGTCTGTTAGTTTGCAATAAATATAGTATTTCTTGTTTTGATTGTTTCATTGTTTGATTGGTGGGTGTTGGTGGAGAAATAAAAAACCGCTCCGGAAGACCGGAACGGTTTTACTAACTAACCCATCCAAAAGAAATCGTTTATAATATATTCGACAGCGATTGTCGCTTTTTTATTTTTCAGCTTCCGCTGCTACCAGCTTTTGCTCGCTAACTTTCGCGCGGATCTTTGCTTCAATTTCTGCAGCCAGCTCTGGATTGTCGTGCAACAGATTCTTCACGGAATCGCGACCCTGACCAAGCTTGTTGCTATCATAGCTAAACCAGCTGCCGCTTTTTTGTACGATGCCGAGCTCTACGCCCATGTCAATGATTTCGCCGAGCTTGCTGATGCCTTCTCCGAAGATGATATCGAATTCTGCAGCGCGGAATGGCGGAGCCACTTTATTTTTTACCACTTTTACTTTTACGTGGTTGCCTACAGCGGCGTCGCCGTCTTTAATTTGAGACATGCGGCGGATGTCGAGTCGAACGGACGCATAGAATTTCAACGCATTACCTCCGGTGGTTGTTTCAGGGTTGCCGAACATCACACCTATTTTTTCACGCAACTGGTTGATGAAAATACAAACGGTATTTGTTTTGTTGATGGTGGCGGTCAGCTTACGCAGTGCCTGGCTCATTAGTCGTGCATGCAAGCCCATTTTGCTGTCACCCATTTCGCCCTCCAGTTCGCTCTTGGGCACAAGGGCTGCCACCGAGTCGATTACTACTACATCTAGTGCGCCAGATAAAATCAGCCTGTCAGCGATTTCGAGCGCCTGTTCACCATAGTCGGGTTGTGATATTAGCAGGTTGTCAACATCAACGCCTAATTTTTGTGCATAGGAGCTGTCGAAAGCGTGTTCCGCATCTATGATGGCACACATGCCGCCCTTTTTCTGTGCTTCGGCGATAACATGTATCGCAATGGTTGTTTTACCAGACGATTCCGGTCCGTAAATTTCAACAATTCTTCCCTTGGGTAATCCGCCAACGCCAAGCGCGGCATCCAAGCCGATGGATCCGGTGGAAATAACTTCCATTGGGTCCTGGCTTTTTTCGTTCATCATCATGACACTGCCCTTGCCATAATCTTTGTCGATCTTATCAATTGTCAGCTTCAGGGCCTTCAGCTTTTCTGCGTTGCTCATGTTCTTTCTTTTTAAAGTAGGTTAGTCGTTTGTCCTCACAAAGATACAATCTTTCCCAAAACAAACTAATTATTTTAGTATTTTTTTGCTAACGTCATTAGTTTTTGGTTTGTTGCGCAAAAATACGAGATAGGGAGCCTGCCGACGGGGTAGTTATACTCGTTTTATGCCCGTTTTTTCCCCTTTTTCAGGACTGTGGGGCGCGAAACCCATTCGAGGCGACTACCAGCCTATACCATAATCCTCCCCATGGTTGGAGGAGCCCCCCCAGAGCGTTCCATGCTTTTTGTCGAAGAAAATGGCATTGATTGGACCGCTGCTGCGCTCTGTAAAACTTAACGTGTAGCCCATTTTTTTAAGCGCCTCGCGCGTTGCGGGCGGCGTGCGGTTATTCAACAGCAGCTCGCCGGAACGAGGCCTTCTGTCTGCAATGCGGGTTCCGCCCAGCGACAACCAAAGTTGATTGGTATTAATATTGGCTGCCTCCGCGGCCTGTTGAACGGTCATGTCAAAATCGACCATATTGATAAAAAACTGTAGCAGGTTCTGGTCTTGTGTGTCTCCTCCCTGAACCGCAAAAGACAAAAACGGCGCGCCATTTTTGAGCGCAAGCGATGGCGTGAGTGTTACCCTAGGCTGCTTGCCGGGCGCTACCACGTTGAAGGGGTTAATAGCCGAGTCGAGTACAAAGCTTTGTAGTCGCTGGCTCATGCCTACGCCGGTATTGCCGGCAATGGTGGCGGGAACCCATCCGCCACTGGGCGTAATAGACACTACCCAGCCCTCCTTATCTGCCGCCTCCACGCTGGTAGTGCCTAACCATAGCCGCTCCATATAGGCTTCCTCGTGCATCGCTGTGCCCGTACTATCATGTGCGGGTACAAATTGCCGGCGAGCTGCGCTATCTGCTATTTGTTTTCTGGCCTCCAGCAAATCGCGGAAGGGGTTTTGCTTTCCTTCAAAAGGATAGGGGTCGCCCGGCTGAACCTGTGGGTCATTGGCATCCTTGCGCATCTCTGCTAATCGCGCCCTGGCATATTCCTTGCTGAGCAGGCCCCGCATCGGCTGATAGCTATTGCGTGCCGGATCGCCATAATAAAAGTCCCTGTCTGCAAGTGTCATGTTCATGACCTGATATAGGGTATGAATGTATTCCGGTGAATTATATCCCATTGCTTTTAGATCGAGTGGCTCGAGCATGTTCAGCGATTGTAAAAGCATGGGGCCTTGTGTCCATTGTGATAATTTATATACATCTATGCCGCGATAGTTCACCATCGGCGGCTCCTCTTCTTTGGGCTTCCAGCTTGCCAGATCCTGCAGCGTAATCAGTCCGCCCTGTTCCTGACAACCACGCACAAACTCTTGTGCAATGTCTCCTGTATAAAACCTGTCACATGCCGCCTGAATAGCCTCTTTGCGAGATTTCCCCTTTTTGAGCGCCTGTTGCTCTGCTTCCACCATTTTGCTGAGCGTGTTGAGAAGGTCTTGTTGTACAAAAATTTCTCCTGCCGCGGGCGCCTCTCTTTTTTCGCCCAGGTGGGGAAGGAACACCTTTTTACTGTAAGGCCACTGCTTGATGCGCTCTTTGCCCCTTTCAATGCTATTCGCCGTCTCCGCTTCTATTGGATAGCCGGCTGCCAGCTGCATGGCAGGCGCCAGCACCTGCCGGAGACTCATCGTACCATATTGTTGTAGCATGTGACAAAGGCCGCCCACTGTTCCGGGCGTAACAGCAGCAAGCGGACCATATTCCGGAGGAAAACGATAGCCCTTGCCTTTAAAAAATTCCGGGGTTGCGCCGGTGGGTGCTACGCCCAGGGCATTTATGCCGATAACCTTTTTGGTGCGAGGATTATAGATCAGCGCCTGCGTTTCTCCGCCCCAGCTAAGCACATCCCACATGGTACAAGTGGCTGCCAACATAGCGCACGCGGCATCTACTGCGTTGCCTCCTTGTTGAAACATCATAGACCCCGCTGTTGCAGCCAGGGGCTTGCCCGTAATGGCCATCCAATTTTTTCCATGCAACGGTGGTTTCTGCGTGCGCTGCGCGCAGACGGCAAAAGAAAGCGTTAGAAGTAGACAAAGAATAAGGTGCTGCTTTTTCATGTGCGACTGATTTGCAGCAATTTACTTTATTCTGCTTACGTCTACTCGTATTCGAGATAAAATATCCGCGCGGTTTTCGTTCAAAATTCAGGCTGCCATTTGAATGATCGGTTTTCGCCCCGCTGGTTTTAATTTTTATCCCCGGCGGGCTCTGCCGCTGCTATATCTGCTGTGGCGCATGACAGCAGCATCGACAGGTTTTGGGTGGGGTATTTTTTTGGCGAAAGGAAACAAAATACTATATGGCGTTCTGTTCCACCAGATTTTTTTCGTTGCTCATTCCCTGAGCGGCTGTGCGTTCATAGTAACAATGTCTACAACCGAGACCGTGCTGTTTCTCCCTCCAATGAACGCCTATGACTGGCTGGTGCACGAACGACTTATTTTAGCAGCACAAGGCTTTAAACGGCCGGCTGCATTTTTTGTCGTCTCGCTCCTAGACAAAAGCAAGCGCGGCTCCGCTTGTTTTTCGTATTTTTAGGTGTTACCATCTTCCTTCTTATGCCTGCATATCAACTTTCTATTAACGGGAAATCTCAAACAGTAGATGTTCCGACCGACATGCCCCTGCTTTGGGCCCTGCGCGATTCGCTTGACCTCACCGGTACAAAATATGGTTGTGGTGTTGGCTCTTGTGGCGCCTGCACCGTGCTGATTAATGGCAAGCCCGTTCGCTCCTGTCAATATCCGGCTTCGGCCTGTACAGGCAAGGAGGTGACCACGATCGAGGGGTTGAGCGAAGAAGGAACTCACCTTGTTCAGCGCGCCTGGACCGACCTGAACGTGCCCCAGTGTGGTTATTGTCAATCTGGTCAAATCATGACGACCGTTGCGTTGCTACAACAGCATCCTCAACCGAGCGAAGAACAAATTGACGAAGCGTTTGCAGGACTTGTTTGTCGCTGCGGAACTTATGCACGAATCAAAAAAGCCGTTCTCCGCGCATCGGAGTTGAATAAAAAATAATCACATGAAAAGAAGAAGCTTTATACAACTCGGTTCTTATTTGTCCGGCGGGTGGGTGTTGTCTCAGTTTCTGCCCGTGTCGGCGCTTGCAAATGAGGGTCCGGCTTGTTTTCAACCCAGTCCGCTTATTAAGCTTTGTTCCGATGGAAAAATAATTGTCTATGTGTACAAGCAGGAAATGGGCCAGGGCGTACAGACGTCTTTACCCCTGATTGTAGCCGAAGAGTTAGAAGCAGACCTAAACAGCGTTGTGGCAGAGGCCCTTCCTTTTGTTGCAGGAGGAAAGTTCAATTATTCCACGGGCGGAAGCACCAGCGTTTTGTATGAATATACGCCCCTGCGCAAGGCAGGTGCTGCTGCCAGGGAGATGTTGATTTCGGCAGCTGCTGCGGAGTGGGGTATTTCACCCGACAACTGCAGGGCTCAAAAAAGCCGCGTCATCAACACCATCACCAATCAGTCGATCGCATACAAAGACCTGATTACAAAAGCTTCGGCGCTCCCGGTACCCAAAGATCCTGCACTAAAAAATTACAAAGACTTTTCACTGATAGGAAAAACGGGCATCAAAAAAAGTAACCTAAAGGAAATTATCACCGGAAAATTAAAATATGGGCTGGACTTAAAACTACCCGGCATGTTATATGCCGTTATTGTTCGGTGTCCGGTTATGGGCGGAAAAGTTACGTCATGGGATGAATCTTCCGTTAGCAAGATAGATGGGTTGGTGAAGTTGTTTGAGATGAAAGAAATGGGCAGCCAGCTTGAAACCAGAAGTGGCGTTGCCATTGTTGCAAAAAACAGATGGGCAGCGCTGCAGGCACAACGGCAGCTGAAGGTTGAGTGGAGCTACCCTGTCGGGGCATTAAAAAAAACCTCTGCCAGTTATTTTTCCGAACAGGCGGTCCGGTTGCAAAAAGCTCCCGATGTTGTATATGATGAAAAGGGAAATACAGTTTCCGAGTTGCCGCCAACAGAAAAGGATTGGATAACTGCCAGTTTTCAAATCCCTTTTGTTGCGCATGCGGCTATGGAGCCCCTGAATTGTATTGCTGAATTCAAAGAAGGGAAGTTTGAGTTATGGGGTGGTTTTCAAAATCCGGGAAAAACGGCAACCGTGGCAGCCAAATTTTTTGGCTTAACCCCCAAAGATGTTTTCATTCATCTTATGCCAATGGGTGGCGGTTTTGGAAGAAGGCTGGGGGCAGATTACAGCGCAGAAGCTATGCAGGTGGCACATCAAATAACGGGCCCCGTGCAGCTAATGTTCACCAGGGAAGATGATATGAAATTCGATAACTATCGGCCCGCTTCTACACATCAGCTGAGTGCCAAGCTGGGTGAGGATAAAAGGCCCGTCGCCTGGCAACACAAAATTGCGATTGCCCCGGTGGCTGATTTTTTATTGGGAATGAAGGGAAACAAAAACTGGTTGTCGATGGAAGCGGAGGGCGGCGGTGCAGGAGATATGTATTATAATATTCCTTCGCTGCGAAGTGCCGTAAGCAGAACAGATTCACCGGTGGTGGAAGGATGGTGGCGGGCGGTAAACTTCACTTATAATAATGTGGTAATAGAATGTTTTGTTGATGAGTTGGCCAAAAAGGCTGGGGTAGATCCGGTTGAATACCGGTTGTCTTTGCTTAAAAATATGCCGGCCGGAAAAATCAAGGGTGGTGCTCTTTATGAGCCCAATCGGTTGGCAGCGGTTATTTCTTTGGCGGCTGAAAAAATGGAATGGAAGAAAAAAAGAGCTGCCGGCCGGGGTCTGGGTATTGCCTGTTGTTTTTATAATCACGCCAAGGCATATACTGCTCACGCATTTGAAGTGAGTGTAAATAAGGATAAGAAAATTACCATTCACCGCGCTATTGTTGCAACCGATGTGGGAACTGTTATTGATGTGGATGGTTTCAGGAACCAGGTAGAAGGCGGATTTGTTTGGGGTTTAAGTGCAGTTTTAAAAAGTGAGATAACGGTTGCAAGCGGAGCTGTGCAGGAAAGTAGTTTTTATGATTTTCAGGTTTGCCGTTTACCCGATGTGCCTACCCTTGAAATACATGTAGTAGAAAGTTCTCGAGAGCCCGGCGGCGCCGGGGAAACCAGCGTACCCTCGGTGATGCCAGCACTTATGAATGCAATAGCCGCTGCTACAGGCGTACGCATACGCTCCCTCCCAATCAAAAACAAGGGCTACACGGTTTAGTCTTTGTCAACTCGCTGAAAGCGGAGGTCGTGAAAATCGTAACTGAAGTCGGTGAGTGGAGATATTGCCCGCATGCGAATGCTTTTCGCTTTTCCCTCTTCATCGAGTGCAAAATTGACAAAAGCATCTGCGTCCATACTCCGATCATTCCAGCGCACCACCATCGTTGTTCCTTTATAGGGAAATAATCTTCCGGTTAATTTCGGAGAGCGCTTCATCTGTAACCAGGGTTGTCCGTCTTTTTCTTGTATAAATGCCTCTCCCATCCAGGGATCACGATACGTTCCAATAAAGGGTTTCCAGTTTTGTGATGAGGCCTGAATCGCCTTTTTGATTGCTGCTTCAACAGAATCGGTTATTTTTTTTGCTCCGTCAATTTCGTTTTTTCTATTTGCTAATAATCTGGTTGGCCAATCGATGCCGGTTGGTCCTAAAAATTTATCTTTTATGCTATTGGAAATAGCCACGAATGCTGCTCCTTCCTGCTGATTGGTTAAAACAATAATTCCCAGTTTTATTTCAGGAATCATGGTAATCTGCGTTACCATCCCCTCTAAGCCTCCGGTATGCGTTGCTTGCAGTTTTCCTTTAGTGTCTGACAAAAAGAAGCCCAGGCCATAGGCAGAAAAATGAACAGAATATACTCCCGGATTATAAACAGGAATAATAGTTTGTGGCGACCATAATTCTTTAACCGTTTCTTCAGATAAAATTCGCTTTCCCTCAGCGGAAGTTCCTTTGTTCATTAAACATATCAACCAGGCTGATAAATCGTAGATATTAGAATAAATTCCGCCGGCAGCGTGTCCTACGCGCAATGTATTTCTTGGAATCACTTTAACTTCTCCTTCCACAGGAGCATGTGCATCTATCACATCCTCGCGCTTAGTAAGACGCTCAAAAGATCCAGCGCTTGTTTTCATTCCGAGTGGTTGAAAAATATTCCTCTCTACAAAATCATCCCAGGATAAACCGGAAACGCGTGCAATCACTTCTCCGGCAACGATATAAAGATTATTATCATAATCATACTTCGTTCTGAACTCAGATTCCTGAGGTAAATAACGAAGATTATGAATGATATCTTTCAAAGTAAAGTCGCTGGAATCAGGAAAGAACATAAGATCTCCGGCTCCTAATCCCATACCACTCCGATGAGTCAGTAAGTCTTTAATTGTAAAATGTTCTGTAACATAAGGATCATATAATTTAAACTCGGGAATATAATCACGAACCAGATCATCCCATTTTATTTTACCTTGTTCTACCAGAATTCCGAGAGCCGCAGCAGTAAATGCTTTACTGTTAGATGCGATACCAAATAATGTGTTGGGGGTGGTTATTTGTTTGGTTTGTAGTGAACGAACGCCATATCCTTTTGCATGTATAATCTTTCCATCTTTTACTACACCAACGGCGATACCAGGTACACGGAAAGAAGCCATTACTTTTTCTACTAAGGTATCTACTGCTGCTGCAGAAAAATTTTGAGCTTTCCCTAGTAGTGTTGAAAATAAAAGAAGGAAGAGAAGTAGCTTTTTCATTTTTTTATATTTATCCTACCAACCCGGCTTTTTTACTGATCTCCATCATCCTGTCCATTGGAATTTTTGCCGCCAGCCGCAACGATTCTTCCAGTTGGATTTCCGGTAACTCATACAACAATGCATTGTAGAGTTTATCTAAGGTATTTAATTTCATATGCGGACATTCATTACAAGCGCACAAATTATTTGGAGGTGCCGGAATAAATGTTTTTTCAGGTGAAGATTTTTGCATTTGGTGTAAAATTCCTGCCTCCGTTGCCACAATAAAAGAGGTGGCATTATCGGTTTGAGCGAATTTTAATAGCTGTGTAGTACTTCCAATAAAATCAGCTTCCGCCAATACAACCTCTTCACATTCCGGATGAGCAATGATCTTTGCCTCCGGATGTCGAACTTTTAATCGTACTATTTTTTCGTGGCTAAAAATTTCATGAACCATACAAGCCCCATCCCATAGTAACATATCCCTTCCTGTTTTTTTATTCAGATAAGCCCCTAGATTTTTATCCGGAGCAAAGAGAATGGGTTGTTCTGGAGAGACACTTTCAATAATGTTGATTGCGTTACTACTGGTACAAATAATATCGCTTAATGCCTTTATTTCAGCGGTGCAATTGATATACGAAATAACGATGTGATCGGGATGTTTTTCTTTGAACTGGCGGAAAAGAGCAGGAGGTGCACTGTCTGCCAACGAGCAACCAGCTTTCCAATCAGGCACAATTACTTTTTTGGTGGGATTGAGAATTTTTGCCGTCTCTGCCATAAAATGAACGCCGGCAAAAAGAATGATGTCTGCTTCGGTTTTACTGGCCTGTTGTGCTAAACCTAGACTGTCGCCAATGTAATCTGCCACATCTTGAATATCTGCCTCCTGATAATAGTGCGCCAGGATCACAGCGTTTTTTTCTTTTTTTAAACGCTCGATCTCAGCAAAAATATCTATGTTGGGGTCTACAGGAATATCTAAAAAACCTGCCGGGGGGAGAAGCGAATTTTCGACTAACATATTCCTGATTCTTTTTTGTAAAACTAATGGCTTTGTATGAGTTTAAAAAGAAGAGACGATGTGGATTACTGCCGTAGTATTTAATAATCTATATTTATTTAAAACCAACTATTACTATTACGCGTGTTAATTCGTGTATATTCAATCTTTCCCCATTTATCTGTTTCAACTATCCACAGAAAATTCACAATTGGTGACAACTATAACTATCAGTAGGTGGTACGTTTTCGGACTTATTAACAGAAATCTGTTAGATCTTTTCCCAGCTGACAAAAAAGTAATTCACAGAAGCCTCACGGTTAATTAACGGGGATAAATTACTCCCTTTTTCAGCTTCATCATTTTTCTTTCTTTTTTATCCGACCCTGACTCCACATAAAAGAGCTAGCGTACTCGCTTTTTCCACCGTTTTTTTTATTTTTAAACAGAGAATAGTGGATAAATTATCGCTATCCCCCTCCTTTCTAAAAAAATTAGCTAACAACCCTTTTTTTACTCTAGTTTGTGGGGAACGGCGAATACATTATTTTTGCCCTCCCGTAGCCGGAAAAGTTATTAAATTATAATATTTTATTATGTCTATTATTCAAGGAATCCGTGATAAAGGTGCCTGGGTTATTTTCGCGATCATTGCCCTGGCCTTGGTTGCTTTTATTTTACAGGACGGTGTTCGCCAGGGCGGAGGTGTTTTTTCTAATACCAACGTTTTAGGCGAAGTGAATGGTCAGCAGATCATGAAAGCCAGTTTTGATGAAAAATTAAAAGACCTGGAAACAATGGCGCAGGGTCAGGGTGGCCCCCGTGAGGAGTTAATGGAACAATTGTGGAGCCAGGAAGTAGATCAGCTGCTGCTGAAAGAGCAATACGATCAACTGGGAATAATTGTTTCTCCAAAAGAGTTATCAGATCTTTTGTTTGGACCTAATTCACCCCTAAAAAATGAATTCACTGACGCTACGACAGGTGAATTTAACGCTGCCCGAGCCCGGCAATTTATTGCTGAATCGAAGCGCAGTAAAAATGTGGAGCAAGTAAGATTACTGAATACCGCTTATATTAATCCCGCAGTTGAAAGAATCCTGCGTATAAAATACCAGTCTTTGTTATTACAAAGTTCCTACTTGCCAAAGTGGCTGGTTGAAAAACAACAATCAGATAACAACAGCATTGCAGCCATTTCTTTTGTTTATTATCCTTACACTGCTCTTCCTGATTCTGCTGTAAAAGTGACGGATGATGATATTGCGGCTTATGTGAAGAAACATGCGAACGAATACCAGAAGCTGGAAGAAACGCGGAACATTACCTATGTTGCTTTTAGTGCTGCCCCCTCCTCCACTGACTCTGCCAATGTATATAATGAGTTGATAGCGCTTAAAGATAGTTTTGTAACCAGTAATGACCCTGGCTTATTTCTGGCAAAAAATTCTTCAGCTCTTCCTTACTACAATAGTTATTTCAGCAAAAGTAGAATACAACAACCCAATAAAGATACACTGGTGCGCATCCCCGTTGGTCAGGTATACGGGCCTTATATAGATGGTGGTAATTACGTGATGGCTAAAATGATTGCAACAAAAACATGGCCTGATAGCGCTAAAGTACGGCACATACTTATTGGTTTTAATGATGCCAGAACCGGAACACCAATCAGAAATGATAGTACGGCCATGCAATTGGCTGATAGTATCAGAAATGCAATCATAACCGGAGCAGACTTTAATGCCCTGTGTACACGTTACTCAGATGACGGAGGAAGTAAAGACAAAGGAGGCGTATATGAATTTTTCCCACAAGGACAAATGGTGGCGGAATTCAATGAATTTTCTTTCGATAAACCTGTCGGAACAAAAGGTGTCGTAAAGACCGATTTTGGCTACCACTACATGGAAGTGCTGGGACAAAAAAATCCGAATCCTGCCTATAAGATAGCCTACCTCGCAAAACCAATTTTGGCCGGAACAGAAACAGAAGCAGCAGCTGCAACTGCAGCTGCGCAATTCATGGCAGCCGCCAAGAATGCACGTCAGTTCGCCGATGAAGCCACTCGCTTGAAGAAACCACTTCAAAGTGTATCAGAGATCAGACAAAGTGATTATGTATTGGGCACACTGGGACAATCTCGGACTATGGTGCGCTGGGTTTACCAAAACGATGTGGGCGATATATCTGAGCCTACCTCTATCGGAGATCAGGTTATTGTTGCCTTGATCAACGGCGTATTCCCCAAGGGAACGATGGCAGTTTCGGAAGCAAAGCCCCTCGTGGAAAACCTGGTGCGTAATGAGAAGAAAGCCGATGTGATAGTTACTAAGAAGTTCAAAGGAACAACGCTGGCAGAGATCTCTAAAAACAGTGAAGCGCCGGTTCAAAAAGCAGATACCCTCTTTTTCTCAGCTCCCTTTATTTCCGGTATCGGAAACGAACCCGCAGTTGTCGGCGCCGCCTTCAACAAAACACTACTCGGCAAAACCAGCACCCCGATTCGCGGAACCACCGGTGTGTTTGCTATTCAGCCTGAGTCTGCAGGCGCTCGCCCATCCATGCAGGATCAGGATAGCTTTAAGCAGAGCCTGCTGCAAATGCTCCGCTCAGGTTCATTCCGCAGCCAGGACGCCCTGCGCAAGGCCGCCAAAATCAAAGACAACCGATTTCAGTTTAATTAATAACTGATCGATTTAATTTATCCCAGGCCCGGCAACACCGGGCCTTTATTTTTACCTATTCCGAAACAAAAGCGTCGAAACAACCATTAATTTTGTGCTACCTGCAGTAACATGGAAGAACCGTTTGTAAATAAAGTAGCAGAAAGTGGACTCATTACCCTTGATCCGGCGGAATTTTATCCGACCGAAGCTATTCGAATTTTTGATCTGAAAGACCACTTATTCATGGGTCTGATTCTGAAAGAAAAAGATTTCCGCGCAGCATTGCAACATACCGACTGGAGTGTTTATCAGGATTGTGCTGTTGGAATCGATTGTTCAGCCGATGCCATTATCCCGCTTTGGGCCTATATGCTGGTGGCATCTGCACTCGAGCCCTATGCAAGCTTTATCATAAAAGGGAACGAAGATCAAGTTAGAGAAGCCCTCTTTCTTCGCAATATTGCCACTATAAATCCAAAGGACTATTCAGGTCAACGTGTTGTAGTGAAAGGCTGTGGCGAGAAGAGCATTCCCGAAGCGATATATGTTGCTATTACACAACGACTCCGCCCGGAAGCGAAAAGCATTTTCTTCGGAGAGCCCTGCAGCACGGTTCCCGTTTATAAGAAAAAATAAAGTACCGGATTTTACTTGGTTCGCGTAGTTGCGTCTACATAACGTGTATCGTAGTCTTCCCGTATCGTACCCAATACCCTGTCCCAGAACAGAAAATATAAACCATAGTTTCCCTTAAAGTATTGATGATGCTGGTTGTGATTCACCGACGTGTTGATCCACCTGCCAACGCGGGTCTTGTGAAAGCCCCTGGGATATAATTCATAACCAAGATGACCGTACACATTGTATACAATCATCATTAGGAAGAATAACATCAGGTGGGTTTTGTGTATCGGCACCGTAAACAAAAACAAGACAACGATGCCCACCTCGACCAGCGCTTCCAGCGGATGAAAGGCATAAGCAGCCCAGGGACTGGGATTCGTCGATTTATGATGTACCAGGTGAAACAGGTTAAATAATTTTTTATGGTGCATCACGCGGTGTGCGAAGTAGAAATAAGTGTCGTGCATTACAAACAACACCGGAAAGAGCAAAAAGTAGTAAGTCCAGCCATATTCAGCTATTTCCGCATAGCGCGTTGTATATTTTGCAATGGAAGGAACAGCAATAAGGGGATAAGTAACCGTGGCGAAAATGAAAATAGTCAGCATAGAGTAGGCAAACTCGCGCAGGTAATCTTTGTTCTCCGGAAAGCGGAGCTGTATTTTTTTATATAACCACTTGCGCCGGAAGAGGATATAGAATAACACAAAAGCGAGTCCGGCAAAAAAACTATAGCGACCACCAATCAGCCACATCTGTTTAAAATAGAATTCCCAATTCATGCCGTAAAGATAGTTTTGAATAAAACGCTCAGGGTGAGCAAATGGTTAACAATTGCTCATATATTTTTCTAAGGAGGCAAGCGCTTGTCGTTGAACCCTTTTTTGCAGAAAGTGCGTCCACCCCAGCAGCCAGCCTTTCCATCCCAATGCCTGTCGGCACCAGCGATAAAGGTCGAAGGCGTCGGAGTGTTCTATAATTAGTCCATCCCGAAGGCGCATGTGTGCCTTGACCTTATTTACCACTCGATTCCCGGTTCCCGAAAAAACATAACGGGCCTCCCACGCACAGGTGGCATATTCCTCATCTAACAACTCGATCTGGCCAATAGTAATTTGCAGATCTCTGCCGCGCTTACAAAGCATATCCCACATTTTCCTCACCTCCTCACCTTCCAGCCAGCCAAAAACCGGATCGCTGAAAACTATAGTTTCCGCATAGCAGCGGCCCATCTCTGCGCTGTCTCTTTTTTGAAAGGCCGTATAAAACCGGCGTATGGTTGCTTCGTTGTCTTGCATATGATAGTATTAGTGTGCTTCCAGCCAGTTGTGGCCCGCCCCAAGTGCCGCTTCAACGGGCACGTTATTCGGCAAAATCAGCGCTTCTTTCATACCAGATAAGATCAGCGGCTTTAGCACATCCAACTCTTCCTCCACGGCATCGAAAACCAATTCATCGTGAACCTGCAGAATCATTGCCGATTTCATGCGACGCTGCTTCATCTCACGGTGTATGCCTATCATCGCTAGCTTGATCATGTCGGCAGCAGTTCCCTGAATAGGTGAGTTAATTGCGTTCCGTTCGGCAAAACCACGTACTGTAAAGTTAGCGGAGTTGATATCTTTGAGCCAGCGTTTTCTGCCCATCAGTGTTTCTACATAACCATTTTTTTGTGCATATTGTACCACATCATCCATGTATCGCGTAATACCGGAGAACTCTTTCTTATAATTGTCGATGATTTCTTTCGCCTCCGTTTTAGAAATGCCCAGGTTTTCTGCCAGACCGAATGCGCCCTGCCCGTAAATTATACCGAAGTTTACACTCTTGGCTTTGTAGCGCATTTCTTTAGTCACTTCTTCTTCGGCCACGCCAAATACCCGCGCTGCAGTAGCCGTGTGGATGTCTTTTCCTAGCCGAAACGCTTCACACATATTGGCATCGCCACTCATAGAAGCAACAATGCGCAACTCTATTTGTGAATAGTCTGCACTTACCAGCACGCGCCCGTCTTCGCGCGGAATAAATGCCTTCCTGATTTCCCTTCCACGATCGCTGCGAATTGGAATATTTTGCAAATTGGGGTTGTTGCTACTGAGTCGGCCTGTTACAGCCACCGCCTGTGCATAGGAGGTATGAACGCGTCCGGTTTTGCTGTTGATCATTTCCGGTAACGCATCTACATAGGTGCTACGAAGCTTCGTGAGCTCTCGGAAACTTAAAATATCAGCGACGATCGGGTTTTGTGCCGCCAATTTCTGTAAAACATCTTCCCCCGTAGCATATTGTCCCGTCTTGGTTTTTTTAGCCTTCGGATCTACTTGCAATTTCTCAAACAACACTTCCCCCAGCTGCTTGGGCGAAGCCAGGTTGAAGCGCACACCCGCCTGCTTGTAAACAGATTCCTCGCATTTTTTAGCTTCTGTTTCCAACAAGTGGCTGTATTCATTCAGGAAAGGAACGTCGACACGCACCCCCTCAAACTCCATGTCGGTAAGCACGCGCACCAATGGGTTTTCTACCTCGTTGAAAACGCGGTCTACTTTTTTTGTAGAGAGCTCGGGAACAAATACGCTTTTGAGTTGCAGGGTGATGTCTGCATCTTCTACGGCATATTCTTTTATCTTTTCGGTATCTACGTCGCGCATGCTGCCTTGCGACTTTCCCTTCTTTCCAATCAGCTCTTCAATGTGCACCGGTTCATAACCAAGGTAGCGCGCACTAAGGTAGTCCATACTTCTGCGCCCTTCGGGATCAATAAGATAATGCGCCAACATCGTATCAAACATCTCTCCTTTTGGCACAATGCCCAGCCACTTTAAAACGAGCAAATCGTATTTTAGGTTGTGTCCCACCCAGGTAACATCCGTGCGTTCAAAGAGCGGACGAATTATTTCGAGTGTTTCTTCCAGCTCCTCCTGTTTCGAAGAACAGGGAACATAATACCCCTCGCCCTTTTTATAGGAAAAGCTCATACCCACGATTTCTGCCTCATTGGCATCGAGTTCGGTGGTTTCTGTGTCGAAACAAATTTCCTTTATTGTGGACAGCATGGTTATCAGTCCGCGTAGCGCTTCTTTGTTTTCTATCAGGGTGTAATGGTGCTGCGTATTGTGTATGTTATTCTCTGCTAACAGGCCTTGTGCCGTTTCTGCCGGCGCCTCTTTTTTGGTGCTACTGCTTTCGGTGACTTCGCCAAACAGATTTGTTTGAACGGCCTTGGGCGCTGTTTGAAAAGCGTTGAAGGCGTCGCCCAAAATTCTTTTGCCCAGGGTTTTGAACTCCAGCTCTGTGAAGACCTCTGTCAGTAGTTCTTTGTTCCATTCTTTCAGGCGATAATCTTCTTCGTGAAAGGCAACCGGAACAGTAGTAATAATGGTTGCCAGCTTTTTGCTCATGATGGCATCTGCTTTTCCCTTGCGCACTTTTTCTCCGAGGGCCCCCTTGATTTCGTCGGCATGTGCCAGCACGTTTTCCAGCGAATCGTATTCCTTCAGCAGCTTGGCGGCGGTTTTTTCGCCAATACCCGCGATGCCGGGAATATTATCAACGGCGTCTCCCATCAATCCGAGCATATCTATTACCTGCTCAACGCGTTTAATATCCCATTTTTCACAGATCTTTTCTGCTGTGAGAATTTCTTCTGCGCCACCGGCGGAGGCGGGCTTATATATATATACATGTGGGTGAATCAACAACTGTCCGTAATCCTTATCGGAGGTAACCATATACACATGATATCCAAGATCGGCGGCTTGCCATGCAACGGTACCAATTACGTCGTCGGCTTCATATCCATCCAGTTCAACCACCGGAATATTGAAGCCCTGAATAATTTTTTTGATATCGGGTAAAGAGGCGAGCAGGTCTTCGGGCGCCTCTTGCCTGTTCGATTTATAGTCCGCGAAGTCGGTATGTCTTTCAGTAGGAGCATGCGTATCAAAACATACGGCGAGGTGGGTGGGCTTTTCTTTGTTGATCAGCTCGAACAGGGTGTTGGTAAAACCGAATTGTGCATTGGTATTTTTGCCGCGCGAAGTGATGCGCGGAGCACGAATCAGGGCATAGTAGGCACGATATACCAGCGCTAAGGCGTCGAGCAGGAATAGCTTTTTTTCCATGCCTTAAAGGTAATGAAAGGAAGGGACTGTCTTGACACCGCGCATATAAAAAGCAGCAAGCCGCACGATGAAGCGCGGCTTGCTATTTGTCACCACCCGAAGAGGGAAATCGATTATTTCAAGGAATACTTGTGTTTATACCTTTCGTAGAGTTGTCTTTGTTTGTTGTCGAGGCTTGTCATGCGTCCCTGAATTAGAATATGACTAACGGTGCTGCTTTTTGGGTCGAGCAGATCGCCGTCGCTAACGACTATATTGGCATCTTTACCTACTTCGAGGCTGCCTGTTATTTTTTCGATGCCTAAAATTTTTGCGGCATTCAGCGTTATGGCACTCAAGGCTTCTTCTTTGGTAAGACCAAAAGTAGCGGCAATACCCGCATTATAAGACAGGTTCCTATAGCGTGTATTGGCGTCATCATCGTTGATGCAAAAGAGCACACCTGCTTTTTGCAGTGCAGCCGGCGTTTTAAAGGGCTGGTCGATGTCATCATCTTCAAGTGCGGGCAGGTTGAGGCACTGGTCGAGTATCACTGCAATGTTGTTGGCCTTGAGCAGGTCGGCCATCTGAAAGCTCTCGCTGCCGCCTACGATTACAACCTCTACGCCGAATTCTTTAGCAAAGTCGATCGCTATCAGCATTTGCTTTACCTGATCACCATGAACGAATAATTTTTGTTTCTTCTCCAGCAGCGGACGCATGGACTCAAATTTGAGATTCACTGCGGTGTGCGTGGCTTCCTGGAGATATGCCTTTGCCTGACGAAAAAACGATTTGATTTCTTCTACTTTTTCGCTAGCTGAATTACTGCCGGCATCAGCGCCGCCGGCTCCCGGGAACCCGGGGAAGCCACCAAAACGACGACCGCCGCCACGGCTAATGAAGCTGGGCAGATTAATATGCATCCCGCCATCTGTCTGGTAGGCTGCGTCTTCCCAATTCCATGCATCGAGCTGCACCACGGAAGAGCTTCCGCTGATAACGCCACCCTGGGGCGCCACATTCGCCAGAAGAATACCATTGCTACGCAAAACGGCCGGCACACGTGAGTCGGTATTGTAGGCAACAATGGATCTTATGTTGCTATTGAATTCACCCAGCTCGCTAAAATCATTGCTGGCACGCACGCCATTGGCAATTTCTTTCAACCCGATATCCGAATTGGCGAGAATCAATCCCGGATATACGTGTTTCCCTGCGGCGTCAATCATGCGGTCGTTGTTGCCGGGAGCAACAGCGGCAGCGCTGACCGAAATAATTTTTCCTTCGCTGATAACAACGTTACCCTTGTCAATTACTGTTCCGTTGCCCACGTGGATGGTGCCATTTGTTATGAAGGTCTTTCCCTTAAACGCTTGTGCGGGATAGATCACTTCCTGGGCCATTGCCGGAAGCAGGAGACAGCTTAACCAGCATGCACTTATAAACTTTTTCATACACATTCTTTTATAGATGTTCTGCTAATTGCAGCAGATGATTATTGTTGTGATTGGATGTCTTCGGCGTCGATGGTGAAAATGCCGTCTTTGTGCTCGTGGTCGCCACAGCCCAGCAATATCTGCCAACTCGGTTCGGCTGGACGTATAGGACCGCCGGCTCTTTTTTCACCAATCATTTTTTGTGTCAGGCGGAATCGCTCTGCGGCAATCTTTTTGCGCTGCTCCATGTCTTTCTCGCGATCGAAATAAACAATGCCATCAACTATTGTTTTTTCTGCTTTGGCATAAATACTCAGCGGATGATTGCTCCAGATTACGACGTCTGCATCCTTGCCGGCTTTTAGGCTTCCCACCCGGTTGTCTACGTGCAGGGCCTTCGCCGGATTCAGCGTCACCATTTTTAAAGCATCTTCTTCCGCCACGCCCCCATAACGAACGGCCTTGCCGGCCTCCTGGTTCAGGCGTCGTGCCATTTCGGCGTCGTCGGAGTTGATACAAACGTTCAATCCCACTTTATGCATGATGGCCGCATTATAAGCGTTGGCGTCGGTCACTTCCACTTTATAATACCACCAGTCAGAAAAAGTAGATGCCGTTGATCCGTGCGCTTTCATTTTATCAGCTACCTTATATCCTTCCATAATGTGGGTGAACGTATTAAAGGTCACGCCGAACTTTTCTCCCACGCGCATGGCCGCGGTGATTTCGCTTTGCACATACGAGTGACAGGTGATGAAGCGCTTTTTATTGAGTATCTCTACCAGGGCCTCGAGTTCGAGGTCTCTGCGCGTGGTCGCCGAATTCGCCTTCATTGCTTTTTCATAATCCTGGGCACGCGTGAAGGCGTCGGTCAAAATTTGTTCCACGCCCATTCTTGTATCGGGGAAGCGATTGTTGTTGATGGAAGTAGTTCTCTTCACATTTTCACCCAGCGCGAATTTGATGAAGGGATCCCAGTCCTTGAACACGAGGTCGTCAGCATTTGCCCCCCAGCGCAACTTGATAAGCTGTGTTTGTCCGCCAATTGTATTGGCCGAGCCATGCAGGATATGTGAGGAGGTAACACCGCCGCTGAGTTGTCTATATATATTTATGTCTTCGGGGTTTAGGTTGTCGGCGATGCGCGCCTCAGATGTAACGGACTGTCCGCCTTCGTTGATCGAAGCAGCAGCAATGTGTGAGTGTTCATCGATTACGCCCGCGGTTACATGTTTTCCGGTGGCGTCGATGATGCGGGCACCCTCTTCCCTAAGGGTTTTACCTACTTTGACAATCTTTCCGTTCTTGATTAACACATCAGCACCCTCCAGTTTCCCTTCTTTTTCGTTCGTCCAAACGGTGGCATTTTTTATCAAGAGGTTTTCCTGTTTCGGCGCTTCTTCCCAGCCATAGCCATTAAATGGATACTGCACTTTTCCTGTCCTACCCGCAAACGAGGGTCTCTTTCTCGAACTATCGGTTCCTGCCGTTGTTGCCGCAGCGCTCGTCCAGGTGGCTGTCCAGGTTACTTTGTTGCCGGCGGTGTCTTCACCCATTCCATTCCAGGTGTTGCCATTGGCGACGCCGCTCAGGCGATAAGAGGCGGGAATGCGGCCCATGCCACCACCACCGCCAGGTCTTCTGGGAGCCTGTGTGGCAAAGCTTAGTTTTACCAGCTTGCCATCGTGGCTGAATTTTCCGGTGAGCGTATCTTTGCCAATTACGTTGGCTACCGCCGCACCCTTAACATCAAGCGTATAGTTGTTTGTACCGCCCTCGCCGGAAATGCTCAGGGCATAGATACCTTTCACATCGTTCCATACATCTTCTTTCACGCCATATTTATTTCCTTGTATCCAGTTTTGCAGTATGGTTGTTTTCTCTGCGAATACCGGACCGCTGGTAATGATGAAGTTGGCGAGTTTACCGGCTTCGAGGCTGCCCACTTTATCATAGATGCCCAATAAAGTAGCGGGCGTTTTGGTTAACGCATCCATTGCTTTGCTCTCGCTCAACCCTGCTTCGATGGCTTTGCGCAGGTTGCTGTAAAATGTTTTTGGGTCTCTGAGGTCTGCAACGGTGAGACAAAAGCTGATACCGGCCTTTTCCATCGCCGCCGGATTGCCGGGGGCCATTTCCCAGTGTTTCATATCTGCAATAGAAACGGCACGCGCATCGATGGGGTCTTCCACGTCCATGGCGGCAGGAAAGTTCAGGGAGAGTATCATCGGTGATTGCAATGCGGCAATTTCTGCGATGCGCTGGTATTCATTGCCTCCACCTTTGATGATATATTTCACTCCAAATTCAGCAGCAATTTTCGCTGCGCGGATATCGTTCCACTTATCTTCTGCTTCAAAAACCTGTGGCAATCCTTGTAGCTCGTTCCACGCTTTCAGGGAGTGGTTTACTCCTTCTTTTGCCGAATTGGTTTTATACCAGAGGGCATCCAGGTAGGTTTGGCGCAGCAGGGAGATGCTGCCCATGATGCTACTGGGATAACTTTGTTGCGAGCTTCCTTTATTAAATGAATAGTGTGCAGTGGCGCGGTCTTTTACTATAATACTGTTTTCTCTTTCGCTTGCAAGTGTCACAACGGCGCCTGCACCGCGGGCTATTCCATCCTTACTATGGGTGAGTACTGTACCGAAGCCCAGCTCGCGCCAGATTTTTGCTTTGCTGTCATCGGCCACGAAGAGTCGTGCGGCATCGGTTTCCGGCCGAATGGCCTGGTTCCATCCATAAGCGCCTTTTGTGTTGGAAGTGATTTGTGAGGGCGCATTGAAGTTGAATCCCGCTCGCAATGCTGCCGGATCACGTTGCGATCCGGAAACGCCATAGTCAGTATAAATGTCAATAAAAGAAGGATAAATGTATTTGTCCTTGCAGTCGATGACCACCGCATCTTTCGGCAGCGCAATCCCCTGCGCCCCTACTGCTACAATTTTTCCATCACGCACCACAAGGGTTGCATTGGTGAGCGTGGTGCCCGCTTCTTTTACAATGGTGGCGTTGGTAAACGCATAACATTTTTCCCGGCCATCGGCAACGCCGTTTACGGGGAAGGTTTCTTGCGCCTGAAGCTGGCGGCCGAATAGCAGCAACAACAGCAGGGGCAGTGTTTTTTTAAGCATAAGGAACGATTTGGGTAACACTAAAGCTAACCAATTCGTTGGAAGTGAAAAAGCAACGGCAACAAATTCGGTGAAAACACCTATTTTTCGGATGAACAGGAACCCTTACATTTTACCCGCATCCACGTCTTTAATGAAGCTGATCAGTCCGGGAAAATAATGCGGCTGATCATCCCACATAGAGCAGTGACTTCCGTCCGGACAATACAAATATCGTCCCTTCTGCACCTGCGTTGACATCCACTTCATGTGTTCGGGATCCATCGTGTCGTGTTGTCCACCAATCGTGAGGGTGGGCACTTTGATCTTGGGCAGGTCTTTGCTTCTATCCCAGTTGAGCAATCTTCCGCTGGCACCAAATTCTGAAGGGCCCTGCATCATAATATATATCTCTTGGTTGATATGTGAAAACGAGCGCGTAACCGGTTCCGGCCAAGGCAGCGCACGACATAGATGTTTCTCATAATAATTTGGCACCAGAATCTCCATGTAGCGTGGATTTGTATATTGTTTTTTCGATTCCAGCAGTCTAATGGTGTCCACAATTTTCGGGTCCATTTGTTTCGCCAATACATTGTTGGCATATGCAACATATGTTGGAATGCTGCTCACCATATTGCTGATCACAAGTCCCTTGATATTGTCTTGGTACTTGAGCGCATATTCCAGCGCCAGTATGCCGCCCCAGCTGTGGCCGAGTACATAGAAGTTGTCTTTATTCATCCCCAGGGCTTTTCTAACCTGCTCTACTTCTTCCACAAAGCGCTCGGTGGTCCAGAGACTGCTGTCGGTGGGGTGGTCACTGAGCATCGAGCCCAGCTGATCATATTCATAAAACTCAAACCCTTCTTTCGGAAAGAAGCTCTCAAAGCTTTCAAATCCTTCATGGGTTCCGCCCGGGCCCCCATGCAACAACAAAACTTTAATCTTCGGATTGTTGCCAAACTTTTTTGTCCATACGTTGAACTTACCAACCGGCGTCTCTATGGGAATCATTTTCACGCCACCCGACTGAACACCACTGTCGGTGATAGCATGGTATGCTGCAAGAGAAGGCAGGCTGGTGTCTGCAGGACCTTGACAGGCAGCCAACAACGCAAGAATACCCGCGTACAATAAGTGCTTTTTCATATGCGATGGTTATTTTTTTCTAAATCGAGCCAAGGGATCATATTTTATAGATATTTTTCCCGTATTGTCTGCGCTTGCCCGCAGAAACACACTCATGCCTCCTTTGCTATCGCCCCGGATAAACTCAGGGTGGGCCTCGTCTTCCTTTTTCTTCAGGTTCTTGAGCGGCACTTGTATACTAATATCGGTATTATTCATGAAACCATAAATACCTTGTACAAAAAGCGTCAACACGGAAGAATTGATTGCCATGCGGTTAATTAGTATGCCGGCATTTTCCAGTCGCAGCTTGTTTTGGATTTCCGCAAAGCGCACATGAGAGAAATCCCTGTTTTTGAAAGCGGTTTTTTGAATACTCATCAATGGGGGGAAGTTTAATAAGGCCCCATTTTTTAAAGAGAAGCTTGCTGTGCCGTTGATCGTCTTCCAGGAGGGCTCGCCTTTTCCGTTCATCATTAATGAGTAACGCGCATTGGCAGACAGGGTGCCCCGGAGGTTGTGATGACCGAAGCCCGTTATGCCAAAATTTTCAAATGCATAGAAGGTTTTTGCAGCATCAACATTTTTCAAATCAATTGTGCTGGAGAACTTCATTTGATTAGGAGACAGTTCTACAACGTTTGCTGTAACAAGAACGCTCCCGTCACCATGCCGGAGGGTTGCTTTTTTTACTGACCATTTATTTCCTTCTAGAAAGATGTCCGCGGCAAAATTACGGGCGTCCATTTTTTGAAATTGTAAGCGGTCTGCGCGCAGGGAGGCGGTCACCCTTCCGGAAGAAAGCAGGTGATCTATATTTTCTATGGTGGCGCCAATTTTTGTTTTTTTCGCTGGCGCGGAAGTTGCTGCTGATATTTTTCTTTGAAGAATGGATTGTATACTATTCAAATTGATAACAGGGGCATATATGTTCCAGTTCAGCGATACTGGAACATGATCATCGCTCAGCAACGATAAAACATTGTTTGCTTGTCCTTGCATATATACGGGCTGGCCAGCTAAATTTGCATTTAAGGAGTCAACTATCAGGTTGGCATTTTCAAACCGTATTCTACTTCTACAGTTTTTTAATATGGCTTGAGGGCCTATAACCAATATGTCTGTTTGATTAAAGGTTAGAAATCCTTGCAGCCTACTGTTTTTCGAGCTGATGCTATCGGTACGGCCTTCGTAGCTGATTGCCGCTTCCCCTATGCCCGACATAAATTGAAGTGTTTTGGATTGTATGACTGAGTTGAGGTCGCTGGCGCGGAATTGAGTAGTTAGTTGCACAGAAAGCTTCGGACTAACCAAGTTCATGACTTTTAATTCTCGGATTTGTAGAGGAAGACTATCCAGTTGCCCGGTTAACTCTTTTATATAGATGTGAGAGTTTTCGTCGGTATATCCAAGTCCCGGAATTCTTTCATTTAAGTATTCACCTGTGAAAGAGGCGTTTTTCAGCTGAATCCATTTGGTAGAGAGGTCGGCATTTCTGGCAATGAATTTCACTTCAACCCTTGGATCGCCCCCAGCTAAACCACCCGCAATTGTTGCGTTTACATCGAGCGGCTTTTTCACGTCTGCGAGACCAACAGCTTTAGAAATTTTCGGGGTAAGTAGCGAGCGGGCAAAGTTGACAAGAAGCTGCTTGCTTTGTATGTGCAGATCGAATCGGTTTTCCTTACCCAGCCAAAACCTACCTGTGAAGAGAAAGGGTTGCTCTCCGATGATCATCTTGATATCTTTAAAGGACAGCTTTTTTTCTTTACTATCAAATTGGAGCTGATATTCGCCCTGCACACGCTGGTTGCCAATAAAGCTGCCGTTCTTTTTTTTGAAAGCCAGTGAATTCACCAACAGCTCTTTTTTCAGGGTTACCGAATAAATCGAACCTGTTCTGTTTACTTTCGCATTCAAGGCGTTGATGTTGATATCATATTTTTTATCTCCCGGAACGTCTTCCAGACTAAATCGAAAGTTTTCAATTACCACCCAGTCCAACAGCTGTCTCGTCATTTGTTCACTTTCATTCGCACCTGGGGGCGAAGGATTTTTTGCTTTTAGCAAATGAGCATTGCTATATCCGGTTGAGTCGGTAAAAACATCGATTCCTCCGTTACGAAGCGTGAGCTTGTTGATGAGGAGCCTTCCTCTGAGCAGCGCCGGTGTACTTAATCTTACAAATAGGTTTTCTGCTGTAAGTAGTGGCCGTCTGTGTTTTTCATAGAGCGAATCTGTTACCGTAACATTTATAAGACGGATAGAGAAACTTGGAAAGTGGCGAAAGAAGGTCACATTCAGGTCGCCGATTGTTATATGTCCGCTGATATTTTTGTGTATTGCCGTTGTTGCTTTTAGAATAAGCTCCTGTTTGTTTTTGTTCACATAATAGCTCAGAGATATAAAAATCAGGAGCAGCAACATCGTTCCCGATACTAGTATGCGCAGCAACCATTTAACCCATTTATTCACGATGGATATTTCTATAAATATAAGCAAGGCAGGTCAAAGACGTATCAGCGTCCCATGTAAACCAGCAGGATCTGAACGTCGCTTGGGTTTACGCCGCTGATTCTGCTTGCTTGCCCCAGTGTTGCGGGCCGTAGCTTTTTAAATTTCTGCGTGGCTTCGTTTGAGAGGGCTGGTATTCTGTCGTAATCGAGTTGTACGGGTATGGGTAAGTGGTCGAGCTGGGAGAGACGGTCTGCCATCTCCTGTTCTTTCTCTATATAGCGCGCGTACTTGATTTGTATTTCAGCTTGTTCAAGTGATTCAGTTGGAATCGCAGATAGTTGCAGCGTCAGATCTGTATTTGAAGACATCAATCCTTGCAGGGTTACACCGGGGCGCAGCAAAATCTTTCCCAGCTTTTGTTTTTCGCTGATGGGTGCTGAAGACAATGTTTCCAGATAGGGATTGATGGTTGCCGGTTCAACCGACTCAGTGTTGCAGGTTTCCGCTACAAGCGCAACTTCTGTTTTTTTCTTCTCCAGGGCGCGCAGGCGGTTTTCGCTGGCCAGTCCAAGGCGGTGTGAAAGTTCTGTCAACCTCCAGTCGGCGTTATCTTGCCGCAATAGGGTTCTGAATTCTGCGCGGCTGGTGAACATGCGGTAGGGCTCATCGGTGCCTTTGCTAATCAGGTCATCGATCAGTACGCCGATGTAGGCCTCGTTTCGACTTAAGATAAGTGGCGCTTCTTCTCTAACATAGAGATGTGCATTGATTCCGGCCATTAATCCTTGGCAGGCGGCTTCTTCATAGCCTGTTGTTCCATTGATTTGTCCGGCAAAGAAAAGGCCCTTGATGATGCGTGTCTCTAGCGAGTATTTTAATTGTGTGGGCGGGAAGTAATCATATTCGATGGCATAGCCGGGTCGGAAAAGGCGCACCTGTTCAAACCCGGGAACCATACGAAGAGCTTCGTACTGAACTTCTTCCGGCAGCGAGGTGGAGAAACCGTTCACATAGATTTCAACGGTATTCCATCCTTCGGGTTCTACGAATAGTTGGTGTCGATCGCGGTCGGCGAAGCGGTTGATTTTATCTTCGATACTAGGGCAGTAGCGGGGTCCGACTCCGTCGATGCGACCTTGGTACATCGGACTTCTATCGAAACCTGTTTTCAGTATTTCGTGTACGGTAGAATTGGTGTAGGAGATGTGACAGCTTAGTTGAGATTCCGGGCGGATTTTTTGTACGGGGGCAAAGGAGAAACCTACGATGCTCTCATCCCCTTTTTGTTCCTCCATTTTGGAGTAGTCCAAGCTTCTACCGTCTACTCGAGGTGGCGTTCCGGTTTTGAGTCGGTCGCTTTCAAAGCCGAGGGAGACGAGTTGTTCGGTGATGCCCGTGGCGGCTTTCTCTGCTACTCTTCCTCCTCCGAATTGTTTTTCACCAATATGGATGATGCCGTTGAGAAAAGTTCCGCTGGTCACAACTACTGCTTTTGCTCGCACCTTATGTCCGAGTCCGGTTACCACGCCAGCTACTTTGTCTCTCTCGATGATCAGCTCCCGCACCATGTCTTGGTAGAAATCCACTCCCGGTGTCTGTTCCAGCATTTCCCGCCAGGTGGCGGCGAAGAGCATGCGGTCGTTTTGTGAGCGGGGGCTCCACATGGCCGGTCCCTTGCTGCGGTTCAGCATGCGGAACTGGATCATACTTTTGTCGCTTACGATACCGCTATATCCCCCCATCGCATCTATTTCCCGCACGATTTGTCCTTTAGCAATACCCCCCATGGCAGGATTACAACTCATTTGGGCAATGGTCTGCATGTTCATGGTTACGAGAAGCACACGGCTGCCCATATTGGCAGCAGCTGCTGCAGCTTCACAACCGGCATGTCCGGCACCAACAACGATTACATCATATTCCAAAAACATGGGCACAAAGATAGCAAGTATTCGGGAAAGGTCGGTTTGGGGTCGTTTTCATGTTCCACGTGAAACATTCCCTGTAACGGACTGAAAAACAGGGGGGTAGATGCGTTAAGGCGGTTGAAGACGGCCTTCAGCCCTTTTTGGGCTGTTCCACGTGGAACAAATAGTGTAATTCGCTCAAAATGAATCAATTACATGGAGGGCAATTAAAAAGGCAGGGGTCCAGGGCCTGTCGGCCCCCTGTTCCACGTGGAACATTAGCGAAAAGGAAGGGGACAAGAGAATTCCTGCACCAGAAGGAGCTGGTCAGCTCCGTACTCCTTTACCCCCACACCTATTTGTGTGTACTGGCGGCTAAGAAGGGATTGACGATGGCCCGGTGGGTTGAGTCCTTTATCCAGATAAAGTAAAACAACGGAAAGCAAGATCCCCTGACTGCCCAATCCCAGGTTTTCGCCTGCGCAGGTTTTAACACCGGCCCGCTCTGTTCTTGTGGCAAAACTGGTTCCGTTTGTAGAATTGTGAGAGAGGGGCGCTTTTTTGGAAGCCAAGTCGTAGGCATGTTCCCGGGCAAGCTGGATTAATGTTCGGTGGGGTTCGAATAAAGGAAGACTGCCTGCGCTGCTCATGTCTTTCTCTAGGGAACGAACTTCAGGGCCCTGTAATTCAGGAAATAGGCGTAAGATGGGACGAACAACACTGTCCAAAAAGAACGCGGGCCGATTGCGGGCCAGGTTCACCCAATAAAGGACTTCCTTTTCATAATTATTTAGGGAGGCATAAGCGGGAAAGGAGCGGTTCCATTTGTCTATGGAAGAATCACGAAAAGCCGGGGCTTTAATCTTTTTCACCGGCAACTCAACTTCAGATAATTGAGCATGGGATGAGAAATAAAAGGCAAGAAAAGCAAGGGCCATGAGGAGCTTATGCATGTGCTAGTCTTTTACGGAGGAGTTGCAAATATCGCTCCTCTTTTTGCCGCATCAGCAGTTGCTGTTTTTTTAACTTGTCTTTGTATCCACACAGGTGCAGCGCCCCGTGAAGAATCACGCGTCGCATCTCTTCACGCGCCGAAACGCCCAGTACCCGTGCGTTTTCGCGCACCCGGTCAACACTGATGTACAACTCTCCCGCCACAGCGCCGCCACGCTCCGACAGATCAAACGTTAGAATATCGGTATAATAATCGTGTTGTAAAAACTGTCGGTTCATGCTCAGCAAATGATCGTCGGAACAAAACACGACAGACAAGGAAGCCAGTCGGCGGCCCTCTTTTCGAAACAGGTCGGCGAGCAATTGTTTCAAAATGGTTATACCCTCTAGGCGATAGGCCGCATCGGCATGATGAAAAAAAACTTCAGACATATACAAACAGAATAAATGACCTTACTCCAAAATTCGTAACAATAGTACAACAACGCTTCCTACCTTTATTTATTCTTTTAAAACACCCCCGTGTCAACACCCGCCCTCAAAAGATTATCAGAACTCGCAGTAGGAGAAATCGGCGCCATTCATTCATTTGAGAATGATGATATTTATATCAAGCTGATGGAAATGGGCTGTGTGCCGGGAGAAGAAGTGCGCGTAGAACAGGTGGCCCCGCTGGGCGATCCCATATCCATTGCCGTTGCCGGCTATCACCTGAGCCTTCGACTGAATGAGGCGCGTAGCATATTTGTGCAAACGGCAGAACACAATTAGTTGATTGTCAATACATTAGATGAAAATCGGCTTATACTTCGGCTCCTTTAATCCTGTACACGTTGGTCACCTGATCATCGCCGGCTATGCGGCAGAGCATACAGACCTGGAGAAAGTATGGCTGGTAGTGAGTCCGCAAAACCCCTTCAAGAAAGAGCAAACGCTCCTCAACGAATACCATCGCCTGCACCTGGTGCAGCTGGCCATCGATGATGATACGCGACTGCGCGCCTCGGATGTGGAGTTCTCCTTGCCACGACCTTCCTATACCATTGACACCCTCACCTACCTGAGAGAAAAATATCCGCAGCATGAGTTTGCTATGGTCATTGGCAGCGACAGTTTACAAAATTTGCCTCGCTGGAAAAATGGTGAGCAAATCATGCGCGACCACGATCTCTATGTTTATGTGCGCAGTGGTCATCCTATGACGACTGATGTTGGTCCGCGCGTAAAAATCATGAATGCGCCGCTGCTTGATATTTCCGCGACAGCCATCCGCAACAATATACGCAGTGGAAAATCGATTCGGTACCTTGTACCTGAAAAAGTGCGTGAAGAAATAGAGCGCAACAGCTACTATAAATAACTATCCGCCGGAGGCGGAGCTGTGGCTTTTCATTCTTAACGGATAGGCAAAAAAATATCCCCGCTGCGGGGGATATATAATTATGTATGCGATACAACATTATCGATTCATGGAAGCCAGGAATTCTTCATTGTCTTTTGTTCCGCGCATGCGCTTCAACAATTCGCTCATCGCTTCTTCCGTATTCATATCATTGATGTAGAGGCGAAGGATGTTCATCCGCTGCAACACTTCTTTATCCAGCAATAGATCATCGCGGCGCGTAGAAGAGCCCACGAGGTCGATGGCCGGGAAGATGCGTTTGTTTGCCAGTCGGCGATCGAGCTGTAACTCCATGTTACCGGTACCCTTGAATTCTTCAAAGATCACCTCGTCCATCTTGCTGCCTGTTTCAATCAGGGCGGTAGCGAGAATGGTGAGTGATCCGCCGTTTTCTATTTTCCGCGCAGCGCCAAAGAATTGCTTGGGCTTCTGCATAGCATTGGCTTCCACACCGCCCGATAATACCTTACCTGAGGCAGGCGCCACTGTGTTGTGTGCACGTGCCAGGCGGGTGATGGAGTCGAGCAATATAATTACATCGTGGCCACATTCTACCAATCGCTTTGCTTTCTGCAGCGCGATGGCAGACACTTTCACGTGTTTTTCTGCGGGCTCATCGAAAGTAGAAGCAATTACTTCCGCGCGCACGCTGCGTTCCATATCCGTCACCTCTTCGGGGCGTTCATCAATCAACACCACCATTAGGTAACATTCCGGGTGGTTGGCGGCAATGGCGTTCGCCACTTCCTTCAGCAACATGGTCTTACCCACTTTGGGTTGCGCCACAATCAGTCCGCGCTGGCCCTTACCAATCGGCGTGAACAGGTCCATGATGCGGGTGCTGTAATTATTGGAAGTTGTAAAAAGATTTAATTTCTCAAAGGGGAACAACGGCGTCAGGTAATCAAAGGGAACGCGGTCGCGCACTTCATCGGGACGCTTACCATTGATATGGTCTACTTTGATCAGCGCAAAATATTTTTCACCTTCTTTCGGCGGGCGCACAGAACCCTGTACGGTATCGCCTGTTTTCAGTCCGAACAACTTAATCTGTGAGGGAGAAACGTAAACGTCGTCTGGGGAGGAGAGATAGTGGTAGTCGGAAGAGCGGAGGAAGCCATAGCCATCGGGCATCATCTCCAGAACGCCTTCGCCTTCGATCACGCCTTCGAACTCGATGTTGAAGAGCGGATCTTTTTTCACTTGCGGGGGGCGGTGGTGATGGCTGGGTGCTCCGGGGTTTGGATTTTCCGTGGCAGGCACCGCTTCTGAATCGTTGCTGCCGCCGGCCGTGTTTGCTGAGGAGGGGCCCTCTGTTGGTGCCGCACCTTGTGTAGGAATAGCTTCCTGGGGGCGGCCTTTTTTATGTGGCCCTCTTCTGCCGGCTTGCTTTTCCTGTTCGGGCGCTGCGGCCGGAGCGGGTGCTTCCTGCATCACTTCGGCCTCCTCGGTCATGTGGGGCGTTTTCAGGGTTACCGGTTTGCGGGGTCGACCTGCCCGCTTTTTGTTCTCATCGCCACCGGGGGCGGCTTCGCCGGAAGGGCGGGTAGCCTGCGCATCTAATATTTTATAGATCAGCGCTTGTTTTTCCAGTTTGCGGGCGCCGGAGATCTTCAGTTGTTCGGCCACATCCAGCAGCTCGGGCAACAGCATGTCATTCAGTTGCAAAATGTCGTACGTCATAAATAGAAGCGATCAGTTTATTGGGGGGTATAGAAAAGTAATGCTTAAGCAAAGAAGTTGGGGGAAGTCATGAAGACGGGTAAGATCAGACTACAAATATTGTTGGAGGAAGGTGCCGGGGTCTTTGAGCAGGTAAGACGTGCAGCAATGATTATAGTACAAAGGTAAGGGCAATTTTCCTGAAAAACGAAAAAATACTGAAAAATGGGACGGAAAGGGCTTCCTGTAAGGTCTGCGGCTGCAATCAGTCTGTATCTTTGTCGCCGGGTCGCAGAAAACAGCGGCGAAAAATTATTGTACTATGTTCAATCAACGGATCAAAATCAGAGAGTTGCTGCAGACGGGCAGGGAAGGGGAGTCGGTAACGGTAATGGGTTGGGTGCGCACCTTTCGCAACAACCAGTTTATTGCTTTAAATGATGGCAGCACCAATCAGAACATACAGGTGGTGGCGGAATTGGGGGCTTTTGATGAAGCGCTGTTGCGCCGGCTCACTACAGGCGCGTCGTTGAGGGTAGTGGGAGAGCTGGTAGCCTCTGTGGGCAAGGGCCAGACGACAGAGATTAAGGCAAGAACAATAGAGATACTGGGTGACAGTGATGCGGAAAAGTATCCCTTACAACCTAAAAAACACAGCTTAGAATTTTTGCGTGAGATAGCCCACCTGCGTTTTCGTACCAACACATTCGGATCGGTGTTCCGCATCCGCCATGCATTGGCATTTGCCGTGCATCGCTTTTTCAATGAGCGCGGATTCATCTATATGCATACCCCCATCATTACGGCCAGTGATGCAGAGGGCGCGGGCGAAACCTTTCGCGTGACCACGCTGCCCATGGATGGAACGGCTCCCAGGAATGAGGAAGGCGGGATTGATTATGGGCAGGACTTTTTCGGCAAGAGTACGAATCTCACGGTGAGCGGACAATTGGAGGGTGAATTGGGGGCGATGGCGTTTGCAGAGATTTATACATTCGGACCAACCTTTCGTGCCGAGAACAGTAACACGGCAAGACACCTGGCTGAGTTCTGGATGATTGAACCCGAGATGGCGTTCTATGATTTGGAAGACAACATGAATCTGGCCGAGTCGTTCATCCGGTATTTAATACAGTATGTGATGGAGCACCATGCCGATGACCTGGCGTTTTTAGATCAGCGGTTAGCGGAAGAGGAGAAGCAGAAGCCGCAGCAGGAGCGGGCTGAGATGGGCTTGCTGGAAAAATTAAAATTTGTGATGGACAATCCTTTCGAGCGGATAACGTATACAGAAGCGATACAGATTTTGTTGGATAGTCCTGCGTACAAGAAGAAAAAGTTCAAGTATGATGTGGCTTGGGGCATTGATATGCAGAGTGAGCATGAGCGGTACTTGGTGGAGAAGCATTTTAGGAAGCCTGTGATTGTAACGAATTATCCGGCGAAGATCAAGGCGTTTTATATGCGTCGCGATGATGGTTGTGCGCCGGGTCGAGAAACGGTGGCGGCGATGGATATTTTGGCGCCGGGCATAGGCGAGATTGTGGGGGGCAGCCAGCGGGAGGAGCGGCTGGAGAAGCTCGAGGAGCGTATGGGGGAGATGCACATTCCGATTGAAGAGATGAGTTGGTATTTAGATACGCGTCGTTTTGGAACGGTGCCCCATGCCGGCTTTGGTTTGGGTTTTGAGCGGATGGTACAGTTTGTAACGGGCATGACGAATATCCGCGATGTCATTGCATTTGCGCGTACGCCCAGGAATTGTGAGTTTTAAAAAGAGAATAAGGTTGACAGGATATTGAGCAGGCGCCCAATCTGCGCCGTCACATATCGATTTTGTTGTATAGGAAAAAGGGCGTAATTTCAACAAAATCTTCTATATGAAAAACCCGTTTACTGCTACGGCATTTCCCGGCAGCTATCTTCAAAAACTTGTCGAGTCGGTACTTTTGATGTTGGCCGTTTTTTTACTGCTTAACTTTTTCTTTATTATTGTTTCTAATATCAGATGGTTAAGTCCCTTGCTGATGCCTATTTGGTACGCCGTATTTTCGGGGCCAGGTGGAACGATTACATTTTCTGTTTTGTTGTTATTAGGAAGTCCTTTGCTGGCATTTTATTGGCATCGTCATTTAGAGGCAGGCAAGCTTAGTACGATAAGATCACATGCAGTAGTGCGTGGAACCATTCGCTGGGGCCTAGCGTTGGGGGCGATCTTTTTCTCTTTTATGCTTTTTATATTTCCCCTGATTTCTAACACCAAGTTATTGTTGATGGATGATATGCCTGCGGCGGCGGTGAGTGGCAAAAGTTTCTTGGCGTATGTGTTGTTGCGTAGTTTGGCCTTGCGCTGGTTTTTATCCGGCAGTTTGCTATTGGGCGGCCTCTTCCTTTTCTTCAGAAAAACGATGTTGGCCGGCTTGTTACTGGTGACAGCGGCTTCATTGGTGTTTCTGTTGTTGTGGTTGACCATGGGTGAACTTTCTCCCTTTCATGCTGGGTATGTAATTGCAGGTTTTGTAATGTTAGTCCCTATCTATTTGTTGAAGTTGCGCTGGACGGACCTGCGCAGAAGGTGGAGCGAGGGAAGTGTAGAGTTAGCGCCTCCGGTGGTAAGGATGTCTTTTCGTTGGGGAGCGCTGATGTTGGTGCTTGTCGGAATTGGCTTCACCTTTAAAGGTTCCGTAAAGGCCGGTTTTGGGTTTGCTTCTTCGCCGCTGGAGGGTAAATGGCGCGTCATGAAGCTGGAGCGCAATGGTACGCCTGTTCCGGCGGATGCCTGGCTAACAGATGCAGAGGCTTGGTCAACGGTTTATATAGAATCCGATAGGGATTTAAGTTTTTGTACGAACCCGTATGTTTTTGACCAGCGTGCAAGTTTTTATTCAAGTTATGTGCTCGATTCTAAGAGCGGACAAATAAGTATTTCTCATTTGCGAGATCGTGGAGGTCCAATTCGTTTTCAGGTGGAGGGCATTGGAACCAATGAGCTTTCCTGGATGGGCCGTGTAGGCAGTGATCAGGTAAAGATGGTCATGGTGAGGGGAATGTAAAATTGAAGAGAGGGAAGAGGAGACACCCAAAAATTCCAAAAAAACGGTGGATAAACTCTGAACAAACGGGGTAAGTCCTTATATTTGCGTCCGCCTTTAGCGGAATGGTGCGGTAGCTCAGTCGGTAGAGCAAAGGACTGAAAATCCTTGTGTCGCCGGTTCGATCCCGGCCCACACCACACAGTAGCCCTGAATTAATTCGGGGCTATT
>Ga0208361_1000022_pt1 | contig 67800 bp, 56 predicted proteins | sample LakMenEpi05Aug10_FD_150670 | JGI IMG/M metagenome (GOLD analysis project Ga0208361, IMG submission 150670) | Freshwater microbial communities from Lake Mendota, WI - 05AUG2010 deep hole epilimnion (SPAdes) | ecosystem: Environmental > Aquatic > Freshwater > Lake > Epilimnion/Euphotic zone ... | reverse complement strand
CGCCGACGCCGATGCGCTCCTGCGCGAGATCGTCGAGCGCGATCCGGAGCAGGCCTTCGGCCGCATCGCGGCGGAAGTGGATCACAAGCGCGCCGCCGGAAAGTGACGGAAAGACAATGGCTGCGCGGTCTGTGACTGCGGTGCGGTGGCTGGCGCGAGGTGACGGCAGTGGCTGTGGGACTCGGCGCATACGACCGCGGTCATCTAGGCCAACCCCGCTCGCAGCGCGTCCTCCAGCGCCGTCGCCCGATCCGTCCGCTCATCGCGGTACTTCACGATCAACGCACAGGCCGCGTGCAGCCCCAACCCTTGCGCATACGCGCCCCCCATCGGGCGCGAACCCGGCACGACGACCGCCCGCTCGGGTATCTCCAGCGGCGACTCGCGCGTTCCGCGCAGTTCGCGCTGGTGCACGAGGTCATAGACCGGGGTGCTGGCGGTCAGCACGACGCCGGCCGCGATCACGGCGGCCTTGCGCACCATGACGCCCTCGTAAATGCCCGTATTGCCGCCGATGAAGGCCTCGTCCTCGATGATCACGGGACGCGCGCCTGCCGGCTCGAGCACGCCGCCGATCTGGGCGGCAGCGGAGAGGTGCACCTTGGAGCCGATTTGGGCGCAGGAGCCGACGAGCGCGTGCGAGTCCACCATGGTGCCCGAGCCGATCCAGGCGCCGACGTTGATGTACATCGGCGGCATGCAGACAACTCCGTTGGCCAGATAAGCGCCGCGGCGGACGGAGGAGCCGCCCGGCACGATGCGCACGCCGTGCTCGGCGCTGAAGCGCCGGATGGGAAAGGCCTGCTTGTCGCGGAAAGCACCGGGCTCGTGCGCCAGCTCAAGTTCGAGGCTCGCGGGGCCGACGCTGGAGGCGCGGAAGATGTCGAGGATCGCTTCCTTGACCCAAGCATGCACGATCCACTTGCCGTTGTCGGCGCGCTCGGCGACGCGCACGCGGCCCTGTTCCAGTGCTTCGAGCAGAGCGTCTCCTTGGGGGCGTTCCATGATGGCTGGGGCTTTCAGGGTTGGGCGAGCAGTTGGCGGGCGGTCTTCTGCCAGGTGGCGGCGCACTGTTCGAGCTCGCGCTTGCCGACCTTCTCGTGATCGGTGTGCGCGTCGAGGATGGAGCCTGCGCCGTAGAGCAGGGGCTTGCCCCAGCGCGGGAGGTAGGGCACATCGGTGCCGAAGGCGATCGCGATGCCCTCCTCGCCGGGTGGAACCAGAAAATCGACGGGAGCGTTGCCCTTGGCCTGAATCCCGAAACGCACATGCTCGCCGAGGCAGCGCTCGACGCGCGCGCGGATGTCCTCAATGGGTTCGACGGTGCGGATCAGGAGATCGGCGTGCGCTTCTTCGGCGACGACATTGGCCGCAACGCCGCCGTGGATGGTTCCGATGTTGAGCGTGCCCGGGCCGAGGATCGGGTGATCGCCCCAGGATTGGTGGAGCAGGCGCTCGATGCAGTGCACGAGCTCGTGGATCGCACTGGGGCCGACCTTCTGGGAGGAGTGGCCGGCGACGCCGTGCGCGCACAGGCGCGTCTTGAAGGTACCCTTGCCGGCGCGCACGAAGCGGTTGCCGGTCGGCTCGCCGACGAGGATGTGGCGCGGGCGCCAGGGCTCGGCGAGCTTGGCGTTGGCGAGCGTGGCGCCGGCGCTGTCGGTTTCCTCGGCTACGGTGAACAGCAGGCCGATGCGCGTCTCGCCGTCGTTGAGCAGCGCGCGGGCCGCCTCGATCATGGCGGTCGCCTGGCCCTTGGCGTCGCAGGAGCCGCGGCCGTGGATGAACTCGCGATCCTCGCGCGGGCCGTAGTAGGGCGGCACGGTGTCGAGGTGCGTGCAGAAGACCAGCTCGGGCGCGCCGGTGCGCGCCAGCACATTGAAGCGGCCGGGGCTCAGCTCTTGGCGTTCGACGTCGAAGCCGGCGGCGACCAGCTCGCGGGCCAGCGCGTCGCCGTAGGAGCCTTCCTCGCCCGAGGTCGAGGGAATGTCGATCCAGTCCAGAAGGCGGGCAAAGGCTCGTTCCATGGTGCTTGGCGGGCGCTATCCTACGCGGAGCTTTCGTCCCGATCATCCCCCCGAAGAAACTCCTCTCCCATGCTGCTGCCGCTGCTTCTGGTCTCCACCGTTTCCGTTACCCTGCCCGCCGATCCCAAGGAAGTGCGCAAGCAGTTCGTCGAGCTCTCGGACAAGCAGGACCGAGCTCTGCTGGTCGAATTGTGGAAGAAGAATCCGACGCTGGTGCTGCCGACGATCGACCGCGATCTGGAAGGCTCGCTGGCGGAGATCGAGAAGGGCGCGAAGCCGGACTCGGACAAGGTCAAGGCGCTGCACAAGCGCGCGCTGTTCGGAGCGAGCTGCGCATTCGAAGCCTCGGGCCATCCGATGATCCTCGATTACACGAGCTCGTTCACGGGTTGGACGGCGGCGCAGCAGAAGACCTTCCGCGAGGGCCAGAGGGCCTCGGGTGCCGCGGGTCAGGCGCTGCAGAAGAAGGACGGCAAGACGGCGCTCGAGAAGGGCACGGAGTGCTACCAGAAGGCGATCAGCCTCGGCGACTGGTGGGGTGCTGCGATGGGTCTCGACGCGATCGGCAACGCGCATGGCGTGCTGGGCGACAAGGAGTCGGCGCTGAGCGCGCTGAGCAAGGCGCGCATGATCAACCACGATCTGGGCCTGTGGGGCGATGAGTACGGCAACCTGACCGCCATCGCGGCGCTGTGCATCCAGACCGAGCGCCATGCGCGCGGTCGAGTCGCGGCGCGGATGGGCAAGGAACTGGCCGAGAAGCTAGGCGACGCCGAAGGCGCCAAGCAGATGGCAGAGATCGAGAAGATCTGCGCCGAGAAGCTCGGCAACTGAGCCGGAGTCCGCCGCGGGACTCAGGGCACGATCAGCAGGCCGTCGCGGTTGCCGGCGACGGCCGGGCTGGCGCCCGCGCGCTTGACGGCGACCCACTCGACTCGCTTGCCGATCAGGGTGCTGAGACTTCCCGCCGGGGCACTCCAGAAACCCTGTGCGCGGCCGTTGGCATCCAGAGTGCCATAGGTGCCTTCGAATCGCGGGCCGTTGACCGCGACACGCGTGCTCTCGAAGAACGTGTCGTTGGCGAGCGGCACCAGCACACCTTCGAACAGGGTCGCCGGCGTGCTGCCGCTCATGCTGCCGAGAATGCGGAAGGGTTCGTTGGCGTTGGCGGGTCCGAAGTTGACCACCAGCGGCACGCGGCCGCCCTGCGCGGCCGAAAGCTGTTCAAAACCGCAGTGCGTCGGCGTCGCCGGGTCGATCGCCAGCGCGAGATCGGGGTACAGCCGCACATCGCGACCGGGATGGTTGGCGAAGATCCGCCAGCGACCGCTGCCGGTTTGCGAGCCGGCGCGCACGCTGAAGCGGTAGCGGCCTGCGCCGAGATTCTCGACCGGGCCCAGCGTCGCGTCCGGATTGCCCGGGGCCGGGATGACCTGCAGCGCGCTGAGCGGCTGCGTGACGCTGCCGCCGTTGATGTCCTTGAGTTCTACCGTCACGCGCACGCTGCTCACGCCGTCGGCGGGCAGGCGCGCTGCGCTGGTTGCCACTTCGCTGAGGATGTGGTCGGCGTAGCCGGCCTGATTGGCGCGCCAGGTCTGGTACGCGCTTTGGAGCAGCAGCACCGGTTCCGGCCCGCCCGCGCCGCTGACGGCGTTGAGGTTGAGGTAGTAGTTGCCGTTGGCGCAACCGGTGGAGCCTCCGCAGACGCCGAGAGAGTCGCCGACGCGCGAGACGATGATGAAGCCCGTATAGGCCGAGTACTGGAAGTTCGGCGGCGGCGCGCCACAGGAAGTCGGGGCGTTGATGCTGCAGGAGCAGCGTCCGTCGCCGCCCGCGGCGCGCGCGGCTTCCATGGCGGCGACGAGCTTCTGCGAGAGGTCGCCGGGCGTGGAGAGCAGCGCCGCTTCGGCTGCGTAAACCGGGAGCACGCCAACCAGGATGTTACCCTGGATCGCGTAGCGCAACTCGTCGCTGACGCCGGCGATGCCGTACTTGGCCGCGAAGGCGTTGTTGCCGGTGAAGGTGGCGGGGAAACCGGTCGCGTTGACGATGCCGTACTGGCGCGATTGGTACTGCGGATCGCCGGTCGCGAGTTGCGCGAGGATGGCCTGCGGATCCTGACCGGCCTGCAAGAGGTCCCAGATCTTCTTGCGATTGTTGCCGCTCTGATCGACGACCGATTGCGCGGCGCCGGCCCCCACGCCGGGCACGATCACGGGCAGGAAGAACTCCAGATCGAAGCCGTCGAGGCAGGTTGCGGAAGCCATCGCGACCTCGCCGGTGCGCGTGTTGACGACGACGATCGACCAGGTGGCTCGGGCAGGCAGCACGGCCATTCCCAGCACCAGCAGCAATGCAAACAGACGACGCATGGCTGCTTAGGAGTCTACTCCACGGGCGGCGCCGTGGGGATCAGGCCGCCGGTTCTTCCGCCTCGAGCAGCAGCAGCCGGGCTCCGGCCGCCACAGCCTGGCCTGCGGCCACGAACACTTGCCTGACCGTGCCGGCGACGGGCGCCCCGATCTCGTTCTGCATCTTCATGGCCGAAAGGATCAGCAGCGGCTGGCCCTTGTGGACGCGTTTCCCCGGCTCTACCAGCAGCTCGACCACCACGCCAGGCATCACGGCCGTCACGGCGCCGCCGCCCTTGGCTGCGGCTCGCTCGGCGGCGTGCGCGGCGCGTTCGCGCTCATCCTCGATGCCGATATCGTAGAAATGGCCGGCGAGGGTCACGCTGACGCGCTCCTCGCGACCCTCGATCGAAAGGGCAAAACTCTTGCCGTCGCGCAGAGCGATCACCTGCCCGAGCGCGTCGACTTCCTCGTAAGAAAGCGGGATCGGCTTGCCGTCGACCTTGACCTCGAGGCGGCCGAGTCGCTCGACGAGTTCGACCTCATGCGGCCGGCCGTTGACGGCGACGAAGTACTTCAAGGAGCAACTCCCGGGCGCTGGCTGGCGCGCGTGCTGTAGCTCGTGAGACCGCCGCGGTGCCGATCCTTCCAGGCGGCACGCGAGTGTGCGTCGACGCACAGCGCCTTGCGCTGGGCCTGCTTGTGACGCCAGATCACAGCAGCGGCCGCGACGAGCTCGTCGTACTCGGCCTGCTGAGCGCTGAGATCGAGTTGTTCGAGGAAGTGCGTGTCGAAGTCGCCGGCCTGAAAGCGCGGATCCTCGAGCACGGCGAGGGCCGCGGGGGCGCTGGTGCGCACGCCGCCCACATTCAGCTCCTGCAACGCGCGCCGCATCCGAGCGATGGCCTGTGCGCGGTCCGCACCCCAGACGATCAGCTTCGCGAGCATCGGGTCGTAGTTCACGCCGACTTCCATGTTGCTGTAGAGACCCAGATCGAGCCGCACGAAGGGGCCGCCGGGCATGCGCAGGTTGGAGATCGTGCCCGTCGAGGGCAGGAACTTGTTGAACACGTCCTCGGCGTTGATGCGCACCTCGATCGCCCAGCCGTTCCAGCGCAGCTTGTCCTGTCCGTACCCGAGCGCTTCGCCCGCGGCGATGCGGATCTGCTCGCGCACCAGATCCGTGCCCGTGACCATCTCGGTCACCGGGTGCTCGACCTGCAGGCGCGTGTTCATCTCGAGGAAGAAAAACTCGCCGTTGGACCACAGGAACTCGACGGTGCCCGCGTTCTGGTAGCCGACAGCGCGGCCGGCTTTCAGCGCCACTTCCCCCATCGCCTCGCGCGTCCGCTCGTCGATCACGACCGAGGGGCATTCCTCGAGCAGCTTCTGGTGGCGCCGCTGGATCGAGCACTCGCGCACGCCGTAGTGCACGCCATGGCCGTGCTGGTCGAAGAGCAGCTGAACTTCGATGTGGCGCGGACGGTCGAGGTAGCGCTCGAGGTACACGCGGCCGTCACCGAAGCTGGCCTTGGCCTCGCCCGAGGCGGTGCGGAAGGCGCTTTCCATGCTGGTCTCGTCGCGCACGACGCGGATGCCCTTGCCTCCGCCGCCGGCCGCGGCCTTGATCGCGATCGGGTAGCCGATGCGGCGCGCCGCTTCTATGGCCGCCTTGGAGTCCTCGACCGGATCGATCAGACCGGGCACGACGGGCACGCCCGCGGCCTGCATGCGACGGCGGCTCTTGATCTTGTCGCCCATCGCCTCGATGGCTTCCGGCGGCGGACCGATCCAGACCAGCCCCGCATCCATGACCATGCGCGCGAAACCGGCGTTCTCGGACAGAAACCCGTAACCGGGATGGATCGCTTCCGCGCCCGCGGCCTTGGCCGCGTGGATGAGCTTCTCCCCGCGCAGGTAGCTTTCCGAAGGCAGGTTGCCGCCCAAGGGCACGGCGATGTTCGCCATGCGGGTATGCAGCGCTCGCGAGTCGAAATCGGAGTACACGGCCACCGATTCGATGCCCATTTCGCGGGCCGTGCGGATCACGCGCAGCGCGATTTCGCCGCGATTGGCGATCAGGATGCGGCGAAACATCGCGGATCTCAGAAACCCACCGTCAGGCCGATGTAGGGCCCGTCGAGCGTCATATCGAGACGCACGTTGTCATCGCCGTCCTCGTAATCGGCCTGGATGCGTGCGTAACGCCAGCCCAGCGTGCCCGCCAGCGAGAAGCGCTCTTCGCCGCCGAGGAAGCGGTAGCTGGCGGCTATGTCGGCATCGACAACGCGCACCAGGTTGCCATCGAAGGTCACGTCCATGCCCGCGACCGCTCCCCGCAGTTCGAAGCGGCCCAGATCGACGCCCAGTCGAGCGGCGAGCAGCGGAACGGGCAGCAGCTCGTCGACATCGATCGAATTGGGGCCTCCGATCTGATTCAGGGATCCGCGCACGTCCACCAGGGTCGCTCCAACGCCGAAGCCCAGCTCGATGGTGTCGGAAGGCAGAATGTCGAAGGTGAGCGTCGACGAGTAGACATCGAGATCGGCCTGCGTGCGCACATCGGTACCCACGGGGATCACCACGCCCGACTGCGAGAACGTGGATGTCGTGGTGCCCTCGCCGTCGAAGGAGGAGCTGGCGATGCTGACCGCCAGAGTCGGCATGCCGAAATCCAGATCGACGCGCGCTCCCGGGACGTTCTGGTCCTCGTCGATGCCCAGATCGGAGAAATCGGAAGTGCCCGACACCGGACCCGACTGGACGCCGAAGTTGCCGTCCATGGACAGTCGGCCGAGGCTCAACCCCACGTCCGCGCGCGGAATCGCACAGGAAGCCAGCGAAGACAGGAAAAGGGCCAGAATCAGTGCTTGCTTCATGTGAATTCAGAGCGGAATGTTGCCGTGCTTGCGCAGGGGACGATCCTCGTGCTTCGTCTTCAGCAGCTCCAGCGAGCGAATCAGCATCGGCCGCGTCTCGCTGGCTTGAATCACGTCATCGACGAAACCGCGGGCCGCGGCCTTGTAGGGATTGTTGAAGTTGACCTCGTATTCGGCGGTCTTCTGGGCTTCCATCGCGGCGGGATCGGCGGCGTTCTCGATCTCCCGGCGATGGATGATCTTGGCCGCACCGGCGGCGCCCATCACCGCGATCATCGCTCCGGGCCAGGCCAGGTTGACATCCGCGCGGGTTTGCTTGCTGGCCATCACATCGTAGGCGCCGCCGTAGCCCTTGCGCGTGATCACGGTCAGCTTGGGAACGGTCGCTTCGCAATACGCGTACAAGAGCTTGGAGCCGTGCCGGATGATGCCGCCGTATTCCTGAGCTGTGCCCGGCAGGAAGCCGGGGACGTCGAGGAAGGTCACGACCGGAATCTGGAAGGCATCGCAGAAGCGGATGAAGCGCGCACCCTTGACCGAGGCATCGATGTCGACGCAGCCGGCCAGGACGGCGGGCTGGCTTGCGACCAGGCCCACCACGCGGCCCCCGAGCCGGGCAAAGCCGATCAGGAGGTTCATCGCGAAGTCGGGCTGCACCTCGAGCCACTGACCGTCGTCGACGATCTTCTCGATCACCCGCTTCATGTCGTAGGGCTTCTGGGGATCGAGCGGCACCAGCGTGTCGAGCTCCGGATCCATGCGATCGGCGGGATCGCTGGTGGGTACGAAGGGCGGGTCCTCGGCGTTGTTGAGCGGCAAGTAGGAATAGAGCCGGCGCAGCAACATCATCGCGCTCTTGTCCGAGGGCGCGGAGAAGTGCGTCACGCCAGAGCGGGAGGCGTGGATCGCCGAGCCGCCCAGCTCCTCGCTGGTGACTTCCTCGTGCGTGACGGCCTTGAGCACGTCAGGCCCCGTGATGTGCATGTAGGAGCTGCCCTCCACCATGCAGATGAAGTCGGTGATCGCGGGCGAATAGACGGCGCCGCCCGCGCAGGGCCCCATGATCACGCTGATCTGCGGGACCACGCCCGAGGCGCGCGTGTTGCGCCAGAAGATCTCGGCGTAGCCGCCCAGGGAATCGACGCCCTCCTGGATCCGCGCACCGCCCGAATCGTTGAGCCCGATCACGGGCACGCCGACCTTGAGCGCCATGTCCATGACCTTGCAGATCTTCATGGCGTGCGTTTCGGAGAGCGAGCCCCCGAAGACGGTGAAGTCCTGGCTGAACAGGTACACGGGGCGGCCGTCGATGAGGGCGTGGCCCGTGACCACTCCGTCGCCAAGGATCTGCTGCGACTGCATGCCGAAATCGGTGCAGCGATGGGTCACGAAGCGATCGAGTTCGACGAACGAGCCCTCGTCGACAAGGAAATCGATCCGCTCGCGGGCCGTCAGCTTGCCCTTCTTGTGCTGCGCGGCGATGCGCTCGGGGCCGCCGCCGACGAGCGACAACTCGCGCATGCGGAGCAGGCGCGAGAGCGGATTCTCCGGGGTCGGTACGGGTGCCTTGGGGTCGCGGGGGGGGGGCATGCGTTGGCTGAGTCTAGCGTCAGTGGTGGGGTCCTTGCGCGTGCGGATCCTCGACGAGTTCCATCAGCACCCCGCCCGTGGCCTTGGGATGCACGAAGGCGATGCGCGTGCCGTGCGAGCCGGGCTTGGGCGCCGTGTCGATCATCTGCACGCCGGCCGCCACGAGGCGCGCGATGGCTTGCTCGCAGTTATCGACCTCCCAGGCGATGTGATGGATGCCCGGGCCGCGCTTCTGGAGGAAGTTCCGAATCGGCGAATCCTCGCCCACCGGCTCGACCAGTTCGAGTCGCTGGGAGCCCGCGAGCAGCACCAGCACGTTGACCTTCTGCCCCGGAACGAACTCGATCGGCGTGGAGGACATGCCGAAGGCGCTTTCGTAGGTCCCGCGAGCCGCGGAGAGGCTCTCCACGGCGATGGCGACATGGTGCAGGCGTCGGGCGACGCACTCCAGAGCATTCGGCATGTGACTCACAGAACCTCCGGGGCCTGATAGCGGCCAAATTCCTTTTCGAGCACGGTGCAGACCTCGCCCAGCGTCGCGTAGACCGAGACGGCGGCCAGAATCGGATCCATCAGGTTGGCGCTCCCGCGCGCGGCGTCCCGCACCGCTTCCAGCGCGGCCGCCACGCGCGTGGAATCGCGCGCCGCGCGCACGTCGACGAGATCCTGGAGGACCTCGGCGCGGGCCGCTTCGCTGGGCCGGAAGATCGCGGGCGCGGGCTCCTCGACCTCGTACTGGTTGACTCCCACCACGAGCTGCTCGCGGGACTCGACGGCGCGCTGCCAGCTGAGCGCGCTCTTGTGGATCTCACGCTGCATGAAGCCCGCCTCGATCGAGGCCACCGCGCCACCCCGACGGTCGACTTCCTGCATCAGCGCGCGGGCGCGGGTCTCGATCTCGTCGGTCAGCGCCTCGATGTAGGGCGCGCCGCCGAGGGGATCGATCACGTCCGCCACGCCCGACTCATGGGCGAGGATCTGCTGCGTGCGCAGCGCCAGCCGGGCGCTTTCGGCCGTCGGCAGCGAGAGCGCCTCGTCGCGTCCATTGGTGTGCAGCGACTGCGTTCCTCCCAGCACGGCGGCGAGCGCCTGGATCGTCACGCGCACCACGTTGTTGTCGGGTTGCTGGCTGGTCAGCATCGAGCCGGCGGTCTGGGTGTGAAAGCGCAGCATCCAGCTCTTCTCGTCCGCGGCCTTGAATTCCTCGCGCATGATCCGCGCCCACATGCGGCGCGCGGCGCGGAACTTGGCCACTTCCTCGAACAGGTGGTTGTGGGCATTGAAGAAGAACGAAAGGCGCGGGCCGAAGTCGTCGACCTTGAGGCCCGCCTCGATCGCCGCCTGCACGTAGGCGCGACCGTTGGAGAGCGTGAAGGCCAGTTCCTGCACGGCAGTCGAGCCTGCCTCGCGGATGTGGTAGCCCGAGATCGAGATCGTGTTCCATTGCGGCACGTGCTCGCCGGCGAAGGCCATCAGATCGGTCACAAGGCGCATCGAGGGCCGGGCCGGGAAGCGGTAGTTGCCGCGTGCGGCGTACTCCTTCAGGATGTCGTTCTGCACCGTGCCGCGCAGGCGGGAGAGCTCGACCCCCTGCTTGCGAGCCAGCGCGCAGTACAGCGCCAGCAGCACGGGCGCCGTGGCATTGATCGTCATCGAGGTCGAGACTTCGCCCAGCGGAATGCGCTCGAAAAGCCGCTCCAGATCGCGCAGCGAGTTGACCGGAACGCCGACGAGGCCAACCTCGGGAGCGGCGAGCTCATGGTCGGAGTCGTAGCCAATCTGCGTGGGCAGGTCGAAGGCCACGCTGAGGCCCGTCTGACCGCTCTCGAGCAACTGGTGGAAGCGTCGATTGGTCTCGCGCGCGCTCGAAAAGCCCGCGTATTGGCGCATGGTCCACAGCTGACCGCGGTACATGCTCGCGCGCACGCCGCGGGTGAACGGATACATGCCCGGCCAGCCGCCCTCGCCGCCCGAGCCGTACAGCGGGTCGAGCGGAATGCCGGAGCTCGTGGAGAAGCTCGGCTTGCGCTCGGCGGCCTTGGCCTTGGCCTTGGCGTAGGGTCCCTGGAGCCATTGCTCGAGGTCGTGGGGACGGGGCTTGGAACCGGACTCGTGGGCTGCGCTCATGCGGGGGGAGCGGCGCATTGTAGCGTCGGCGGAGCTATTCTCTGCCACGCACATGTGGATGCTGTACGCGAGCTTGGGGGCGCTGGTGGTGGGCGCGGTGCTCTCCGGCCTGCTGGTCTGGGCACTGCGCCGCGCCGGCGAAAAGCTCCCGGCTTGGGGCGGCGCTCTGGCGGCGCTGGCGATCGCGCTGGCCTTCAATCCCTTCGTCCCCCACTTCGTCGCCACGCGCGATGAGCTCAGCCGGGATCGCTACCTCGACGATGCCGATCTGGCGCGCGCCCTGTGCTGCGGGGCGGCCGCGGTGCTGCTGGCCTGCCTGCCCGTGTTCCACAGCGCTCCGCCGCGCCCGCTGGAGCGTTCGAACTGGCGCAAGGCGCTGCTGCCGATGCTGGCTGCGCTGCTGCTGCCGACCCTGCTCGACCCGATGCTCGGACGCGAGCTGCCGCTGACGAACGACGAGCACGCCTACCGCTACCAGGCGCAGCTGTTCGCGCGCGGCCAGCAGGTAGAGACACTCGGGCCGCTGGCCGAGTTTTACACCGCGCCGCAGACGCAATCCGACGAGGGCCGGCTGTTCTCGAAGTATCCGCCCGGGCATTCGGCGCTGCTGGCACCGGGCGCCTGGCTCGGCTGGCCGCCGCTGGTGCCGCGCCTGCTGGCGGCCCTGTGTCCGCTGCTGGTGTTCCTGCTGGCGCGCCGGATGGGAGCCATGCAACCGCATTGGGCTGCCTGGCTGATGGCCCTGTCGCCCTGGTTTCTCTCGGTCGAAGCGCTGCAGCTGTCGCACGGAACCTCGCTGCCGCTGAGTCTCCTGTTCGTGCATGCGGCCTTGCAGGCGCTCGAGGAGGCAGGCAGGCGCCCGCGCCGGGCGGTGCTGTGGAGCCTGCTGGCAGGCGTGTCGATCAGCCTGTGCTTCGCGGCGCGCCCCGTGACCGCGCTGGCGATCGGGCTGCCGGTGATCGCCACGCTGCTGATCCAGCGCCCGCCCGGAGGCTGGAAGCTCGTCGCCGCCGTGCTGCTCGCCAGCCTGCCTGCCGCGGCGCTGTTCCTCGCCGCCAATCAGGCGACGACCGGCCATGCGCTGCAGACCGCCTACACGCAGTACAACAAGGTCGACAACGCGCTCTACGGAAACGTCGAGCCCGCCGCCATGGCGCTGGCGGGCCTGTACAACCTCGGGCGAGCGCAGTTCTGGCTGCTGGGGCTGGCTCCCTCCCTGCTGCTGGTCGTGCTCGGCGCGCTCCGCGCGCGAGCGGCACATCCAAAGCGCCTGGTGATCGCCCTGCCGCTGGTGTTGTACGCCGCCTACCTGCTGCACCCCTTCCACGGCATTCCCTGGTGCGGGCCCGTGTACCTCTCCGAAGGGCTGCCCTGGCTGGTGCTGCTCGCCGGCCTGGGGCTGGAGTTCTTGGGCAGCGCCTTCGGCGGCCGGCGCGTGGCGCTGCTCGCGGCCGCGATGCTGCTCGGCAGCCTGTGGCTGCTGCTCTCGCATCGCGCGCTGGCGCGCGAGGAGATCCTCGAGCGCGAAGCGCCGCTGCGCGCGGCGCGTGCGGCCGGCATCGAGCGCGGCGTGATCTTCATCGATCTCTCGACGCCGCGAGCGCGCAAGCTGCACCCGCTGGAGCCGCCGCGCGGCGAGGAGAGCCTGATTTTCGCTCGCGATCGGGGTCCGCGCAACGCAGCGCTGCTGGAGAGCCTCGGCCACCCGCCGGCGTGGCGCTACGACCCGCCGACGGGAACGCTGGCGCCGCTGCCGCGCTGAATCAGTCGGGCCGATGGACGCGCAGCCAGTCGAGCACCTGCTGCATGTCCTCCGGCATCGGCGCCTGGATGCTCGTGAGCGCCCCCGTCAGCGGATGCTGGAACTCGAGAATGGCGGCGTGCAGCGCGTGGCGGAGCAGCGCGGGCGCCTCGGGGGGCAGAGGCTTGAGATGCTTGCGCACGGGCCGGTAGACCGGATCCGAAAGCAGCGGATGGCCGACATGCGCGAGGTGCACCCGCACCTGATGCATGCGCCCGGTCTGGGGGTAGACCGCGAGCAGCGCGAAGTCGCGGAAACGCTCCAGGGTCTCGTAGTACGTCGAAGCGAAGCGGCCTTCGCCCTCCGGCAGCACGAGGATCTTGTCGCGCGCCCGATCCGAGCGCCCGATCCAGTTCTCGATCCACTCCGAATCGAAGCGCGGGGTGCCGTGCACCAGGGCCAGATACTGTTTTTTGACTTTGCGGTCGTGGAAGGCCTGCTTGAGAGCGGCCAGCGCGGCTTCGGTCTTGGCGAGCAGCAGCACGCCGCTGGTGTCGCGATCGAGTCGGTGGGCGAGGCCGCCGCGCTCTTCGTCCTGCAGACCGGGCAACTCGCCGTAACGCTGCCGCGCCCACTCGGCGATGCCGGCCTCGCGCTGGCCCTCGTTGGCGTGTGAGAGCACGCCGGCGGGCTTGTTGACGGCGACCAGAGCCTCGTCCTCGTACAGGATCTCCACGGCGGGCAGCGCGGCGGGCGACTCGGTGGCGAGTGGACTGTGATCCACCTCCAGCAGGCCCCCGGACTCGAGCAATAGGCCCGGCTTGGTCAGGACGCGGCCATCCAGCGACACGCGCCCCTCCTTGATCCACTCCTGCAGGCGGGTGCGGGAGAGATCCGAAAACTTCTCGACCAGGACCGCATCGAGCCGCTGCCCGCGGACTTCGGATCCCAATTCCAGCCGCAGCTTCCGGCCACTTTTTTCCATGCCTTCCACTCTAGCAGCCGGATTGGCAAGATCCTCCCCATGAACGCAGTCAGCAAGAGCGTGTTGCTGGTCGACGACGAGGTTCGCAATTTGGAGCTGATCGCGGCGGTGCTGGACCATCAGGGCTTCCAGACCACGCTGGCGCATACGCCCAAGGCCGCCATCGAACTGCTGCGCACGCTGCGCTTCGATACGGTCGTGACCGATGTCGTCTTCGACGGCTTCGCGGAGGGAGCCTCGGTGCTCGCCGCCGCGCGCGACCTGCAGCCGCGCGCGGTCGTGGTGCTGATGACCGGCTACCCACAGATCGAGGGCGCCGTCTCCGCGATCAAGGCCGGCGCGCACGACTACATCCAAAAGCCGGTGGATCCGATCCTGCTGTCCGCGTTCCTGCACCGCGCGCTCAAGGAGCGCGAGATCGAAAAGGACAATCTCTCGTTCGCCGACCTGATCGAGATCCTTTCGGCGATGGTCGCGAACACGATCGAGCGCGTGGATCCGTACACGGCGGGGCACGGCTCGCGCACGCGCAAGTACTGCCGCTATCTCGCCGAGGAGCTCGGGCTCGAACGGGCGCGCACGGAGCGGCTGGAGCTGGCGGCGATCGCCCATGACTACGGCAAGATCTACCTCGACGACCTGGGATTCCTGACCAAGAACGGCCCGCTGACCAGCGAGGAGTTCGCCGCCGTGCAGAAGCACCCGCTGCTCGGGGCGCGCAAGCTCGGCCATCACGAGCAGCTGGCCGAGGTGCGCCGCTTCGTGGCGGAACACCATGAGAAGTTCGACGGCACGGGCTACCCCAAGCGCCTCAAGGGCGACGAAATCGCGATCGAGAGCCGCATCCTGTGCGTGGTCGAGGTCTTCGACAGCTTGGCCACGAAGCGCTCGTACAAGGATGTCTGGCCGCTCGGCAAGGTGCAGACCTTCTTCGCGGAGCAGCGCGAAAAGGCCTTCGATCCCACGGTCCTCGCGCCTTTCCTGACGCTGCTCGAGCGCCACGGAGAGCGCTGGATCCGCCAGCCCGCCATGGATCTCGAAGCCGCCGGGGTCAGGCAGGAGAGCTAGCCCGCGTGCTCGCGCTCCTCATGGCCTTGGCGCAGCTGCCCGCGGAACCCTACAGCGTTCCTCCCGGGCTGGTGCTGATACCCGGCGGACGCACGCGGATCGGATCGACGGTCAAGGAGATCGAGCGGCTGTTGTCGATCGATCCCAACTCGGAGAACTACGCCGGCGCCCTCTTCGCCGAGACGCCCCAGCACGAGTTCGACGTCGAGGCCTTCCTCTACGGCTGCACGGAGGTCACCAACGAACAGTACGCGCTGTTCGTGCGCGCGAGCGGCGCGGAACCACCCTTTGAATGGGCGCAGGGTGCCGTCGCGCGCGCCGCGGAGGAGTTCCTCGCGGGTCAGGCGCGCGCCCGCGAAGCAGCCTCGACGCAGGGCTTGCCGCTGCCCGAGCCCGCCAGCTTCGATCCGCGCCAATGGTGGAGTCTCAACTGGAAGGGTCAGGAGTGGGCCATTCCTCCCGGCGACGAATTGCGTCCCGTGGTCTTCGTGCGCCATGACATGGTGCGCGACTGGCTGCGCTGGGCCGGACTGCGATTGCCCAGCGAACAGGAGTACCAGCGCGCCGTGCGGGGCGACGGCGATCGGCGTTATCCCTGGGGCGACGCATGGGACGATGAGCGCTATGCGGCGACCGTGCTGCAAAAGCGCAAGGGCGGACCCTATCCCGTGGGCAGCTTCCCTCAGGGCAGTTCACGCCAGGGCCTGCACGATCTGGCGGGCAATGTCTGGGAATGGACCGACAGTCCCTACGTCGCCTACCCCGGCTACCGGGCGCGGCTCCTGACCTTCGGTTACGGCGCCAAGCTGCGCCAGGTCAGCGGACTCAGCGCTTTCGATTCCGAGGCGCTCGTGATCGTCGGCGGCTCCTTCCAGAACGGCAACCTCGTGTGTCGCGCGACGACGCGCCGGCCCACGCGAGCGGACACGACCTCCGAGGCGCTCGGCTTTCGACCCGCACGCAGCCTGCGGCCGGGCGTCGATCTCGCCCGCGAGGCGCTGGCCACCCGGCTGACTCCCATCTGGAGGCCCGACGGCGGCAAGGATCCGGAGTATTTCCAGACTGCGGCGAGCGTCGGACTCGAACAATGGTGGAGCGCACCGTCCGCGGCGGGCGCGCCGCCCGGCTACGCCTGCATCGGCGGCTACCGCGGCGTGGTCTTCTGCCCCGTGAAGGAACTGCCCGTGCACGATCGGGCGGCCCTCTCCCGCCTGGAGGACGAGCCGCTGGGCTTCCTGCATTCGACCGCCGATCTACGCGAGCCCGAGTTGGCGCAGGGCACGCATCTGGTGCGCTGGAGAAAGGGCCGGATCGTGTTCACCGATCTGCGCGGCACCGAGCGGCTCGCGCTCGAGGGCGAGCTTGAGTACGCGAACCTGCGGGAGGGCAGCGTGACGCAGTCCAACGGGAGCTGGCGCCTGCACGCGCCGATCCCCTGCCGCACGAGCGGGAAGGCCTTCTTCCTGTCTCTGGAACTGCGCCCCGCCGAGTGAACCCGACGAGGCGCAGCCCCCGAGCGCAGCCCTTGTCAGCGGATCTCAGGGCGCCCAGCGCACCTGCAATCCGTTGGTCGCGTTGAAGGTGCTCGTCGAGGAGCAGCTCCCCAGCACGATCGGATCGCGGTAGTACACCATGTAGTAGCGCGTGTCGCCGGCGGCGAGCACATCGCCCAGCAGCGCGCTCTGCAGCGAAACCGTCTGATCGAAGGCCCCGGGAGCACTGATGCTGCCGCCTGAGGCGTTCTTGACGTACAGGCGCTTCAGCGAACCGCCAACGCAGCGCACGCCCTGGCCGAAGACGCTGCCCGTCGCCACGAGCGTGTTGCCCGACAGTACGATGCTCGTGGCCGTCGGCTTCTCGTCGGCGGTCAGGAAGGTCAGCGTGTCGGCCGACAGCGAGGCCACGCCGTTGCCCACAAGCGAAGCACCGCCCGTGGACGAGCTGTTGTCGCAGCCGCGATCCGCCCCGGCCGCCGGATTGCCGCAGGGGCAGGGCGTCACGCCGTAGAAGCCCGCCTCGCAGATCTCGAGGATCGAAGTGGGCACCTGCAGCGTCATGTTGACGTTGGTGCCGTCGGTGAAGTTGACGCGCTGGCTGGTGCGCCCATCGTGATCGTAGCTCATGCCGCGGCCATCGCCGTTGTTGAACTGGATGCCGCCCCAGCTGCCGACCGTGTGCGGGGAGCCCGCCAGCGTGGCGGAATCACCGGCGCGGATCATCAGCGTCAGACCGAGCGCCGGATCCCAAGCGTACAGCGCCTGATCCGTGCCCGCGACCACATCTCCGCCGATCAGCGGGATGTTGAACAGCACTTGGCTGCGATCGTTGTAGAGCATCGACAGCGAGAAGGGGCTGCCGAAGGTGCAGCCCGCCGTGCCCGGGGCCGGATCACCCTCGCGCATCACCAGCTGCAGCGCGCCGGGCGTGCCGGCCCAGATGCCGCTGTCATTGCTGGTCGTGACCGCGCCGAGCAGCGTGGCCTGGAAAGCAACCTGATTCGAGCGGTTGAGGTTGATGCTGGCGTTGCTGAACACGTCCAGTGTGGCGCCCGCGACACCCGGCGCAGCGTCACCGCGGCGAACCGCGAGCTGGTTGCCGCCCGCATTCAGCAGGAACAGCCCCCGGTCGTTGATCGTCGGAACCACATCGCCGTTGCTGAGCTCGGCGACCAGCAGGGCGGTGCCGGATTCGTTGAAGGAACCCGCGCCGATGCTGAGCGACCAGGTGTTGGTGGCGTTGCTGAACGTCGCGCCGACGGTGCCGGGAGCGGCATCGCCCTCGCGCACCAGAACGGCGCTGCCCGCACCGGGCGTGTAGATCATGGCAATGTTGTTGGTTCCGCTCGTCGCAGGCGTCGCGCCGGCCGTCGTTGACAGCGTGAGGTCGTAGAGCACCTGACCCGACTTGTTCATCTGGCTGATGAAGCCCAGCGAGCTGCTGACCGTTCCGGCGGCGGCGGCATCGCCCTTGCGGTGCACGATCTCAAGCGCACCGGGCAGGCCCGTGTACCACGCCGCGTTGTTGCTCGTGCCGCTGACATCTCCGCCGGTCAGCGCGGACTGGAACAGGATGCGGCCTTGCCCGTTCATGCCCGTGGATTGCTGACTGGGGCCGTTGAAGGCCGAGCTGAGGGTCGCGCCGGCCGTGCCGGGAGCGGGATCGCCCTCGCGGGCGTAGACGCTGAGGCTCCCCGGCAAGCCGCCGAACAACGCCGAGTCATTGGCCGTCGTCACGCCCGCGCCCGAAAGCGAGGAACCGAACAGCACGTGCCCCGCGGGGGAAATACGGTAGCCGCTGCCGATGCCCTGCGCCGTCGCGGTGTTGAGGGTCAGGCCCGTAAGGCCCGGAGCCGGGTCGCCGCCGCGAATCAGAAGCTGCAGATCGGCTTCCGTGGTGCCGAGGAACAGCGCGCGCTCATTGGTGGCGACCACACCAGCCCCTACCAGGCGCAGTCGCATCAGCATGCGACCCTGATCATCGAGCACGCCGGTATCGAAGGCGCCGCTCCCGTTGAAGATGGCGCCGCCCGTGCCGGGCGCGACGCCGTTGGTGTAGGCGATGAAGTTGGGGGCTTGAACGAATTGGCTCTGGGCAAGGGCCGCCGATCCGGCGAGCAGGCTCGCGCAGAAGGACAGGGCAAGGCGTGAGTGCTGCATGGTCAGAAAAACAAGACAGAGAGAGGGAGCTTGGGTTCATCACGCCAAAGCAGCGCGACGAGTCCAAGTCTCCCCCGCTCTCGAAAATGCGGCAATAGCACCTTGGTGCAGCCGCAGACCCGGCTAGTGCGGCAGACCGAGCCGTTCCGCCATGCGCACCAGCTCGGGGATCGAGTCCGTGCCCATTTTCTTGAGCACGCGCGAGCGGTGCAGCTTCACCGTCCGCTCGGCGATTCCCAGCGCAAAGGCCGCCTGCTTGTTGCGAGCGCCGGCGAGCAGCTCCGCGAGCACCTGCTTCTCGCGTTCGGAGAGCTTGGCGTAACGCCCGCGCAGAATCTGCAGCTCGGCATCGATGCGGCGCTGCTCGGCGTCGAGCGCCAGCGCGCGCTGCAGCGCGGCAATCAACTCCTCCCCGCGAGCGGGTTTCTCGAGGAAATCGACCGCGCCTTGCTTCATCGCGTACACGCTCGCGGGCACGTCTGCGTGGCCCGTGAGGAACACGATCGGCAGCCGGCACCCGCGCTCGAGCAGCAGGCGTTGCAGTTCCAGGCCGCTCCTGCCCGGCAGCCGCAGGTCCAGCAGCAGGCAGCCCGCGGCGGCCGCGTCGAGACCGGCGAGATACTCCTCCGCCGAAGCGAATCCGCGCACTTCGAAGCCCGAGGCGGTCAGCATGCGCGTCGTCGCTCGCCGCAGAGCTTCGTCATCGTCGACGAGAAAAACTGTGCCGTGGGAGACCATCCGCTTCAGGAGTGTAGCGGCAAGTCACCGCGGAACAGGAGCCCTTTTCCCATAGCCCTTTGGGCGTACAGGTGCCCGGCATGCGATTCCATGATCGAGCGGCAGATGGCGAGGCCCAGCCCCATTCCTCCCGGCTTGGTCGTGACGTAGGGCTCGAAAATCCGCGCTTCGATGTCGGCTGCCAGCCCCGGACCGTTGTCTTCGAACTCGAAGACGAGCTTGGAGCCTTCCTGCAAGGTGCGGATCGACAGGCGCCGCTCCCCAGCTTGCCGGTTCAGGGCTTCGCAGGCGTTCTGGATCAGGTTGACGAACACCTGCTGCAATTGGACCAGGTCGACCTGCACGGCGGGCAGCCCCTTTGTCAGCTCGAGGCTGACCTGAACACCTGCGGAAGCGATCTCCCGGCGCAGCAGCGGCAGCGTGGTTTCGATCAGGCTGTTGAGATCCGCGGCCTCGGTGCGCCTTGGATTCTTGCGCAGGAATTCGCGCAGGCGCCGCACCACGGCGGATGCCCGCTCGGCCTGGACCCCGATGTCTTGCAGGATCTCGCGCACCTCGCCGGCCTGTCCGCGCTCGAGCAACAGGCTTGCGGCGTGGGTGTTGTGAACGATGGCGCCCAAGGGCTGGTTGACCTCGTGCGCCAGCGAAGTGGCCAGCTCGCCGGCCGTCGCCACTCGGGCCACGTGCGCGAGCTCGTCGCGCAGGACGCTTTCGCGCTGCTCGGCCAGCATCCGCCCGCGCGTCGCATCCACGAGCACGGCGGTGCGCCGCTGCAGCGCGCGGATGCGCAGACGGTGCATCAGCAACAGCGAGGCTCCCAGCGCCAGCAGCGCGGACCATTGCACCCAGCGCCGCTCCCACCACTGCGGGATCACGGTGATCGCGGGACTGACCAGGCTGGCGCTCCAGATGCCGTCCTCATTGCGCGCCTGAAACTCCCAGCGATATTCCCCCGGGCGCAGGTCCGTGAAGCTCGCCACCCGGGTTTCGCCGGCGTCAGTCCAGGCGTCGTCGAAGCCTAGCAGACGATGGCGGAAGCGCACACGCTCCGAGGCCGTCAGCGAGATCGCTCCGTACTCGACCGCCAGCCGGCGCGCTCCGGGCGGAACGGTCCAGTCGTCCGACAAGGGCTGTTCGTCCGCCAGCAGCCGTTCGAGGCGCGGCAACGGTGGACGCGGATTGAAGGGGAAGCGGCTGGGATCGACCCGCACGATGCCGCTGAGCGAACCGAACCACAGCGCATCGTCGGCAAAGCCCGCCGGCTGCCCGTGGTTGGTTTCACCGAGGCCCGCTTCGGGGCCGTAGATCACCGCTTCGACCCGCTCGCGCCGCCCCGCACGCCACTCTTTGAGCTGGCTCCATTCCAGAACGATCAAACCGAGATTGGAACTGGCCCACAGGCGCCGGCCATCGCTGAGCACCTTGCTGATCGAACCATTCGGCAGACCCTGCGCGCGACCGAGGCTGTGGAGCGAGCCCGAATCGAAGCACAGGATGCCGGCTCCGTAGGTCGCCATCCAGATCGACCCGTCGGAAGCGAAGTGAAAATCGCGGATCGCCGCGCGCGGAAAACCAGACTCGACGGCAAGCGGCTCGGCGCGCCCCTCGCTCCAGCGCAGCACGCCCTGATCCGTGCCGATCCAGACTCGACCATCCGGCCCGCGCACCATGCTCTGAATCGACACGCCCAGCCGCCCACGCGCGCGGATGCCGTCGGTCGCGTCGAGCTGGAGCCACTCGCCGTCCTGCATGCACAGCAGAAACTCGCCGTTGTCGAGCTCCTGCATGGGACCGCTGCGCCGTCCCATTTGCGCGGGGCTGACGATCAGCTCCCAGCTGGAATCAGGAGTATCCCGCCTAAGGAACGCCGTCGCGGATCCCAGCCACAGACGGCGACGGGAGTCGAGGAACAGCGCGCTGGGACAGTGCTCCAGACCACCGATCTCGGGGACTCTCTCCGGGCGCAGCTCGCGGGTGTCCCGCAGCACCCGCGTGAGCCCCCGGCATTCGCTGCCCACCCACGCGCCGCCCTCGCCATCGGATGCGAGCGCGGAAGTCGATCCGAGCCGACGCAAGGCCGGAACCGTGTCGATCCGGCTCGGGCGCAGCCTCGCAAGGCCTGCAGCCGTGGTGCCCATCCACAGATTGCCTTCCGGATCCAGCAGGAGCGAGCGCACCTCCAGCCCGGCCGGCAGCGAAAGGCCGTTGGAGCTGACCCAGGTGCGCTCCCCCTCGCGGACATCGAGCATGCCGTGAACCAGTCCGCGCTGCGTGCCGAACCAGACGTGGCCATTCGAGGCTTCCTGAATGGCGTTGACGGCCCATTCGATTCTGGGTTGCGTGTTCCACGGACGCAGCTCGCCCGCGCGCATCAGCGCGACACCGCTCTGCATGCCGACCCAGATGCGATCGTCGCCGCCCGCACACAGTGCGCTCACGCGCGCCGGAGCTTCCAAGCGCTGCTGCTCCACTCCCTGTGCGTCCAGCCGCAGCAGCAGTTTGCCCTGCGCGACCCACACCTGTCCCTGCGAGTCCACGCACATGCCGGAGTAGCCGCCGCCCGCACCCGCGGGCAGCAGCACGGTCCACTGCCCTTCCAGAAAGCGCAGCACGGCACCCGCGCTCGTCTGCAGCCAGAAGGCTCCGTCCGGATGGCGCAGCAGGCACAGCGGTTCCAGATGGGGTTTGGGCAAGGGGTACACCGACTGGATGCGCCCGGCCTGAAATCGCACGAGTTCCCCCGGCTGGGTCGTGAACCACACTTCGTCGTCGGCGCCGCAGCGCAGCGCCGTGATGCGGTTGGAAGGCAACCGCTCCAGCGTGTCGAGGTCGAAGCTGCGAAAGCGCATGCCATCGAAAGCGACCAGCCCGCCGAAAGTCGCCAGCCACAATTCCCCTGCGGCGCTGACCGCCATGGCATTGACCGAGCCCTGCGGCAGGCCGTTGGCGATGGTCCACAGGCTGGCGTGGTACGCGGGAGCTGCTGACGACGCGGGAGCCGCCTGCAGGAACGCGCACAGTGCCAGCGAGGCGAGCATCACTTCAGCAGGATCTGGTCCACGATCACGACGGCAACGCCCATCAGGCTCTCGCCCGCGATCAGGCCCGAGGAGACCGGCACCACGAAGGCCTCCGCGATGGCGCGCCACCTGCGGCGCAGGATCTCGGCGATGGCGCCGCCGGCGAACATCGCGATCGCATTGCTGCCGGGGATCACCATGGCGATGCCCAGACCCGCCGGCGAAGGCACGAAAGCCTTGGCGCGCGGCGGCGCGAAGCGCTCGAGCAGGGCCAGCGCCACGCCCAGCAGCAGTCCGATCAGGATGGCCCGCTTGGCGCTGTCGTGCAGCGCGCCGAGACCGTCGGAGAACGCTTCCGAAACGCCGGCCCACACGATGCAGGAGGGGGCCGGCCACTCCTCGCTGCCCAGCACGGCCGGATCCGGAATCAGCAGGTTGAAGGCTGGCACGAGGATCGCGGCGCCCGCGACCACGCCGAACAGCTGCGCGTAGAACTGCGCGCGCGGATTGCCGCCGAGCAGCCAGCCGGTCTTCAGCGTGGTCAACAGATCCGCCGCGTGCAGCCCCACGCCGCCGGTGACGTTGGCGCTCATGATGTTGCCCGCCATCTTGCCGGGCGTGAGGATGCCGTAGATCAGCTGCGTCACCGGACCGAGCGCCTTGGTCGGCGTCACGTCCGTCTCGCCCGTGACGCGCGCGGCGACGAAGCCCATCAGCACGGAGAGCGGGATCGCGAGGAAGGCCGCCCACATCGGGATCTCGAACAGCATCATCATCAGCCAGACGACGATCGGCGTCAGCACCAGGAATCCGGCCGGGAACCACCACGCGGGACACTCCACCGCATCGATCGGACTTTGCGCGCCCTGCTTGCGGAAGATCGCCGTCATGCCGCGCAGGGCGCGCACGATGCTCCTCCAGTCCAGCACGAAAGAGGTCAGGCCCGAGGCCACGAGCAGCGCGGCCCCCGGCCAGACCGTCCAGGCGACGATCGCCTTGTAGCTTGCTGCCGTGATCAGTCCCTGCTCCAGCAGCGCGGGCGCCATCACGGCGTAGGTCAGCAGGCCTCCGAGCAGCACCGACCAGGCCGTGCGCCAGCTCATCAAGCCGCCTGCGCCGATCAGCACGACCTCAGCCTTGATCGAGAGCGTCCACTCCGCGAGCGGCTTGCCCGCCAGTTGGAAAGGCAGCGTGAACTTCTCGGGGATCGCGAAGGGCTTCCAGCTCGGCGCGGCCGCGCGCAGCCAGGTCAGCAGGGCGGCGAACAGCGCCGAGAGCCCCAGCGCCAGGGACTGCCTCGAGCCCGAGCCGCCCTGTGCGTGCAGCGTGCGGATCGTCTCGGCAGTGGCCGTGCCGGTCGGGAAGGCGAGCCCTTCCTGATTGATCAGCTGGCGCTTGATCGGAATCGCGGCGAATACGCCCAGCGCCGCGATGGCCGCGAACCAGACCACCATCATGGCGATGTCCGGCCGAAGAGTGGTCACCATCAGCAGCGCGCCGAAGGCCGCCATGTTGCCGCCGCCGGTCATGTAGCCGGCACCCGAGGCCACCGTGGTCAGGACATTGTTCTCCAGAGCGCTGAAGCTGCGCCCTTCCAGGCGCAGCGCCCGCAAGCCCTGAAACAGCGTGAAGGCGAGGATCGCTGCCGTGATCGTGACGCCCATCGACCAGCCCGTCTTGAAGAAGACGTACAGATTCGAGAGGCACATCAGGCCCCCGATCAGCATGCCGACCAGCACCGCGCGCAGCGTGAACTGCCGCACGGCCGGCTGGTAGGTTTCCGAGAGCCAGCGCGACTCGGGGTCCTGAGGAGACTGTTGGGCGCTCATGCGCCCTCCAGCCTAGCCGCTAGAAGCCCGCGAGGTTGCGCTCCACCAGGCTCAATTCGAGTTCGAGATCCGCGCGGCGGGCGCGCTCCTCGACCACCACCTCGGGATCGGCGCGCTCGAGGAAGGCCTGATTGGAGAGCTTGGCCTCGATCTGGGCGATGCCCTGACGCACCTTCTGCCCGCGCTTTTCAAGGCTTTCCTTGAGCTTGGCGCGGTCGACCGACTCCGGCAGCGGAAGGAACACTTCCAGTCCACCCGCCACCGCGCTGGCGCTGCCGAAAGGTCGGGCCAGCCCGGAGCCCACCGTGCACGTCTCCAGCGCGCCCAGCGCCTTGACCGTGGAAGCATGCGCTTCGAGAACCGCGCGCGCCCGTGCGCGCGGCACGTTGTACGTGGCTGCCAGCGGAGCGCGCTCTCCCATCGTGGTGAGGTTGCGGATCTGGCGCACCAGATAGATCGCGTCCATCAGGACCTGCATGTCGCCCTCAGCACCCTCGTCACGGCCGAGTCCCTCGCCGCCGGGCCAAGGCGAGCTCATCAGCACCGTCTTGGCCGCGCCGATCGTCTCCTGCAACGCTTCCATCAGCGCTTCGGTGATGAATGGAGTGAAAGGATGCAGCAGCTTGAGCGAATCGGTGATCACGCGCACCAGCGTGCCGCGCGCTGCGGGCGCACTCGGATCGGCGGAGTCGAGCAGACGCGGCTTGACCACCTCGACATACCAGTCGCAGAAATCGTTCCAGACGAACTGGTAAAGACGCATCGCCGCGTCGTTGAAGCGGTACTCATCCAGCGCGGCGCTGACCTCGATACGCGTGGCCTCCAGCCGCGAGAGAATCCAGCGATCCTCCAGCTTCGCTGCACTCTTGAGGCTGCCATCGGTGCGCTCGCCCTTGAGGTTGAGCAGCACGAAGCGCGTGGCGTTCCAGACCTTGTTGGCGAAGCGGAAGCCTTGGTCGAAGCGCTCGGGCGAGAGCTTCACATCCTGCCCTTCCTTGGTCAGGAGCACGAGCGAGTAGCGCACGGCGTCGGCGCCGAATTTCTCGATCATTTCGATCGGATCAATGCCGTTGCCCAGCGACTTGGACATGCGACGTCCCTTGCCGTCGAGCACCGTGGCGTGCACGTTGCAGACCTCGAAGGCACAGCGCATGTCCTGCGGCAGATGGTCCATGAACTCGTAGCCCGCCATGATCATCCGCGCGACCCACAGGTAGATGATCTCGCGCGCCGTCGAGAGAAACTGCGTGGGATAGAAGCGCAGGAGGTCCTGCGTGACATCCGGCCAGCCAAGAGTCGCGAAGGGCCACAGCCAGGAGCTCGCCCAGGTGTCGAGCACGTCGGGATCCTGGCGCACGATGGGCTTGTTCGTGACCGGGTGCGGGGACCCGATCGCCAGATCCTCGCGTGAGGCCACGGGCACATCGTCCTCGTCGTACCACACCGGGATCTGGTGCCCCCACCACAGCTGGCGGCTGATGCACCAGTCCTGCACGTTCTCGAGCCAGTCGAGGTAGACCTTGGTCCAGCGCTCGGGGCGGAACTTGAGCGTGCCGTCCTTCACGGCCGCGATCGCGGGCTTGGCGAGTGGCTCCATCTTGACGAACCACTGTTCGCTCACCAAGGGCTCGATCACGCTCTTGGACCGGTCGGAAACAGCGACGTTGTGCGCGTAGTCCTCGACCTTGCCGAGCAGGCCGAGCGCTTCCAGCGCCTTGACGACCTCGACGCGCGCCTTGTCGCGGCTCTGCCCGCGGAACGGGCCCGCGTTCTCGTTGAGCACGCCCTGTTTATCGTACAGGTTGATGATCGGCAGGCCGAAGCGCTTGCCGCGCTCGTAGTCAGCCGGATCGTGGCCCGGGGTGACCTTGACGGCACCCGTGCCGAAGTCCTTTTCCACGCTGGCATCGAGCACCAGCGGAATCTCGCGTTCCACGAAGGGCAGCACGAGCGTCGCGCCATGCAGGTGCCGGTAGCGCTCGTCCTCGGGGTGCACCACGACGCCCGTGTCGCCCAGCATCGTCTCCGGACGCGTGGTTGCGACTGTCACGAATTCGCCTGCGCGGCCCTTCACGGGATAGCGCAGCTCGTAGAGCTTGTCCTTGCGCGGCACGTACTCGATCTCGTCATCCGAGACCGCCGTCTCGAGCACGCAGTCCCAGTTGACCAGCCGCGCACCACGGTAGATGAGGCCCTTTTCCCACAGGCGCACGAAGCTCTCGCGCACGGCGCGCGAGAGGCCCGGATCCATCGTGAACTGCGTGCGGGACCAGTCACAGGAAGCGCCCAGGCGCCGGTACTGCTCGAGGATGTAGCTGCCGTGCTGTTCCTTCCACTCCCAGACCTTCGCGAGGAAGTCTTTGCGTCCCAGATCGTTGCGGGTCTTCTTCTCGGTCTCGTAGAGCTTCTTCTCCACGACCGCCTGCGTGGCGATGCCGGCGTGGTCGGTGCCCGGCAGCCACAGCGCGGTGTAGCCCTGCATGCGCTTGTGGCGGATCACGATGTCCTGGATGGTGCCGTTGAGCGCGTGCCCCATGTGCAGAACCCCCGTCACGTTCGGCGGCGGGATCATGATCGTGAAGGTCTTCTCGCCCTCGCGGGGAGGTCCCGGCGTGAAGCAGCCCTGCTGCATCCAGTCGGAGTAGATGCGCGACTCGAAGTCCTTGGGATTGAAGCGTGTGGAGAGTTCCATCTGGGAGCGTCTCAGTTCACAGACCGCGCCCTGAAGCGTCAAGCAAGACGGCTCCGTTCAGTGCGTTTCGCGGCAGCACGAAGCGCGCTTGGGCGCGGAGTCGAGCGCTGGCCCGTGCAACGCAAGAAACACGAGCCGTATCGGCTCGGGACTGCCGCGCGGCGGGATGCTGAAGTAGACCAGTTCCTCGCGCGGAGCCAGTTCCGTGCGCGCCTCCAACGCTCCGGGCGCCGCATCGCGCAGCAAGTTCCACTCCAGCGTGTAGACGGCCTCCTCGGGACGGTGCTCGACGCGCAGGCTGGAATGCAGGCCTGCAGACAGATCCCAATCCGCGCGCTCGCCGAGTCGGACGATGCGCGCCGTCGGGGCGAAGCGCACCCCCAGCCGCTCACGCAGGCCCGCTTCGTCGTAGGTCCAGCCGCTCTGCCAGCGCTCGTCCGCCGCGGGCAGGCTCATGGGAACCTCGCGGGGCTCGCACGCGGCCCAGTGCACGCGCAGTTGATCCGGCTCCAGCGGCGGCGCCGTCGGAGCACGGCAGGCCGCGAACAGCGCCAGAGCCAGCGCTACGGAACGCTTCATGTCCGCACCGGCAGGCGCGCGCTCGCCAGCGCCACATCGCGCGGCCGCTCATGCTCCAGACCCATGGAGCGGCGCGGCCCGCCGCGCAGCCGGGACTCCGCCAGCCCGGCCTCGCGCAGCACGCGCAGTCCCAGTTCCAGTCGCGAGAGCCGCTCGGGCCCGGCGACATGCACGATTCCCGTCGCGGCGCAGTCCTCCGCCAGCTCCACCAATCGGAGCGCCGCCTGCTCCACCTCCAGCGGGGTGCGCCATTCGTCCTCGAAGCAGATCGGCTGCTCGCCGCGCGCGATCGCCGCCAGCAGCGAGTCGCGCGCCCCGCGGCCGCGTCCGTAGGACTCGCCGGAAAGCAGCGGCAGTCGCACCACGAGCGCCTCGGGGTTGGACTCCAGGACCGCCAACTCGCCGAGGTGCTTGGTGCGTCCGTACTCGGACAGCGGATGGGTCGCCGCATCTTCGGCGTAACCGCCCTGCGGCGTGTGCCGGCCGTCGAAGACCAGATCGGTCGAGACGTGCACCATGCGGGTCAGCGAGCGGCGCGCCCCCCGCGCCAGCTCGAGCGGCAGATCGCGGTTGAGTCGCTGGGCCAGACCGCGCTGCTCCGCGCACAGCTGGATGGAACTGGCGGCGGCGCAGGAGATCAGGGCATCGGGGCGCAAGAGCTCCAGCAGCAGCTCTCCCGACTCGCGCGACGCGTCGAAGGGCCGCTGGACGGCGCCCTCGAGCCACACCGGACCACGGCTGCGCGCCGCCGCGAAGACTTCATGGCCGCGCGCGAGCGCAACGCGCTGCACGTGCAGGCCCAGAAAGCCGCTGCTGCCGGTGATCAGGAGTTTCACGCCGGGATCCAGCTTGCGGCCTGCTCCACCCCGCCCGCAAGGGCTATCCTGCTCCCGGCCCGAATGAGACCGCTGCCCTTCCAAGAGATCGAACTGGTGGTCAACCCGATCGCCGGCTCCGGGCGTGCCGCGCGGGCCGCCGAGGAACTCAGCCGCTTGCTCGCGGCGCAGGGCGCCCGCGTCCGCACTCACGCCACCACCGCCCGGGGCGATGCGCGCGCGCATCTGCTCGCTCAATCCCGCCGCGCCGAGTTGCTCGTCGCGATCGGCGGCGACGGCACGGTGCGCGAGGTCTTCGAGGGTCTGGAGCGCGATCCGGTCCCCGTGCTGGTGCTGCCGCAGGGCACGGCCAATGTGCTGGGCCTCGATCTTTGCCTGCCTCGCACCGCGCCGGGCGCGCTCGAGTTGCTCCGCGCGCATCGCCGGCAGGCGATCGATCTGGCGGAGGTGCACACCTCGCAGGGTCGCCAACTGTCCTTCCTCGTCAGCGGCGTCGGCTTCGATGCCAGCATCGTCCACGCGCTGGAGCGCCGCCGCCGCGGACCGATCCGAAAAAGCAGTTGGGTTGCGGCCGGATGGGAGGTCTTCCGTGCCTGGCGCGAGCCCCGGTTGAGCGTCGAGATCGATGGAAAGCCGCTCGAGGGCCGCTTCGGCTGGGTGCTGTTCTCCAACGTGATCCACTACGCGGGCCTGCGGGTCTTGTCCCCCGACCGCGCGCTCGACGACGGACAGTTCGAGGTCTACCTGTTCGAGGACTGCTCGCGGCCGGGATTGCTGCGCCACCAGCTGCGCGCCGTGCTGCGCGGGCTACCCGGCGGCGGCTGCCGGCGCATCCGCGCGCGCAGCCTCAAGGTCGACGCACAAGAGCCCGTGCCCTGCCAGATCGACGGCGATGCCGCGGGGTCGACACCCTTCGCGGTTGAAGTGCTGGCGCAGCAGCGCACCCTGCTCGTACCCTCTAGCGCAGCATGAGCGCCCAACGTCCGCGGATCGAGATCGCCGGCAAGAGCTTCGGCGCTTCCCAGCTGTTCCTGATCGCCGGTCCCTGCGTGCTGGAATCGCGCCAGCTCTCCTCCGAGGTGGCGCACGCCTTGGTCGAGATCTGCGCCGCGCGCGGTGTGCCGCTGATCTTCAAATCGAGCTTCGACAAGGCCAACCGCTCCTCCGTGGCGGCCGTGCGCGGTCCGGGCCTGGACGGACTGGAGTGGCTGGCCGAGATCCGCGCGCGCCACTCGATCCCCGTGCTGACCGACGTGCACGAGCGCGAGCAGTGCGCGAGCGCCGCGGAAGTGGTCGATGTGCTGCAGATCCCGGCCTTCCTGTGCCGTCAGACGGATCTCCTGCTCGCGGCCGCCGGCACCGGCAAGGCCGTCAACATCAAGAAGGGCCAGTTCCTGGCACCCTGGGACATGCAGAATGTCACCCGCAAGTGTGCCAGCACGGGCAATCGCAACCTGCTCGTCACCGAGCGAGGCACGAGCTTCGGCTACGGCCGGCTGGTGGTCGACATGACGGGCTTTGAGCACTTGTCCGCGACCGGATTTCCCGTCGTGTTCGATGCGACGCACTCGGTGCAGCAGCCGGGCGGCTTGGGCGATCGCACGGGTGGCGACCGCCGGCAGGTGCCGGGTCTGGCGCGCGCCGCGGTGGCGACCGGCTTTGTCGACGGGTTGTTCTTCGAGGTGCATCCCGACCCGGACAAGGCGCCGAGCGACGGGCCCAACATGGTGAAGCTGGCGGATTTCCCGGCGATCCTCGACGGGGTGCTGGCCGTGCACGCGGCGGTGCGGGGCTGAGGCAGAGCTTCCCGCGCCCGCTCTCAGTGACCACCCGGCTTGGGCCGGGCGTTCCAGATGCGGGTGCACAACAGCAATCCGATCAAGACCACCGGCAGCATCGCGCCGGGCCAGATGGTCCAGTTCGCCGCATCCTTGGCCTCATCCCCCTTGGGCAGATAGGCCGCGTACAAGAGCGCCTGCATGCCGCCGCCGAGGTACACGAAACCGTCGATGATGCCGGTCACCAGCCCCGCGTTCTTCGTGCCGCCAAAGTCCATCGAAGCCGTGCCCGAGAGCATGCCGTGCACGCCGATGACGCACAGCGACATGAACACCACGCTCCAGCCTAGCAGCGGGCTGCCCAGCAGGAAGAAGGCCCCGATCGCGCCGAGCAGCATGCCCGCGTAGAGCACGCTCGCGACCGGCCCGCGGCGGCTCCCGAACACGTGGTCGGAGATGAAGCCCGCGAATACGCCGCCGAGAATGCCCGCGATGCACAGCAGCATGCCCCAGTTCTCGTACACGAAGCTTAGGCCGCCCTCGACATCGCGCGAGTAGAGCCGGTACTGCTTCATCACGGCCTGGCGCAGGAAGCCCGAGCAGAACTCGATGCCGACGATGATCCAGATCACCGGCTGCGAGAACATCCGCCGGGCGACCTCCAGCGCGGGCAGGCGTCCGGTCTGGCCGGAGCTGGCATCGCCTGTGTCGAAATCCGCGAAGCCGGCCGCCGAGGGCGTGTCGCGCACGAGGAACACAGCCATCGCCACGCAGCCGACCAGCACGATCGCGGGCACCCAGAAGGCCCAGGATGCGTCGAAGCCCTTGGCGAGCATCAGGCTCCAGTCGTACGAGAAATACAGGCCCAGCGAGATCAGGATTCCGAACAGGCCGCCGAGCACGCCGCGCTCGCGCACGTGGAACCAGGGCGCGTTGACCTTGACGATCGAGACGGCGCCGAAGGACTGGAAGTACATGTTGACGGCATTCAGCGTCATCAGCGCGCTCGCCAGCCCCTCGTTGTCCAGCGAGCCGTTGAGCGAGCGCTGGAAGGTCAACGCCATGCCGATGTTGACCAGCGCGGAGCCGGCCGTCGCGACGATCATCGTGGCCCGTCCCCCGAAGCGGTCGGTCAGGGGCCCGTTGATCAGAAAGGCGATGCCGTAGACCCATTGGCCAATGCCGTCGATCTCGTTGAAGACGCTCTTCGCCAGCACGCCCGACTTGTCGAGCTCGCTGGCGATCGCCGCCAGGTTGTAGCGTCCGAAGTAGAGAAAGGCGTAGGCCAGTCCCAGCGGCACCCAGTTCATCACCCGGCGCCGCCGGAAGGCGTCGCTGTGACCGAGGTCCACGCGCGGCAGGCGGCGCAGCACGATCAGCACGGCGACCAGCAGCAGCAGGATCGGCAGGAGCTTTTCGAGGAAGGGGGGCATGGCGCGGGAGAGGATAGTATCCTCGCGCCCGCATGTCCCAGACTCGGATCACGGAAGTCTTCCCCCGCATCGATGCGGAGCTGGCGCGCGGCCGCCTGCCTGTCGTGGTCTTCGACCTCGACTCGACGCTTTTTTCGACCTCCCCGCGCAACTGGCGCATTCTGGAGGAGTTCGTCAAGGAGCAGGGCGCCCATCAGGGGCTGGTCGAGGCCTTCGGGCGCATGCGGCCGCACGACATGGGCTGGAACGTGCACGAGGACCTGCGCCGCTTCGGAGTGCGGGACGAGCAGCTGCTCGAGTCACTGAAGCGCTTCTGGTTCGCGCGCTTCTTCACGGACGAGTATGTCCTCGTCGACGACGCGCTACCCGGCGCGGTCGAGTTCGCGCACGCCTGCCACGACCGCGGAGCGCTGCTGTACTACCTCACTGGCCGGCACGTGGGCGGCATGGAGCAGGGTACGGCCCGGGCGCTGACCTCGAAGGGTTTTCCGTTCTGGCGCGGACGCTGCGTGCTGCACCTCAAGCCCTCGTTCGAGATGAACGATCGGGCTTTCAAGGACGATGCGCTGGCCGACATCCGCTCCTACCGCGGCGAGGTGGTCGCGACCTTCGAGAACGATCCATCCAACGCCAACATGTTCCTCAAGGCCTTTCCCGAGGCGCTGCACTACCTGCTGCTGACGGTGCATCCGCCCGAGGCGGAAAAACCTTCCGAACAGCTCATCCGGCTCGATGATTTCCGGCTGTCGGCGTCGCGCTGAGCGCGGCTGCGCATTTTTTTCGCAACCATATCCGCCCGATTTCTCACAAAAATCCGGGCTCCCGTTTGCATTTTGCGATTTCGTAGGTATACTCTCCCGCCTTGACGATGACGCGACAAGGGCAAACCGGTCGAGAGGCCGGGACGCAAAGCCAGAGGGTCCTCTCACGAGGATAGCCTAGCTACCGAACGTCGTCAGTCCGATCCGGACGTCATCCGAGGGGCGACGAAGCCTGGCTCACGGGTTTCGCTACTGAAGATGGTGTTGGGATTGGGTTGATTCCTTCAGCCTGTTTCTCCCGCCTGTCTCGCGGCCGCCCACGGGGGCGGTCGCGGGACCACCCTCCTCGAGCGAAAGCCGTGCCTTCCAGGGCTTCACAGCGAATGCCAAACACGGGGAACTACATGACGATCCAGACGATGCAGGAGAGGCAGGTGCGGAAGGAGAGAGCCGCTCTGCCGTTGCTGGCGGTGGCCTCCGCATCGAACCGTGTTGGCATTCGCCCCTACGCGATCGGGCCGGGCTCCCACGCGCCCGCCCGAGAGGAAACACTCCCGGCAGGGGTGGTTGGCAGCGAGCAACCCGTGCGGCAGCACGGGTCGCGGATGCGTCCGGCATGTGGGGACATGGCCGGCGCATCATCGAAGGAGGAGTGGCTTGCGCTCGTCTCTTGGGGAAGAGTCGAGCGCGGCCTGAGGGAGGAGCCGTGTCGCGCCCATGATCGTGGGGACAATCATGACGCGCGCGCGTTTTCAGGCTTTGCGAACAGGACACCAAGGGGAAGGTCACGCGCAAGCGTGGTCTGGTGATCCGTCGCCGGCGTCGGTTTCGACCTGAGGCCGCCTGGAAATCCGCGAGGGTGGGAGCCCGCTCCCACCCTCGCCTTTTTTCATTCGGTGAGCTGTTCGCCGGCGAGCGCGCCGAAGTCGCCCTTGAGCCGGGCCAGGATGCGCTGGTGCAGCTTGCAGACCTGCGATTCGGAGATCGACAGGGCTGCGCCAATCTCGCGCAGGGAGCGTCCCTCCCAGTAGCGCAGGTGCACCAGCCGCGACTCCAGCCTCGAAAGCCGGGCATAGACCAGCCGGTAGAGTTCATCCTGCTCGAGGACGCCCCCCTCGATCTGCCGCGGATCCGCCAGCCCTTCGAGGTCTTCGCCCCCGGCGGCCGGGCCGGGCAGCAGCGCCCCGGCGAACTCGGCGTCGAACTGCTCGAGGCTGAGGCCCAGCGCGGCCGCCAGATCCGCGTCGCCGGGTTCGCGCTGCAGGCGCGAGCGCAGGCTTTCGCGCACGCGGCGCAACTCCTCCGTGCGGGCGCGCAGCAGGCGCGGCATCCAGTCCAGATTGCGCAGCTCATCCAGCAGCGCCCCGCGCACGCGCAGGTCGCAGTAGGCCTCAAAGCAGGTTCCGCGCGCCGGGTCGAAGCCTTCGATCGCCGCGATCAGCCCGAAGGAGGCCGCCGTGTCGAGATCGCCGCGATCGACGTTCTGCGGCAGGCGCGCGGCGAATCGGCGGGCGTAGGCCAGCGCGTGCGGCCGATAGTGCTCGACCAGACGATTGCGCCGCAGTTGGGAGGGACGCGCGTGGTATTGCTTCCACAGGCGCGCGAGCTCGGCCGCGCTGCACTCGGCGGAGCGCAGCCGAGCAGCACGGCTTGTCATGTCGTGAGTGACCACCCCCACAAGCTCATGGATGCAAATCAGCGCTGACGTTGCAAGCACAATCCGTTCGTCATGCTGGTGCTGTCCTGAATTCGAGACATCAGGGATGCGGCAGCGGATCGTCCTCGTAGCCGAGCTCAGCAAGGATCGCGCGCTCGGCGGCGCGCATCGCGGCGCGCTCGCGCGGTCGATGATCGTCGTGTCCGCACAGATGCAGCACTCCGTGCGCGACGTACAGCGCCAGCTCGCGCGCCGGGCTCACGCCGCGCTGGCGAGCGACCCGGCGCGCGCAGGCCACGCTGACGTACAGTTCTCCCATGCGCCGTCGCCCCTCCGAAAGATCGAAGCTGATCACGTCCGTGGGCGAGCGATCCGCGAGCCAGCGGGCGTGCAGGCGCGTCAGTTCGGCGTCGTTGACGAACACGATGCCGAGGCGCTCGAAGCGGCAGCGCGCATGGCGCAGCGTCTGGAGCACGAGCTTGCGCACGGCGGGATCCGTGAGCGGCCGAGCAGCCGTGGACCAGCTGATCTCGACCTCCACCCGGCTCACGGGCGCGGGTCCTGCGGGCGGGCAGGCGCTTCGTACGCGCGCACGATCTGCTCGACCAGCGGGTGGCGCACGATGTCGCGCGCCCCGAACTCGATCACGGCAATGTCCTGCCAGCCCTTGAGGCGGGCGGCGGCGTCGAGCAGGCCGCTGCGCTGATCGCGCTCCAGATCGTTCTGGGTCGGATCTCCCGTGACGACCATGCGCGAACCTTCTCCCAGACGGGTCAAGAACATCTTCATCTGCGAGATGGTCGTGTTCTGGCCCTCGTCGAGGATCGCGAAGGCATGGCTCAGGGTCCGCCCGCGCATGTAGGCCAGCGGCGCGATCTCGAGGATGCCGCTCTCCTCCAGCCGCGCCACCTCCTCGAAGTCGAGCTGGTCGTAGAGCGCGTCATAGATCGGCCGCATGTAGGGATTGAGCTTGGCCTGCAAATCCCCCGGCAGGAAGCCCAGCCGCTCGCCGGCCTCCACGACCGGACGCGTGACGATCAGGCGCCTGCAGGTGCCGGCGCGCAGCGCGCGCACGGCGGCGGTGACGGCGAGATAGGTCTTGCCTGTGCCGCCCGGGCCGATGCCAAAGACCAGCGGGTTCTTCTCGATCGCTTCCAGGTAGCGGCGCTGGTTCTCCGTGCGCGGTTCGACGGCCGCGGGCTTGTGCGCGCGCACCAGTGGCAGCGCGTGCAGTCGCCCGCCTTGCGTCGCGGGCGATTCGCTCGTCCCCCCGCGCACCTGCGGCAGGCGGAAGGCGCTTGGGGAGCGGGTCTGTCCCTGGCGCGGAAGCGCACCGCGCGCGGTGGGCGACTCGACGCTGGTGCTCGGCGCCTGCGTGTCGAGCAGGATCGCCTCGATTTCCGAGCCCTCGATCTCGCGTCCCTTGCGGCTCTTGCCGAGCAGGTGCTCGATGCGCCGACGCGCTTCCTGGACACCCTCTTCGGAACCCTTGAGCTTGAGATTCCCGCGCTTGGTGAAGATCTCGATGTCGAGGTCCTGGCGGAGCAGCTTCGCGTAGCGGTCGTAGGGCCCGAGCACGAGGATCGCCTCGTCATGCGAGCGCAGCGGAATGGTGATCTCTGTCAACAGGATCTCCAGCATCCAAGCAGAGCGGGAGGCTGTCAACCATGCGAACGCGGGAACCGCGTCCGATGCGCTCAGAGGATCAGGAAAGGCCAGCTGGCGGCCGCCATGGGCAGCGCAAACAGCAGGCTGTCGAGCTGATCGAGCAAGCCCCCCGAGGGGCCGAACACCGCAGAAGAGTCCTTCACCTGTGCGCGCCGCTTGATGGCGCTCTCGAACAGATCTCCGGCCTGCGCCGCGAGGTTCAACAGCGCTCCGATCACAAAGCCCGTGGGCCAGCCCCAGCGCAGTTCCGGCAGCACTCCGGCTGCGGCCAGCAGGCCGCCCAACAGCGTGGCGGCCAGAAAGGAGGCGACGCAGCCCCACTCCGTCTTGCCGGGGCTGATGTTGGGGAAGGGATGGCGCCGGCCGAAGCTCATGCCTCCGTAATAACCTGCCGTGTCGCCGATCTTGCTCAGGGCCAGCAGGGCCACCAGCGCTCCAGTGCCAAAGGAGGCATGGACGGCCGCGAGCACGGGCAGCGCCGGCAGCAACCACAGCGCCAGCAGCCCGACGGCTGCCAGCGCCGCCGCCTCGCCCCGACTCAGGAGCCGCGGCAGACAGCCGAGCAGCGTCAGCGTGCACAGGAACGGAAACAGCCGCAGGCGCGCGTCGAGATCGAGAGGCTCCCACGCCAGCCAAACCAGCGCGGCCAGCGAGAACAGCGCGGCCACCCAGCGGCCCAGAACGCGCTGCAAGCCATGCACCGCCAGCACGAACAGCGTGATGCACAGGGCCTCGAGCCACAGCAGCGGATGGTGCGCGGCGCTCAAGGCCATCGGCAGCTTGGCCGCGAGCGGCCGCGCCAGATGTTCGGCGCGCGCCGCATGCATCAACAGCAGCGCCAGCGCGGCACCTGAGAACCAGGAGAGCGCCGCGCCGAGGAGTTGCACGCGCCCCATGCGAGTCAGCTCGAACACGGCGCCGAACAGAACGATGGCGACCGCCACCAGGAGTACCAGCCCGGACTCGCTGCGATCATTGAGCCACAGTAGCGCCGCGAGGCCGAGCACCAGAGCCCCGCCCGAGGCCGTGCGACGCAAGATCTTCTCCAGCGGAGGCGCCATGAGCGGTCGGATCCTAGCGCGAGCTTCCCGTCGAGGTCTTCTCGCCGGGCGCGAGGCCGCCGAACTTGCGCGTGCGCGCGGAGTAGGCGCGCAGCGCCTCGTGGAGCTGGGCCGCGCGGAACTCGGGCCAGCAGCACTCCGTGACGTACAGCTCCGAGTAGCTCGCCTGCCACAGCAGGAAGTTCGACAGGCGCAGCTCCCCCGCCGTGCGGATGATCAGGTCCGGGTCAGGAGTGAGCGGGTCGTAGAGGTAGCGGCGCAGCGTCTCTTCGTCAATGGCCCGCTCCTCGAGCGCGCCGGAGCGCGCGTCGGCGACGATGCGCCTGAGCCCATCGGCGATTTCGCTGCGACTGCCGTAGGAAAGCGCCAGCCGCAGCGTCATGCCCGTATTCGAGGCGGTCATGGCGATCGTGCGCTCGAGTTCCTCGCGGGCGGCCTTCGGCAGCCGCTCGAGCCGGCCGATCGCCGACAGACGCACGCGATTGTCCATCAGCGTGCGGCGCTCCTGAACCAAAAACAGCCGCAACAGCTGCATCAGGTAGCGGACCTCGAGCGGCGGCCGCTTCCAGTTCTCGGCCGAGAAGGCGTACAGGGTCAGGCTCTGCACGCCCAGGCGCGCGCATTCGGTGGTGATCTCGCGCACCGAGGCGATGCCTTCGCGGTGCCCGAAGATGCGCTTGCGTCCGCGCGCCTTGGCCCAGCGGCCATTGCCGTCCATGATGATGGCGATGTGCGCCGGGAAGGCGTCCTTGAACTCAGCGCACGCGGGCTGCGAAGGCTCCGGCGCAGACCCCGGGACCGCACTCATGGCATCAAGGCCCCGCGCGGGATGACCTGCTCGCGCTCCGGCCCGACCGAAAGCATCAGGATCGGCAGGCCCAACTCGCGCTCGAGCGATTCGACGTAGTGTCGGGTGCGCTGCGGCAGTTCCTCGTAGCGCCGCACGGCCGTGATGTCCTCGCTCCAGCCTGGGAAGCTCTGGTACACGGGCTCGACCGAATCGAGGTTGGGCAGGTCGGCGGGCCACTCGCTGCGCTGCTCGTCGCCCACCTGGTAGCGCACCGCCATCTGGATCGTGTCGAAACCGCTCAGCACATCGAGATTGGTCAGGATCAGGCCGTCGGCGCCCGAGACCTCCAGCGCGTAGCGCACCGCCACGGCATCGAACCAGCCGCAACGGCGGGGCCGGCCGGTGGTCGAGCCGTACTCGTTGCCCTGCTTGCGAATGCGTTCGCCGGTGGGATTGTCCTGCTCGCTGGGAAACGGTCCTTCTCCGACGCGCGTGCAGTAGGCCTTGGCGATGCCGATCACGCGATCGAGGTGCTTGGCCGGGAACATCGCGCCCGAGAAGATCCCGTTGGCGCCCGTGTTCGAACTGGTGACGAAGGGATACGTGCCGCCGTCGATGTCGAGCATGGCGCCCTGCGCGCCCTCGAACAGGATGCGCCGGCCCTCGCGAGCGGCGCGCCGCACCAACGCTCCCGTGTCGCAGACGAAGGGCCGCAGCCGCTCCGCCAGCATCGAGTAGCGATCGAGCTGCGATTCCAGATCCAGCGGGGTGCTGCCGTGCACGCGTTCGATCAGCGCGTTCTTCTCCGCCAGCGCCGCGCGCAGGCGCAGCCGGCACACGGCCGGATCCAGAAGATCGCCGATGCGCAGCCCGGTGCGAGCAGCCTTGTCGGCGTAGCAGGGTCCGATGCCGCGGCCCGTGGTGCCGATGCGTCCCTCGCCGCGCCAGCGCTCGGACAACTGGTCGATCACGCGGTGGTGTTCAAAGATCACGTGCGCATGCGCCGAGAGCCGGAGGTTGCCGCCATCGACGTGGATGCGGCGCTGGAGCAGGCCATCGACCTCCTCGAGGAACTTCAGCGGATCCACGGCCACGCCGTTGGCGATCACGTTGACCGTGCGCGGGTTGAGAATGCCCGAGGGAATCAGGTGCAGGACGTACTTCTCGCGGCCGACCACGACCGTGTGGCCCGCATTGGCGCCGCCTTGGTAGCGCACGACGAGATCGGCATCGCGCGCGAGCAGGTCGATCAGCTTGCCCTTGCCTTCATCGCCCCATTGGGCACCAAAAACGCTCAAGCACGGCATGGGAAACAGAGGTCGGTCCGGGGGGCTGGGGGCGGTCGAAAGCGTCGCCGCGCAGAGGCTGCGCAGGGCGCTGGGGGCAGGATTCTTGCGCTCCCGGAGGGGTGGCGACAAGGAAAAAGCGCCGCACACGTCCGCCGCGGCGGCTCAGCGATCCTCTTCAGGGTAGTCCAGCACCTCGGCGGGCACCGTATCGAGCACTTCCCAGCGCAGGAGCGGGGTGATGGTCATATTTTCCTCCGCATCGGTGTGGCGCCAGACCACCGAGCGGATCACGCGCACCAGCGCGTTGCCCTTTTCCTCGGCCTCCTCGATGGCTCGCGGGTCATCGATCAGCTCGCTTTCATCCTCGACGCTGGTGACGCGCCGGGCGATGACATGCACCGCGAAAACGCTGGAGGTCACGGTCAGCATGCTTTGAATCTTCGTCTTGGACTCCGCCGGCAGTTCCTTGTAGCCATCGACCTCCTCGAGTTCCTGAAGGCTCTCGAAGATGCGGTACTCGACGATTTCGCGACCGTACTCATCGAGCGCGGGTTCCGCCGGCTCCTCCTCCTGCTCGCCCTCCTGGGCTTGCTCCTCGGGCAGGTTGCGGTACTGAACCACCTGATCCCAGAAGCGCTGCGGCACTTCGCGGTCGTCGAACAGGGCCTTCAGCACGGCGACGGGCGCCGTGTTGATGTTGACCTGCCAGCCGCCCGAACCCGCTGTGGAGCCCGAGCCGGAGCCTGCTGCCCCGCCCGATCCGGAGCCTTGCGAGCCGCCCTGACCCTGCCCGGACGAACCGCCGCTCTGGCCGCTCTGGCCCTGCCCGGACTGGCTGCTGGGGAGGCTCTGGCCAGAGCCCGTCGGATTCGTGCCGCCAGCTTGTGAGCCCGAGGACTTGCTGCCGCCCGCGGAGGAGCCCGATCCGGAGCTGGAGCCGCTCTTGCCCGCGCTGCCAGTCCCCGTCGAGCCGGCGGGGCGGGTGGAACTGCCCGTGTTGCCGCTGGCCGCGGCCAGGGCCTTGGATGCGATCGGCGAGTCGGCCACCTCCACCACCGAACTCCAGACCGTCAGGAAGCTCTCGAGCGAATGCACGCGCACGCCATCTTCGTCGCGGAAATCCCGAAAGTGATGGGCTTCGAAGGGAGCGAGCACCTGAAACTCGCGCAGCGAGCGGGGCAAGCGCTGGTCGTTCTTGTCCGGATCGAAGGAAAGCTGCGAGGGACGCGGCAGATCGCTCTCGCCCTTGGTCATGTAGCTCAGCATCGCGCGCGCCATCTCCTCGGCCTGCGTCGAATCGATGTCCATGCGCGTGCCCTCCCGCGCATTGTCGAGCACGCGCACGACGCGGTTGAAGGCCGCCTTGGCCTGCTCCTCGTCGGGGGTCAGCATGCTGAGCACATTGATCTTGGAGTTCTCGTCCTGAACGAGCACGCGCAGCTTGATCTCGTTGATCTCGGTGCGCGCCGGGCGCGCCCACTCATCGCGACGCGAGTCGCAGGCGGCGGCGTCCTGCCCCTGTCCCTGTCCCTGGCCTTGTCCGCCGCCGGCGGCGGGAGCAGCGCCCGGCGCGGCCGGAGGCGCGCCGGCGGGATTCTGGGAGGCTTGGGAATCGGAGGCTCCCTCCGCGTCGATCTTGAGCTTGTCACAGACCTCCAGCAGGGCCGACTCGATGGCCATGTCCATGCTGGACAGGCCGATCTCGTTGCGGCTCACGCGCGCCTGCGTGCTGGTGGAAACGTTGATCTGGAAGACGATCGCCACCAGCACGAGCAGCAGCAGCACCGCGAGCAGCAGGGCGGCTCCGGATCGGCGGGTGTGGGAGTGGCCGGCGAGGCGCATCGGATCAGGCGACGAGCGGCAGGGCGATTTCTTCCCGCGGGCTGCTAGAACTCGCGGTTGAGGTCCGAGCCCTGCAGGATGCGCGGGCGGATGAAGAACAGCACATTGCTCTGCTCCTTGCGAGTGAGCTTGGAGCGGAACAGAAAGCCGAGCAGCGGGATGTCGCCGAGGATCGGCACCTTGTTCTCCTGCTCGACCTTGCGCTCCGAAATCAGGCCGCCCAGGATCACGGCCTGACCCGGCTCCAGATACACGACGGTCCGGGCGGCGCGCTTGGTGATGATCGGGTTGGAGATGGTCTGCCCGTTCTGCAGCGTGAAGGTCGTCGCCGAGCCGGACTCCTGAGAGGCCTCGACATCGATCGACAGGGCCACCGTGCGCGTGCCCACGACGCGCGGGATGACGTACAGCTTGATGCCGACCTCCTCGAAGTTGAGGCCGGCGGCGACCTTGCCGTCGGGCGCGATGTTGTTGACTGAATAGAAGGGCAGCTTCTGCGTGTTCTGGATTTCGGCGCGCGCGCCTTCGCGCACCGCGATCTTGGGCCGCGACTGGATCGCGACGTTCTGGTACGTGGCCAGCGCTTCGAGCACCGCGTTGAACTCCAGGCCGTTCTGCACGGCACTGAGCGTCAGGAGCGAGTCGGCGCTGGCGGCATTGGGCAGGTTGTAAGTGAAGGAGTTGACGAAGGTGTGATCGGGAAAGCCGAAGATCGGCGTGGTGAGATCCACGGGCCGCACGCCCAGATCGAGCGAGTCGCTGGTCGTGACCTCCACGATCTTGGCCTCGATCTCGATCTGAGGCACACCCGCGGCGAAGATGTTGATGAAGCTCTCGACTTCCTTGAGTTGCTCGAAGCCGCTTGTGACCACCAGCCAGTCGGCGATCGGAACGGACTTGCCCTCGTCGGTCATCGCTGCGCGCGTGTCCGAGAGCAGTTCCATGTCCCACTTCTCGAGCAGGTCGAGGCGCACCTTGTCGCGCGTCTGCAGGCCCTCCTCAGGCTTCCAGACCGGGAAGTTGCCGTAAGCGGTGATCAGATCGAGCAGCTTCTTGCCCGTGCCCACCCGCAGCGGAAAGGGCTTGGTGATCAGGCCCGACGCAGGCCAGACCTGGATCCGCTTGCCGAAGGCGAGGTAGGGATTCTCGGAAAACTCGTAATCCTGGGGCACCGCGGCCGGCGCGGATTCTGGGGCCTTGGGAGGGGCTTTGGGTGCGGACTCCGGCGCGGCAGCGGGCTCCTCTGAGGCAGCGGCAGCGGGCTGATCCCCCAATTCCTTGGCTGCCTTGGCGAAGACATCCTCGTCCATGTCCGGCGCCGTGCGGTTGAACGGATCGGGGCCGGGATCCTCGACCGGTTGCAGGGACCCCTGAGCCAGCAACTCGCGAAACTTGTCGAGCGTCAGTTGCTGCTCGTCGGAACGGGGACGTGCCTCCTCCGCGGGCTTGGGGCCCTGACAGGCGGGCAAGAGCAAGCCGAGCAGCAGGGCGAGTGTGCCCGTTCGCTTCACGGGTGTCGCTCCTTCAGAGCTGCGCCTTGACAAGATCCGTGATGTCGCTCACGGCGCGGCCGTCCGAATGCGAAATGGTCTTCCAAACCGAGCAGTGCCCCTCCTGCAGGCGGATCTTCTCGCAGGCATCGCGCACCTTGTTGACAGCCTCTTGCCGCAACTGAATGCCCTCAGGAGAGTTGGGGTCGATCTTCTCGTCGCGGATCTTCTTCCACTGCGGCGTCGCCTTGAGCAGCGCGTCGTAGTCGACCTTGGCCGGCTTGGAAAGCATCTTGCCGTCGTCGAGACCGCAGATGTTGTCGGCCTTGTCCACCTGCCAGCCCTTGGCTTGCGTGTCGGCCATGACGGGCATGACCACGACCGCTTCCCCGCTCCCGGCGGGCGCCGAGAAAGCTCGCATCGGGACCGGCAGAGCCAGCAGCGCGAGGAGCCAAAGAGAGGTCGGCAGGGTCTTCATGACGGAGTATCCGAGTCGTGTATAGCAAAAAGGGGCTGGCCCGTGACCACTGAATTCGTAAATTCCGTCGCCTGCCAAAGCTCTCACCTAGATCGGCAAAAAACCGCCGGACCCCACAGCGAATGCCCGAAAACAGGCCGCCCGGCCTCCCCTGTAGGGGGCCGGGCGGCGGAGATCGAGCGGTGGGGAGCGAGCGGTGAAAAGCCAGCGGACTCCCGCGCTTCAGGAGGCCGCCGGTTCGACGGCCTGCTTGTGGCTCAGCTTGATCTTGCCCCGATCGTCGACGTTGATCACGACCACGTCGAGCACATCGCCCATGTTGACGACGTCGGTGACCTTCTCGACATAGCCCTCGGCGAGCTCGGAGATGTGGCACAGACCCTCCACGCCGGGCAGGATCTCGATGAAGGCGCCGAAGTCGCGCACGCTCTTGACCGTGCCCTTGTAGCGGGCACCGATCTTGGGCGTTTCGCACATCGCCTGGATGGCGGCGACGCAGTCCTTGACCATCTTCGAGTCGTTGCCGAAGACCTGCACGTTGCCCGCGTCGTCGAGGATCGAAATGCGGACCTTGAAGTTCTCCTGCATGGCCTTGATGTTCTTGCCCGAGGGGCCGATCAGGAAGCCGATCTTCTCGCCGGGGATCTGGATCGCCTCCATGCGCGGGGCGAACTCGCTGATCTCGCGCTTGGGACGCGGCACGGCCTGCAGCATGATCCGCAGCACGTGCTTGCGGGCCTGCAGCGCCTGATCGAGGGCCTGCTGCATCAGCTCGCGGCTGACGCCCTTGACCTTGAGGTCCATCTGCAGGGCCGTGATGCCCCGGCCGGTGCCGGCGACCTTGAAGTCCATGTCGCCATGGTGGTCCTCCGAACCCTGGATGTCGGTCAGGATCACGTTGCGCTTGCCGTCGGTGATCAGGCCCATCGCCACGCCGGCGACCGGCTGGGCCACGGGCACGCCCGCGAGCATCATCGCCAGGCAGCCGCCGCAGACCGAAGCCATGGACGAGGAGCCGTTGGACTCGGTGATGTCCGAAACGATCCGGATCGTGTACGGGAAACCCTGCTTGGCCGGGATCACGCCCGCCAGCGCGCGCTCCGCCAGCATGCCGTGCCCGATCTCGCGGCGGCCGGGGCCGCCCAGACGCTTGGTCTCGCCCACCGAGTAGGGCGGGAAGTTGTAGTGCAGGTAGAAGTTCTTTTTGTACTCCTCCTCCAGACCGTCGATGATCTGTTCGTCATCCGGCGTGCCGAGCGTGCAGGAGACCAGCGCCTGCGTCTCGCCGCGGGTGAACAGCACGGAGCCGTGCTGGCGCGGGATGAAGTTCGGCATGACCGTGATCTCGCGCACTTCATCGAGCTTGCGCCCGTCGGTGCGCCGGCCCTGCAGGATCATCTCGCGCTCGCGCTCGGTGACCAGCTCGCCGAACAGCGACTTGACCGCCTTGGTGGTGGCATCCTTCTGATCCTCATCGAGCAGCCCGTTGGTCAGCTTCTCGATGCAGTCGGCCTTGATCGCGTCGATCGCGGCGTAGCGCGCGTGCTTGCCGTGCGTGAACACGGCCACGTCGAGCTGCGGTGCGAACTGGCGGATCTCCGCCCAGAGCTTCTCGTCGCGAGCCGGGGCCGACCAAACCATCGGCTCCTTCCCGACCTTGGCGCTGAGTTCCTCGCACATTTCGACGATCTCGAGGATCACGCCCTGCGCCATCTCGAGCGCCTGCAGCATCTCGCCTTCGCTGAGTTCCTTGGCCGAGCTCTCGACCATGCAGATGCCGTTGCGGTGACCGGCCACGACCAGATCCAGCCGGGACTCCTCGCGGCGGCGGTCATCGGTGGGGAAAGCGAGCAGTGCGCCGTCGAGGTGGCCGATGCGCACGGCACCCAGCGTCTCCTGCACTGGCAGGCCGGAGATGCGCGTGGCCGCGAAGGCCGCGATCATCGCCGCGATGTCGGTGTTGTAGCGGCCGTCGTAGGAGAGCGCGTGCGTCATCACCTGGACTTCGTTGTAGAAGCCCTCGGGGAACATCGGACGGATGGCGCGGTCGATGAGACGCATGGTGAGCGTCTCCTTGGTCGTGGGACGGCCTTCGCGCTTGAAGAAGCCGCCCGGGATCTTGCCGGCTGCCTCGGTCTTCTCGCGGTAGTCGACGGTCAAGGGAAAGAAATCGGCGTCGGCCTTGGCGGCGCCAGAGCAGACGGCGGCGAAGGCCATGGTCTCGCCCAGCGTGCAGATCACGGCCCCGTGGGCCTGGCGCGCGACGATTCCGGTTTCCAAAACGAGACGCACTCCGGCGATCTCGCGCTCGATGCGAACATGATTGAATTGCATGGTTACTGAACTCTTCTGTGTTGTTGTGAGACCGACACTATGGCGAGTCCCCGCGCAGAAGAAAAGCAAGCGGCCCGAACTTCCGTTCGGGCCGGCCTTCGAAGTTTTCCCGCTTGGGGACCCGAATCAGCGGCGCAGGCCGAGCTTCTCGACCACGGCGGCGTAGCGCTCGGGCTGCGAGAGGCGCAGGTACTTGAGCAGCTTGGTGCGGCGGCCGACCATCACCAGCAGGCCGCGACGCGAGGTGTAGTCCTTCTTGTGCGTCTTGAGGTGGCCGGTGAGGTGGTTGATGCGGTCGCTGAGGAGCGCGATCTGGACTTCGGGGGAGCCGGTGTCGCCCTTGGATTGGGCGAACTTCTGAATGGTGTCGGTCTTGGCCATATGGATGTGGTGGGTCACTTGCCGCAGCCCCCGGGAGCGACTCCCGCGGGGCAGGGTGCGTCCGTGCCCCACGCTGGGGAACGGACAATGAGGCCGAAGATTCTAGCCAGCGCCTGCCGGCGGGGCAAGTCGGGGCCGGCTTCGGGCTCCCTACAGCGGGCTCCCTACAGCGGGCTACTTCAGCGGGTCGCCGCTGCCCGCGCCGCTGCCGGGGCGCGGCTGGCGGGCCGGCAAGGCGGCGAGCAGCTCCGTGGTGATCGTCGTGCAGGCGTGGCGAATCAGCGCGGTCTCTGTCGTGAAGCGGTCCTTCAAGTCGGCGAAGTCAAAGCGCTTTTGCTCCAGACGACCACTCCACAGCACCGCCCCATCAGGGCTGATCAGGCGGGCATCCAGCGTGGCCGTCAGGCTCTGGCGCACGGTCCACAGGCTCGTGTCCCACTGCTCGACAATCAGCTGGAGCACGGCCTGCTCCTCGAGCGCACCCGGACGGTAGCTGGCATTGACCACCTTGGCATCCACGAGGTCGAGGTTGAGCGGGCTGTAGCGCCGCTGCACCAGTCCGGCCTGCAGGCTGCTGCGCAAGGCCTGCGTCGGCAGCGCCATCTCACGTCCCTTGGTGGCGCGCGCGTCGGTCAGCGGCGCGATCGCGATCTCGATCGGATCGAGCGCGCTGAGCGAGGCCGTGGTCTGCACCTGCACATCGGCGCCGCGGCGCGGGGGCAATTGGTTGCAAGCGGTCAGGAACAGGATGGGCAGCAGGACGAGGTAGCGCGACAAGGAAGGCCTCCGGATCGCTCGTCGCGCTCGGCAACCCCGAGACCCCCTCGGGCACGGCGCGACGTCGATCGCGACGAATTCTAGGCAGCGCCCGGGCAAAGATCCAATCTCTCGGGCGGAATGCGCGTCAGGGAGGCGTCAGCGTCAGCGCGGGAGACTGAGCCGAACGCGTGAACTCGCGCTCCAGATCGGCGTAGAAGAACTCGCTCGGATCCAGTTCCGGCCAGGCGTATAGCGTGAGCCTCGCGGTCAGATCCCCCGCCGCCAGCGGAAAATTGCCGCCGGCCCCGACAAAGGGCAGCCGCAGCAGGAACTCCGGCCCGTCGGCATCCGGACGGTCTCTGGTCCAGACCACCCAGCGCTTGGCATTCGCGTCGTTGAGGACGGCGCGGTAGATCCCCACCTCGGGCCGGGCATCGGCGTGCTCGTCGGTGAAGGCCAGCACATAGCCCGCACCACTTCCGTCAAAGTCGATCGGCACTGCACCCGGGCCGGGCGGCAACGGCAGATCGCTGGTCAGGCTGGCATCGGAAAGCCGCGGCCGGGCGATCCCGACCCGACCCGCGGGATCGCTGGCGCGCACGCGCAGCAGCAGATCCGGCGCGAGCGCACCGCTCGCGACCCAGCGGCCCTCGGGCTCCGCGAAGCCAGCAGCAGCTCCCGGGTAGGCCGCGCGCACGGCGAAGGTGTTGGGCACACCCGCATTGAAGGCTTGCCCGACGCCGACAGGAATCGTCCCCGAGAGCCCGAGCGCGCGCGCTTCGACGTTGACGCCGATCTCGCCGCTGATCACCGGGTAGTTGGGCGCGGTCAGCGCCAGAGCGGGAAACTCCAGCGGCAGGTCGGCGCTGGGAACGCCCGCGTCATCGAGCAGTTGCGCGTAGCTGTGGTCGACAAGCTGCGTGACGCCTGGATTGACCCCCGGCAGCGGATACTGAAGGTTGGCCGCCTTGAGAAAGGCCTCCGGCGTGAACAACAGCACATTGGGCACCGGGAAGTAGGCCAGCGCCGTCTGGGCGCCGATCTGGCGCGCGCCGATCCCGAAGCTCGAATACGGGCACTCGTAGCTGGTCGTCTGCGGCTGGAAGGAGCAGGTCGAAACGGGCTGAAAAACGCCCGTGGTGATGAGGGTCCGCGAGTCGGCCACGCGACCGGTGTACAGCAGGATCTCCGGATTGGAGCTCTTGACCTTGCCGCTGACCTGCGCGCTCGCCGGCAGGTCGGGCTCGAGCAGCACATCGAGCCGATCCGTCGTGACGCCATCGAAGGTGAACAGCTCGTAGCCGCTGGCGACCACCGTCAGGATCGTCTCGCTGACCAGCGCGGGCTTGATCGTCGCGGCCCCACCCGCGCCGGTGGTGGCGACCCCCACCCCGACCAGCAGCCCGGCCAGATCCTCGTGCGTGTAGACGCTGGCGCCCACGATCGGCGCCAGCGAACGCGCATCGAACACCCGGACCGCCAGATCGGCTCCCGTGGCCGGTCCTGGCCCGACCAGTCCGCGCTGCGAGAAGCTCGCCGTGATCGGCCCCGTGGAGTTGCGGGCGCGGTCTTGGATCGTCAGCTGGAAGGAGAGCGCCGCGGCCTTGGGATCGAGCACGCCGAGCGGCACCGCGCGAGCGACGAACAGCCCGCTGGAGTGGCTGCCGGCGACGGCCGGAACCTGCGGGTCGGCGCCGAAATTGTCGCCCAGCGAGGTCACGACGCCCGCGGCCCGGATCGGCTCGCTGGCGCGGGCCACGACCACGAGATCGCGCTGGTTGCTGACCAGCGTGCTGGTGTTCGTGCCGCTGACACCCAGACCGCTCAGCAGCGGCGGCGTCGTGTCGAGCACGGGATTTTGGATCCCACTCTGGGTCGGCGAGGTGTCCAGGCGCGTGATCGGACTGGCTTGGCTGCCGCGGCGCAACTGCAGCGCAAAGGCAAGCTCGCCTTCGGCGAAGCGCGGCTTGAGCGGGCTTTGCGAACTGACCAGATCGAGCTCCTCGGCGGTCAGCGTCAGCGAATCGAAGGGCGCCACGAGCGCGACCTCGCGGGCCAGCGCGATCAGCGGCGGATCCTCCTCGGTGCCCGTCTTGGTGCCGAACACGAAGACGCCGACGCGATCGCCGGCCTGGGCGCCGCTGAAGTTGACCTCCAAAGCCAGATCCGCGGGCCCGCTGAGCGCCTGGATGCCGATCGCATCGTCGGGATCGGAGGTCAGGGCGGCGCTCAGCGGCGCGGAAAATGGGGCCGTGCGGTAGTCGAATTCGACGGCGGCGAGCTCGTTGCCCTCATCGTCCGCGATCGGCAGCGTCTGCGACAGACTCAGCCGGACCAGCTTGTTCTGGCCGAGCGAGACCGCCGCTCCCGCAGGATTCGTCGAGCGCCAGCGCCACACGCGTCGATCGGTCTGCAGTCCCCCCGCGAGGCTCAGCGGACTGGGATCGGGATTGTCGATCGGGGCCGCGCCGTCGACCGTGATGGTGAACGAAAGTTCGTCGATCGAGGTCGAGTCCATCGGGCGATCGAAGACCACGACGAGCTCGCCCTTGGCGCTCTGGTTGGTGTCGCCGTCGCCGGGGTAGACCGCAACCACCTTGGGCAGCTCGGGATTCTCGGCGGCGACCGCAAAGCTGAGGATCTTGCGATCGGTCGGGATCGGCACGGCCTGCCCCGTGCGATCGAGGATCGCGGCGTTCTCGCGGTAGCGCACGGTGTAGTCCTGACCCGCCTGCAGCGGCGCGATCGGCAGCACCAGCACGCCGCGGCCGTCGGCGATCGAGACCGCCGTCACCGGTAGCGGCTGCTGCAGCGTGTCCTGCAGGATCTCGAAGGCGTTGTTGAGGCCCGTGGAGGACAGGCTCTCGCTGAAGAACAGCACGATCGGAGAGCGGGCATCGACGCCCGCCGAGCCCGTCGGCGCGAAGCGCACCAGCTTGGGTGCGACGGCATCGACCCACTCACCATCCGCCGGCAGCGATGCGGCTCCTGCGCCGAGCGCCCCGCCACCCCCGCCAAAGCAGTCACCACCAAAGACACAGGCGGGGTTGTCGCACGCCGGGAGCAGCAGCGCGCTGAGCGCCGCCAACAGGGGAAACAGCTTGGATCGCATGGGCGGAGGGGTCGGAGCGAGGCTAGCAGGTCAGCGGCCGGGGTTGGAGAGGGTATGGCTTGGGATCGCGCGGAAGGAGTTCGAGGGACGCGCCGGGGCGGGCCGGGCTTCCGCAAAAGCCCACTTTGACACTGCTCCCTCTCCGGGGACATCGGATCTGGATTGAAACATCCTAAGACTCCAGAAAAAAGCGTCCTTTTCATGTGCTCGGCTCCGCCATGGGGAGGCGTCTGGGCAGAAGGGACCGCTGGCTGGCGGCGCTGGGGCGCTGGTCGCGGTTGGTGCGCGGCCGGAGGTCGTTCCTGCACCCGACGTCGATCCAGGAGTGCGCTTGCTGGCGCTCGAGGCACTCGCTGGACCCCCAGTGGCGGCGCACGAGGCGCACGAGGTTGTCGCGCGGCATCGCGAACGGATGATGGATCGAAAAGAGCGGGGTTCCTGGTGCTGCAGGCGATCTGGCGCCGCGAGCCCTGAGTGGTGGCACGAGCCGTCGCGGGAAGCACCTGTGCCCCAGCACCCACGAGGACGGGTCGGCCGCACCGCGCTCGCGCGGAAAATGCGCTTCCCTGTTTCGATTCTGTCCCCGCTCGGGGAGCAGCATCGGTGACCGGCAGGCCCCCACCACCTACAATTGGCTCCCGTCCGCATGCCGCCTTGGCCCCACCGACTCCCCCGATCCGCCCCACTGCTGCTGAGCGGGCTCCTCAGCCTGTGCGTCGGCTGCAAGGCCCCCGTGGATCCCGTCGCGGAAGAACGCCGCTTCCAGGAGCGTCTGGCGGGCCTGTTCCCGGAGCTTGCCCCGCCGATCGATCGCGCCGCGATCCGTTCGCTGCTGAGCCGCGAGCGGGTCCCGACCCCCGATCCGCGGGACGAGGAGTTGCGCAGCGAACTGCGGCTGGCGCTGGATGCCGCCGATCTCGCCCGGGCCCGCGATCTGCTGGTCGAGCAGTTGGGCACGCGCGAACTCGACGAGGCTCAGGCCTTGCTGGACGCGGGCGATGTGCGTACCGCGCTGGCGCGGCTGGATGCGAGCGCTCGCAACCTGCCCACCAGCCCGCGCCTCCTCGCCTTGCGCGGCGAAGCGCGCTGGCGGCTGGGCGCCGAGGAGCGCGATGAGATGCTGGTGCGCGAGGCGCGCGCCGATCTGAGTCAGGCCAGTCTGGCGCTGCCCTCGGCACGCGTTTTCACGCGGCTTTCGCAGACCAGCAGTTGGCTCGCGGAGCCGGGCGCCGCGCGCCAGGCGGCGGAACGCGCCGTGGAACTGGGCGCGGGCCTGGGCCCGCAGGGCGAGGCCGAGCGCGAGCGCGCTCGCGCGAGCGTCGAGGAGTGGAAGGCTCTCGCCGCGGCGGGGCTCACGCCAGAGGAACGGGCACCCGCCGGCGCGCGCGCCCGCCTGGCGCTCGAGGAATGGCTCGGCTTCGCGCCCTTCGATCGCTGGGCCTGGATCGAACGCGCACGGCTGCTGGAGGCCGGCGAACTGCCCGGCGTCGCGCTGCGCGCCTGCTGGCGCAGCCTGGAATGGCTGCCCGAGGAGCCAGAGCTGCATGCGATCGCCGCGCGGCTGTGTGTCAGCCTCGGCGGCGCAGACCGTCTGATCGAGGAGTACGGACGCTGGAGCGCGGCGCACCCCGGGGTGGCGCTGGCCGCGTGGTATCCGGCTCAGGCGGCCTTGGAAAAGGGCCTCGAACAGGTGCGCGGCGAGCGCGACGGACGCAACTACCTCGCGCTGGCCGTGCGTGAATTCGAACGTTTCCGCTCGCTCGCTCCCGCGCAGGCGGCTGCCGTGGAACAGCCCCTGCTGGAGGCGCGCATCGGCTCGGTCTGGTCGCAGATCCATGCCGGCGACTGGGTCGGCGCCGAACAACCGCTGGTCGAACTGGAAGCCGCGCAGCCGGGGTCTCTCACGCGCACGGACCTGCGCGTGGCGAGCGGACTGCTGGCGCTGGAGTGGATCGGCAGCCGCTGGGCGAAGGGCGTGGAGGATCCTGACAGCAGCACCAGCCTGCTGGCTCTCGCCCAGGCGGGATCGATCTACGAGCGCCTGCACCAGCTCGTGCCCGAGCAGCCCGACTGGGCCAACAACGCCGGCTTTTTCCTGCGCGATCTGGGCGTGGCACAAGAACTCAACGGACGCATCGCCTGCCGGCGCGGCGAGTCCGCGGTGGCGAACCAGCTGATGGACAGCGCGCGCGATCTGATGGAGCGCAGCTGGCGCGCCTACGAAGCGGCCGCGCGGCTCTGCCCCGACGACGCACGGGTGGTCAACGATGCCGGCGTGATCCTGACGTACTACCTGCAGCGCGACGCGCAAGCGGCGCAGCGCTGCTTCGAGCGAGCCATCGAACTGGGACAATCGCGCCGCCCCGAGCTGGAAGCCGCCGGCAAGGCCCGCGAACTCGAGGAGTTGCTGACCGCCATCGGCGATGCCGAGCAGAACCTCGGGGTGCTGCTGTTGACCCTGCGCGGGGACGCGCGGGCGGCCCTGCCGCATCTGGAGCGCTGCCGAGGCATGGGCCCCGACCCCCGTCCCGAGGTCGTGGGTCCGGGCGGCTTTCTCGAGCGCTGCCGAACCGCCATCAACACCGGAGCCGATCCGCGCGTACAGGAGTCCGAACGCTGGGGCGCGCCCTGCGAACGCTAGAATCCCGCGCCCGACGAACACTTGAACCATGATTTCCACGCTACTTGCCTTGTGCCTTGTTCCCGCTCCCGCCATCACCGCACCCCCGATCTTTGCCGCGGGCCCGGGCTTCTCCGCCCTCGGACAGGAAAGCAGCGAACAGCTGATCCGCGATGGTCGCGCGCTGCTGGCGCTGGGCAAGGCTGGTGAGGCACTGCCGCTGTTCGAGAAGGCCGATGCGCTGGGCGGCGGCAAGCTCGCCACGCGCATGTGGGTGCTGCGCGCCTGGCTGGAAACCGGCCGCACCAACGCGGCGCTCGACGCGATCGACGCGCTGGCGAAGGACAACCAGGGTGCTGAGATCGACTACCTCTACGGCATGGCCTTCCATGCGGTCGCCAAGCAGCGCATCGCGGAGAACGCCGGCGGCGCGATCATCGGCATGAACTTTCAGGATGCGGTCGGCTACCTGAAGAAGGCCTGCGCCGCCGACGCGGGAAAGTACTGGGACGCACAGTACGCGCTGGCGGAGTCCGCCTGGTTCACGCAGGATCTCGACACGGCCGGAGCAGCGGCGATCGAGGCGGTCAAAGTGATGCCTAAGTCACCGCAGGCGCAGTATCTGCTGGGACAGATCGCCTTCTCGCAGTACGTCGCGGCGCAGGGCAACGAGGCGAGCATGTCCGCCGCCGCGGAGCATGCCAAGCGCGCCGAAGCGGCCTTCCAGGCCGTCGATGCGCTGCTCAAGGCCTCGGAACTGCCCGTCGACCGCTCGTTCCGCGCGCAGGCGGCGGGCAAGCTCGGCAATCTGCACAGCTGGCTCAGGAACAAGGACGCGGCCGTTCAGAGCTTCGCGCTCGCGCTGGGGCTCGATCCCTCGACGGTCGATTTGGGCACCGTGCTGCAGAGCATGAACGCGCAGTTCGGGAAAGACGGCCCTCAGGCCTTCCTGGCGGCGCTGGAGACCGGATCGACGGCGTTCACGGCCACCTGGGGTGCGGACAACGCGGGCGATGCGACGCTCTTGTGGTGGCTCGGCTGGGCGCGCCTCGAGCAGGCGCAGTACGAGGGCGCGGAACTGGCCTTTTCGGGCGCCGTGAAGAAGTGGCCGCAGTTCTACAACTCCTGGTTCTTCATCGCGCTCTCGCGCTACTCGCGCCAGGACTACAACGGCGCGATCACCGCTCTCCTGCGGCACTACGAGGAGAACAAGGACGATCTGGTCGTCACCGTGGGACAGAATCCCAACCGTCATTTGGCGGTGCTGGATTTCCTGATCGGCAAGTGCGCGGGCGAGCGCGATCTGGAAGCCGGGATGTTGAGCGAGATCCAAGGGCTGGCCGCGCCCGAGGTTTCACGCTACTGGAACAACGCCGGACTGTTCTACCGCGACGCCGCCGAGCTGCCGCGCCGTTCGGACAACGAGGAGGAGCGCGCGCGCGCGATGCAGTGGTGCGAGAGGGCATACGAGTTCTACAGCCGGGCGCTCGCGCTCGAACCCGAGAACCCGGCCTATCTCAACGACACGGCCGTGATGCTGCACTACTACCTCGACCGCGACCTCGAGCGTGCGAGGGAGATGTACAAGCTCGCCAACGCCCGCGCAAAGGTGCTGCTCGAGCGCAAGGATCTCAAGCCGGATGAGCGCGAGCTCTACAAGATCGCCGAGCGCGATTCGCGCAACAACCTCGCCCGGCTCGAAAAGGGCATCAAGAACAACGGCTGAGCTCGAGTGGCGTCCCTGCGATTGATCCGCATGCTCGACAAGGCTCCCGAAGAGCCGGTGGTCGTCGTCGATGGCCACTTGGACGCCCGCGGACTCGAATTGTCGCATTGGCCCGGCAATCGCACGCCTGCCGAACTCAAGCACGAGCTTTCCACCGGCATTGCGCTCCGGTTCGCGGCCCTGCCTGAAGCCGAGCGCGAGCGCCTGTGCGGCGGGGCGCGCATCGTGCTCAACAACCACTACGACACGGACGGCCTGCTGGCCTGCTTCGCCGTGCTGCATCCACAGACCGCGCTCGCGCACCGCGAACTGCTACTGCGCGCGGCGGGCAGCGGCGACATGTTCCGCGGTCAGGACGAGCGCGCCTTCGCGCTCGACATGCTGATCCTGGGTATGGCGGGCCACGCGCGCTACGCGCATCTGAAGGGGCATGCCAAGCACGAGCGCATCGCCAATGACCTGATGGAGGAGCTGCCCGCGATCCTGAGCGCGGATCCGCTGCCCTATCCCGAGCTGTGGAGCGCGGCGCTCGAGCGTCTGCGCATGGACAAGGCCCGCATCGCGGCCGCGGCGCGCGACGACATGGTGCACCTCGACCTGTTCGTCTGCACGCTGGAGCCCGGCAGCGACCCGGGACGACACGCGCTGTTTGCCTCGACCGCCTGCGATCGGGCGCTGGTGCTGGTGCAGGACCCGGGCGGAACGCGCGCCCGGCTGGTGGTCAACACGACTTCGTGGTTCGACGTCCCTGGACAGCGGCGGCAGCCGCGCCCGGACCTGCCGGCGCTGTGCGACCGGCTCAACCGCCTCGAAACCGGGCCGTACCGCTGGCATTCCCAGCCTGGCGCTTCGCCGACGCCCGAGCTGTGGTGCGGCGAAGCTGGCGCGGAACTCTTCGCGGAACACAACGCCTGCCTGCGGCCGAGCGGCATCGATCCGCTGCGGATCAAGCGCGAGGTGATCGACGCCGTGCGCGCCGCCTGGGTCTTTCCGGGCGAAGACGAATAAGCCCAGAGGCCGTGGCATCGCGCCCTTGCGGTGCGTTATAGAACGGGCGTGACTCCGCACAAACCCGACTTCGACACCGTCGCAGCAGTGGATCTGGGCTCCAACAGCTTCCACCTAGTGGTGGCGCGCGTGGTCGGAGAGGGCCCCACCGTCGTCGATCGTCTGCGCGAGCGGGTGCGGCTGGCGGGCGGCCTCGACGAGCACAAGCGGCTCGATGAACCGACCATGCGGCGCGCGCTCGCCTGCATGGAGCGCTTCGGTGAGCGGCTGCGCGGCATGCCAGAGGGCAGCGTGCGCGCCGTGGGCACCAGTGCTCTGCGTGTCGCGCGCAATGCGCCGACGTTCCTCGAGCGCGCTGGCGAAGTGCTCGGCCATCGCATCGAGATCGTCAGCGGCCAGGAGGAAGCGCGCCTGATCTACCTTGGCGTCGCGCACGACATCGCGGACGGGCCCGAGCGGCGGCTGGTGGTCGACATCGGCGGCGGCAGCACCGAGTGCATCCTGGGCGAGCACTACGATGCGATCCTCGCCGACAGCCTGCACATGGGCTGCGTCAACTGGAGCCTGCGCTGGTTCTCCCGCGGGCTGATCACGCGCGAAAACCTCGATCAGGCGATCCTCGAGGCGCGCCGCGAGGTCCGCTCGCTGGAGCGCCAGTACAAGCAACTGGGCTGGGGCGAGGCGATCGGCTCCTCCGGATCCATCCTCGCGATCGCGGAGATCCTGCGCGCGAACGGCTGGTGCGAGCAAGGGATCAGCGAGCGCGGCCTGAGAAAACTGCGCAAGGAGCTGCTCGAGCAGGGCCGCATCGACCGGCTGCAGCTCTCCGGGCTGAGCGAGGAGCGGCGCGATGTGCTGCTGGGCGGCGTGGCGATCCTTTCGGCGATCTTCGAGGGTCTGGATCTGGAGCACATGCGCACGTCGCAGGGAGCGATGCGCGAAGGCCTGATCTTCGACCTGCTCGGCCGGATCCGCCACGAGGACCTGCGCGAGCGCACGATCCGCTCCTTGGGAGATCGCTACCACGCCGACCTCGCGCAGGCGGGCCGCGTGCAGCGCACGGCCCTGGAACTCCTGGAGGCTCTGGCGAGCGACTGGAAGCTCGACAAGGAGGCCTGCGCTCAGTCGCTTTCCTGGGCCGGAAGACTGCACGAGATCGGGCTCTCGCTCTCGCATCAGGGCTACCACAAGCATGGTGCTTACATCCTCGAGAACTCCGACCTGCCCGGCTTCTCGCGGCAGGATCAGCAGGTGCTGGCGGCGCTAGTCCGGCTGCATCGGCGCAGGTTCGAGCAGGAAGAGCTGGAGCGCCTCGTGCCCTCACTGCGCCGCGGGACGCGACAGCTTGCGGTGATCCTACGACTGGCGGTGTTGTTCAACCGCAGCCGGGGCGGACAGACCGCGCCGCGCATCCAGGCCCGCGCCCAGCGCGATCGGCTCGAGTTGGAGCTGCCGCCCGGCTGGCTGAAGCAGAACCCGCTGGCGCGCGCCGATCTCGAAGAGGAGCGCGCGCGGCTGGCCGAGGCTGGCATCGAGCTCGTGGCCGAACCGGACTAGATGCAGCCGAAGTTCGCCAGCAGTTCGTCCTGCGCGGAACGCGGTTTCTGGTTGCCCGGCTTGAGACGGCGGTACTTGCCGTCCGGCTGGAGCACCCACGCCTGCGTGTTGTCCGTGAGGTAGGGCTCGAGCGCCTCGGCCCGCACGCGCGCGGCCAGCGCGTGGTCCTGCACCGGGAAGGCGACTTCGATGCGCGTGTAGAAGTTGCGCTGCATCCAGTCGGCGCTCGAGCAGTACAGCTCGCCTTCGCCGCCGGCCTGGAACCAAAACACGCGGCTGTGCTCGAGCAGACGCCCCACGATCGAGCGAACGCGAATACGCTCGGAGATCCCCGGCATACCGGGCCGCAGGCAGCATACGCCGCGCACGATCAGGTCGATCTCGACCCCGGCCTGCGAGGCGCGGTACAGCGCCTGGATGATCTTCGGCTCGGCCAACGCGTTCATCTTGGCGATGATACGAGCGGACTTGCCCGAGCGGGCCATGTCGGTCTCTGTGTCGATCATCGCGATCAGCGACTTCTGCAGCGTGAAGGGCGCCTGACGCAGGCGCTTGAGGCGCGCCGCGCGGCCCAGCCCGGTCAGTTGCGTGAACAGACGCTGCACATCCTCGCCCAGATCGCGGTCGGCGCTCAAAAGCCCGATGTCCGTGTAGCCCTTGGCCGTTCCAGCGTGGTAGTTGCCCGTCGACATGTGCACGTAATTGACGAGTCGCGAGCTCTCCCGCCGCACGATCAGCAGCAGCTTGGCGTGCGTCTTGAAGCCGACGACGCCGTACACGACCTTGACGCCCGCTTCCTGCAGGCGCGTCGCGAGCTGGATGTTCGCGGCCTCGTCGAAGCGCGCGCGCAGTTCGATCACCGCGGTGACCTCCTTGCCATTGCGCGCGGCTTCGATCAGCGCTTCCACGAAGGGGGAATCCTTGCCCGTGCGGTAAAGCGTCTGCTTGATCGCCAGCACGTCCGCATCCTGAGCGGCGGCGCGCACCAGTTCGACCACCGGCAGGAAGGATTCGAAGGGATGGTGCAGCACGATGTCGCCGGAGCGGATCCAGGCGAAAGGATCGCTAGCCTGCTCGAAGCGCTTGGGCACGCGCGGGCTCATGCGCGGGTACTTCAGGTCCGCCCGGTCGACGATCTCCCAGATGGCCGCGAGCCGGTGCAGGTTGACGGGCCCGTTGACGCGGTAGAGATCCTCTTCGCCCAGTTCGAAGCGTTCGAGCAGATACTGCACGAGCTTCTCCGGGCAGTCCTGAGCCACCTCCAGCCGCACCGTTTCGCCGTAAGCGCGCGAGGAAAGCTCGCCCTTGATCGCGCGCAGCAGATCCTCCGCCTCCTCCTCGTCGACGAACAGATCGCTATTGCGCGTGACGCGGAACTGGTGGCAGGAGGTCACCGTCATGCCGGGGAAGAGTTCCCCCACCTGATCATGGACGATCGAGGAGAGCAGCACGAAATCGTGCGGACCGCTGCCGATCTCGCGCGGCAGCGCGATCAGCCGTGGCAGGGCGCGCGGGACCTGCACGACCGCCAGGCCGTTCTCGCGCCCGAACGCATCCGTGCCCTCCAGCTGGCAGATGAAGTTGAGGCTCTTGTTCTGGATGCGCGGAAAGGGGTGCGCCGGATCGAGCCCGACCGGCGTCATCACAGGCTGCACTTCCTTGTGGAAGAACTTGCCGATCCACCGCTGCTGGCGGGCGTTCCAGTCGGCGCGCTTGACGATGCGGATGCTCTGCTTCTCCAGCTCGGGCAACAGGATCTCGTTCAGCACGCGGTACTGCTCGGCGACGAGCGCGTGCGCGCCTTCGCTGATCCTTTGCAGGAGATCCTGCGGGTAGATTCCGTCCGCAGCCGCGGTGCGCACGCCAAAGGCGATCTGCTGCTTGACCCCCGAGACCCGGATCTCGAAGAACTCGTCGAGGTTGGTGGAACAGATCGTCAAGAAGCGCAGCCGCTCGAGCAGCGGGGTCGTGGGGTCCTTCGCCTGCTCGAGCACGCGCAGGTTGAACTCGATCAGCGAGAGCTCGCGGTTGAGGTAGAGGCCGGGGTCGCGCAGATCCTGAGCCGGACCCGCTTCCTGCCGGGGGCTGGGCGTCAGGGTGAAGGCCGGGATCGGGCTCTTCGGCTCTTCATGGGGTTCGGACATCACGAGGCAATGCTCCCATAGCTCATCGGCCGCGGCCAAGCCAAGCTCCTGCAAAGAGCCCCACCCTCCCGCTTTCTTGACCCCATCTTCATATCCGCGTACCGGAATTGCAACTTCGGATAAACTCTATAGGCCGTGATCGATCTCGCACCCCAGCTGAGCCTTCTGGAAGCGCGTGCGCAGGCTCTGGAGGTGCATGGGCTGCGCGTGGCGGCTTTGCGGATCAATGTCTGGCTCGAACTGTGCGGCCACAGCGCGCTGCGCTCCGACCTGCGCTGGCTGCGGCTTTCCGCCCGCGAGGCCCGCGATCTGGAGGTGCTGGAAAAGCGCGCCTGGGTGAAGATCAGCGCTGCCGAGTTGGAGCACGCGCGCTCCACGCTGAGCGCGGCGCTCGCATCGGCGCGCTTTTCTGGACTGCTGAGGGCGCTCGCCAGCCTGCCCCCGCTCGAGCCCCGGCGGGCGCAGCGCGCGCTGCCGCGCATGCTCACGCGGCTGCGGCGCGCCGCCGACGCCGCGCTCAAGGCCCCCAACGATGAAGCCGCCCGTCATCGGCTGCGCCGACGAGCCCGCAGGCTGCGCTACGCCTGCGAATGGCTGGGCCGGCCCGCCAACGAGTGGATCGCCATTCAAGAGGAACTCGGTCGCAGCAACGATGCCGCCGTCGCGCTCGAACGGGCCCGGCGTCAGCACGTCGGAGATGCCACCCTGCTGGCCGCGCTGACGCAGGAAGCCCGAGGCACGCCTGTGCGTCTGCGGGAACTGTGGGAGCAGGTGGAACGCAGTTTGGAGGAGGAAGCCTGAGCACGCCATGGATCTCTATCTGATACGCCATGCCATCGCCGAGGAGCGTTCCGAGGGTGTGGACGATCTGCGTCGCGCGCTCGTGCCGCAGGGGCGCAGTCGCTTTCGGGAAATCGTCCGCGGACTCGAACAGCTGGAGGTGTCGCTCGATCTCGTGCAGCACAGCCCGGCCCGCCGCGCGCTGGAGACGGCCGAGTTGCTCGCCCCGCTGCTCGAGGGCGAGTTCGAAGTCACCGAGCGCCTTTACGCCCCGCCGTGCGAGGACCTGCTGCAGGAACTACGCAGCGAACGCATTGCGCTCGTGGGACACGAGCCCTGGCTCTCGCAGCTGGGCTTCTGGCTGATCAGCGGCTGGCGCAACTTCGATTCGCGCGCCGGCGTCAGCCCGATCGGCATCAAGAAGGGCGGAGTGATGCACCTCAAGGGCCTGCCACGGCCCGGGGAGATGACGCTTGTGGGCGTCTACCCGCCGCGGGTGCTGCGCCTGCTGGGCAGGCGCTGAGGGCGCTCAGTTCTTGTAGCTCTGCAGCGGCGCGGGAATCCGTCCGCCGCGCCCGCGCAGGACTTCCGCCGCGAAGCGTCCGGGGTCCTGCACGATCGCCGTGCCGAGCAGACCGCCCCACTCGACCTTCTCACCGGGGCCCTTGCCCGGGACGGGGATGATGCGCACGGCCGTGGTCTTGTGGTTGACCATGCCGATCGCCATCTGATCGGCGATGATGCCGCCGATCACCGAAGCGGGCGTGTCGCCCGGGACGGCCACCATGTCGAGTCCCACCGAGCACACGGCCGTCATTTCGCCCAGCTTGGCGAGACTCAAGGCCCCCGTCTGTACCGCGCGGATCATGCCGCTGTCCTCCGACACCGGGATGAAGGCGCCGGAGAGCCCGCCGACGCTCGAAGAGGCCATCGCGCCGCCCTTCTTGACCGCATCGGTCAGCATCGCCAGCGCCGCAGTGGTGCCGGGAGCGCCGGTGCGATCGACGCCAATCAGTTCCAGAATGTCGGAGACCGAGTCGCCTTCGGCGGGAGTCGGCGCAAGGCTGACATCGACGATGCCGAAGACCGTGCCCAGGCGGCGCGCGGCCTCTCGGCCAACCAGCTCGCCCATGCGCGTGATCTTGAACGAGGTGCGCTTGATCGTCTCCGCGACCGCCAGCAGATCCGCCTGCGGTCCAAGCCGCGCCAGGGCCGAGCGCACGACGCCGGGACCCGACACGCCGACATTCAGCACCGTCTCCGGCTCGCCGATTCCGATGTGCGCTCCGGCGACAAAGGGATTGTCCTCGACGGCATTGCAGAAGCAGACGAGCTTGGCGCAGCCCAGCGCGCCGCTCTCGCGCGTGGCGGCGGCCGTGCGCAGCACCACCTCGGAGAAGTGGTTGACTGCATCCATGTTGATGCCCGCCTTCGTGGAAGCGAGGCTGACGGAGGCGCACACATGCTTGGTTTCGGCCAGCGCATGCGGGATCGATTCAAACAGCGCGCGGTCGCAGTTGGTGTAGCCCTTGTGCACGTAGGCGCTGAAACCGCCGATGAAATCGACGCCCACGGCCTTGGCCGCCGCATCCATGGCGCGGGCGAAGGGCACTAGATTGCTCTGCGCGCTCGCGGCGGCCACCAGCGCGATCGGCGTGGTCGCGATGCGCTTGTTGATGATCGGTATGCCGTAGTCGGCCGAGATCGAGTTGGCCACGGCGACGAGATCGCCCGCGTGGTGCGTGATCTTGGCGTAGATCTTCTCGCAGGCCGACTCCACGTCGGGATCGGCGCAATCGAGCAGGTTGATGCCGAGCGTCGTCGTGCGGATATCGAGCGTCTCCAGCTCGATCATCCGCACCGTTTCAAGGATTTCAGAATCGGTGAACGGCATGAATGTGGCGCTCCTTGGCGCCATCAGATCCGGTGCATGAAGCGGAAGACGCGCTCGTGCATCACGCGCACGACGTAGTCATCCGGCCCCCCCAGGCACTCGAGGCACTGCTTGACGTGCGCGAAGGAAGTGCCGGGCGGCAGTTCAACCATCAGCACGAGGTGAAAATAGCCCTCGACCATCTTCTGCGAGATGTCGAGCACGTTGCCGTTGAGCTTGCCCACGGCCGTGGTGATCTCTGCCAGCACGCCGGGGCGGTTGCGGCCCGCGCAGGAGACGACCAGACCGGAGCCGATCTGTGCATCCAGCGGCTCGGGCAGGTGCGGCAGCGTGCGCGCGGCGTGCTCGGCGTCGGGGCCTCGATCGGGTCGCGGCGCTTCGTAGCCCTTGGGACCGTTGGCGATCGAAATGCCGTGCGCACGCGCCCATTCCTCGGCCTGCGGCGTGACGATCGTGTCGCCATCGACGAAGATCTCCCGCGCCTGACTGCGCTGCAGATCCTCGACGGTGAGAAAGCGGCGGGGCATGACTACAGGTGTGCGACGAGGTCGGGATGCGGGCGCGGGATCACGACTTCGCGAGCCAGCAGGCCGCGCTCCTGCGCCTGACGGGCCCCCGCCGCGACCGCGGAGCGCACATCGCTGACCTCGCCGGTCAGCGTGAAGAAGCTCTTGCCGCCGAGCCCGTTGGCGATGCGGAAATCGATCAGATCGACAGTCGCCGTCTTGAGCGCGAGGTCGGCTGCCAGAATCGAGCTTGCGACCGTCGTGGTCTCCACGACGCCGACGGCGTCGAGGTTGCCCGTGATCGTGCCGCCCTTGCGGCGCAGCATCGGCACGATCTGCTCGTGTACCTGCGGGATCACCAGTTGGTCGACCAGATCGCTGCCCGCCAGTTGGGCGCCGCGCGCCGCCGAGGCGCGCACGTCCTGCACGGAGCCGGTGAACAGCATGATGTACTTGCCCGGCTGCACGGGCGAGGCGAAGAGCATCTCCACGCGCGCCTCCTTGAGCACCGCGTCGGCGACTTCCACGCCCTTGGCGACGGAGCACAGCTCCAGCAGGCCGATGCAGGCCTCCAGCACGGCTGATTCGCGCATTTCCGGGTTCTGGTCGTTGCGTTGCATGTCTCGTGTCCTCGCTGCTTGGGTTGACTACTTGTTCTGTTTCGCGGGTACGTCGAGTTCCCGCACCGGGCCGATCACGCGGCCGTCCTCGAGTTCCATCTTGTCGATGATCGCGCTGACCGCGCACTGAAAGCCGATGTCGTGGCCCTTGCCAATGACGTGTCGCGCGGAGCGACCGAAGACGACCAGCACGCGCTCTCCGATGCCCGCACCCAGCGGATCGGCGGCGACAATCGTCTCCGCCGAGGGCTTGCCGTCGAGCGTGAACGGCTGAACCACGAGGAAGCGCACGCCGGTCAGCGTGGGATCCTTCTTGGTGGCCCAGACATTCCCGACGACGGTACCGATCAGCATCTCAGGCCTCCCTCACCGGATCGAGTTCTTCATTCCAGTGGGCCGGCGCTAGCGGAGCATCCAGATCGTCGACGATGCCGACGATGGCGGCTTCGAAGGCGAAATCTCCGTCGGCGCCCAGCGCCGCTACCCGCGCGGCCTTGCCGAAAGCGACGATCACGCGCTGACCCAGATCCGCGCCCAGCGGATCGGCGGCGACGACCGGCGTCACCTTGGGCGCGCCCGGTTCGCGGCGCTCATCGAGCGGCTGGATCACGAGCAGACGCTGCCCGGCGAGATCGCCGGCCTTGCGCGTGGCCCAGACTTCTCCGACGACGCGCCCGAGGAACATCAGCTGACCCCCGTGTTGACTCGTCCGCCAAGGCTTTCCAGCGCGCGCCGGACCGCCTTGACCGCCTCGTCGATTTCGGCATCGCTGCCCGCCAGACGCAGGCGCCCGACCGCGCCCTCGGCTCCCAACCCCACGATGCGGATCGGGGAGGCCTTCTCGGCCTCGTTGGCGGCCAGCACCACGTAGATCGCGGGATTAACCTCGAGCGTGTAGAGCGTGTCGTCGCCCAGCACGAGCATGCCCGCGCGGGTGCGGTTGATCATCATCGCGTGGTGGTCGCTGATCTTGCGAATCACCTCGGAGGTCATCAGGTTCGGTCGCAGCGCATCGGCAGCGCTGACCCCGGCCGCCTTGAGGATCAGTTCACCGGCCTGGCGCACCATGCCCTGATCTGGCGAATGCACTTCCAGCGTCCCGTAGGAGCGCTCCGTGACCAGCGCGCCGGGCCGCACATCGCAGGCCTTGAGCGCGACGTCCATCAGGCGGTTGATCACGATGCCCGGCTGGACCTCAAGCCAGAACGAGGCCTCGCCCGCGACGGGGAAGAACCCGTCGGAGTTGGTGGCCACGGTGGCGGCGAACTGCGGCTGCATCTGGTCGATGAAGACCGCGCCGCGCAGCTCGATGTTCGAGGTCGCTCCCATTGCGTTTCGCTGCGCGCGGCGTGCTCAGGCCGCACGCGGCGCAGGCCTCACTTGGCTTCCGGGGGCTTGGGGAGGAACTTCTCGATGTCGACCGCCGGACGCGGAATGACGTGCACGCTGACGACGTCGCCGATTCGCTTGGCGGCGGCGGCGCCAGCTTCGACGGCGGCCTTCACGGCACCGACTTCGCCGCGCACCATCACGGTCACCAGCGCGCCGCCGGAGCGGCTTTCCTTGCCGATCAGCGTCACCTTGGCGGCCTTGCACATGGCGTCGGCGGCCTCGATGGCTCCGATATTGCCCTTGGTCTCAACCAGACCGAGCGCGATCATGCTGTCCATAGTTGCTTTGCTTTCTTCAGGGGGTCAGAGCGTGATCAGGCCTTGCAGGAACCTGTGGTCACCTCGTGGTGCGGACAACCCTTGCACGGTCCCATCGGGCAACCGCTACCCGCGTGGGTCATCAGGGTTTGGATTTCAGAGGGCGTGAAGGCTGCGCCGACGTACGGGCCGCTGCGCGCCATGCCGGCGGAAAGCGGGCTGCCTGCCGGCGGCAGCGAGGCCGTCGCGCCAGAGGCCGTCGCGCCAGAGGCCGTCGGGGCAGACAGGGGGGACGCGGCTCGGGGAGCCGGTTCGCGCGTGCCCGAGCCCGGGCTGGAAGCGCCGCCGAAGCTCATCGGCACGCTGCTTTTCACCGCTTGGGCCACCTTGGGCTGCATCGACGGAATCATGGCCGTCGCCGTCGCCGAGCCGGAAGCCTTTTCGCCGCCGGTACGGGTGGGCAGCACGCTGTTGCCCTGCCAGTTGGAAGCAGCCGGCGCGCTGAACGCGCTGAAGCTCGTCGGCGGCGTGCGCATCGACAGTGCCGGATCGCCGGCCTGACCGCTGCCGCGCGGAGCACCCTCGCCGGTCAGCGCACCGACGCGCGCATGGTCGCGGGCTTCGATCTGCTTCCAGTCGCGCCGCATGTAAGCCGCACGCTTGACGTTGACCAGATGGCGGGCCGTGATGTTCTCGGAAGTGATATTGCCGGCCTGCGGACCGCAGCCCAGCGAGAAGGAAGGCATCAGGTTGGTGCTGTAGCCGACAGCACCCTGCGAGGTCGGGCCGTTGACGATGATCCGGCTGGCGGGTTTCTCGAGGAAGAAGGCATCGAGCACGCGCTGGTCGCGAGCGTGCACGCCCAGCGTGTGGCCGAGACCCCCGTAGTTCAGCAGCTCGATCGAGCTGCGGCAGCCCTGCTCCCAACCTTCGACGACGTGAACAGAGAGCACAGGCGCCAGAATCTCGATCGAGAGCGGCCAGTCCGGCCCCACTCCGCCCTGATGGGCGAGCAGAATCGTCGTGTCGCGCGGCACGTGAAAACCGGCGGCTTCGGCGATCTTCCACGGATCGAGCCCGACCACATCAGGATTCATGTGGCCCCGCTGGTTGCAGTATCTGGCGAGCTGCGCGGTCTCCTTCTCGTCGCACACGTGCGCGCCGCGCTTCTTCAATTCGCCGAGCAGCGCTTCCGCGATCGGCTTGTCGAGGACCAGCGCCTGCTCGGAGCAGCACAGCGTGCCGTTGTCGAAGCTCTGACTGACCGTCACGGATTCGGCGGCGTGCGCGATGTCCGCCGAACGGTCGATGTACAGCGGGACATTGCCGGGCCCGACTCCGTAGGCCGGTTTTCCGCTCGAATACGCGGCCTTGACCAGCCCGGTCCCGCCGGTCGCGAGGATCAGAGCGACATCCTTGTGGCGCATCAGCGCCCCGGTGGATTCGATGGTCGGGTTCGAGAGGCACACGACCAGATCAGGGGGGCCGCCGGCGCGTTCGATCGCGCGGCGCAGCACCTCCGCGGCCTCATAAATGCAGCGTCGTGCGCGCGGGTGCGGGCTGATCACGATCGCGTTGCGTCCCTTGACGGAAATGATCGATTTGAACAGCGCTGTGGAGGTCGGGTTGGTGGTCGGGATGATGCCCGCAATCACGCCGGAGGCGGTCCCGATTTCGACGATCCCGCTGCGCTCGTCGCGGGAGAGGATCCCCACGGTCTTCTCTCCCTGAATCGAGGCCCAGGTGCCCTCGGAGCCGAACAGGTTCTTCAGCACCTTGTAGTGCACCCGTCCGATGCCGGTTTCCTCGACGGCCAGCCGCGCCAGATCGTAGGACGCCGCGGCTCCGGCCTTGGCCATCGCGGCGCACAACGCGTCGGTCCGGGCCTGATCGTAGTCGTGGATCGCCTCGCACGCGCGCCGGGCGCGGGCGACGAGATCGCGCACTTCCTGCAGTGCGCGCAGATCAGGATCAAGCATCTGCATGGGCGATGCGAAAAAAGGTGGAATTCACGCGGTTTTGAGCGCCAAAAGCCGCGTGGACCGGCTCAGGCCTTGGCCGCGGGCTTGGCCGGCGCCGGAGTCATCGGCGGCAGAATGCGCCAGAGCTGATCGTGCGGACGGGGGATGACGTGCACGCTCACGAGCTCGCCCACGCGGCGGGCGGCAGCGGCACCGGCGTCGGTAGCGGCCTTGACCGCGCCGACCTCGCCGACGACGAACATCGTCCAGTAGCCAGCGGTGACGTTCTCCTTCGCAAACAGTTCGACCATCGCGGCCTTGACCATGGCGTCGGCGGCCTCGATCGAACCCACGAGACCCTTGGTCTCGACCATTCCCAGCGCTGTCGGCTTCATGGTCGCGGAGTCTATCGGAGCCCCCCAGCGGATTCCATTGCTCGTGCGCAAATGCAGATAGAGTGAATTTGAAGGATAGATACACCTCCACTTCCACGGAGCAAGCCCACAGCGTATCTTCCGCGGTCGATGAACCGCCGCTGGGCCCTGCGACTGCTGCGCGTGCGCGTCTGGCTGGCCGAGCGCTTCCGCCCCGACGAGACGCTGGTCACCTACTTCTGGGCGGGCGTGGTCGGCGTGCTCGCCGGCTTCTCGGGCCGGTTGTTCCTGCTGGCCTGCGACGGACTGCAGTTCCTGCTGACTGGCAACCACAGAAACCTCGCCACGGCGGCGCAAGACCTGCCCGATTGGCGCCGCATCCTCATCCCGACGCTCGGCGGACTGCTGGCCGGCTTGGTGCTGTGGTGGGGCCAGCGAGCGACTCGGAATCAGCGCGCGACGGAGTACATGGAGGCGGTGGCGCTGGGCGACGGCGTGATTCGCAGCGGCCCGGCGCTGACGCGCATCGGATCCTCGATCTTCTCGATCGCATCCGGGGGCTCGATCGGGCGCGAGGGACCGATGGCGCAACTCGCCAGTTGGATCGCCTCGCGGATCGGACGGCTCGCGCACTTTCCCAAGCCCCGCCTGCGATTGATGGTCGCCTGCGGGGCGGCGGGCAGCATGGCGGCGGCCTACAACGCGCCCATCGGAGGCGCGCTGTTCGTGGCCGAGGTCGTGCTCGGCTCGATCGCGATGGCAAGTTTCGGTCCGCTCCTATTCAGCGCCTTCGCCGCCACGGTGGTCGTGCGCGCCCTGACCAGCGGCAAGCCCCTGTTCGAGGTGCCGCACTTCGTGCTGGTGTCCTATCCCGAGCTAGGGCTGTATCTGGCGCTGGGGCTGTTGTGCGGGGCGGCGGCCCCGCTCTTTCTGAGCCTGCTCGATCTCGCCAAGCGTCTGTTCCGTGCTCTGGCGCTGCCGCTGCCCGTTCTCATGATGCTGGGAGGCGTCATCGTCGGCGTGATCTCGATCTGGCATCCGATCGTCTGGGGCAACGGCTATGGTGCCCTGTCGCAGGTGCTCACGAGCCCCTGGACGGCCTACGCGCTCCTGACCCTGATCGTCTTCAAGCTGCTCGCAACGGCGGCCACGGTGGGCTCGGGTGCCGTCGGGGGCATCTTCACGCCGATGCTGCTCGTGGGAGGGGTCCTCGGCGGCCTCGTCGGCTGCCTGGTGCAGACCTGGGCGGGCGAGGCGGCGGCTCCTCCCCAAGCCTACGCGCTCGTGGGCATGGCGGCCTTCCTCGCCGCGGCCACGCAGGCGCCGTTCATGGCGATCCTGATGGTATTCGACATGACGCTCAACCATGAGATCGTGCTGCCCCTGATGCTGGCCTGCGTGGCCGCGCATCTGGTGGCCCAGAGCCTGCGAGGCGGAGGCGTCTACCAGTTGCCGCGCAAGGCGCGCGATCTCAGCGGAGGAACACATGAAGCCCTGCACAACCTGCGCGTGAGGGACCTGATGCGTTACGACCCGCCGAGCGTGAGCATCTTCGCTCCCTTTCAGGAGGTGGTCGACGCCTTCGCCCGGCACCGCAACAGCAATCTGTATGTCGTGGACGAGGGTGAAGTGTTCCGCGGGGTGATCCCGCTGCACGACATCAAGCAGCAGTTGGGCAATCCGGAGATCGCGGCGCGCACACGCACGGAGGATGTGCTGGTCACGGAGTTCCCAACGATCAGTCCGGATGCGACGCTGCACGAGGCGCTGGAGGTCTTTCGCAAGCTGCCAATCGAGCGCTTGCCGGTGGTGGAGCGGGGGTGGGGACGAAGGTTGCTGGGGAGCATCAACAAGACGGACTTGCTGTTGACGCTGGCGCATGGGAGCCCCCACACACACGGATGAACTGCTCCAGACCGCTGGACGTTTTTTAGAGAGCAATTCTGCCGCGCAGGGTCAGCACCTCTTTGACCGTCAATCGCCGCGGGAGGATGCCAAGCGCGGAAGCGG